>Ga0208119_100578_pt1 | contig 9141 bp, 5 predicted proteins | sample LakWasMet51_LOW8_2_FD_183887 | JGI IMG/M metagenome (GOLD analysis project Ga0208119, IMG submission 183887) | Freshwater sediment methanotrophic microbial communities from Lake Washington under simulated oxygen tension - Sediment Metagenome... | ecosystem: Environmental > Aquatic > Freshwater >... | reverse complement strand
CCCATCCTGGCAAACTAAACCACTCAGGTATTGTTTGAATGTTCAGCAAAGCAAAAATCCAGCCCAAAACAGCGTAGGGATTAGCGATCAATAATATCCCGATCGCGATTTCCGAATAATGCGGAATAAAGCCTCTGAATGCCTGGCGATAAGCCCTATTGTTATGATCGTAGGTTTCGACGGAGTTTTGTTGTTGCTTCTGCCTGTTTTCCTGGCACCGTCTTGCCGTGAAGCCAAGGTGATTATCCGACACAACAGTGTATTTATCACCGGTCTCTTTATTCAGAAGATCGCACATAGTCATGGCGTCATCGAAACTGGCAAAGGATTTAAGTCGTAAGTTAATGGGGTTGTCTGTTGTCATAAATGGAAACCGCCTTTTACTTTGTAGAGTCTGATTTCTTTGCTGGACAGAGCAAAGTATTCATCGTTTTTGTTGGTTCTTTTTGATCCTTCATCGTGGCTAACACCCTATCTCGGCCAGACTGGATCGAACTTTTTCTGCAACACCTAACATGCGGTAAGCCTCGTCTTCATCGGCTGCATGATTTCGAAATTCCGATAACCCGATCCGCTTTAGTTGTGCGCCAAATCCCAGGCTTCTTGATCGGTTAAGTTAACTGTTAAGGACTGTTCATTTGTCGACATGCTTAAATCCATATTTAACTAAAAGATATTTTTTATGCTGGTGTGACTCGAGAATTCGGCACTCTAACCATCGTAAAGCGTGATCTGGTCTCCCCTTTGTTGCTCATTTGCACACCGATGACGTGAAAGGGCTTGATGTATTGCAGTAATTTCGATTCAATTTTCATTTTGCGCACCAGGTTGTCCCAGTACATCTGATCAACGCCCAATACGACCTTGGTGGCGACGTTGGAAAAGAAGTCTTCGGAAAAATGGGTTGGTGATTGACTGGCGCAAACCAGACCCAGGCCAAACTTTCTACCTTCTTTGGCTATTGTGTTGAGAATGTTGTTCTGGTCGTCCCTAAAGAACAGGTGAGCCTCGTCAATGATCATGATGTCGCGCAACAAGCCTTCCTCTTCACGACGAACTGGACCTTTTTCCAGTGCAGCAGAGAATAGTTCCTGTAATCTGAATTCTACAAACATGCGTTTTTCATCTTCACGCAACGCAGTAATGTCATAATGCCAAACCGGATTATCAGGATCGAATGGTGCCGGTTTGTTTTTGAAGATGCCGCTGGCCTTCAGGTTATCGAATCGCTCCACAACCGACTTCAATACTTCTTTCGACTCGTATTTGATAAAGTCTTCCAGCTCTTTACCGGTTTCCAGGTTTTCGATGTAATCTTTGTAGGAACGTAAAGCCTTGGTACGCAGATCCATCGCTTTTTCGGTTAAATCTCCATCAGGCTTGGCACCTGGATGGCAGAGTTGTTTGGATATCTTGTAAAGCTTGGTAGTGATCTTGTTCAGATCTTCTAGCGCTCTCCCAGACGTTGTGTCGCTACCAATAATAAGCTGCTTGAGTTTTCCAAAAGCGTAGCGACAGGCATCGTCCATGGACGGGTATCGCTTGGGATGCTTCCGAGCATACCCATCCTCCAAACCCCATGATTTGTAATTGTCGGCAAAGAATCCGTTGGCCGCGTATAGATCGATAATCAAGTTACGCATAACGGCTTCTTGCCTTGAACCGATTGGCCTACAGCCATTTATGGTCGCTATGAAATCTTGCGTGCGTTTCCTTACGCCGCCGAAATGTTGATCCGCGCTTACTACAAACGGATTTAACCCATATTCAGTGGACTCTGAGAACCTGACCGACGAAGCGCCCTTGATATCGATGTCGCCATGCACATCCATGATATGAATGCGTGGTGCCGGTGAGAAACGATGCATTTGCTGTATCGCTCGCCTCAGAAAAGTGGTTTTCCCCATGCCCGTTTTCCCCATAATGAGCATGTGAGCATTGACTAGAGCATCAAAGTCGCAATAGACAGACGATGTTTGATTTTTTGATAAAAGATAGTCGTCTTGACCAAGCTCGATCTTCATTTTTTCTAAACATTTCAAATAATGAAGTTGCTATTTTAGAAGGGCGATTCTTTTTACGTCGGGGTGAAAGGCGCGTAAAAACGGTCTCTTTTGATAAAACTGCGTATTCCAGTCAAACCTGTCACCCAAAACTACGGTAATGCAACCACCTATAATTTTTAGAAACTGCCACTGGTAATTAATGAACCGGCTTTACCCAACCGTCTCAGTTCGGCCACTACGTGTAGAACTGAACTATGTGTAGTGCGCAGATAGTTGCTTGCTGAGAGGAGTAATTTCATTGGGTTACAGCAAGGTGAGCTTTCATTGTCTTTACATAGTTTTGCTGGTGTTTTGGGGTAAAAAACCACCTACTTCAACACGTCGAGGCTGACTTGGCGATGAAGGGTAAGGGAATGGCTCGGTTCCATGAATCCGACACAGAAATATGCCGCTGTCACCCACCCGGTGATGCACTGATGCAGTTTCTTCAGGCGGTGCAACTACACATAGTTCAGTTCTACACATAGGGGTCGACTTCGGTCTGTTGGCTGAATTGCTCTAAACGGCCAACAGTAGACGGTCAGAAATTTACAAAATCAATCGAAACTGACTCCATTGATTCTTGATTCTCCTTGCGCTCTACGGATTGCGCCTCATCGCATTTTTTTACAAACTATATAATCACTAATTGTAGTGATAGTATGATTGTTAATTTCATATAGCCTTAGGAAAGGGACAACTAAATGCCGTCAGCACATAGCACTATCGTAAACTTGATTGTTCACAAGCTATTAAAAGAAGCTCACGGGAATGCAAGCATTGAATTGCGTCCTGGTGGCGTTGTTAATGTTACTCCTACAGCACAAAGACTCATCGACCAGTTACACAAACTATATTCGGAGCGTGCCGGTAAAGGTTATGGAAAATTTGACACCGATGAAAACAATTTTCCAATGTCACGTTATGTGCGGCAGCATTTCATAGATAACAGTATCAATTTTTTAGAATTGACCCATCTTATGATGGCACATCTCCAAGCACGAGCCGATGGTGAACAATTGGCGACAGGGGGTTATGTGTTGATTGCACATGTCAATAATGGTGCAACAGATTTTTTAATTACCGTCATCGTCACAGAAGTCATGGGAACAGCGATTAACGAAGGAATGGAAATCGTTGATAGTGTTCATCTCGACATGAGTCACCTACGAGTTGCTGGACGAATTAATCTTACTGCATGGCAGACCGAAGAAGAGCGTTATATCAGTTTTTTGAAGGGGCGCGGCGAAATTGCCACTTATTTCAAGAAATTTTTGGGATGTAATGATTTACTAATTGCCCGGCGTGAAACACAAAAGCTAATGGAAGGATTAGAACAATTTGCTTCCAACCAACACTTGGATGCAACAGCACGCGACAGCTTGTTTGAACATGCTTACGGTTACTTGGACAATCTTGCACAAAATAACAACCCTCTTAGTTTAGATGCCTTTGCTAATAGCCTTTGGTCCAATGCGCCAAATGAACTTCTTGCCGTTCTTGCGGATGATAGCCTGGAATTGTCTGATGGTTTTGTACCAGACAGAAAAGTAATAAAAAAACTGGTAAAGTTCAAAGGTGTTGCAGCACGTTGGAAACTTGAATTTGATCGTGATGCCTTGCGTTGTGAGGATGTACGTTATAACAAAGATAACAACACGTTAATTTTGTCGAATGTACCCGAAGCATTACGTAATGACTTGTTGGCGGAGTTAGACGATGGATAACAATGCGAAGTTTGAACAATTAATAATGCTTTGCCGTAATATTCAATTCCGAACAAACTCTCGATTAGGCATGCTTAGAATAAACGATGCTACGCAATTGAATTTATTAAATTTATTGCTAGAGGATGGAGATGACTTTGGCTTAAGTATTAATTCGGGAAGTCCATCAATAGGTGAAACCGTAGAACTTAATGTGGGCAATCCTAAAATAGCTATCGGCATTATAGCTACTAATCTGGATGATTTACTGATTGCGCCTAAGGCGAAATTTCGAGAACCACCGCGTTATTTTACTATTGATAGTAAATTCAGTAGTTCGGATGAAATAATTCCTGATTCTATTATCCGTTATCGCCGAGTGCTTAAACTAATCGGTCTGATTAAAGAAGCATCCGCCTATTTGGATGAAGAAAACGGCGAATTTATCTTTATTGACGATGGAAAGTTTCCGTTAGCTATTCGGTATTCTGGTGAACAAGTGCAACAGGCGGACATGACAGTAATCAGTCAATTACTGGAAGGGTTCACAAATGATACGCACCGCGAGCAAAAATTAGCAATTTTATCTAAGTCAGTGCAAACAATTTGTGGGGCTACCAATCCCGATGAACGTTTTGGCGTTTTATTGGCTCATTTAGTGGACTTACAAAAAAGTTATTCAGAAGGTTACCGCCTTTTTGTTGCAGACTTTTCCTACGATAAGATTATCAATCAATTAGAAATAGCAAAATTAGAAGAGATTGGCAAGATTCACAAAACGTTTTCGGATATTCAAAACCAGATTCTCGGAATTCCCGTTGCAACAGTTATTGTTGCCACACAAATGAAGAAAGCAACAGATACTGGTTACGAATTCTGGGTAAATAATGCGGTATTAATTGGGTGCTGGGTTTTTGTTATATTAAGCCTTCTCATACTTAAAAACCAACAGCATACACTTAGGGCAATTGGTGAAGAAATTAAACGTAAGAAGACTCAAATGTTGACAGAATACAGTTCTGTTGCAGACCTGATTACCCAAAGCTTTCCATTCCTTGAGCAGCGTTTAAAAGTACAAGGAATCGCCTTTTGCGTTGTTGATATAATTCTGGTCATTGGGCTTATTCTTGCTCATGTTGTCTATTTTATGATAACTCTCCCTTCGAGAGAGTGGCTTGTACATTTGGTCACATCCATAATTCGATGACCTAATAATCGCCCGATTTATCACGCTATTAGTTTGAAAACAACCTCGCAGGTATTAGCGCCTTTTAAAAAATTAGGGTCAAAGTAACATTAATTAACTCGTATCAAGACGGTATTCTACACAGGTTGTTACAACAGCCGCCAGTCAGCGTCTTGGCAGCGTTCCAGCCAGGCAATCATGGCGGCGTTGCTTTGCCGAATGTGAGGCGGCAAGGCTTGTGCCGTTTCCGCTTCGCCGGTGGCCCGCCAACGTGCGAGTATCTCCTTTCCATGCTCGGCGGGCACCGCGTCAAGCCCATCGCACAAACGCGCCAATTCTTTCAAACCCACCCAAAATGTCACCTGGAACGGACCAACGCCGATTTGTGCGGAATTAGGTTTGCTGAGTTCAAACATAGCCCACAAATCCACTGCTTGCGGGCGTGGTACGCGCAGGGCGTCGATTCGCAAGTCCAGCATGGCAGCCGCGCCAAGCAGCGAAATCGCTGCAAACCAAGCCGGATAATCGGTCGACTTACACCCGGCGATGTCGCGCTTAACACGCTTTTCCAAGCTGGGGCGCCGAAAGCGCTGCCTTAGGTGCTCGGGTAAAAACATCGCAATGCTCAACAGACTTCCTGCCAGACCGCCTGTACTGGCAGCTTGTATTATCTGTCCATCCAGCCAATCAGCGTTGGCGATGATGTCAACAAAATGAGTGATTTCTTCCAAGGTGGCCTCCTGCCTGGCATGGCGCAGCACGTGGGAAAAGTGGTTTAAACCGATATTTTGGGAGTGCCACTTTTCTGGCATGGCGCTACGCACCAGGTTTAATGCCGGTGCCGCCACCAGTTCCAGGCGGCCCGCCTTAGCGACAAGCCGCTGAAAAGCAATAAACGAATCGATCTTGGGCGAACCTTCGGATGAACGTTGTGCTTCCCAAGCCACTGTGTCCACGTCCGCCAATAGCACGTGCGCTAATTTGCAAGTGGCTTTAGTAGTCAGGAAACTAACTAGCGCGTCCATTGGGTCGTAAATAAAACGATTCAGTAACGCTTCGCGGTTTGCCTTTTTCACCAACTCATCGTACAGATTTCGGAAAACGGTATGTAATTCCGCTGTTCTCTGCGCGAAGTCTAAGAACGATGAGAGTTGGTCCAGGTGTGTTTCTAGGCCGCGCTTGCCCAGGCGTGATTGGTTTTCCAGCTTGGCCAATGCGGTGGCCAAGGTATGGAATACCGGCTTCAATTCATCGGTTTGCAGAGAATAGTCCAGGAAGGTTTTGAGATCACCCAGCGGTGTTTTCAGGGCGCGTTCGGCTAGGCGTGCTTGGTTTTCCGGCTTGGTTAATGCGTCGACCAAGGCATGGAATACCGGCTTCAATTCATTGGTTTGCAGAGCGTAGACCAGAAAGGATTTTGAGATCGTTCAGCGGTGCTTCCAGGGCGCGTTCGGCCAAGTGTAATTGGTTTTCCGGCTTTGCCAATGCGGCGACTAGGGATGCAAACACCAGCTTCAATTCATCGGTTTGTTCCACGTAGGCCAGGAACGATGCAAGTTGGCTCAGCGGTGTTTTCATTTCCAGGACGCGTTTGGCTAGGCGTGATTTGTTTTCCGGCTTTGCCAATGCGGCGGCCAGGGCACGCCATACCGGCTTCAATTCATCGGTTTGCCGAGCGTAGCTCAGAAAGGTTTTGAGATCGCCCAACGGTGTTTCCAGCGCCAAGTGAACCAAACGGTCGCAATTGCTTTGTTCTGACAGAACCCAAGCCATATCGACCAAATTAGCTATTTCCAATTGCTTGGCTTGTTTCAAGGTAAACATCAGAGTAGAGCAATTGCCGACTTCGAACAGCCGTTGCGGTTCCCGAAGCAAATCTGCTAGGATGGCCTTGGCTCGAGTGGTTTGCTGAAGCACCACCAGGCGGGATACGATAAAGAAACCGGAAATCGGATGAGCCAAGGCCACAGCTCGCTGCTGTTCTTCAACATCAACTGTTTCGAAAGCAGCGGTCAGCAACAATCGGCCCAGCGCTGGGTGGGCCAAACGGTAGCGGACGTACCCATTGCCGGTCCTATAGTGAAATACCAGACCCAAATGCCGTGCGGCATAGGTGAATTCGGCGCGTGGGTACTCCAGCGCTTGTTGCGGTAAAGAAAGCTCCAACTCCTTCGCCAAGGCCGCCAAGCGCAGCAGATTTTGAATTTCGCCAGGGTTGTCGATTTTTTTCCAATAGTGCTCGCGGATTTCTTCTACTGCGTCCTGCTCTTTCAAGCGCCAGTCTTTTTTCAGTAACTCCGGCAAACGATGCAGCACGGCCGCGCTGAAAGCGATCAGGTCAGTAGTGGTGTCTGAATGCTTCGGGTCGCCGCCGAAAGTGCGTACCCAGTCATCCAGTACGTCGGGCGGCGGTTCTGGAATGAATGCCGGATCGTGTTTACGCCCTGCCAGCCGCCGATAAATCCCCAGCACTTCCGGCTGACGTGCTTTGAGAGCAATAACTGGCAGTTCAACATCGGCAAGAGGGCTGCCACGTCCTGTGTGCAACTCGCGCCCCATCAATAACAATTGTGGTCGTAAATTGGCGGCCATGGTTTGCCATGCCTCCACCAGTTCGCCCGCCAGGCACTCGTTGAGGTGAATATTGTCCAGTGTAAACAACGCCTGCGGGTGACCAAATTCAAACAAATCTTTTGCCAATGCGTTGTCGCTGATGCTGTCCTCGTCCAACCTCGCCAAATCCAGATAATAAGCAGGCCGATAGTGCTCTATGGCATCCAGTGCCAACAAATGCGCCAAAACGGTTTTACCCGATGCGCCGACACCGCGCACCAGCACCAGCCCGGAATGCTCCAATAGCCCAGTGACTTGATCGGCGGCAGCGGGGCGATGGACACGGTTGTCAGTATAATCCTGAGCCGAGGGAATGAATGGCGGCGGGTGGTTGTGCTTGGGCGGCTGGTTTAGCACGGGGCGAAACCAGGTCGGGTAAACTGGAAGATTCAATATTTCCTGACGCAGGCGGGCAAACTGGGGGTCGGCTAACTCCCGTACCAGCGAGGGGCCGAATACCAAGTCCACCTGTTCGATGGGCAAGCCCCACGCGTTGGCAAAACGCTTGCGCAATTGGGTTAGTTCTTCTCGTTCAAACCGTACTTCTGGGTGACCGGAGACAAAAACAAAGCTGGCGAGTTTGGTGTTTTGCTTGGCGGCTTTGGCTGTATCCTCTTTAAGGTGCTGCCGAACCTTGGCTTTGTTCTTGGCGATGGTCGCCTCAATGCCATGCACTCGACCATCTGGAAGTATGGTGCCTGCATCTGGCCAGCCATTGCGGGTTTTCCCTTCTAAACTCAAGGCACGGGGATGATCGAGACGCTTAAATCGCTTTGGATAACATAAAAGGCAATAGCCTTCCGCCAAGCGCTGCATGTCATCCGCCGACAGCGTTTCCAGTTTTTGGGCAATTTTTGCTTCGATGGCGCTACGTGTATCCATTTGCGTTACTCAAGAAACCTGACTGGAGATGGGTAGAGGTAATAGCCAAATTCATTAATTAAACATAGCTTTAGACCCTTTTTAATTAGGGCCGACCCGCTAGAGTGTAAAGATAATGAGAGCAGCGATCAATAAAAGATTAGCCCGCGTAGGATGTGCTGAGGTACGAAGCGCATCAGTCGCGAACGGATACCTTCTGTGGTATACCTTCAAAGAAATTAAATTTTATGGTCATTGTAAAAGTTTTAAAATTACTGTGGTCGGCGGCTTTGGGTCGATCTGAGACGAACAGCTAACCTCTGCGTATTCTGATTGAATAAGAACGGGGGCCCAGGTTGGGGCAGAATATGCAACCTCAAGTTTATTAATAGCCAGTGACTGGTTTTCAATAATTTTCGGTGGCTGCTTTGCATAATTCTGTGAGGCCGCATTGGAGTGAAATACGCAATTGGTAGACATAACCCGTTTTTTAAACAAAAAACGGGTTGACGATTTAGTATATTTGTACATTTATTGATGATTTAGTGCGCATTCAATGACCCTTGGTGCTTCTACCGGCCTGAAATGTTTGTAATCATAAAATCGCCGATTCACATCGTCACTGTTTAACAACTCTGTGCAATCCTGAATAGGGCTCTGCCCTGTTATTTCCGCAATTTTCTGTTTGAATTCAACAAGCCGCCCATCCCCATATGCATTTGCAATATAG
>Ga0208119_100576_pt1 | contig 9144 bp, 8 predicted proteins | sample LakWasMet51_LOW8_2_FD_183887 | JGI IMG/M metagenome (GOLD analysis project Ga0208119, IMG submission 183887) | Freshwater sediment methanotrophic microbial communities from Lake Washington under simulated oxygen tension - Sediment Metagenome... | ecosystem: Environmental > Aquatic > Freshwater >... | reverse complement strand
ATCCACATGTCGGAGCTTATTTCCAGCATCTCGTGGTGGATAACGGCAAAGAAAAGATGCAGGCTCTCTGCGCCGTCATGCGCAAATTGCTTCACGCTATCCATGGCATGTTGAAACACGACAAGCCATTCGACAACACCCGTTTTTATGCAATTCCGGCAGCTGTCGGATAGTTGAAAATCAACGAAATAAGATTGACTTTAAACAGAGTATCTACTTGACTGCTTTCGTAGAGTCTTATCGTTCCCACGCTCCGGCATGGGAACGATAAAGATAAAACTTCGTGTTCTTCGTGCCTTCGTGATGAAAAACTCAAATAACCCCGTTCTCAATCACCGGCAGCACCCAGTACTTAATCCCCGAACCGGAAAACTCCGCTCTCAGTTGCGCCAATAATTGAGCTAATCCATCCTCCGGCACGTACATTTGAAAGCGGACTTTTTTCTGCCGTCCGGTGACCTGTTCGGCCAGCGACAAGCCTTCATTTTTATGATCATGCGAACTCACCGGAAAACTGCTAAAGCCGTGTTCCGATTCCAGCATCAACAGACTATCGACAACCGCTTCTTCAAGGCTGAGCGGCACGTTGAGTGTGACTAAATATTCCTTGCTGTTCATTGCTTAGCCTCCGGTGACAGTCCAAATAATTTAAACAAAATCGGCAATAAAAATAAGGTTAAAAAGGTCGATGACACCAAGCCGCCTATCACCACGATAGCCAAAGGTCGCTGAATTTCAGACCCCGGCCCGGTTGCAAACAGCAACGGAATCAGGCCGAATGCCGCGATGCTGGCGGTCATCAGTACCGGGCGCAAGCGCCGGGACGAACCGACCAGCACCACTTTAAGCAAATCCATGCCGGTTGCGATCAGCTGATTAAAATAGCTGACCATGACCACGCCGTTAAGCACGGCAATCCCCAGCAGCGCGATAAAGCCGACCGATGCCGGTACCGATAAATACTCCCCGGATAACCATAAGGCGAAAACGCCGCCGACCATCGCCAACGGAATGTTGGAGAGCACCAATGCGGCTTGGCGGACCGAGCCGAACGTTGAAAACAATAACAAGAAAATCAGCCCTAACGAAACCGGAACCACCAACGACAATGTCGCCGCAGCGCGTTGCTGGTTCTCGAACTGACCGCCGAATTCAACGGTATAGCCGGTCGGCAAATCTACCTTGTCGGCAACGGCCTTGCGAGCTTCATCGACAAAGCCTACCAAGTCCCGGTTCAGTACGTTGCTGGTAATGACCACAAAGCGCTGGCCTCGTTCCCTGCCCACTGACACAACGCCTTCCACTTTTTCTATTTTGGCGACCGCTGTTACCGGCACCTGCCCGCCACCCGGCAAGGTGATTTGCAGGTTGTCGAAAGTGGCGGTATTGCTGTCGCCGCGCAAAATTAACGGCGTGCGCTTGATGCCTTCCTGAACCACGCCCAACTTTAAACCTTCAATCTGCGCGCGCAGCAACGTTTCAATACTATCGCTGTCCAGGCCCAAGCGCCCTGCGGCCGATTTATCGATGGTCAGTTGCAAGAATTGCATCCCGTCATTTTGCTTGGCGAACACATCGCTGGCACCGGTTATGTTTTTCAGTACCTCCGCTATTTGCTGCGCTTTTTCATTTAACACGGCCAGATCGGTGCCGAATAATTTAACCGCCACATCGCCGCGCGTTCCGGTCAGCATTTCCGAGACGCGCATTTCAATCGGCTGGGTAAACTGAAAGGCGATGCCCGGCGTTTGCGCCATGACCTTCCTGATCTCATCCAGCAACTTTTCCTTGCTGTCCATGCGCCATTGCTTTTTAGGCTTGAGTATCAAAAACGTGTCGGTATCGTTCAAACTCATCGGATCAAGCCCCAATTCGTCCGAGCCGACGCGGCCGACGACATCAATGATTTCGGGAATATTTTTACGCAGGTTTTTTTGCACCTGAAGATCCAAGGCCACGGATTCCTCCAGGGTAATCGACGGCAATTTTTCCAACTGCACGATAATGTCGCCCTCATCCATAGTCGGCATAAAGGTGCTGCCGATCTGGGTAAAGACCAGTACGGTCACGGCCAACAGGGAACCGGCCGCGATAAATACCTTTTTGCTGTTGGCAAGACACCAGACTAAAGCCGGCTGATAAAGCTTTTGCAATTGTCTGGGCAGCCAGGGTTCTTCGTGCGACACCTCTTTCAGCAAATAAGAGGCGATCACCGGAATCACCGTCAGCGACAACACCAGCGAACCGCTGAGCGCAAACACAATGGTCAGGGCCACCGGCGTAAATAATTTACCTTCCAGCCCTTGCAAGGTCAGCAACGGTAAAAACACGATAATAATAATCAAAATGCCGGAGACAACCGGGGTGGCGACTTCGCGGGTGGCCCGATAAATCACATGCAGTCGCGGCAGGCGCTGGGCTTTTTCGACATGCGCCAGATGGGTGATCAGGTTTTCAACCACCACCACGGCGGCATCCACCAGCATGCCGATCGCAATCGCAAGGCCGCCCAAGCTCATCAGGTTGGCCGACATGCCCATGTAGTTCATCAAAATGAAGGTGAACAGCGCCGCCAGCGGCAAGGCCAGTGCGACAACCAACGCGGCGCGCAAATTACCCAGAAATAAAATCAGCAGTACGATAACCAGCGCGATGGCTTCGAGCAGCGCATGTAAAACCGTATCTACCGCCTTGTCCACCAGGTTGCCGCGATTGTAAAAAACCTTGGCTTCAACGCCTTTAGGGAAGCCCGGGCTGATTTCGGCCAGTTTTTCTTCTATACCGGCAATGGTTTGTCTGGCGTTAGCGCCGCGCAAACTTAGCACCAGTCCGGTGACCGCTTCTCCTTCGCCATTTTTGCTGACCGCACCGTAGCGGGTCAAAGCGCCGATTTTAATTTGAGCAACATCGCCGACGGTAATAGGAACGCCGTTTCTGTTATCCACCGCGATAACGCCGACATCGTCCAGGGTTTTGATACGGCCTTCGGCACGGACGATCAAGGCTTCCTCGCCATCGGTCAAACGGCCTGCACCGTCGTTGCGGTTATTGTTTTGCAGGGCGGCTGTCAGTTGAGCAATGCTGATGCCTCTGGCCGACATGCGGGTATTATCGGGTATGACTTCAAAACTCCTGACCATCCCGCCCAGCGAATTGACATCGGCAACGCCGGATACCGTGCGCAGTGCAGGCCTTATCACCCAGTCCAACAGACTGCGGCGTTCCATTAGGCTCAAGCCTCCACCTTCCACGGTGAACATGAACATTTCGCCCAACGGCGTGGTCATCGGCGCAATGCCGCCTTCGACACCCGCAGGTAAACTCCCCCACATCGTATTCAAGCGTTCGGCAATCTGCTGACGCGCCCAGAAAATATCCGTGCCCTCTTTAAAATCGACGGTAATGTCGGTCAACGCGTATTTGGCGATAGAGCGCAGCATGGTTTGATGCGGAATACCCAACAGCTCAACCTCAATGGGCGCGGTAATCCTGGCTTCGACTTCCTCGGGCGTCATGCCGGGCGCTTTGACAATAACCTTGACCTGCGTCGGCGATACTTCAGGAAAGGCGTCAATCGGAATGTTTTTAAAGGCGTAATAGCCTCCGCCTGCCAGCAGCACGACCAATAACATCATCATCAGCCGCTGACCCAGCGCAAAGCGAATCAAATTAGCCATTATTCATCGCTCCTAGCCAGTTGGCTTTAAGCGCAACCGCGCCGTTGATGACAATTATCGTTTCCACGCTCCGACGCTCATCTTTATACGCAAGTCTGTCGAAGAGCGTCATTTCGCTATGGACGCTGGAATGGCGGACTCGGATGTAGGCCGGAATAAGGCCATCCAAGCGCATAGCGCGAGGTGGCGTTTCCGGCGAGTTCGGGAGGTGTTTGCCGGAAACGCCAGTTCTCGCTGCCGCTCGAACCGGCTTATTCCGGCCTACTTCGAGATGTGTATAACGACGAGCGCTCCGGCGTGGGAATGCAGTTAGTGACGCTCCAGCGTCACGGTTAGCAACGCTGGAGCGTTGCCGAATGCGTTCCCACGCCGGAGCGTGGGAACGATGCGACATCATCAGCCGCTGACCCAGCGCAAAGCGAATCAAATTAGCCATTATTCATCGCTCCCCAGACCCAGCCAGTTTGCTTTGAGCGCAACTGCGCCTTTAACGGCGATTTCTTCATCGCCGGTCAACTCGCCGCTGATAATGGACTCGTCACCCTGTTTACCGACTACGGTGACCGGAGTCACCGAAAATCCCTGTTGCGTGCGGATAAAAATAAAGGCTTTGCCTTCATTCTGGGCAATCGCCGTATTGGGAACCTTAAAAGCCGCCTTGTCGCTGAGCTGGATAATCCGGGTATTGAGCCGTTGTCCGGGGCGTAGAGAGGCAAAATCCTGCGTCTTGGTCACCACCGCTCTCGCCAGCATAGTCTGGTTTTCCGGGTTAACGCTTTGTCCCAATAAGGTGATTTTTGCTGTGATCTTGGAGTCTTCAACCGCCACCCGATCGCCTATTTTAATGCTGTCCATGCGTTCCTGCGGAATGGCAATTTCCAACCAAAGCTCATCCAGATTGGCGATACGGTATAACGGCGCCATCATATCGATATGCGTTCCGGCGACGGCCAAGCGCTCCAGCACCACCGCAGCAATGGGCGCCCGGACATTGAGCTGACGGGTTAAGCGGTGTGTTTGGGCAAGATGATTAACTTCGCCGGCGGTCATTCCCGCAATTTCCAGCAATTGCCTGTGTTCATCGGTCTCGGAAACAGAGGAATGATACTGGCTGCTGCTTTCCTGCCAGCGTCGATCAGGAATCACTCCTTCTTCCAGCAATTTTTTATCCCGATTGTAGTTAATCAAGGAGGCTTGCTGTGCGGCGCCCGCTTTCAGGTATTCCCGTTGCAGCGTCAGCAGGTCGGGGCTGTTGAGCAGGGCTAGAACCTGCCCTTTTGCAACTTTATCGCCTATCGCCACATTCAGTTTGTCGATGACTCCGGCTTGCGATGCGCTGACAATATATTCCTGAGTCGGCGGAATCACCACTTTCGCCGGAGCGGACAACACCGGAATTTGTGTAACGGGCTCCGGTTTGCCCAATGTTACGCCGAGGTTTTCAAGATTTCCCTGGGAAATTTGAATAACGTTTTCGGCTGCATGACTGCCGAAACCGGCCAGACTCAATAACAACGCCATTGCAGAGCGGGTAAAAAACAGTCTCATGGCATAACTCCTATGGCTTGATTATAAAGTGCAATATCACGCTGTAGCATGATTGCCCGTTGTTTGGCGTTTAACACCGCTTGCTGGGTTCTGGACTGGATTTTTAACAAATCCATCAGATCGATTTCCCCGACCGAAAAGCTTAACTGGGTCATTTTTAAATGCTCTTCAGCAACTTGCTGTAACTCATTGGCAATACCCAATTCAGCCCGGTTGACCTCCAGGTTGTGTTCGGCCTCGTGATGTGCCTGTTCCAAATCGCGGGACAGTTGTTCGCGTTCCGCAATCAGTCTATTTAATTCGACATTAACCGCAGCAACCTGTCGCGCCAGATGCGCGCTGCCGCCGAAAGGAACGGTAACGCCGATGTTGAAGCTTTCCGTTTGATTGCTTCGGGGATCATTAGTGAAGCGGTCGCTGTTGATGCCGACCGCAACGTTGGTCTGGCCGGAGCCTACCAATTTAACCGCATTGAGTTCCGCCTGCTTGCGTTCGATCTGGCTGTTAATCGCCGCTAAGGCCGGATGATTTTGCTGAATCGCGGTTAGCTCAACCAGCTTTTCCTGGTACGTGCCTGGAATTTTGGTCATTTGCGTGATGCTGGTATAGCGTTTACGGGCATGCATTAATTCCGCTTCAGCCAGTGTTGCCGCTGAGCGTTTTTGCAGCGATTCCGATTGCGCCAACAATAAATCGGCTCGGGGCAAGTCGCCCAATTCGACGCGCCGCTGCACTTTAGCCAATAACTGATCGGTCAGCGTAAGCTCGGCTTTCGCCTGTTCGTAACTTAAGTTTGCCAAGGCCATGTTCCAAAGGGCGGCTCTAATCAACCCTGCCACGCGTAATTTGACGGCTTCCGCTTGCGAAACGGCACTGTTTTCCGCCAGCTTTGCCGCCCTTTGTTCGGCATCGCGCTGGCCCAAATTCCATAACGGTACTTGCACCGTGCCGTCAATATAATGCAGGGTGCCGCTGGTCGCTTCCTGAAAACGCAGCCCCGCTTGCGACGCACCGGCAGTCCAACTGTCGCCGCGCTGCCCCATCGCCGCCGCCTCTTCTTCCAGCGATTTAAGCCAGGCCGTATCGGGATATTTCTCCAAGGTCAGATCAATGACTTTAGATAAACTCAACGTCGCATCGCTTTCAATCGGGTCATGGTGCTCGACAACATGCGCCGCCTCGGCAAAGCTCAGCGCTATCGACGCAAAAAAAATAATATTCCCAAGCAGGAACTTAGGAATGAGCCTTCTGAAAAGGTTCAAAAAAAACATAGGTTAAACTCGATGCGGCGCTAACCGCGTTATAAAAATTTTATGAAAAACGGGTACATACGACTGCATGGATGCAGCCGGCAAAGGAATGCCTGGCGTAACGGTGTGCCAAGGTAACGTTTCGATACCTATAATTTAATACCATAACGCATCAATATTTGGGCCATGAAGAAATAGCATCCGGCCGTCACTGACATTGAAAGCCCCAGACTCAGATAAAAATTAACGCCATTCTTTAGCAAAATAGGTAAGCTGACGAAAAAAGCCAGGGAGGGAATAACCAGCCAAAAAATACCCGTTGCCAAATCAGACACTTTCGCAACATCCTTGGTATCAATGTAAAGCCAGAGTATCGCTAAAACGGATATGAGCGGCATTGAGGCAAATAAAGCGCCAAGCAATGAACTTCGTTTCGATAGTTCCGATATCGCCACGATAAGCAGACTTGTGGCAATAACTTTGATTATTGTGTAGATCATTTTATGTCGCCGTTATTCTATTCCCGGATAATGGGAATAAGCTCAATGCAGTTTAATGTAGAGACACAATAAATCACGCCTCTATGGAATAAAAGAAGGCTTATTGAGCGGGAGGCGCGCGAGGGGATAGCGAGGGGATAAGCAACCGGCAAACAAACTGCGCCGGTTGCGGAGAAAAATTAGTATCGAAAGGCGATAGCGCGGTTTTAAATAGCGCGCTCTGTTGATGCAGATAGTGATTGTCATCCAAATCTACCACGGCATTATCTTGTCCGTCTTTCATGCCGGCATCGACACCCACTATGATTCCGTCAGAATTGAAATCATAATTGACTGCCTGAGACATCAGGGCATCATGTTTAACGCCATACATTTCAAGGCCGGGGACATGCAGGCCCAAGTCTGAAACTTTCTCTCCGGCATGCGCATGCACCAACGGTGCAATCAATTGCAGTATTGCCAGAAAAATAAAGAGAAATTTGCGTAGTGCTGAAAACATACTCACAATGCTATGCTATTAAAAAGCAATTAACAACTTGTTGTTTAATTATCCACCCCAATAATACAAGAACCAGACTTGTTGCCTGAAGCAACAAACATCGCCCCGAAGCATGCATGACAGGAATAGTCGGCATGATTCAACTTACTAAACTTGCGAGCATATGAACAAATATACCGGAATTATTGCTACTTTATTAATCGGTCTTTCCTTAACATTAGGCGGGATGTCGGACGCGGATGCCAAACGTTTCGGCGGCGGCAGTTCTTTTGGCGGCCGATCCTCCTACAGCGCGCCGTATCAACGCTCTGTAACCCCACCCGCTCGCCCTGCCAACCAGCAACAAGCCGCTACGCCGAACCCGGCCGCCACACCTGCCAGAGCCAATCGTAGTGGCTTAATGGGCATGCTGGGCGGTTTGGCGCTGGGCGGACTATTAGGCTCGCTGTTCTTTGGCGGCGGCTTTCAGGGCATCAACTTTATGGATATGCTGATTTTTGGCGGGATTGCCTTCTTGCTTTACAAATGGTTTGCCGCCAAAAAAGCGAGGGCTGCACAGCGACCTGCCTATAACCGGACGGCCGATAACAGCTATCAGGATACGGCTTCAAGCTACCATGAGTCGGAACCGACTCAAGCTAATCCAGCCGGTTTTGACACCGACATCCTGTTCAAAAAAGATAACAACGCTACGCCGTCTTACGCCCAGCCGGTACAGCAGGATGCAGGATTCGCAAGCGCCGTTGTTCCCAAAGATTTCGACCAAAAAGCCTTCCTGACCGGCGCCAAGATAGCCTTTACCGAACTGCAAAAAGCCTGGGATGAACGCGATCTTGCCGAAATCCGCGGGCTGACAACGGACAAAGTCTTTGCCGAAATCCAGGATCAGCTGAAAGCATCCGATACGGCAAACCGCACCGAAATATTAAAACTGGAAGCGGAACTGTTGGAAGTCAGGGAAGTCGGCTCGGAACTTGAAGCCGTGGTGCTGTTTGACACCATCATGCGCGAAGACGGTAATGCTCAGGCCGGGCAAGTCAGGGAAGTCTGGCATTTTATCAAGCCGAAAGTCAGCATCCAGCCTAAATGGTACCTGGATGGTATTCAGCAATTGGAAGATTAATTATTGAGCGTAGCCAGGAATGAGCCGGTTCGAGCATCAGCAAGAACCGGCGTTTCCGGCAATCAGGCCGCCCGTTTTTTGTAACGGATCGATGAAATCACCGATAAGGCTATCAATACAGCCCCGGTCAAGCCGGTGATAACCTCAGGGATATGATGGGTCATGCTAACCAGCATAATGCCCGCCAGCACCCCGATCGCATAATGAGCGCCGTGCTCCAGAAACACATATTCATCCAGCGTGCCTTTCCGCACCAGATAGACGGTCAGGCTTCGCACAAACATCGCGCCGATAGCCAAACCCAGCATGATAATGACCACATCCTGGGTAATCGCAAACGCGCCGATCACGCCGTCAAACGAAAACGACGCATCCAGCACTTCAAGATAAATAAAGCTCATCATGCCGCTTTTTTTAAGCACCGCGACGACCTCTTCGCCTTCTTCCTCATGCTCGAACAAGGCCGCTAAACTATCCACGATAACGAACAAGATAACCCCTGTGACGCCTGCAACCAGCGCATCCAAACGGATTTCCTGCGGCAGGT
>Ga0208119_100574_pt1 | contig 9200 bp, 9 predicted proteins | sample LakWasMet51_LOW8_2_FD_183887 | JGI IMG/M metagenome (GOLD analysis project Ga0208119, IMG submission 183887) | Freshwater sediment methanotrophic microbial communities from Lake Washington under simulated oxygen tension - Sediment Metagenome... | ecosystem: Environmental > Aquatic > Freshwater >... | reverse complement strand
CGGGCGCGGTATCTAAACAGCATTTCCGGCAAACGGCTATCGGTAAATTTGAATGCGGATTTGGCCAATTGCTCAGGCAGCATCGCCTTGATTTTGGTCATCAGCTTTTTATCGCTATCAGAAAAAAAACCGCCGCTGTAAATCTCAAGATCAGGATCCGAGTCTTGTTCGACGTATGCCTGCCCACTAAACACTGCCGTCAACTTTTCAGACAAATCGACAGCGGCTTTAATCTTGTCGATATTGGCATAACATGAGACCAGATCGATTTCCAACCGCCGCGCATCATCCGGCCTGATAACGGAGACCGGAGCTAAAACAGGACATTTGTTGATATGCACGGTTTTTAACGGGATTCTTGCTGCGCCTTCCGGCAAGTCGGCCGTTGCGGTAAAGATTCTTTGCTGAATTTCTTCCGCTGACAAACTAAGCATCGGCTCGGGATCAACGGATAGATCGTAGACAATTACGCCGTTGGTATTGGTCGGATGCTTGCAAATCGGCAACACTACGGCCAGGCAATTTTTAACGGCAGGATATTTACCTGACACATGAACAACGGGCTTAAAACTGCCTAACTGAAGCAAATTAAGCGCTTCACCCTTAACCCGGTGCCGCAATAGAAACTGATAGAGTTTGGGCTGAACCTGTTTAACCAGCTTGGTGATCGCCAAGGTGGCATAGACATCTGAAAGCGCATCATGCGCCGCTTCATGAGCTATGTTGTTGACACGGGTAAGCTGATCCAGCCTGAAACTGGGACCGCCCTCTTCGTTAACAGGCCAGACGATGCCCTCCGGACGCAAGGCTCTGGCCGCCCTGACCACGTCGATCAAATCCCAACGGGAATTACCGTTTTGCCACTCCCTTGCGTAAGGATCATAAAAATTACGATAAAGGCAATTTCGGGTGACCTCATCATCAAAACGAAGGCTGTTATAACCGAGGGTGCAAGTGTTGGGCTGAGCCAATTGCTCGTGAATCAAACCAATGAAATCGGCTTCGCACACGCCTTTTTGTTCGGCAAGCTGCGGCGTAATTCCGGTAATTAAACAGGCCTCGGGATCAGGCAGACAGTCCATCGCGGGCTTACAGTAAACGACTAACGGATCGTCTACGATATTAAAATCAAAATCGGTACGAATCCCCGCAAACTGAACGGGCCTGTCTCTTCGAGGATCGGTACCGAATGTTTCGTAATCATGCCAATAAAAGGTTTGCGTTCCACTCATTATTTTTGACGGCCATCGCTACTGGAAATACCGCAAGAGCCGCTACGACAAAGGGTTCGACTCACAAAGAAACCTTAATGAATTGAAGCCAAAGCCCTTAAAACATCGGTGCGACTGACAATTCCAACCAAATCATTATCCAGAAAAACCGGAAAACTTCTTACCGAAGTTTGTTGGAATTTCTCCGCCAAATCTACAATACTGGATTCGGCATTCACGCTAATGGTTTCTTTAGTCATATACTCGCCAACCTTGCCGCCCATGCTTTGATTATAGGCTGATTCCAAAACAATATTCATGACGTCCTTTTCAGAAAACATACCCAGCAATCGACCTACTTGATCAACAACCGGAGCGCTAGTAATCTTATGATCCAGTAATTTCTTTACGGCATCAATCACATCGGTATCCTTGGCAAGCGTAACCAATCTTTTCGACATATAATCTGCAACAGTAATTTTCGCCAACATGATGAACTCCTGATTGTTGTTTATATTGTAAAAAGTTATAAATTGATTAACTTTTAGCGCCACCCAATGATCGAAGCCAAAATATTAAATGCATTAAAGTTAATCTACTATCCTTGATTCAAATGAGCCTCAGCTTCCAGCTTCTTTCTTTTATCACATTTTTCCACGCAAACACAATTCGCATTATTCGCAACGCCCCCACACGATCCCTTGATGGCGCGCCTGCCAAAAATAACGCCTATCGCCATAATGGCAATAACAACAGCCATGAACACAAAAGTCACTAGAAAATAAGCCATGGTATCACCTCATAAAACAGTTAAAGACCGACAATAAAAAAACGAGGAGCGGGTCTAGCCGCACTCCTCGTTTTGTTTGATGCTACCCCCTTATAGAAAGGGATGATTGCCCTTTATGGGCAACCACAAGGGTTGCCCCTACCCGCCGAAATCATCCAGCAAGATATTTTCAGGCTCTACGCCGTTATCCAGCAGCATCTTGATTACCGCCGAGTTCATCATCGGCGGTCCGCACATGTAAAACTCGCAATCTTCCGGAGCCGGATGATTCTTAAGGTATTCCTCAAAAAGAACATTATGAATAAAGCCGGTATAGCCGGTCCAGTTATCTTCCGGTAACGGATCGGACAGCGCGACATGCCATTCAAAATTGTCGTTTTCCTTGGCCAGCATATCGAAATCCTCTACATAGAACATTTCGCGCTTGCTACGGGCGCCATACCAGAAAGTCATTTTACGCTTCGATTTCAGCCTGCGTAATTGATCGAAGATATGCGAACGCATCGGCGCCATACCTGCACCGCCGCCGACAAAGACCATTTCCGCATTAGTCTCTTTAGCGTAGAACTCGCCATAAGGGCCTGAAATAATACACTTATCGCCGGGCTTCAGGTTAAAGATATAAGAAGACATAATGCCCGGCGGTACGCTATCGGGCGCACCGGGAGGCGGTGTCGCGATACGCACGTTCAGCATAATTTCTTTTTCTTCAGGATAGCTTGCCATCGAATAAGCGCGTAACGCTGACTCTTTTACGGTAGAGACATAACGCCACAAGTTAAACTTATCCCAATCGTCGCGAAACCGTTCGGCGACATCGAAATCGCTGTACTTGGAAACGTGCGGAGGACATTCAATTTGAATGTAACCGCCAGCACGATAGTTGATTTCTTCACCCGCAGGCAAATCCAGCACCAGCTCCTTAATGAAAGTGGCAACGTTATTGTTCGATTTAACCGTACATTCCCATTTCTTAACGCCGAAAACATCGTCTTCGACTTCAATGCTCATGTTGTGCTTAATCGAAACCTGGCAAGAAAGGCGTTCACCATGAGCCGCTTCCCGCTTGCTGATATGGCTTAATTCAGTAGCTAAAATTTCACCGCCGCCTGAATGCACTTTCACCTTGCATTGTCCGCAAGTACCGCCGCCGCCGCAAGCCGATGAAACGAACAAACCGTTATCAGCCAAGGCAGTTAATAATTTTGACCCTACAGGTACATGAATTTTCTTTTCATCATTGATGAGAATTTCCACATCCCCTTCAGCGACCAATTTGCTTTTCGCACCGATAATCACAAAGACCAGCGCAATAACAAAAGCCGTGAAAATAATAATCCCTAATAGAATTTCAAGCATGTCGCACCCTTAAAGTTGGATTCCAGAGAAAGCCATGAAGCCAAGCGACATCAGACCCGCAGTTATGAAGGTAATACCCAGACCTTGCAAACCAGCAGGTATATCACTGTATTTGAGTTTTTCGCGTACCCCTGCCATAACAGTAATAGCCAGCGCCCAACCGAAGCCGCTGCCTACGCCGTATACGACACTTTCAGGCAAGTTGTAATCACGTTCGATCATAAACAAACTGCCCGCTAAAATCGCGCAGTTAACCGTGATCAAGGGTAAGAAGATTCCTAACGCATGGTACAAAGCAGGAAAGAATTTATCTAAAATCATTTCCAGAATTTGTACTAGCGCAGCAATAACGCCGATACAACTCAACAACGCCAAAAAGCTTAAATCAACGCCTTTAATGCCCATCCAGGATAAGGCATCTTCCTTCAACAAGGCGTGATAAATAAAGTTGTTGGCCGGTACCGTGATGATTTGCACCATCATGACCGCAATACCCAAACCCATCGCCGTCGATATTTTCTTGGAAACCGCGATGAAGGTACACATGCCCAAAAAGAAGGACAGCGCCAGATTTTCGATAAAGACAGCCTTTATGAATAGACTAATATAAGCTTCCATTAGTGATGCCCTCCTTCACCATGAGAAATCGACATGATTTTGAAATCAGCAGTTTCAGCCTGTTTCGGTTTCCACTGACGGACACCCCAAATAATCAAGCCAATGATAAAAAATGCGCTTGGCGGCAGCAGCATCAAGCCGTTTGGATCATACCAGCCACCGTCTTTGGTGAGCTTGAAGACTTCAATACCCAGTAATTTACCTGAACCCAATGATTCTCTGATAAACGACACGGTGATCAAAATCAAGCTGTAACCCAAACCGTTACCGATACCGTCCATAAAGCTCGCTAAAGGCGGATTTTTCATCGCATAACCTTCAGCGCGTCCCATTACGATACAGTTGGTGATGATCAGACCGACGAATACCGACAATTGCTTGCTGACTTCATAAGCGAAGGCTTTCAATATCTGATCGACCACGATAACCAGCGACGCAATAATGGTCATCTGCACAATGATCCGAATGCTGCCGGGAATATGATTCCTGATTGCACTGATTGCCGCACTGGAACACGCCGTCACCATAGTCAATGCCAACGCCATAATCAGCGAAGTCGACATTTGAGAAGTGACCGCCAGCGCCGAACAAATACCCAGAACTTGTAAAGTAATCGGGTTGTTGTCAACCAACGGCTCTATCAGTACTTTTTTGGTTTCATCATTTAAAATTTCACTCATGATTTAACTCCTTTAACCGCTCTTACTTTAGCTAAATACGGGGCAAAACCTTCTTTGCTCATCCAGTATCTGACCAGGTTAGTTACACCGGCGCTGGTTAGTGACGCACCCGCCAAACCATCCACCTGGTATTGAGAACCCGGCTTGCTGGTATCGACCACGCCTTTAATCAGGGCTAATGCAGGCTCGCCGATCTCGGCAGCTTCTATCAGGCCTTTTTCGGACCCAGCTTGCTCGCTTTCCGCATAGACTTTTTTACCTTTCCACAACGCACGCCAGTTAGGGTTAACAACTTCACCGCCCAGCCCCGGAGTTTCCGCTTGATCGTAAAAGTTGATGCTTTGCACGGTTTGTCCATCAGCATCTAACGACAGGAAGCCGTATAACGTCGACCATAAACCATAACCATTGATGGGAAGAATAATCGACTTGATTGCGCCCGCCTCTTTTACCAAAAAGACCTTGGCATATTTAGCCTTAATCCTGATGTGAGCAATATCCTTATCCTTCGGAATGGCGACGCTTAAAGCAGGATCTTTTGCCGCTTTACGCTGATCGTATTCGGCAGGATTCATATCTTCAACATAATCGCCTGTTTCCAGGTTGACGATTTTAGCTTCAATCTTGTCGCTAAACGCCTTGTCAATATCACTGCCTTCCTGAAGCAAACCTGCTACTTCCAGAATATTCTTCTTCATGTCCAGTTCTTTGTTATTGACTTGAAGAGGCTTTAAAGCAACCGCTGAAAATGAAACCAACACCGCACACACCAGACACAACGCGACCGCGATAGCGATAGTTTTTTCCAAACTATCATTACCCAAGGCAAGAATTTTGTCCTTGTAAACCTTGAACTTTTGGTAATGCTCGCACTTATCCAATGCGGCGCAAAATTTATTGAATTGTTCGCATTTAAGCATGACGTTTCATCCTTCTTCTGATATTGGCCTGAATGACAAAATAGTCAATCGTAGGCGCGAACATGTTGGAAAATAGAATTGCCAGCATAATACCTTCGGGGAATGCCGGATTAACAACCCTGATTAATACCGTCATGGTTCCGACCAGCCCCCCGAATATCCAGCGTCCGGTATCGGTCATTGCCGCACTGACCGGGTCGGTAGCCATATAAACCATACCGAAAGCAAAGCCGCCCATGGTCAAGTGCCAGTACCAGGGTATCGCAAACATATGATTAGTGTCGCTGCCGATGAAGTTGAACAGCAACGAGGTTGCCACCATGCCGGCAAATACGCCGCCCATAATGCGGTATGACGCCACTTTGGTGTACAGCAGGAAGGCCGCGCCAATTAAAATAGCCAGCGTTGAAGTTTCGCCAAGACAACCCGGTTCAAAACCGAAAAAGCTTTGCATCCAGCTATAATTAGCGGAATAAACCGCTTCAAGGCCGCCATTTGCCGCCAAACCTAAAGGTGTAGCCGCTGTATAACCATCAACCGCAACCCAAACGGAATCGCCTGAAATAGACGCAGGATAAGCGAAATATAAAAACGCCCGTCCGGTCAACGCAGGATTCAGGAAATTTTTACCGGTACCGCCGAACACTTCCTTACCGATAACGATACCGAAAGAAATACCCAAAGCCACCTGCCATAAAGGCATATCGGGCGGCATAATCAATGTGTACAACATTGAAGACACCAAAAAGCCTTCATTGACTTCATGACCGCGAACGGTTGCGAACAACACTTCCCACACGCCGCCGACAGCCAGTGTGACTATATAAATAGGCAGGAAATACAACGCGCCGTGAACCAGATTCGAAAACGGATTCATGGTGCTGTAGCCGAAGATCATCATCGGGATGCGACGCCAATCCTGAGCCTGTTCCAAGCCCATATTTGCCATCGCTAAATTGGCCTGATAACCGGTGTTATACAAAGCCATCAAAATGCAAAAGAACGTCGCGATGACCACAAAAGTCATGGTTCGTTTCAGGTCGTTGCCGTCACGAACATGCGTGGTGCCGCGCGTTACATCCGCCGGTGTATAGATAAAAGTATCAACCATCTCGTAGAGGCCGTAATACTTTTCGAACCGCCCACCCTTAGTGAAATGCGGCTCCATGCTATCTAAAATATCTCTAGGCGACATTATCCTTCCTTCTCAATTTTAGTTAAATTCGCTCTCAGAACAGGACCGAAGTCATGTTTACCGGGATCCACAAACGTAAATAAGGACACATCCTCCTCATCAAGCTCCAAACAACCTAATAATTGGGCCTGATCGGAGTCGCCCACCACCAACGCTTTTAACAGCGGCGTAGGCAAAATATCCAGCGGCATGACGGCTTCATAAACGCCGACCGGAACAATCGCCCGGTTGCTGCCGTTTTTATCGGTTGTTAATGGGAACTTGCGGTCCAACTTACGGTCAACGCTTGAAGTATAAACATTGAGTGCGGAATATTTGTTTTTACCCGGAACAATCCAGCCGAACAATTCACGCGCACGGCCTTCCTGCAATACTGAAACTTGATTGCTGTAACAACCCAAAAAGGCCGCCCAATCTGCCGCAAGATGTCCGTACAACACAGAACCTGAAATCACCCGGTTTTCGACTTCTTCCAATTGACCGGCCACCAAATCATCGGTGTTGGCGCCGACGCGGGTACGAATCAATCTTGGCTTTTTAACGGTAGGTCCGGCCAACGAAACAACGCGTTCGACATTGAGCTTACCGGTGGTAAATAATGCGCCGATGGCCATTACCGCTTGATAATCCAAATGCCAGACGAATTTATCGATGCTGACCGGATCAATCAAATGAATATGCGTGCTTGGCAACCCAGCCGGATGGGGGCCGGAAAATTCGGCGGTCGTTACAGACGCATTACCGGTAGCAACATCGGCGCCGGTCGCCTTACAGACGTAAGTTTTGCCTTCAGTCAATTTGGCAATAACCGCCAAACCGTTAGCAAAATCATCGCCACGCTCTTTAATGATAACCGCGGGATTTGCCGCTAACGGGCTGGTGTCGATTGCGGTAACAAAAATAGAGCGGGGCTTGCTGTCCACAGCAGGAATTTTACCGTAAGGACGGGTGCGCAATGATGTCCACAAGCCGGACGCCAACAGATTTTCTTTAACCTGTTCGACCGACAAATCATTTAACTCGGAAGCCTTGTATTTTGCAAATGACTCCTGCGCCGTTCCTTTCAGTTCGATCACAACAGACTGCAAAACCCGCTTTGCGCCGCGATTAATAGACAGCACCACGCCCGCGCCGGGCGAAGTAAAGTTGACACCAGGATTCTTCTTGTCGGTAAAGAGAATTTGGCCCAACTTGACCGTATCACCTTCACTGACCATCATAGTAGGCTTCATTCCTACATAATCCATACCCAGAATAGCAACGGATTTAACCTTATTGCCATCCTCAATAACCTGTTCGGGCTCTCCGGTAATCGGTAGATCCAAACCCTTTTTAATAATAAATTGCATAGTTAATAGCCTGCTCTCCAATCAAGTTGCGGCGAAACCATCCTTTCATTTCAAATACAAATAAAACAAGAGGCGCATTAAGACGTAAAACGATGGCATTAAACCACAAAAGCGAGGCATTCTCAACAACGACAAGGCTTACCAAAGACCTTTTAACCGATGCGAAACTATCGCTTCCGCTTCCCCAGCCCTCCCTACCGTTGGTAAATCCTAAAAAAAATGCGCAAGCCGGCGGCCGGCATTCGACAAAAAATGATGTAATCATAAGCTCTCAATTTAGGATATGATCGGTCATAACTTTCCGAAACATAAACTCCCGAGCGGGACGGGGGTTGCAAACCCCGCCCCGCCACAGTACTTGTGTATAACGACGAGCGTTCTGCATGGCAATGCAGCCTGACCCGTTCGCTGGATCCCCTCTGACTGGATTCCCGGCATCTCCCCAAAAAACAGACTCGGCTAACTCATCAATGAATGCATCAAGGGAAAATGAATTGACTTTATCCGGATAAACCACTATTAAAACCAGACAATTTACCTATCCGCCGTAGTGCCGCGCGAACCGAGCATCCCGCAATGACCCAACATAAAAGCCAACCAAACCCCTCAACTCCCGCTGGAAACCAGCCTCGACCCAACAGCAGTTTTCCCATTGTCGGCCTGGGCGCTTCCGCCGGAGGCCTGGAGGCCTTCGAGCAATTCTTTTGCCATATCCCCCCCGATACCGGCATGGCCTTCGTGCTGGTTTCGCATCTCGACCCCAGCCATGCCAGCATCCTCACCGAAATCCTGCAACGCATCACAACCATGCCGGTGACGGAGGCGCAAGACCAAATGCAAGTAATGCCTAACCGCGTCTATGTCATCCCCCCCAACCGCGACATGACCATTTTCCACGGCGCTTTGCAACTTAGCGTCCCGACAGTGCCGCACGGACAGCGCATGCCCATTGATGCATTTCTGCGCTCGCTGGCTGAAGATCAGGCCGAAAAATCCATCGGTATTATTCTGTCCGGCACCGGCACCGACGGCACTTTGGGATTACGCGCCATCCTGGGCGCCGGCGGCATCACCCTGG
>Ga0208119_100569_pt1 | contig 9254 bp, 4 predicted proteins | sample LakWasMet51_LOW8_2_FD_183887 | JGI IMG/M metagenome (GOLD analysis project Ga0208119, IMG submission 183887) | Freshwater sediment methanotrophic microbial communities from Lake Washington under simulated oxygen tension - Sediment Metagenome... | ecosystem: Environmental > Aquatic > Freshwater >... | reverse complement strand
TGAAGCATTTTTATCCCGATACCGGTAACTTTATTGCTTTCGTTTCCAACTTGCGCTCCCGGCACATCTTGCGGGACTGTGTTCAGGCGTTTTCCTCGGCGACGGATTTTCCGCTGCAATCCATCGCCGCTCCGGCCATTGTGCCGGGAGTGTCCTTGAGCGATCAGCTGGCGTTTTGGCGGCACGGTTACAAGGCTTTGATGATTACCGATACCGCTTTCTACCGTTACCCCTATTACCATACGGCTCAGGATACACCGGATAAGCTCGACTATGAGCCGTTTGCAGAAATGACTAACGGGCTGTTTTTGATGTTATGCCGGTTGGCGAATGCAACAAGGCTCGATCCATAGCAGATTACCAAGACTCACTACGTAGCGTGATTAATAGAACGCGGATGTCGCAGATTAGGCGGACTTACGCTGATTTTTAAATCAGTGTTTATCTGTTTAATTCGTGTCACGGGTGTTTTAGTTCAAATATGAGCTAAAGAGCCAGGAAAAAATCTTATTTAATCATAAGCAATCCGCGTCATCAGCGTTCTATTCTTTGTCGCTGGGTAGTTACGAAAATTTTTGCGCTTTTTGTGTTTTTTCGTGGAAAAAATGATTTTTCTAGGATAATTATGAGGTTTCGATATGGATGAAAAATTACCCTGCACTTTGATCACATGGGAAGATGTCTACAGTTTATGCCGCCAACTGGCTCAACAATTGCGCCAGGAGAATTTCCGGATCGATGTCATCGTCGCCATAGCGCGAGGCGGTTATATACCGGGACGGCTTTTGTCGGATATGCTCGGCATCCATGACCTGACCGGCTTCAAAATCGAGCATTATCAAGGCGCTTATAAACAGCATCAGGCCTATGTTAAGTACCCGTTAAATGCCGACATCAACGGGAGAAACGTCCTGCTATTGGACGATGTCTGCGATAGCGGCGATACCTTTACCGTGGGCGTCGAGCATCTCCGGCACTGCGGCAAGGCGAACGAAATGCGCACAGCCGCCATGCATCTCAAAACCGTTTCCAGCTATATTCCCGACTTTTACGTCGAAACGGTTAGTGAATGGCGATGGCTGATCTATCCCTGGGCGGTTAATGAGGATTTGTCGAGCATGCTTGCAAAAATGCGGTTCGATAATGCCGACACGGTCTTGCTGCAACGGGAAATCAAGCAGCGGCATGGCATTGATGTAACCGGCAGGCAGATAGAAGATGCGCTGATGTTGCTAAAGCAATAGAGACTCGTTATTAAAAAACTCACCACGAAGGCACGAAGTATACGAAGAAAAACAGTTGATTCAATATATTGAAAACTTCATGCCCTTCGTGCCTCGGCAACCGCTCCATGCGTTGCTCTACCTCCTGCGTCCGTGCAGTCGTTCGTGGTGAATAATGCTTTTACCCCGTTCAACATGAGGTCCTGTGCATCATGGTAACCAATAAAGAAATCGCTGCAAAACTGCGTCAAATCGCCGACTTACTGGATGAGCAGAGAGCCAATCCATTCCGGGTCAGCGCCTATCTGAATGCCGCCAAGGCCATCGAAACCCTGGCCGAACCGGTCGGAGATTTACTGGGCCGAGAGGGTTTTTCGGCCTTGCTGGAACTGCCCGGAATCGGCGAAGGCATTGCCAGATCCATTAACGAATACGTGATGACCGGGCGCATGAGCCGCTTGGAAAGCTTGCAGTCGGGACATGACCCCATCGCATTATTCGAGCAGATTCCGGGCATCGGCCCCCGGTCGGCGCACCGGATCATTGAAACGCTGCATATCGACACCCTGGAAGCCCTGGAACTGGCGGCGCATAACGGCCGCTTAAAAAAAGTCCCCGGCTTCAGCAGCAAAAAGATCGCCCTGGTGCAAACCTGGCTTGCCCATGTCCTGGGTTTTCGCCGTCCGCGTTTCGAAGCGCAGCAAACCATTGCAGAGCCGCCGGTCGAATTATTGTTAAAAATAGACGAACAATACCGCAAAAAAGCGCAAGCCGGGGAGCTACCGACCATCGCGCCGAAACGCTTCAACCCGACCGGCGAAGCCTGGCTGCCCATTTTGCATGCGAGCAGGAAGGGTTGGCATTTTACCGCGTTATATTCGAATACCGAACGCGCTCACCAGCTGGACCGCGTCAAAGACTGGGTGGTGATTTATTTTTACGATGATAATCAGCACGAGGGACAGCATACCGTTGTCACAGAAACGCGAGGCCCTGCAACCGGCTGGCGTGTGGTCCGGGGCCGCGAGAAGGAATGCAGCGAATATTATGCGGGACATGCGGTAAAAGGCGATGCAGCTGGGAGAGGCCTTAGCCACGGCAGTTAAATATCGGATGGCAGATGTCTGCACCGAAAGGCGGTTTCCGGCCAAACGCAGACGGATGATGACTTCTCGCACTTTTCCAAAACAATTTAGGTGTATCCGTTAATTACTTTTCGGACACATTACTGTGGGGAGAAATAAAAGCTAAGGTGAAATAAATGGCGTAATTGCTTTATTGAGGCAAATATGATTTCGGTGAACAATTTGGAAACAAAATTGGTAATGATGGCTTCTGAGACTGACGTTATACTTTCTAGGCCAAAAATGAAGGAATCTTTGTCGAACTCCGACAACAAAGAATTAACTAGGAAAAATAATGTTAAATGAACTGGTAAAGCTGCTCCACACCTTCTTCGCAACAGATCAAGGCTATCACGCCGAACAACAAACAGATGGAACTTATAGAAAAAAATTGGGGATAATTACCCCGCAATTCTTGGAAAAAAACCTTAAGCAGTTCGGTTCAATGGCCATATATCAAAAGAACACCGATCAAACAATTAAATGGATATGCTTTGATTTCGATATTTTAAAAAAAAATCTAGTAGGAGATAAAATTGAAAAGGCTCATATAGAGTTAAAACGAGCAGTTTTATTTTTTTGCCAATCTCTAAACGAAATTAAAATTCCCTACCTTTTAGAATTCTCTGGAAATAGAGGATTTCACATATGGATTACATTTAAAGAAAAGACAAGCTATCGAATAGGCTATGACATACAACGAGCCATTCTCGAAAAAATCGACTTACAATTTAATAAAGAGTTGATAGCAATAGATCTATTTCCACACTCAGGTACTCCAACAAGCGGAGTAGGTATCGGAGTTAAGATTCCATTGTCAAAACACACAAAATCAGGCCAGTATTCTCTCCTTTTGAGTTCGCCTTACGAAATAGAGTCATACCCAATAGAAAATAAAATAAATGATGAGATTATCAAAAAACATGTAGATATCCTAAATACTCACCTAAGCACAAGCAAATCCGAAATTGAGAGCCGCTTAGGTGTATTCTTTGAACTATCCCACGACGAGTTTTCTTGTACAACAAGAATAAAATCAATAAAGGTAAGCAATAAAGGATTTACTCTACAAAACTTGATAGAACATTGGGAGAATTATTTGCCGCTAAAAACATTAGGTAAAAAGATAGTAGAAGCAAATAATTTAAATAATGAAGAAAGGAAGTTGCTTGTAGGATTATTTGGAAATATTCAGCGCATAAATCACCCAGAATTTAACAAAAATATTCTGCATGAATTATTCAAAAAAACTGAAAATTACAATAAAGAAATAACCCAAAAAGCCATAAAATCGCTATCATCTTTTTACTTCCCCTCACAAGAGCAAATTGAGATAACCATCGGAATTAAATTTGAAAAGACTTTTACCATAGATGAGCTATTGAGAGCTTGCATCCCAAAGTATGTTGAGTACGAGGACGCAACATTCGACTTATCAAGAAAAGACATAGAAATAACCAAAATAGCAGAACTCAATTATCTTTTTTTAAATGATGAAGCACATTCAAAAATTGTAATCAATGAGCTTTCCGGCTGCGATAGCGATGAGCTACTTATAAAGGCAAAAAATTTACTAAAAGAACCTAAAAAAGCAAAACACTACAAACATATTCGAAACGAAGGTACGAAGCTAAGGAAATTAGCAACATTAAAAACCTCTGAAAGAATTATAACTTCATGCATCATAAAGCAAATCATATATTTTTTTGACATGCAGCCAAGCAGTAATTCTCATGGCTATAAACCAAGTAATGGTTTTAAAGGAGGGTACATATTTCACCCCTGGCTCTACTCATGGATAAAGTTTATATCAAACATTAGTTCGGCAATTGAGGATAAAAACAACCTCGATTACTACATAGTCAAAACCGACATAAAAAGCTTTTATGACAGAATACCTCATGACAATCTAAAGCGAATACTGCTCGGAGATGGAAATATTAGAATTGAGCAACGATTAAACGAATTAGCAGAGAATCAAAAATCACTATACACGTCATACATAGATACGATTTTCGAAATAACAGAGACAATTACAAATTCGAAAATAGGTTTGCCACAAGGCCCTGCCTACGCTAGATACCTAGCAGAGTTATATCTGGACAATATAGACCAAATATTAGATGAAAAAATTAAGTCTGAAAAGGTATATCTATATCAACGATACGTTGATGATATTTTTTTTGTAGTGTCATCTGAGGAAATTGCAAAAGAAACCTTAGAGGAACTAAAGAACGATCTTCAATTACTTGGTCTTGAAGTAAATATGGACAAAACCATAATTTCAAGGATCAGAAATTTCAGCGAAGACTTTAACGCTTATCGCTCACAGTCAAAATATGTGGTTGATAAGGTTTCTAAAAATTTCGCAGACGCTACAGAAATACCAAAAAATCTAGCTATAAATGAATTTATGACTTTAGTACAGTCGGATAGCTGTGATGATGATTTGGCGTTTATTTTTTCACATTTGAACGGCGTACCCCAGCTTGATCAATGGAAAAGAGAAAAAGTAATTCCTGTTCTTCAGAGTGGAGTAGGTAGAGGTACACTTTATAAACACTTATTTAATTTTGTGTTAGAGGATGAGAATAATTGGAAAATACTCTATGAAATAGAGAAGTTTACCGAACTCCAATCAGAAGTACTAACCTCAGCTTTTATAAATGCACTTGAAACAAGTAAATTAAATATTAAAAGCCTGAACAAATTAATAGAATGCCTAGTGCAAAAACTCACTATTTCGGAACTCGTTGGAGAGCATTTAATTTATCTTTCAGTGACATTTGAAACAAAGATAATTTTAAAAAATATCCCTCCAAAAACTATCATCAATTGTCTTAAAAGTGTATCTAACGTAGAAAATATAAAAATAACTTCAGAGATAGTTGAATACCTTAACACCACACTTAACGATATTAAATCGCTCCCGGATTTTGTCAAAGCTATTTATCCTCTTTGCGCAAGCTCCTGTCTAAGCAAAGAGGACTTGAATAACTTAGCCAGCACATTTTATGCAAAAATTTCAAATGATAAAACTAACGACAATTTATCAGTAGATAAAAAACCAAAAATAAACACATCAGCAACTGCCTCAAAATTTTATTACTTGCTTTGCCTATTCTCAATCTCAAACAAAAACAAATCGACCGATTTATTACAGGCAGCTTGGAAATACTGTGCTTATATATTCAATATTCATGACGAAGAAGTAAATTCATCTATATTACTAAACAGCTTTGAAAAAATAACTGACATAGAAGTTGATGAGCCCAAAGCACTATGGATAATTTCGTCAATTATAGATGGAAATATTTTTAGAGGATTGGAGAATGGGGATACTAAGAAAGTATTCGAAAGATTTCACAATATCCTTCTCATACACATAGCTTTCAAAACAATTATTCATACTCTCGACATAAACAAAGAATTGGAATTATTAAAAGAAAAAGCTATTTTCTACCAATGGCTGATAGACAGAATGCAAGTAAGATTATTCCCTCCTTCAAATAAAACTTGGTTTGAGAAAAATATCATTGAAAACAGTTCGATAATTCTAATAAAAGAAAATGAAATTTTATTCAGAAAGCCAACCTCTGATTTCCATCATACAAGCTTACCTAAAAATGAACACAATGGTTATAGTGAAATAATTATCAATTATGTACCTGAAAATCTTGTCTCTCTAAAAGACTCGCTGACAGGTCTAACAGTCAAACAACGACTTATTAAATTGCTAGAAATTATCAAGTACTGTGACAATGCTGATAACTATCCAAACATTTATTGTAACGAAAAAATATTGAATAAAAGTAGCTTACTTCCATTTAGCAATGAACTAATGAAGTCAAATTATCTAATTTACGAAAATCACGATGGATATGTTGAATCACTATGGAACAATCAAAAAAACTTTATAGCTTGTTTCTTAAAAACCCCCATGCTAGAAACCAATGCAACGCATTTTAGAATGCTCAGCGAAAAATATATAAACAACCTTGATACCGATATTGATCTCTTAGAATTTATAAAGCACATATGTACTCAACTTGATGGACTTGAAGATCCATTTTATTATGACATTGCAGTTGCAGCGGCATTATTTTTATCACTAAAAGATTTTGATCCATATAGGAGAATTGATAAATTTGTAAATCAATACCACAAATTTAATCATAGTGTTGAAGAGAGGTATATTTATGGTGTAAAAAATGACACAAAATTACTTGATGAAACTCCAATGCGACTACTGGAAACAGTTGAGAAATCTCTCAAGTTAATCCCAACAGAAGCTATGCAATCGCTTGCCTTCTATCTTGATAAAGATATTGAAAGCTACAAAAATTGCCTTAAAAAAATTGCAGCGCTGCATAATGCCGACATTCCCCCGCTAGACCTCAACGATTTCCAAAAGGCCTACCACAAAATATTCAGCTTAAGCGAAACAATCAACATTAATGGAGTTGACTACAAATTCGAAAACATAAAGCTAATAAATGTAATAAATAACAATCTACAACAATTTGATTCATGCCATGCAATCATCCTGAACTCTTCAGAGCATATCTATTTTTTGGTACAAAACTCAACCGTTTTTATTGTGGCAATTCAAAGCTCCATAAGTAAAATATATCTCTCAGTAAAAAAGAGACATGAGCATTTAATATCAGAAGGGAAAAGTACAAGCTATCCTGAAAATATCGTTGATAAAAAAGAAATCCTGTCTCTAAGCAGCTTTGATTTAGCAGCAGATAATATAGCAATCCACCGAGATATATCTAAACAAGATGCAGAGCAAATTTTAACTAAATGGCTTAGATTTTTGCCTAAGAAATTTCATCAACCACTAACGACATTAATATCAGCGCATGAGGTAATGAAAAAAAATGAAATTGATGAATTCATCGGAAAGGTAGCGCTTCTACTAAAAGATAAAAGTTCCAATCCTTTTTTAATAAAACGAATTGGTGATTCTAATGGCACTCATAGAATATTGTATAAGGATCACGATATAGGTCGTAATTTAGAAAATCTTGCGCCATTAAATATTTCTGAAGGTGCGATAAAAGCAACAATAATTGCTGACTGCATCATTACCGGCTCACAAATAAAATCTGCTATTGAATTCTATGTCACCGGAGATAAAAAGAAGAATGACAAATATTTTGAGTACACTTCAGACGAGAATGATATTGTAATTGAGCGACTAAAAGCATTGAAACTTATCGAGATATGTACAGTTCTATATACGGAAAAAGCCTTAGAAAATATTAAAAATAACTGTAGAAAAATTCTAAATACAGATATAGAAATAAGTATTATTTGTGGACGAAAAATCGGCGATGATGCTTTTTTTGGAAAAACCACGAAAATTGGTGATGATGAAAAATCAACTATTAGAGATATTTTAAAAAATGAGGACGTTATACGAACTTTATTAAATCATCTTGACTATAAGCACATCACCAACTACTCAGATGATGAAATAATAAATAAAACAAATCTTGTCGCAAGATACCAATCACTGCCTAAGAAGTGTTTCAATTTTCTTCATTTTGGACTAAAACACGATTCATCATGTCACCCACTAGTTCGTGTTTTTGAAGTTAACGAGTAACTTTTCTCTCAACAACGTGGTTCGCATTTAGTATGCCACGCTGTTGGAAGCTAGTTATTTCGAACGTTCAATCCGTAACTTTGGCTGACCAGCTGAAATGGGTCGAATTGAGCCTGTAAACAATCCCGATTGTCATAATTGCCACTGACCTGGGTTTTCTGCGATAGTAGCAAACTATCCAGCACAGGTAGCCGCCATGCCCCATCCAGCGCCACGCCCGTTATTGCCCTACTACCCTTCAAGCCTCGCCGAGCAACTGCTGAGCGGCGGGCAAAGGATTTTGCTGTTTGGCGAGACCGGTATCGGCAAATCCACGCTGACTGCCGAACTCGCGCGGATATTTTCCGAAAGAGGCCTAAGCTGCTCCTGCATCGCCGCCGATCCCGGATCGCCCGACTTCGGTTTGCCCGGCACCGTATCGCTGGGACAGTGGCGGGAGTCCGGCTGGCAAGTGTCGGCATTTGAAGCGCTTTGCACGCTGGATGCAGGCCGTTTTCGCCTGCCGCTGTTGTCGGCTGTCAGCCGGTTAATGCAAAAGGTTCCCCTGGGCTTGATGCTGATCGACGCCCCCGGCGTGGTCCGGGGCATTGCGGGTTCGGAATTGCTGACCGGCATGGTCGAGCTGTTGAACATCGATACCGTGTTGGTACTGAACCGCAAGTCGAAACCGCTGCCGTTAATGAACGAACTGTTGTCGCTGGGCGTCCGCATCCTGCCGGTGCATGCTCATCCGGAGGCCTGCCGTCCCGGCCAAAAGACCAGGGCGCACAAACGAACCGTGCAATGGCGGACTTACCTCGCCGTCAGCGACGAGATAACGCTCGATGTTGCCGATCTTCGCGTGATCGGCTCGCCGCCGCCCATCGATGTGCCGGATGCCTGGCCCGGCCGCCAATGCGCTTTTGTCGATACCGAGCGAACCGTCAGCATTGGCGAGATCATCGCGCTGCAAGACGGCAAACTTTACGTCCGGCTGCCAGCGGCTGCGGCAACCACCCGGACATTGCTGGTGCGCGATGCCCGCTGCGAAAAAAACGGCCTGCTGGTCAGCGCCGTGCCGTTTGCATCCGGCAACCTGCAATTTTTGCCGCCGCCCGACGCAATGCCCTACCCGACGACGGATTACAGCGGCGGGCCCAGGCCTGCGGTCAAAATGCGCGGCATGTACGCGACGATGGTCAACGGCGTGTTCGGCGACCCGCTGCTGCATCTTCGCCTGCACCAGCAGCAACGCAGCCTGCTGTTCGACCTGGGCGATTCGGGCAGATTGTCCACCCGCATCGTCCATCA
>Ga0208119_100557_pt1 | contig 9334 bp, 8 predicted proteins | sample LakWasMet51_LOW8_2_FD_183887 | JGI IMG/M metagenome (GOLD analysis project Ga0208119, IMG submission 183887) | Freshwater sediment methanotrophic microbial communities from Lake Washington under simulated oxygen tension - Sediment Metagenome... | ecosystem: Environmental > Aquatic > Freshwater >... | reverse complement strand
ACCCCAAAGAAGGTCTATGGGTGCCGGGTTATGTCACCAATAAGGTGGGCGAGATGCTGGTTGTCTATGTACCGACTTCGCCAAATCCAACTTCCGGATTTACCATTATTGTGCATCAATCAAAGGCCGTGAAATCGAGCATGGATATTGAAGCGGTTACCAGTTTTATTGTCAGTGTCGGCGTTGATTTGCATCAAAAAGAGGAGCTTGAAAAGCTTGCCGACTTGGAGCATGCCGGAATCAGTAACCAGGCAAGCAAGTAGGCGAGCGGTTTAAAGCGGATGGCAATTATTACAGGAACATCTATTGCTTGATTAACAAAGCATAAAAGGCTGCTCCAGTTATTGCAGCGCTCATTACGCTCCGTTGAATGGCGCTAGATAATGACCTGCCCAAAGCTTTTCTCACCGCAAAATGAAGATAGGCTGGATTAGCAACTTTATCGTTAATCCAGCAGATCAGTTGATCCTGCTTGCGGCCTTGTGCCGGGGAGAATCCGTGTTCGGCGTCGAGCGCATCAGTCCGCGCTTCGTTACCGACGCCTGGACGGTTGAGCGTTTCGGATTGGCGCGGACAGGCATTATTCCTGCCGTCGACGGTGCCGGTTTTATCGAAATCCTTGCAAGCGGGTAACGCCAGCATGATTCCCATTCAAGTCCATCCGCTGGGATGTTGAATTCGTCATCGGCTATTACGCCGGATTGAGCACGGAATCGTCCATGTGCCGTTTCTCCAAGTCTCATTTCCAAAGGACGGCGAGTTGATCCGGCATAGGGAGTAATCACGATTAACACAGCGTAAAAGGCTGTTGCATTGAGAGGCAGTCGGCATCGTTCGATTGCTGTCTGCCATACTTGTCGCCGTAAACCATCCTGATAATTTCCCTTTTGGCTTCCAGCCAGTCGCGCAGTTCATTGCCGGGTTTAAAGGCGCGTTTTTCCGCTTTGTAATAGGCCGCTTCGGCGATCATCGATTTAAGGTTCAAGTCCAGCTCGTAGACGGGAACGGGGTTATCCGGGGTAAATCCGAATTTAACAAGGCCTAAAACGCTTTGCGGCGAGCTGTTTTTAATGCCGATTTCCTTGGGTTCCCGTTCTGACAAGGTGCCGAAAAGACGGTCCCAGATCGAAAAGACCGCGCCGTAGTTGTTGTCGTGCTCGTTACGTTCCGTTGAATGGTGGGTGCGATGCAAATAGGGGGCGATGATGACCTGCCCCAAGCGTTTCTCGCCGCGGAATGAAATATTGGCGTGATGAAACATGATGAACAAGGTCAAAATAGCTTCATTAATCAGCGCCATCGTTGGCTTGACGCCCAGGATGATAACGTAAGCCGATTTCAGCGCGGTGAGGATTAAAAGCTCGACAATATGCAGCCGGAATGCGGTCGAGACATTCAAATAAGGATCGTTGTGATGCACTTTGTGAAACATCCACAGGCAGTCGAAGCGGTGACTGATTCGGTGCCAGCAATAGAGCATCAAATCGAGCAATACAAACGATAGCAGGGCTTGCCATGCCGGATTGGCGATATAACTCAGCAAGCCCCGATCCGAATAGCGCTCGGCCGCCATCAACAAGGGCGTGGTCGACAGCAGCGAGATAACGAGACTGTTAAAAACAAACAGACCGGCATTGGTTTGGTAAGACCGCCGCGTTTGGTTAAGGGATAATTTGCGCGTGGGATAGTTAAGCTCAAGCGCCGAAAGTATGACAAATGCAATAAGCAGGGCAAATGTCGCCAGTTCTCCCGACATGCTTGAGAGCCATGTTAAATAGGATTCAACAACGGTGATGAGTGACGTAATTTCGTTAGACATTGTCTTTACCTCGATACAAAGTTACGTGAACTTGGTGCAGCGAGATCTTAAGTAAAAGCGATGACAATTTGATGAAAAGGCTGGGTGATAATGCCGATGCACCTTGCCTCTATACTTAAGAAAACGCTTTGATTAGATACCAGCAAAATCCACGCCACAAGATGTGTTTTAGCCGGGGAAGGCGGCAAGGCGCAGCCAGTGTTCGCTGCAAGCCATGATTACCAAAGGCTTTAGGTCGTGAAGAAAAAACGGGGATTGTAAATAGCGTTGTAAGAAGGTTTGTCGGTTAGCCGCCGAATTGCATCAGTCCGGTGCAATTGTGTTTTCTTACGCACCTTCGCAACACCACATCATCAAACGTCGTTATCATGGCAATCGGGACGCCGGGTGGGCCGGATTTTGCCCACCCGTGCAAATAAGGAATTACCCAAAGTCAGGCCATCCCTGTTTCCAAATCCCCAGGCATGCCTGTTTAACATAGGTGTTCAGCGGTTACGCATCCGCGCTATTTAGCCAAAGATCGTGCTTATTGCATAGACTTAGCGCGTACACCGCGCCGCTGTAGTTTTTAAGCGTAAATGTTGAAATAGCCGCGCTGTCCTTGGTTGGGTCGAACAAATGTTCATCGATAAATTTATAGTTCTTATCTAACAGGACATGCTTAACAATGTAGTGTTCGTAGCCTTTTATTTCGTGAGGAGTGACAATTTTTACCGTAGTAATATCTTCGGCTTTGGTGATTTCAATCGTGGGTAAATGGGTTGCTACTTTTCCCGACCAGCGGCCCGGCGCTTCTTTTGTATAATAAATATCCCTTGATGCCGATGCCTGCTCATCGCCGGCAGCCAGTGCCAGAGTGGGCGTGATTAGGCTCGCGCCTGCGCTTGCTACACTTAAACGAATAAAATCGCGACGTTCCATAGTAATTCCTTGTTATTGGTTAGTGACTAATAGCGGGTTAAATTTGATGCGGTAAAACGTATGTTTCCTGGTTCTTATGGTAAATGCACCATTAAATTTCATCCTCATTGCTTGGATTCAAACTGATTTGGATACCAAAAAGCTTTATGACACTGTTCGCAGGTTTCATCGACTCGGCCTCCGACTTCACGCAAAGCCGCTGGATTCTTTGCCTCTATCGCTGCCAGCGTTTCTTCGGCTGTCGTTTGAAGTTGCTGCGCATACCTGAAAAAAATCTCCGGCTTCGCATCAATTAATTGCTGAATTTGTTCAGGACTTTTTTTGATGCCCGGAATTTCAAATTTCGAGTCTTTTATCGCTACGAGGCGGCCGCCTTCACTCAAGCGCACGGCAGCGTCAAGCAGCGTCATGGCGTATCGTTTGGCGACGGCCCATTCTTGGTCCGTACGCGGCTGTTTTTCTCCTATGCCGGACTTGCTGACTGAGTTCCAAACCCCGTCAGAGGCCGGAGCAATCAATGAAAGCATCAGTTCTTGAATCGTGGCTGACGATTTAAGATTGTCCTTTTGGTCGCGTATGACCGATTTTTGCGAACACGCTGAAAATACCGATAGCGCTATTACGATGAGGGCGAACTTTAAGGTTAAGAGCATCTGAATGTTGGGTTATTGATAAAAAAGTCAGTTGTTTCCCGCGCATCGGTTAATTCCGGGCCGGTCGCCAAATGATGAACATTAATTGATCGCAAAGCAATAGAACAGACCCGCTCCGCCGGTTTTAACCAGATTTTCCTGGCCGCAGCCTTTGCTGGCATGCGCCGAATTCCAGGACGTATTGCCGCCGCCGGTACGATCGAAATGGCCTACTTGAGCCGAACCGTCTTCAGCGCTGCTGGTGTAATTTTTACAGGTATGGTCGGCTGCATCGGCAAAAGCGGTGCCGTCGGGTTGAGAGCCGGTAAGAATATCGTGCTGGTTGGGCTTGTCCCCGGCGCCGTTAACCGTTTCATTTTTCTCGGTGAGCGCCGTGGTCCTGCTCAGGTTATTACCGAGTCTTGCGAGCTCCAGCGTGTTGCCATGTAAATGCGCGATGTTTTTAGCTACTTCGGCGCCTTTCGCGTTGTGCCAAGGGCCTGAACCGATACGGTCGCGAGCATTGATTGCGAGCTGACCGTCAGCGGCTTGCGTACTCAAATAGGCGTGCCAGGTCTTATTGACGCTTCCGGCGGCTTCCGCCAGTTTTTGACAATGGGCATCGGCTCCGGCCAAGCCGCCGAGTTCGGCGCCTTTTCCTATGCCTGTGCTGGTGATAAAAAAGCTCAGCGGTTCTTTGGGTTTCGCATCGGCGGCAGGAATAGGCACCGCTGTCGGAGCGGATACGGGTGCTGCGACGGGCGTCACAGATGCAGGCTGATCGGCGGCTATGGCGATTGAAGAGCTTAACAGCAGCGAACCCAACAGGATTGTATTTTTCATAGTATTTTTCTTTTTAATATTATTAAGTAATAGGCTTGCGGGTCGCGGTTTTGGACCCTCAAGCTGGCGACATACGGCAACATGGCGCTAGAAAATTTGCAGATTCCATGCCATGGGTTTGATCGATCCTTGTCGTCGCAGGAGAAGAACGCCAAGAATGATTTAGATGGTTGTTTCAAAACATCTATTATTTTCGCTTGAACTTTAGCGGGAGCTGGCGGGTTTGAGTTATGGGATACAGCTCGCAGGCCATGTGTTGATTTAAAGGCAGCTATCCAGCAGATGATATTGCGATAGCAGCAGAGTCAGTTAACGCACAGTTAAAAACCAACGGTTGAATTACGTTCGCTTCGTTGCTGATAGGCTGCGCATTGCTCAACAAGTCGGCATGGTCGCGATCTGATAAGTGTCGTATTTTTGCGGCGGCGAAAGCTTGCACAGCCTCCGGTAGTCGACGCCGGCGATGACTCGATCCAAGTCCGCGTGACTTTGTCCAGTGCTCGTTTCTTATGCTGGCTTGGTAATTGCTTTGTCGTTGTGGCGAGCGCTTGCTTTATCAATCACTAACGGAATCAATACATGACGCTGACAACTACTTTTAAGACGCTACATAACAGCCCCGGTAGCACCGCCCGGTTTTCACCGGTTTTATCCCAAGCGATGCTGGGTGCAGTCGGCGTCATGCTAAGCCTCTCTGCAAGCGCAGCCCCCAGCATCTATCCCACCGGCACCACGCGTTACGATCCGGCCAAGGCCTTCAATTCCTTCGTGCTGTTCACCGGCGGCGACAACATCGCGCACCTGATCGACCTGAACGGCAATTCGGTTCATGAATGGAAAGATGCCGCCAGCCACAGTACGCTGATCGATCCGGCTGTGAACGGCGGTAAGCTCGGCCATGTATTCGTGACGCTGGAAATGACCGAAGGCACGGGTACCGACTTGGTGCCGGGGCAGGTGAGTCGGCGGGTTGCCAAGACGGTCGGCGAACTGGATTGGGACGGCAAAACCGTTTGGACTTTCGGCGACAAAGCGCCAGGCGGTGCCGCCCAGCAACATCACGACTGGGCGCGCCTGCCGAACGGCAATACCGTCGTGCTGGCTAACCTCGTGCATCCGGTCAAAGGCTTTAAACAGCCGCAGGTGCTGGACGATGTCGTTTATGAAGTCAACCCGGCCGGAGAGGTGGTCTGGAAATGGATCGCATCCGAGCATATCAATGAATTCGGTTTCAGTCCGGCCGAACTCAAGCTGGTGCGCAATGCCGATAATGCCGATTACCTGCATGTCAACAACCTGAAAGTGGTCGGTCCCAATCGCTGGTTTGCGGCCGGCGACAAACGTTTTGATCCCGACAATCTGCTGTTCGACGCGCGTAACGCAAACTTTATCGCGATCATCGACAAGAAGTCCGGCAAGATCGCCTGGAGGCTGGGACCGCACTATAAAGCCGCCAGCGAAGAACAAGCGCAGCCGCGCAATGTGCCGAGACCGGTCGACCAGATCAGCGCCCAGCACGATGCCCATATCATTCCCGAAGGCCTGCCCGGTGCCGGTAATTTGCTGGTATTCGACAATCAAGGTTTGGCTGGTTACCCGACGGCGGCGGTTCCCAGAACCGGCGGCTCACGGGTATTGGAAATCGATCCGGTCAAGAACGAGATCGTTTGGCAGTACACCGGCGAAGATTCCGGCGGTCCCGCTTGGTCGTTCCGCAGCACCCATATCAGCGCCGCCCGCCGCTTGCCTAACGGCAATACCTTTATCGATGAAGGCCAGAGCGGCCGCTTGTTCCAGGTCACTCGCGAAGGAGAAATCGTTTGGGAATACGTCAATCCTTATGTCCGTATCGGAAAGGATAAGCTGACCGGCCGGACGACCGCCAACAACCAACTGTATCGCGGCCAACCGGTGCCGTATGAATGGGTACCGACCGGTACGCCGCATTCCGAAAAAGCGGTGGTTCCGCCTGAGTCAAGTCAAGCCAGCATTCCGCCTGGGCCTTGATCTGCGGCCGAATCATGTATTATCACTGGAGAATTTATATGTTGGGTTTTATTAACGTTCAACGCTTGGCGTTGGCAACCTGCCTGGCCCTGAGCTTCGGTTCCGTATCGGCGGCCGAACTCGATCCCAAGGCGATTTCAATCAAGTTGCCCGATGATATTAAATGGGTCGCCAATCCCAGCGGCTCGGAATCCGCGGTATTGGTCGGGGACCCGTCCAAGCCGGGGCTGTATGTGGTGTTGAACAAATGGAAAGCGCATCACAACAGCAAGCCGCATTCGCATCCGAACGACCGCTTCATCACCGTGATTTCCGGTACTTGGTGGGTCGGCACCGGCAGCGATTACAATCCGGATCATTTGAAACCGGTTCCGGCGGGTAGTTTTGTTACTCACTATGGCAACGAAGTTCATTATGACGGGGCTAAGGATGGCGATACGATTTTGCAGATTGTCGGTATCGGACCGGCTACATCGACACCGGCGGTATCGGCAAAATAACGGATGAGGAGCAATTGCTAAGAGCGAAGAGAAGCCTATCCATGACTTTATGATTATGATGGGTTTCTCTACTGCTCTATCCATCCATTCTACGTTACTGTTAATTATTCAGGTCATCTCTGCTTGCGGCGCGGCTGACGTTGTTCATCAAGTCTTGGTTGGCTCAGCAAGGGATTTTCTTATGAATACATTGCGTTTATAGTATTAAAGGAAAACCGCTCTGGCTATCTGTTAATATTAATTTGTCGAGCAGATTTGTTTTTTATTAATAACTATATTTCAAGGAGTTGCAATGGGAGCAATGTGGTTTGATAAAGGAGGTTTTGCAGATCATCTTCACGAAATTGTTGGTTACAAGGCCGGTGTTGCTGCATCTATTGAGTATATGTGCGATCTTTTATCTGGAACTGCATATCCTGACGATATTATTGGCTCTGAACAATATGGTCTTAGAATTCGTTCAGAAGACTATGAAGAGCTCTATTATCACCTGCTACATAAAGTTGGAACAACTGAAAAACCGTACGGTGGTATTTTCGAGATATTCTCATTAACAACAGAATTTAGAAAATTAGGCGGCGATCAATTTTCAATGGATATTTTCAATATTTATCACTCTCATATAGAAAAGGAAACCGAGATCGCAAGAAAGGAAGGTCATAAATCACTAGATCCTCATCATATGATACAAGAAGCATATGAACGATTTGGTGTGCTAGGACTGAAATCTATCTTTCGAATAATAGAAGAATTCGAACGGCTAAGAAGATTTAATCCACATTCAATGAATCGCTGGCAAGAATGGAAAGATGTATTAAATCTCGCAGATTTGTTCACACAACAAAAGCCAGTTGTTACAGAAGGGATGTTTTTTGATCAAAGATTTATCGATTTTCTTTCTGTAAATCATGAAAAGATTGGCGCTATCCATTGGCGAAAATTTGAAGAGCTAGTCGGTGAGTGCTTTGATAAGTTCGGCTATAAAGTAGAGCTTGGTCCTGGAACCAATGACGATGGTGTCGATCTTAGAGTTTGGAGTGATCAGTTTGCAGAGATTCCTGAGTACATTATTCAATGTAAACGACAAAAAGCGAAAATTGAAAAGGTAACTGTTAAAGGACTTTATGCTGACGTATTGCATGAAGGCGCAAAAATGGGCCTATTGGTTACTACCTCAGAGTTTAGTCCCGGAGCAAGGAAAACTGTTTCTGCAAGAAGCTATCCTGTAGAGGAGGTCAACGGCCAAATGATCAAAAGTTGGTTACAAGAACTTCGAACTCCTGGAACTGGAATAGTAAGAGTTTAGTCCAGTAGTCCAGTAGGCCGGAATAAGCCGGTTCGAGCGGAAGCGAAAACCGGTGTTTCCGGCAAACACCACCCAAACTCGCCGGAAACGCCACCTCGCGCTACGCGCTTGGATGGTCTTATTCCGGCCTACTTTCTCAGCCGTAGCTTTATCCGTATTGTCTTATGAGTTCAGCAGATCAACCTGAATGGAGCTTTGCGGAATCCGGGGTTTCGTAGCCCCAATTATCATGGATTCCGCTACGCTCCATCCAGGCTACTCGCTTAAATCAATTCCGATAAGTCCGCGTCCCTGTCCCTTATTTTCGTTCAACTTGTGAAACGTCCCTAATCGCCCCTTTAGCAGCCGACGTGGTCATCGCAGCATAAGCCCTGAGCGCGGCGGACACCGTCCTTTTACGGTCGACCGGCTTCCAGGCCTGCACGCCTTTAGCTTCCATCCGGGCACGGCGTTGTTCCAGTTCTTCCACTGTGACTGCCAAGTGGATACGGCGGTTCGGAATATCGATCTCGATGGTGTCGCCTTCTTCGACCAAGCCAATTGCGCCGCCTTCGGCTGCTTCAGGTGAGGCGTGGCCGATAGAAAGCCCCGAGGTGCCGCCGGAGAAGCGTCCATCGGTCAGCAGGGCGCAGGCTTTGCCCAGACCCTTGGACTTCAGATAGCTGGTCGGATAGAGCATTTCCTGCATGCCCGGCCCGCCCTTGGGGCCTTCGTAACGGATAACCACGACGTCACCGGCGACGATTTCGTCATTCAGAATAGCTGCCACGGAAGCATCCTGGCTTTCAAAAATACGGGCGCGGCCTGTGAACTTGAGTGAGTTGTCGTCCACACCGGCGGTCTTAACGATGCAGCCGTCCAGCGCAATGTTGCCGTGCAATACGGCCAAGCCGCCGTCCTGCGAGTAGGCATGCGCCTTGTCGCGGATGCAGCCCTCGGCGCGGTCGTCGTCCAAGGTCGGGTAGCGCACCGATTGCGAGAAGGCAATGGTGGTTGGGATGCCGCCGGGCGCGGCACGGAAGAAATCTCTGACCGTCTCGTCCTGGCTGCGTTGGATGTCCCACTGGTCCAGTGCCGCAGCCATGCTCGGCGCATGAACCGTCGGCACATCGCGATTGATGACGCCGGCACGGTCCAGTTCGCCCAGAATACCCATCACGCCGCCGGCGCGGTGTACATCTTCCATGTGGTATTTCTGGCTGGCCGGAGCCACCTTGGACAGGCAAGGCACGCGGCGCGAAATGGCATCGATGTCGGCCATGGTGAAATCCACACCGGCCTCATGGGCGGCGGCCAACAGGTGCAG
>Ga0208119_100543_pt1 | contig 9477 bp, 6 predicted proteins | sample LakWasMet51_LOW8_2_FD_183887 | JGI IMG/M metagenome (GOLD analysis project Ga0208119, IMG submission 183887) | Freshwater sediment methanotrophic microbial communities from Lake Washington under simulated oxygen tension - Sediment Metagenome... | ecosystem: Environmental > Aquatic > Freshwater >... | reverse complement strand
CAGGGCTTGTTCAAAACGTAGGTATAGAAGAATTTAAGGCCGTACAGATCGAGTTTGACGCTACTCCAGGAATGGGATTCCAGTAAATCGCTGAAATAATCGGTCAACTGGGATTCGGACAGGTCGTTAATGTGATAGTCGAAATAAGCGCCGATACGCCGCATGGCACGGGAATAGGCCTCTATCGTTTTAGGCTGAAGTCCTTTGAGTTTAAGGTGTTTAAGGTGCGTTTGATAGTTTTGCTTGAACTCTGTTTCGGATGATGTCATTGTTGGTTAACCTCATGGTTCGATGCTAAACGATCCCTCGGATTGAGGGCTTGAGGTTCAATTTTAATTGTTTTATCGACTGACCGTTCGAAGGGGATTCTCCGCGATAGCGGCTTCGTCCAACGCTACGTTTAACCTTGAAACCCAAACCTTAAGAAACGTTTATGCCTGTGATTGCAAACGATACCGTGGTGCTGCTTAGCGGCAATAACGGAAATTTCGGCAGCGGTTTTATCATTGCCGAAAATGAGCAGCTCAGCTACGTCGTAAGCTGTGCGCATGTTGTTGAAGATATAGGCGAGGGGCTACGGGTTGACGGACTGCCTGCCGAAATTGAGAAAATCGGCTCAGCCGATGGTTTGGATTTGGCGATTCTCAAAGTTGCCAAACTGAACCGGCCTTGCTTAAACCGGTTTGCTCTGGGCATTACCAAAACCGACATAGCGACACTCGGTTACAGTAGCTTTGAAAAAGGGCAAGCAAAACGCGAACTCGACGGCAAACTGGGCAAAACCATTCAACTGACCGTCGAAAATCAACGCCACGAACTTGCTGCCTTTGACGTCAGCATCCAGGACGACGATTTTTCCAAACTCGCAGGCGGATACAGCGGCTCCCCCTTATGCAATCAGGCTGGCGAGGTCATCGGCGTGGCCAGCCATCGCCGTAATGGCGAACAAGGTCACGCGTTTTGTATCAGTAATCTTAAAATCCTGTATGCTGAAATAGAACAACTTGCCCCCGGCCTTAAAAACTGGGCCGAAAAGTCCAGGCTTGCCAACATAATCGATGGCCTGCAAGCGCGCCAAAATGAAATATCCGTTATTTATGAAGCTCTTTTTAAACATTTAAAGCAAATAGAAAACGAAATCGGCAAGTCCAATAATGATGATTTTCTATCCATCTGCGAAAATTTTTTGAAGAACACCATTCCCACCAATATCTTTATCACCTGCTGTCAAAGCCTAATAGCCAGCGCTACACCGCCCGATGAACACTTTAACTACCAACGCCTCGTCGAAGACTTGCGCAACGGTAAAATTGCTTTGTGTTTGGGCTTTGAGTTACAGCTAAGCATTTCCAACTTATCCCAACAGATTGCCGGATTAACCGGATTTAGAGTTGACCGCCGACACGCCCTGAGCGAAGTATGCGAATACGCCGAACTGCACGAAGATTGCCGACGCCATAGATTGCAAACCACGCTGGAGCAGGCGGTTAGAACCGCAAATGCCCAAAATAATCATGCTCTGTACCAGTTGCTCGGCAACCTTGACCAACCTTTTTTAGTGATAGCCACCGGTTTTGACTGCCAGCTGACAGACCATTTACGCAGTTGCGGCAAGCGTTTTGTCAAAATCATTACCGACCCCAGCACCCAAAAAGAGCATGAACGTTATCAACTGCATTTTAGCGACCTGCCCGATCAAACCTGTAGCGATGAACAGTTGTCACCGATGCGGCTAATGGAAAAGGGCTACTCGATCATTTATTACCCGCGTGGTTATGCGCAGCAAGATCAAGCGACCTTGCTGTTGTCGGAACGCGATTATTTTAATGCCGGGGATTTGCTTAATAAGCGCTATCCCGCTTACCTGCACAATAAACTAAAAACGCGCGGCTTATGGTTTCTGGGCCATCACCCGGATAGCTGGGAAAACCGCTTGTTAGCCTTGGGTCTACAACATCAACGCAGCCTCAGCCGGGAAAAGCCGCTGGCTATCCAGCCCCAGGCGGATAGCTTCAGCAAACTGTTTTGGCAGGATATGCCCTGCCAACACGATGACAATTTAAGCCTGGACGAATTTGTAAGACTGTTGGAAAACGCAATGTAGCCGGAGTGCAAGCTTCGCTTGCCCAAGCAGGCAAAGCCTGCACTCCACCGACACCGACTTAACCCAAACACCCAAAACCATTCATGAGCAATCCAGACAACCCCTATCTCGGCCTACGCCCCTATACCGAACAGGAACAAGACCGGTTTTTCGGTCGGGACTCGGAAATCCATATCCTGACCGATAAAATCCTCGCCCATCGATTGACGCTATTGGTGGCGGCCAGCGGGGTCGGCAAAAGCTCGCTGTTGCAGGCGGGCGTGATGCCTGCATTAAGGGCCACCGGCATGGCGGATTTGGTTTATCACAACGATTGGGCGCTTAATCCCGATGCCGACTTAAAAACCAGCTTGGTCAAACACCTGATAAAAAAACAGCGCGTTACCGCCGATTACCAAGCCGACTTCACGCTGCCGCTGGCTGAATTTATCCGCCTGCATAGCCTGCTTTGCGAAGGCTCCCTGGTCATTTTGCTCGACCAATTTGAAGAGTTCTTTTACTACCAACGCTTCAGCCAACAACGCGAACCCTTCATCCAGGAACTGGCTGGCGCCATTCAAGATCCGCAGTCCGCCGGCGCTTTTGTATTTGCGATGCGCGAAGATTTTGCGATGGAGCTGCAAGCCTTCAAGCCCTGGTTTAAAGGCATCTTCGACAATGTCTACCGCATCGAAAAACTCGACTTGAACGCCGCAAAAGAGGCTATTTGCAAACCGCTGGACAACATCGGCTTTAGTTTGGAACCGGAGCTGCTTGAGCAATTATTACAAGACCTAGGCCAACGGGAATTGAAAGAACGCCTGGAACTGCCGCAGCAAAGCGACCGGCAAACCGAATTGTTCGTGGAGCCGCCGCATTTGCAAATCGTCTGCCAGCAACTGTGGCTGCAAGCGCAAACCGATGCGGACCGGCAGATTAAGCTCGGCCACTACCAAACACTGGGTAAAACCCAAGGCATATTGACCGGCTACTTCCGGCAGAAAATGGCCTTGTTAAAACGCGAGCAACTGCGGCTGGCCTCCAAAGCTTTCGATCATCTGGTCAGTCAGCACGGCACCAAGCGCAGTTTTCCATTGGCCGAACTGGCTGAATTGCTTGATGAAAATGAAAGCGCATTGCAGCAAACCCTGAACTTGCTGCAAGAGGCCGTCATTTTGCGCCGCGTGCAACGCAATAGCAGTTATTGGTATGAGCTGTATCACGATATTTTTGCCAAAAGCATTAACGATTGGAACAGGGATTACAAACTGCGGCAACTACGTTGGAAAGTCGCCAAGGGCGTGGCGTATGCGCTGGCTGCTAGCGCCATCTTGACCCTTTCTATAGATGGTTATGGCAATTACCACAACCGCTATTTACAACTAGGCCCAGAAACTGTTTCCGACCACGTTGAACTATACCAAGGCGAGGTAGGTAGTTGGGATCTTTTTCATCAACAACGGTTTTTATATGAGACCGATTATGTCCGATGGGACATAGAAGCGGATAAACGTTTTCAACAGCAAAACTTGGTCGACCCTGAGCAAACTGAAATCATCCAAATTGGGCTGCTGCATCTGGAGCTCCGCTTGGCAGCATTTGCCAAAGTGGGTTTGTTTGAGAAAGCCAGCCATGTTACCAGGGCTTTACAAGACTCAAAAGACGATACCTTGCTTCGGGTTTTAGCCAAGCAACAAGATAAAATTCGCACCATTCCTAACTTCAAGATTTTTGAGCGATTGTATCGCGAACACCCTGAACTGACTAAAGGAAGGGTCAATTCATTATTGACAATCACGCCACGAGCAGAATACAGGAGAGTGCTTAATAATACATGGGGCGATGTAAAGGAGAGGAATGCAACAGCTAAAATAGAACGCGGGAATGCTTTCGATGCACTTAAATTGACCCTGTCTATGTTCAAGTTGCAAGCTTGGCTGGATAACAAGAAAAATGGTGCCATGCACAAATCTGCGACGGAAACTTTAAGCCCAATCAACGTGCAAGCGGCAATTCCAAAACAGATCGATTCGCTGGAAGACGAAGATAACGCTTTGGCCAAATCTGTGGCACAGGCTTTAGAGAATCCCAACGCCCAAGCCGCTACACTTGAATTGAGCGCTTTGCTGGATGACAAAAATGACGATGTGCGTCGGTCTGCTGTGCTAGCTTTAGGCCAACTCAACGCCCAAACAGCAACCCCCAAGCTGATCACTATGCTAGAGGACAAGGACGGGCTTATGCGCCTATCTGCGATAACGGCTTTAAGCCAACTTGATGCCCAAGCAGCAATCCCTAAGCTAATCGCTTTACTGGAGGATCAAAATGAGCATATCCGTGAATCTGCGGCAAAGGCTTTAGGCCGTCTCAACGCCCACAAGGCAATTCCAAAGCTAATCTCTTTGCTGGAGGACAAAGAAGAGATTGTACGTTGGTCTACAGCAGAGGTTTTAGGTCAGCTCAATGCCCAAGCGGCAATCCCCAAGCTGATCGCTTTATTGGGGGACAAAGAACAATTCGTACGTAGATCTGCGACAGAAGCTTTAGGCCAACTCAACGCCCAACCAGCCGTCCCTAATTTGATCGCGTTGCTGGAGGATGAAGATGAATTTGTACGCGGATATGCCGTAACAGCTTTAGGGCGACTCAACGCCCACGCGGCAATTCCCAGGCTGATCGCATTATTGAAGGAGGACGAAGATGAGCTTGTACGCATACACTCCATAACAGCTTTAGGCAAACTTAATGCGCAAGCGGCAATTCCCAAGCTGATCGCTCTGCTGGATGACAGTGTTGACCAATCCGCAGCAGAAGCTTTAGGCCAACTGAGAGCTAGAGCTGCCGCACCGGCTTTGCTTAAATTACTAACCGATAAAAATGGCACATCGCAACAAATCGCCGCCTTAGCCTTAAGCCGTTTGCAGTCGAAAACTCCAACATTAGCCCGATGGCAAGATAGGCGTTTGTCTGACCTTAATGCATGGTTTAAAACCCATTCCAACCGCACAAGCGACTTTTATTATAAGGTTGCTGATTTTGCTTATATCGTAACACCCGCGTCTGTAACCGAGTTAAGCAGTTGGCTAAACGATACCGATCCAAACGTACTTATTAACAGCCTTAACTCTTTGGCAAGCATCGCTTCAATACATCCACTGTGGCTGGAAAATCGCACTTCCAGATTGATTGAGCTGACTCGATATAAACATCCTGGCGTTCAGCAAGCCGCGATAAACACCCTGGCACAGCTAATCACCCAACAACCAAATCAATCCGCTATAGTCGACACGAGTATAGACTGCGACTTTTGTCCCTATAGCTCTGAGGACGAAGAAACTCAAAAAAGCGCAATTTATGGTCATGTGCAGAATAGCACCAGCCCTTCTGTGAACGAGCAAATCCGTCAAACCCTGACCGGCTTAGCTCAAGACAGCAAACTACCCGATAACCTCAGGCTGGCGGCAATAGATGGCTTAGGCAACAGCAAAACAGAAGCCGCCGCAGCCGTGCTATTAACCTTTTCATCCGACGGCCTTTTGCAGTTGCGCTGCCTCTATTGGCTGGCGCAAATGGCCTATCAACCGGCCTTACCGGAGCTTAAGCAAGGTTTAGCCAAGCTGGAGCTGGAAAAACAACAATGGCGGCAACAGGTATTGGACAGTAAAGCCCAGGCCAATGAAACCGAAGCGCTAACCAGGCACGAAGACAAAAGCTGGCCGAATGATTATCGGGTCTATCAATATGCCTACTCCATTGCCCGCATCGACAGCCAAAACGCAGGCATTGCCCTGTTAAGCCATCCTTTATACGCCGCCCGCGAGGCGGCGATTTTAGCCTTGGCCGACCAAGCCAGCGGGGTTTTGGCAACCAAGCTGGTCGCCGATCTGCAAGCCTTTAACCCGGAAGACCTGCCCTCGCCGCGCCCCTATGCAGCTTACCGCGCTTTGGATTTGCTGTTGCAGCAAGTGGAATTTTCCGGCAATCAGGACGATTTAGCCGCCTTAAGTAAATTGGTCGAGGTCGAGGTGGAGTTACCGATGACCACCCAACAACAAGCCGTCAACGAACGCTTAAGCTGGACAGTCGCAGAGCTTAAAGCCCGTCTTGACGAGCAGGCTGGGCATTAATCTATAGTGTTCACACATACATCATTGTCGATTTTTTAATCTCCTCACCCTAACCCTCTCCAGCAGGAGAGGGAACGAAAGCGCCGACACAATGATGTGCGATGGGTATAATGACTGCTTGAGATTGAAAGAATTCTGGGCTGGACAAGTTAAATGAGATTTACCGGTAAATGTCTTTCCGGTGATCTATGTCCAAAACCAGAATAATAATTTCCTTATCCTTTATTTGACAGGAGGGTGTAAATAATTTCGTGTAACTGCTTATTTTCAGCATAATAAAATTCCTTTAGGAGGAATGAAAATGAGCAACATCATCAACGACCCCGTTTTAGTTTCAGCGATTCAGGATTTGGCACGCGGCATTAAGTCGGAGGCCGACCTCTCTTCGTTAACCAGAGAGCTACTCAAAATCACCGTAGAAGCCTCGCTGAATGCCGAAATGGAGGCCCACCTGGGCTACCCCAAGCATTCGCCTACGGGACATAATTCCGGCAACAGTCGGAATGGCTATGGCAGCAAATCACTTAAAGGCGACCACGGCGTACTTGAGATTGAAACGCCCCGAGACCGCAATGGCACCTTTGAGCCTCAGTTTGTGCGTAAAAATCAAACGCGGTTAACGCATTTCGACGACAAAATTCTGACCTTATATGCTAAAGGCATGACAACACGGGATATTGTCGATACCTTTGAAGAAATGTACGGCGCGACTATTTCTGCCACGCAGGTTTCCAATATCACTGAAGCCGTTATGGAAAAGATCATTGAATGGCAAGCCCGACCGCTCGATGAGGTTTATCCCATTATCTATCTGGATTGTATCGTGGTCAAAATCAAGCAGGATAAGCGTGTCATTAACAAGGCTATTTATGTGGCGCTAGGTGTAAATATGGCGGGTCAGAAGGAATTGCTAGGGCTTTGGTTATCCGAGAATGAAGGCGCTAAGTTTTGGCTTTCGGTGCTGACTGAGCTTAAGAATCGGGGGATCAAGGATGTGTTTGTCGCTTGCGTGGATGGCTTGACGGGCTTTCCGGATGCGATCGGCGCGGTCTTCCCTAAAACCCAAGTTCAGCTCTGTATTGTCCACATGGTCAGGAATTCATTACGCTTTGTTTCCTGGAAAGACCGGAAACTGATTGCGGCAGATCTCAAGAAAATCTACCAATCGATCACGGTTGAAGAAGCGGAAATGGAGCTCGAAGCCTTTGCGAGGACGTGGGATAGCCAATATCCATCCATCAGCCAATCCTGGCGTAATCACTGGCCCAACCTGATTGCTTTCTTTGATTATCCTAATGAAATCAGAAAGATAATTTATACCACTAATGCCATTGAATCCGTGAATAGCCTGATTAGAAAAGCGACCAACGCCAGGAAAATATTTCCCAATGACCCGTCTGCAATGAAAGTGGTTTATCTGGCTATAGAGAATGCCGCAAAAAAATGGTCCATGCCATTGCGCGATTGGAAACCCGCTATTAATCAGTTTATGATTATGTATCAGGACAGGATGCCTAATTTTAATTAGAGGCAGTTTACACAGATTTTTTTACACCCTCATTTGACAGATTAAGCGATAATCGCCGATCCGATAACGCCACAATCCTGAATAACGGCCTGTTAACGCCTTTCCTTGTATGCGTGGATTATCCAGCGCTTCAAGCTGCTTTAAATAGCCGGTTATCCGGTTACGGATAGGTTTATCTAACCCAATGATGGTCTTGGCAGCTTTACCTTTTACTTCAACTATCCAGGGCATTGATGTTTTGCTCTAATTCTTTCAGAGTCATTGCTCTGTCCTCGCCGTTATTAAGCTCATCAATGGCTTTTTCTGCCAGCATCGCGTCATGCCGGTCTTCCAAGTATGCTTTGATAATGTCGGTTAAAACCTGTCCGGCGTTCCGGCCCGTTATTTTGGCTATGTCGTTAATTTCTTTTTCTAGGCTGCTATCTAAATCAATGGTTATCATAGGTGCCTCTGGTTTTGTTAGGTTGTTAACGCTTGAAACAACATTTTATATTCTTAGCCGTAATATTAATCTAAACTGATCGCCCCGCCGCTTTCAAGCTTTGCTTAGTTTTTCAGGATAAATAAACTCATGACATTTAAGCTACACCCGTGCCTGGAGCAGGATTGCATAGCTATCGGCCGCTTTGAGTTATGCCGGTTATTAATGATGAATGACAGTCTGTACCCCTGGTTTATACTGGTGCCGGAACGCGCTGATTTGCAGGAAATTTATCAGCTGAGCAAAGCGGATCGTGAATTGCTGACCGAGGAATCCAGCTATCTTGCCGAAAACTTGGCGGAGCTTTATAAAGCCGACAAAATGAATATTGCCGCAATAGGCAATAGGGTTCCGCAACTGCATATCCACCATATAGTCCGCTACGAGGTTGATAAAGCATGGCCTGCGCCGGTCTGGGGAAAGTTCGCTGCCGTGCCTTACACAGACCGGCAGATTGCGGATAACTTAACGCGTATTAAACTTCAGTTGGGAATGTTGAGTTGAACTTTACCGTCCCTGACTTCCCGCCAACGGCTCCTGCGTCGCCTAAACTGTTGGCGCTCTTGCCGCCCCGGATTCAGGCAAGCCCTGACGGAATGACGTTTTGGACAAACGAATAGGGTAAGGACAGGGTCGGTAATAACTTCTCAAAACATAAACTCATCGTCCCCACGCCCTGCGTTACTGCCATTAAGTTAAGCACATCGGCACCCCGTAGGAGCGGGCCGCGCCCGCGATATTTACACAGCGATTGCAAAGTTATAGCGCCATCATCGCGGGCGCGGCCCGCTCCTACAAGGCTTAACTTAATGGCAGCGCGTTCTACGTGGGAACTCTAAGCGAACGTTATTATTGATGGGGTCCTAAAGCCCTAATCAACTAAAAACTCAGTAAAATAAGCTTCTTTAAATCCTTCTTCATGCCCGGCCTTACCCTCCTCCTCGGAATGCTCTTTCTCCGCGGACGCTCCATGTCCTTTGGCCCCCCCCTCCATTTTTTCCAGCGTCTTACGAATAACTGCCGTGGTTTCCTGACGCAATGCTTCGCGTTGTTCCATGGTTTGCAATTCTTCTGACGGCCTGCCGCTGTATAACATGATTAATTCGTGCCTTAATGCCGGCATGTTCTTGTTTATCGCGGCAATAGTGTCGGAGCCATCAACCAATAATTGAACATTTATCAGCAAAAACTTTTTTGGTTCGGCCAAATTAACGGTAAACTTGGGAGTCATTTCCACATATTTTGCACCGGCTTCCGC
>Ga0208119_100542_pt1 | contig 9478 bp, 6 predicted proteins | sample LakWasMet51_LOW8_2_FD_183887 | JGI IMG/M metagenome (GOLD analysis project Ga0208119, IMG submission 183887) | Freshwater sediment methanotrophic microbial communities from Lake Washington under simulated oxygen tension - Sediment Metagenome... | ecosystem: Environmental > Aquatic > Freshwater >... | reverse complement strand
GCTACGCGATCGAATCGCATTTGAAACACATCGGCATGATCAAGCCGGAAAAAATGACCGATCACCAAAAGAATTTTCTTGATGAAAAGCGCAAGGAGTTTGAAGCCCAGCATGGGGAGTCGGAGGGACAGGCGTTTCCGGAAAAGGCCGTGCTTTGTAATAAGTGCAGCACCAAGGCTATGGTGTTGATGGATGGGTGTATGACTTGTTTGAATTGTGGGGAGAGTAAGTGTGGGTAGTTATGTGATCCGCCGGATGGGGAACACAGCCAGATTAGCATCAGGCGGAACCATTAGCGCATTTCGCCTTACATAGATTGGTGTTGAATTTTAGGACAGAATAGTTTTTCCAGATGAATAAAATTCAATGTATTTTTTAAGTGTTTTGGGCAACCATTTGGCGCAATGTTTTGTGTTTTTAGGATGTCTAATTAACGTCAGGCAGTGAAATATGCACGAAATCGCTAACACTATTCTTGAGTATTTGAAGCTTGCACCACGTTATTTCATAGCAATCAGTGCTATCACTGGTTTTTTACTTTTCGGAGAAGATGAAATTCTTAAGAAGCTTGGCGTCTTTGAGTTTACACAAAATAACCGCTCTGTTATCGGTTTTTGTCTGATTGGATCTGCCGCTTTGTTTGTACTTGCACTTTTCACAGAAATTATCACCTTTATGAGGAAGTGGCAATTCACTCGAAAAATTCATCAACGCATAATTGAGAGACTGAATAATCTCGCCGAAGATGAAAAGCAAATTCTGCGTTATTACATCGCTAAACAAACACGAGCCAACATACTCCGAATTGATGATGGCGTTGTTCAAGGCTTGGTAGCCTGCGGAATTATTTTTCGATCTGCATCTGTTGGTAATATGCATGAAGGATTTGCGCACAACATTAGTGATTTCGCGTGGGATTATCTCAATGTACAGTCTCATATTCTTCAAGGCTCCACAAATTATTACAGAACAGATAAACAGGATAGATACTGGTGAACGCTGTAAGGCGGATGATTTGTAGATACCGTCTTTTTCCTCGTTACCACGCGCTACGTGGGAATGCCGTATGGGACGCGCTGCGTCCTATTTACATGGTCTGTATTTCCGCAACTCGCGGCGCAGATCTGTAGGGTGGATTCGCCGCTAGGCAATCCGCCGCAACTACGAAAGACTGTCATCGGCGTTGTGCTTTGATTGGCGGTTTGCTGGCGCGAAACCGCCCTACGCCTACACCACTACAATAAAACATAAGGTTCAGGTCTTTCCTCACATTCCCACGCGCTGCGTGGGAATGCCGTATGGGACGCGCTGCGTCCTGTACTTGTAAGACCCCAAGCGGAGCGCTTCACTTAAACGCTGTAAGGCGGATGACATGTAACGCTGTAAGGCGGATGATTTGTAGGGTGGATTCGCCGCTAGGCAATCCGCCGCAACTGCAAAAGACTGTCATCGGCGTTGTGCTTTGATTGGCGGTTTGCTGGCGCGAAACCGCCCTACGCCTACACCACTACAATAAAACATAAGGTTCAGGTCTTTCCTCATTCCCACGCGCTGCGTGGGAATGCCGTATGGGACGCGCTGCGTCCTGTACTTGTAAGACCCCAAGCGGAGCGGGGTTTGCAGCCCCGCTCCTAACGTTTGTGCAATGCCAAGCGCTTCACTTAAGCAACATAAACGCTTCGAACAAGGCAATACAGGAAATTTATCGTTCCCACGCTCCGGCGTGGGAACGCAGCTCAGTCCCGTAGGCCGGAATAAGCCGGTTCGAGCGGCAGCGAAGATCGGTGTTTCCGGCAAACACCACCCAAATTCGCCGGAAACGCCACCTCGCGCTACGCGCTTGGATGGTCTTATTCCGGCCTACGCCTATTCCCGCCGAAAGCTCCGGTACGGTACTCGGCGCAGCATACGGGATTAAATGCGTACCACCGGCAAACGCTACGAGACAGGACTCGAGTAGTCCTGTCTCGTAGCGGCCGCAAATGCTTGAATTCAGCTATAGCAACTACTAATGTAATTCACAACACTATGAATTATAAATAAAAACAGCTGATTTATTCAACAACGCGCCGCAGATGAGTGGGACTATCCTTGTGAGGCTGGTTAATAAAATCCAGCCTTGATGGTTATAACCCGGTTTTTGCCGACTTCACCACAGGTGACAGGGCTTCGATTTCGCGGGAGATGATCGAATAAAGCTCCGGGGTCCATTCCGGGAGTTCTTCGGAATCAGCCTTCAAAGGATATGCCCTGGGGTCATGCGGGGCAATCACGACCTTCACATTTTCGGCGCCCACTTGCGCGGTGAGGACGAAAAGCTCCTCTATCGCTTCGTCGCCCATAGCCAAGCAGCCGATGGAGGCGGCTTTGCCATGAATGAAAATATCCGAACCCTGATCGGCGCGCCCCTCCTGAGCAGCATGGGAGAAGTCAAATTCGTTGGGGTAATTTATTTTCATCGACAAGTGGTAATGGCTGTTGGGATTCAGCCCTTCGATGCGATAAATGCCTTCCGGCACCTGCTTGTCGCCTTGACGCAATTTGGGGCCGGCCACGCCGCTGGAGGCCAGGATGTAATAGTCGCGGATGAAGCGGAACTCGCCGCTGTCCTTGGCCCATAGTTCCAGTTTCTTTTCCTGTTTCAAGGCGATGAAGGTGACTTCTCGGGGAGGGTAGGACACCTTGGCCTTGGTGAAATAGTAGTTGAGTTTGCCCGTCACGTTTGCGCCGTAAGCTTGCAAAATATCCGCCACTGTCCATTGGCCGGGCTGCTTGGGAGGTGGAATGTCATACATTTTCCGTTCGGCCTGGGCTTGGCGTTTGATGACGATGGTGCTGGCTGCGGTGGTAGCGGGCTTGTGTCCGGCGCACCCGCCGAGCAACCCCGCCAAAGCCAAGCCTGTAATGATTTTGGATATTGATTTCATAATGCGCGCGGGAAATGAAGTGAGGATCGACATAGTTAAGTTGGGTTAACCGCCGTAAATTCATTAAATTATAACGATAACTTAATGGATGTTTTAACGCTTTTTTAATGAAACTGAGAGATTTTTCAACGCTCTTTGCCATACTGCTGACACAAGGTATGCGGGGGCTTGATTTTAGCTTCGGTGATAAGCTTAAAACTAAAGCTTATAGCGCGTTAACGTCTGCTTGAATCGTATAATCAGGAAAGGGTAAAAACAGTCAAACAGTATTAAGTCACGGTTCAGAAAATTTATGTGAAAGTAGCTCCAACTTAATAGCTTTCCAATGAATTTAACTTTTTGAGCGAGGATTTTTACCCATGAAAAAAACAGTAATTATCAGCTTTATAATGATTTGTGCGAGCAGCACAGCGATGGCCCATGGCTACGATTATGCTGACGAGATGGCTTATAGAGAAATATCTAACATTAATGCCCAGGAGCAGGCAGATGTCATGCATGAGTTGAGAGAAGGTGATTTTAGGGAAGCTCAACAAATCATGCAGTATGATGAAGCACTAAAGAACCAAGTGCGTCAGCAAGAAGCAATGTATGACAGAGCTAGAGATTTCAACCGATTTAACTATGGTTATGCCGATTACCCTGGATGGTAAATCGTAAGTTAAACAATATGCGTGAAAAAACCAGGACAAAGCACAGGAAGTCCGAAATCTCAGGCATTGAAGATGAAGATGCTTTTGATGGCAATTAACGTCAATAGCGACAAATTGTTAAATTAAACGAAGTTATTATCAACCCAGAGACTCTTAATTATGATCAGCAAACTATTTCTCTTGTTAATTGTGTTATTTGCTCCATTAGCTCACGCCGTTGGCGAAGAGCAGCAAATACAAGCTATTAAAGCAATGATTACGCCGCAACAAATTAATCAGCTAATTCAGATGTTTCAGCCTTCAATGAAACCTGAACAGCGTACGCAGCTATCTAACATTGTTCAACAGCACCTAGACAATTTGAGTCCTCAGGAAGCGGCACAACTCGCTAATACTAAAATGATTGATATGCCAGACTTGGTTAAAAAGCACATTAGCCAGATACCTCCTGAAGAAATGAAGCAGATAAAACAAACACTGAAACTGCAGAAAAGTCCGCAACAATAAAAGTGAGTCGATTATGACTAAAAGAATTCTGTTAATTGCAATAACTTGCATTTCAATGAATGTCTCTGCAGAGCCAGACCAACTGTCAAATGATCAGATGTGTTTGCGCCGGTTGAGTTTTGACCAGCGATAAGGGTTGAAAAGCTTAATAATTATCAGCGTTCTGAACCCAAAAGACAGTGGTCAGACCGATTCCGGTACAACGTGTCTTAAATGATCAAATTTCAACTGGCGTCAACATGAGGTGGCGCATACCTGTAAAACAGCGTCCCATATTTACCGCTTTCAACATCTGTTTTTACCAAAGCACGAAAAAAATTTAATATTACAAAACAATACCCTAGTAAATTTTACCGATTAATTTTTGACGCTGTTAGTGGGCAAAAATTCGACGTTGAATAACAAAATAAGGATTTGATCGACAATGAATTTTTTTAAACGCGCACGTACTCGATACATTCTGCATCGCTATGCTATTGCGCATGTCCTGTGGGCAGAAGTTACTGGAAGACTAGCCTTTTTGCAGGGAATGACTGCGGTTGAGAAGGCGCATTTGCGAGAACTGAGTACGCTGTTTTTGCATGAAAAAAAGTTCTTCGGCGCTCAGGAGCTTCAGCTCACCGACGCAATGTGTGTGGCAATTGCTATTCAGGCCTGTCTTCCGATACTTGGGCTTGGGATTGGCTGTTTGTCAGGCTGGACCGAGATCATCATTTATCCGGGGGCGTTTCGGATCACTAGAGACGACACGGATGCGGCGGGTGTTGTACATCATCAGGAGCAGGCGCTAATCGGCGAATCATGGTCGCGAGGGCCGCTTATATTGTCATGGGACGATGTGGAGCGGGATATGCAGGGGAAACAACCCGGCCGCAATGTCGTGATTCATGAAATTGCCCATAAGCTGGATATGTTAAACGGTAGCGCCAATGGTTTTCCGCCCCTGCATTATGGTATGGACATTACACTGTGGACAGCTTCGCTGAGCGCCGCCTATCAGTCATTGGTTCAGCGAGCTGAACATCACCATCGCGCATGCATTAACCCTTATGCTGCGACGAACCCTGCGGAGTTTTTTGCGGTAATCAGTGAATATTTTTTTTGTGAGCCTGAAACTCTACATGCGCACTTTGCCGATGTTTATCAGCAACTTCAACTTTATTATCGGCAAGACCCGTTGCGTCGCGTTCATTAGGCGTAATCAACTTAATGGCTTTCCTGTTCGGTAGTGGGTTAGCCTAGGTCGATAGCCTATTCCACGACTGGCAGTAGTCGACCCAAACCCGCCATTCAAATTTGTATTTTGCAACAAGATAACAAAGAAGTCGGCCGCTGAGTTCACGATGGAGGCTGGATTGTCTCGCTAGGCAACTCATGCTTTACTGCCTGTCTCCGTCAAGGGAGGTCCTATCTCCCCCTATGTGCCGTCATTCACCTTCGCTCTAACCAGCGGCTGGCTTCGTACACGATTCCAATGCGGAGGTATTTGGAAATCGGTTTGCACGGCTTCCAGTGTCGCTCCTATTCTGTTGATGATCGAGCCGACTTTGTTTGCATGCTCATCTCGGAGAGCGAGGCCCTAAGCTCTTTCGAGGTCTAGAGTTGTGTGCGGCTAGACTGAGGAGCGTATTCTATTGGCGTCTCCTTCGGCCCCATTTGGACAAGGTAGTGGCTGTAACAATGGTTGAGCGGGAGCGGTACCGGGTCTTCCAGTATGTCCAGCAGATCACGTCGCATGTCCAGCTATGAATTTGCTAAGAACGTGATTTAAAAGTCCGGTTAGTCGAGCCTTTTTAGCATTAGCTTGATCATGTCACCAGCACGTTGGCTTGCGACTGTTTTTGGCAAGCGCAAAGATGAGGTTTTTAAACAACTAAAAACGTTTAATATTGCCGGTTATTACACCAATGATTGGGGGGGCTACGAGCGCCATTTAGACTCAGCCATACATCAGGTTGGCAAGCGGGACACCCGGAAATATTTATTTTTGGATGAGCTTAATAGGTAGTTGTACTTATTTTTTTATTTTTACTTTCAGTTTAGTATTAACGGATAAGTTATTGCCCTATGTTGTTGTTCGATACGGTAATAACACTGCAATAATTTAACAAAAATAGACTATGTCACCCACCATTAAAGAAGCAAAAATTAAGCAACTTCAAATCCTGAAGAGCTCCGCATGACGGTACATTTTCAGGATATTGTCTTCGGTCTTTATGTAACAAAATCGCGCTAGGAATCAGTTAATCCGCCGAGGAGTCGCTATTTTTTGCGAAAGCTTGTGTTGAGCATCCCAGCCCAAGCATGCAACAAAAATCACATGACCGTTAATGCCTGCGCCGACCCCAGTCGTCCTGTTTCTTTCGTTTTATACCCAACAAAAGGTATGAAACTGAGTACGCAATGACTCGACGCGATTTCGGAAAGCCTGCATTTTCACTACCCAAGACTTTATCCGACGCCTAATTTTGCTCTGATACATCATCTGTTACTTACCTTTCCCTTTGATAATGCAGGCAACTGTTTCGTCCGTATACTTTAATTAGATTCTCCATGAACCGTATCCACAATTTAAAAAATACTACTACGCTAGCCCATCAAGAAATTAGCAGGAAAATAGCTATCCATGAAGCAGGGCATGCAGCCGCAATTTATCTTGGCAACCAACAAAAAGGACTGCCGCCGGTTTTTTTTCAGATTTTTATTAAACCGTTGAATAATGATGTTCAATCATCCGAGTTTTTAGGCAACCCCTCGGATCACTATATCGCTAAAGTAGAAGGCGGCCGCTTAATTCATACCTTACCGTCCTCGCTTGAGGAAGCCACAAAAGATTTTTCTGCTGCACAGAAGCATACTTATCAACAAGTCTTCGAAGCCGATATTATAAACCTACTCGCTGGACCTCTAGCCGAAGCTAGATATGTCGCACTGTGTGACAACGAACCGATTAACCCGGAACTGCTGACTGTCAATGCATTGCAGAATTATGGCGGCTCATCCGATTTGGAGATCGCCAACGAGTACCTTGAGTGCTTTATCGACAGCGATGAATTGAGGGAAAGAAAAATGACTGAGCTATTTCTGGCGGCATTCGATTTTGTCAGCAAGCGGCCGAATTGGCTCGCGATTACAGCGTTGGCTGACTCTATTTTGGCGCATAAGGAGAATGTCATTGAATGCAATGAAATCATTGACATACTTGAATCCGGCAGCCGCCGGATGGCTACTTCGCAAAGCATAGCGAGCTTCGAACAGAGATCGGGTGTAAAAACAGCACTCAAAATTCAATCGGCGCCAACACGCGCGACTCACAATAGCAATCGACTATAAAACTTATGAAACATTTCTGTCGTTTGTTTAAACTCACCCCCTATTACGACCTCATCGTCGCGAAACCTTTGGTTTTGGCCTGAAAATTACTTTACCATGGCCGGCATCCCCCTGTGTCTCAGAGAGCATATCTCAAATGATTGATATAACAACAAAAAATAATCAACCGCAGGGTGTGCCTAAACTGGGCAACTACATCGTTACCGAAAAACTGGGAGAAAGCTTGCAGGCCGTGGTATTTAAGGGCTACCACAAACACGTCCCCGACCAACCGTTGATCATCAAGCTGTTGAAGCAGCTGTCGAGCTGGGAAGACCAGTCCCGCCATCTGCGCCAGAAAATTGAACGCCTAAAAGTGCTGCACGATCCACGGGTTACTACGCCGCTCGCCCTGGAGTCATACGGCGGCCAGCAGTTTATCGTTCAACCCTGGTTCGCAGGACAACCGCTGAACAGTTGGGCAAAACAGCAAGACAAACTCGATCTCAACGATTTTTTTACGCTGGCCTGTACCCTGGCCGATACGCTGCAAGCGGTACACGATGCCGGCATTACCCACGGAGGCATCAAGCCCCACAATATTCTGCTACAACCAGGAACGCTGATCCTGCGGCTGACCGATTTCATCACCCCGCTCGACATTCGTGACGTCAGCCATTTTATCTACGACCCGGAATTCGTACGCCATACCTTGGCCTACACCTCGCCTGAACAGACCGGCCGCATCAACTATAGAGTGGATTATTCCACCGATTTGTATTCATTAGGGATAGTGTTTTATGAGCTGCTTACCGGGCAACTGCCGTTTTTTTCCAGCGATCCTCTGGAGCTGATTCACTCGCATCTGGCCGAGGAAGCGCCTAAAGTCAACCAGCTCAAACCGGAGATTCCCCAAGCCTTGGCCGATATTGTTGCCAAGCTCATTATCAAGCAGCCGGAGAAGCGTTACCAGAGCACCTCGGGCTTGCTGGCCGACTTGACCCGCTGCAAGGAAGAATACACCGCCACCGGCAGCGTATCGGCGTTTACAGTGGGCCAGCACGATCGTAGCCGCCGGGTCATCTTTATTTCGAAAATGGTGGGCCGCCAGACCGAAAGCCAGTTCATACAGCAGCAATACAACGAAGTCATCAGCGGCAAATTTCGCTCGGTATTTATTTCCGGCCTGTCCGGCATCGGCAAAACCCGGCTGATTCAGGAACTGCAAAAACCACTGGTCAAAAATCGCGGTTACTTTACCTCCGGAAAATTCGACCAATACCAGAAAAATATCCCCTACAGCTCGCTGATCCAAGCCTTGCGCAATCTGATCCGCATCTTTTTGACCGAAAGCGACATGCAGGTTCAGCAGTGGCGGACCAAGATACTCGACGTCGTGGAAAACAACGGCAGCGTCATCATTGATGTGTTGCCGGAACTGGAATTCATCATCGGCCGTCAGCCGGAAGTGCCGCATCTGCCGCCGGTGGAAGCCCGCAATCGTTTCAACAATTTGTTCGGCCGGTTCCTGGCCTGCCTGGCCAGCGAGGACAATCCGCTGGTGCTGTTTATCGACGACCTGCAATGGTGCGACAGTGCAACCTTCGATTTCCTGCAAAACCTGTTCGACAATCATCATGAGCATCCCTTCCTGTTTTTCATGGGTGCCTATCGACACAACGAAGTCGACAGCAGCCATCCGCTCAGCAAGCTGATCCGCAAGATTCAGGAAAATAACGGACCGTTCGCGGAAATTCGCGTGGAGGCACTCACCGACGCCGACTGCCACGAGATGGTGGCCTACATCCTCAATTCCTCACTGGAAACCACGGCCAATCTGGCGGAATTCATCGCCCACCTTACCGAAGGCAACCCGCTGTTCGTCAGCGAAAGTTTGGCTTGGCTGTATAACGAGGATTTGCTGAATACCGACGCCGAACAACACTGGCACTGGGACATCAAGCGGATTCGCGACACGCAGATGCCGACCTCGGTGGTGGAATTGTTCAGCTCCAAGGTGGGCAAACTGCCCGCCAAAACCCTGCATATCCTCGATCACTGCGCCTGCATGGGCAACCG
>Ga0208119_100532_pt1 | contig 9602 bp, 9 predicted proteins | sample LakWasMet51_LOW8_2_FD_183887 | JGI IMG/M metagenome (GOLD analysis project Ga0208119, IMG submission 183887) | Freshwater sediment methanotrophic microbial communities from Lake Washington under simulated oxygen tension - Sediment Metagenome... | ecosystem: Environmental > Aquatic > Freshwater >... | reverse complement strand
GTGCTTTGATGCGTTTAAGCTTATTTGCATTGGGCATAATGCCTTATATTTCAGCATCAATTATTATGCAATTGATGACAGTTGTTATTCCTGCAATGGAGCAGCTAAAAAAAGAGGGGGAGTCGGGGCGGCGTAAGATTTCACAGTATACTCGATTTGGTACTGTCGTTTTAGCGACTTTTCAGGCGATTGGTATTTCTCTAGCATTGCAAAATCAAACGGCTGGTGGGCTTTCTGTGGTCTTGAGTCCAGGTATGAGTTTTATCGTTATTACAACCGTTACTTTGGTTGCCGGTACTGTTTTTTTGATGTGGCTGGGTGAGCAAGTTACAGAGCGGGGAATTGGTAATGGTATTTCTCTCATCATCTTTGCGGGTATAGTTTCTGGCTTGCCAAAAGCAATTGGCGGTACTTTAGAGTTGGCAAGAACCGGTGAAATGAATGGGGCATTTATCATTTTATTGTTTTTGTTATCAATTTCCGTAACCGCGTTGGTGGTTTTTGTTGAGAGAGGGCAGAGAAGGATTCTTATTAATTACCCTAAAAGGCAACAAGGCCGTAAGATGTATGCTGGGCAAAGTAGTTTTTTGCCTTTAAAGCTTAATATGGCCGGTGTAATACCGCCTATCTTTGCATCCAGTATAATTTTATTTCCTGCGACTATTGCCGGATGGTTTGGAAATAGCGACGGCTTTACTTGGCTTCAGGACGTGGCCACCATGTTGTCTCCCGGTCAGCCTGTTTACGTTATTTTTTATGCGACGGCTATTGTTTTCTTTTGTTTCTTTTATACCGCTTTGGTGTTTAATTCAAAAGAAACTGCCGAAAATTTAAAGAAATCGGGTGCATTTTTACCTGGAATAAGGCCTGGTCTTCAAACGAGTTCTTATATCGATAAAGTAATGACCCGACTAACATTAACTGGCGCATTTTATATTACACTTGTATGTTTATTGCCTGAGTTTTTGATTGTTTACTGGAATGTTCCATTTTATTTTGGAGGAACATCTTTATTGATTATTGTGGTGGTTGTAATGGATTTCATCTCTCAGATGCAAACTCATGTTATGTCCCAGCAGTATGATGGCTTAATGAAAAAAGCCAATCTAAAAAAATAAATTATTGCACAAGAGCAGTCTAGGAGTTAGTTGTGAAAGTTCGTGCCTCTGTAAAAAAGATTTGTAGAAAATGTAAAGTTGTAAAAAGAAATGGTGTTGTCAGGGTTATCTGTGAAGACGGAAAACATAAGCAACGACAAGGATAATAATTGTTGCGTCATTTTTTATACAATGTTATAATTTGGCGCTTAACTTTAGAGCAATATCAAGGGGAGTATCTAGATGGCGCGTATTGCCGGGATAAATATACCAGATCATAAACATGCGGTGATTGCTTTGACTGCTATTTATGGTGTTGGTCGTCAAACTGCAAGTGAAATTTGTGTTGAAGTGGGTATAACGCCTTCGATTAAAATAAAAGAGCTGACTGAAGAGCAATTAGAAGCCATTCGTAATGTGGTTTCGAAGATGACAGTGGAAGGTGATCTGCGTCGTGAAGTTTCTATGAATATCAAGCGTTTGATGGATCTGGGTTGCTATCGCGGAATAAGACATCGTAGAGGATTGCCTTTAAGAGGGCAGAGAACGAGAACTAATGCTCGTACTCGAAAAGGCCCGCGTAAGGCAATTAGAAAATAAGATATTCCTTTAAGAGGTTGAAGTAAATGGCGAGTCAAAATCGTTCTAGAAAACGTATAAAAAAAGAAGTTGCTGATGGCATAGTGCATGTACATGCTTCTTTTAATAATACGATCATAACTATCACAGATAGAAAAGGTAATGCTCTTTCTTGGGCAACATCAGGAGGATCTGGTTTTCGTGGGTCCAGAAAAAGCACGCCATTCGCTGCGCAAGTCGCGGCTGAAAAGGCGGGCTCTGTTGCTTTGGAGTTTGGCATGAAAAACCTTGATGTCATGATTAAGGGTCCTGGTCCGGGGCGCGAATCTGCAGTGCGTTCTCTGAATAATTTGGGATTCAAAATAAATAATATTGTTGATGTGACGCCAATTCCTCATAATGGATGTCGTCCGCCGAAAAAACGCCGCGTATAAAAATCTGGAGTAGTTTGTTATGGCAAGATATCTTGGGCCTACCTGTAAATTAAGTCGAAGAGAAGGCACTGATCTGTTTTTAAAAAGCAGAGGGAAGTCTTTAGAAAATAAGTGTAAATTAGATCAGCGCCCTGGTCAGCATGGTACTAAGCGCGCAAGAAGTTCGGATTACGCTATTCAGTTGAGAGCTAAGCAGCGCTTACGCAGAATATACGGCATTTTAGAAAAACAATTCAGAAATTACTATAAAACGGCAGATTTGAAGAAAGGTGCAACAGGCCAGAATTTGTTAAATCTTTTAGAGTCAAGATTAGATAACGTTGTGTACCGTATGGGTTTTGCTTCTACTCGGGCAGAAGCTCGTCAGTTGGTTAGTCATAAATCTATTCAGGTGAATAATGTTTTGATCAACGTCCCTTCTTATCAGGTTTCTCCAGGTGATGTTCTTACCGTTAGAGAGAAAGCGAAAAAGCAACAAAGAATTGTTGATGCTTTAGTTGTAACTGAGCAGTATGGATTCCCTTCTTGGGTTGAAGTTAATTCTAAATCAATGTCAGGTACTTTTAGCTCTCTGCCAGATCGTGTAGATTTGGGTAGTGATATAAATGAACAGTTGGTAGTTGAGCTTTACTCTAAATAATCGTAGTTTTGAGGGATATAAATGCAGAATTCTATTTCTGGCTTGCTGAAGCCCCGATTAGTTGAGGTTGTAAGCAAAACACCTAATCATTCTAAGATTGTTATTGAACCTCTTGAAAGAGGATTTGGTCATTCTATTGGTAATGCATTGCGCCGAGTGTTGTTATCTACAATTCCTGGATGCGCAGTTACAGATGTTGAAATTGAAGGCGTTCTTCATGAGTACACCACTATAGAGGGTGTTCAAGAAGATGTGATTGATATTTTGCTGAATCTTAAAAAATTAGCGGTTGTTCTTCATTCTAAAGATGAAGTTGAACTTACTCTTTCAAAGCATGGAGCGGGTTGTGTTACCGCCGCCGATATTATACTTCCGCATGATGTGGAAATTATTAATCCTGATTTGGTAATCGCTAATCTGACACAGGTTGGCGTTTTAAATATGAAGATCAGGGTGCGTCGCGGAAGAGGTTACGAACCAGTAAGTGTTCGTAAATTAAATTCCGAGCATAGCCTTGTTGTTGGAGCGCTTCAGCTTGATGCTTCATATAGCCCGATAGTCAAAGTTGCTTATCAGGTTGAAAGTACTCGTGTTGAGCAGCGAACTAATTTAGACAAATTAGTAATCGAACTGGAAACAAACGGAACAGTTGACCCAGAAGAGACTATTAAGCTTGCTGCCACGATACTTCATGATCAGTTATCTGTATTCGTTGATTTTGAAAAAGTAAATGATCAGCTTGCTGAGGAAGAAGTTGAAGTCGAAGAAATATTCGATCCCGTTCTTCTTCGCCCAGTAGATGATCTTGAGTTAACAGTACGTTCTGCTAACTGCTTAAAAGCCGAGAATATTTTTTATATTGGAGACTTAATTCAACGTACTGAAGTTGAGTTATTAAAAACTCCGAATCTTGGCAAAAAGTCCTTAACAGAAATAAAAGACATTCTTGCTTTAAAAGGTTTATCTCTAGGCATGCGGTTGGAAAACTGGCCTCCTGAGAACCTTGCAGATCAAACTCACGCAATAACACACTAACATTAGGTCTTCTTACAATGAGACATCGTAAATCCGGAAGAAAATTCAATATGAATAGCAGCCATCGCAAGGCGCTATTTAGTAACATGGTTAGTTCATTATTCAAACATGAATTAATAAAAACAACTTTACCAAAAGCTAAAGAATTAAGAAGCTATGCTGAGCCATTAATTACTTTGTCTAAAGAAGATAGCGTCGCTAAAAGACGTCTTGCTTTTGCTCGGTTGCGTGATCGTGACGTAGTCACTAAGCTTTTCAATGAGCTAGGTCCCCGCTATAAGAATAGAGCGGGTGGATATTTGCGTATTATGAAGTGCGGATTTAGACCCGGTGATGATGCGCCGATGGCTTATGTAGAGCTTGTTGATAGACCTACCGCTACGATAGAAGATTAATTCAGTTTTTCGACTAAAAAAAATATTTTTAAATATTATAATCAGCCTCTAAAACCTGAAATATTGCGTTTGTGATTAGGGGCTGAATTTATAAAATTCAAATCCTAATCTTAAATGCATAATCCCTATTTTAATCTGGATTATAGGCATTATAAAAAATCCTGTAGAGTATGGTAGAGAGGCTAAACGTTTTCTTATACCCATCTATTCAATTTGGCGGACTACTATAAGACCTTGCCAACTCAATGTTTATCCATTTCTCCATTCAGTAACAATATTCAGCAATACAACTACTAAGGTCTAGTGGGGGGGGTTATGTCTCCAAATTGCGTATTGTAGAATGTTACCGCGTTTCCGTGCCTAATCATCTTTGTATAGTGGCAGTGCTTATGACCTGCGTGTTTTGGGTCGGCTAGATTAGTTCTTTTTATGGGCTATAAGTGCCACTCGTAAAAATATTTTGATGTGCAGTCAATTTTTTCGGTCATCAAAATAGGTGTTTCGCCAGCCATTTTTCGTTCAAAAATATTGGAAGGTAGATAGCGAGTTTGAAATACAGATGCTGAATGAGGTAAATAATCCTGCTCAATAATTGTTTGAATGGCGATATGCTAAAAAATAGCGGTGGTATGTCTGCTTTTATGTTTTCTACAATGAGTGCGGATAAGTTATCGGGCATTGTATTTTGGAATATGCGATAAATAAACAAGGCTGGTAGTCAATTAAGTCAATGTACAAACCATATCTTCCGGGTGAGGACGGATGGACCCACTTTGATGTAACCGGTACTGACAATATCATATATTTGTTCCATGCCAAGCGGGTAACTTGATCCTATTGCTGTGAGATACGTAGGACTGCTAGGTAGTTTGCATGCATGCATCGATACTCAATGGCGCTATGCTGTTTGTCCGCAATAAAACTCTTATTCAAATCACTTTTGCGTCAAGCCTGGGTACCCCCTGTCAAAAAACATGCCTTCTATATAGTTTGTCATAATCTGCTCGATGAATAAAGAAACAGGAATGTTGGGTAGTGGCTGGTTGCTTGTATGAGATGATCGGCGCTATATGTTGTCTTTCATCTGAAATGCCATTCCTCTTAAGTAATGCGGGGGAAATAGTTTAGCTACTTGGCATTAAAATGTGAACTTGAGGGAAGTGAGGAAAACGGCTGGCGGAGTGTTAAAAAAGTGCCGGCCAAGAAGCGCCCCAAAGAGGCGAAAAAAATATTACTTCGCGCGGTTAATCTTGCTTTTTGATGGTATCAAAAATGGCTTTCTCCTGGTTTGGCAAGTTGCGTATAAGGCAATCTCGAAAGCTATATTGAATCGTATATAAAACTTAGTAGCCGCCTTCAGCGTTGAATTCGCATGTAAGGTAAGTCTAATGGTTTATGGTTCCAACCAACCGGATACTTTATCATTTATGTCGAAATCAACCTCGCCACCTTTAGAATTCGGGAAGTACCATGCCTCGCCTGTTTTCCACTTATGAATTTTACCGGGTTTTCCGAGTAGTGAAGTGACCTCAGCTTTTGATATGTTTACTTGTAAAGCATGCCATGGATTACCGGTAACTTTTTTTGTTTTTACGTTAGGGGCTTTGACGGGGTTGGTTGATTGTAATTCTTGCACCCGTTTTTTAAGCACTTCAACTTCCAACCTCAATTCTTGAATTTCAGTTGCCTGAGCCAGCGCATTACCTGAATAGCAAACCAAACTGATTGTAGACATTAAAAAAACGTGGCGAGCTAATCCGGCTACATGGTGATATAAAAAAATATTCATTTAATTCCAGATTCGAAGGTCGTTGCATTTAAAATCAGTAGGTTAGTGGTTTGTCGGTAATAAAAACGAGGAAAAATACGCATTCTACCGTCAACTGGACGCAGTTCGATTCTACTATTGCTGGGAATTTTTGAATAGAGTGAGCCACATCTGATTATGGAGCAATCAGATGTGGCTCTTGCAAGGCTATCCTACGGCGCGAAAATTAACGGATATTATATTTCCGCTGATTTATTTGTTGATAAGAGTATCGAGATTAGTGGGCGTAAGTTAGTTTATAATCTTACACGGTATTCTATAGTTATTGTGCAACAGGGATGAAGTCGCTCAATAAATGTTGAATCATATTGATTAGATTATAATAATTCGCCTGCATGCAGAGTGCAATCAATTCAGATGCTTGACACCGTTCCTCACATTACTCCCCTTGTGTTGTATCTTCTTTAATAATCTTGCTGGACTTTTTTGGAAGTATTTTATGATTAATGTCTTTATCACTGTGAACTATGTCTGAAAATTATTCGTTTGATCGTGATTATTCGCTGGATTCTTTAAAAATCCCTCCCAACTCCATCCAGGCCGAACAATCGGTTTTGGGCGGGTTAATGCTGGATAATCAAACCTGGGATTCCGTGTCAGACAAGGTGGTGGAAAGCGATTTTTATCGAAGAGATCACCGACTGATTTTCAAGACGATTGAGCAACTCGCCGAAAAACAGATTCCTTTCGATGTGATTACCATATCGGAAGCGCTGGAAGCAATAGGGGAACTGGAAAATTCCGGCGGACTATCTTATTTAGGCATGCTGGCAAAAGACACGCCCAGCGCCGCGAATATCGTCACTTACGCCAATATCGTCAGAGATCGATCGGTGCTGCGGCAATTGATTCATGTCGGCACCGAGATTTCAGATTCTGCGTTCAATACAGAAGGCCGCGAGACAGCCGATTTGCTTGAAAACGCCGAGCGTGAAGTATTTAAAATCGCCGAACAGAGGCAGCGGGGGCAGGGCGGTTTTTCAACCATCAAGTCTCTGTTGGCGCGCGCCGTCGATAAAATTGAAACGCTGTTTGAGCAGGAGGGCTCCATTACCGGAGCGGCCACAGGATTTACTGATTTTGATGAATTGACCTCCGGCCTGCAGCCTGCCGACTTAATTATCGTGGCCGGCCGACCTTCCATGGGCAAAACCACTATTGCGATGAATATGGCGGAAAATATCGCGATTAAAGGCGACAAGCCGGTCGCGGTATTCAGTATGGAAATGCCGGGAGACTCGCTGGCGATGCGGATGATGTCGTCGCTAGGCCGTATCGACCAACATAAAATCAGAACCGGCAAGCTGGAGGATGATGAGTGGCCGCGCTTGACATCGGCCATCAATTTGCTGGCTGAAACCAAATTATTCATCGACGATACCCCGGCATTAACACCGACCGAAGTGCGTTCAAGAGCCCGGCGTTTGGCGCGTGAGCACGGCCAGCTGGGCTTGATCGTATTGGATTATTTGCAACTCATGCAATCGCCTTCCAGCGGTGAAAACAGGGTACAGCAGATTTCCGATATTTCCAGGGGCTTAAAGGCGCTGGCCAAGGAGTTGAACGTCCCCGTGGTGGCATTATCCCAGCTTAACCGTAATCTTGAACAACGCCCCAATAAACGCCCGATGATGTCCGACTTACGGGAATCCGGCGCTATCGAGCAGGACGCCGATTTGATCGTGTTCGTGTATCGGGACGAAGTGTATAACGAAGACAGCCCGGACAAAGGCATCGCCGAGGTCATCATCGGCAAGCAGCGTAACGGCCCGCTGGGAACCGTCAGGCTCACCTTTCTGGGGCAATATACCCGGTTTGAGAATTTTGCGGGAACCTATACCGGCGGGGATTATGAATGACCCCGGCAGCTTATGCGGTAGTCAATCTGGATGCGGTTCAGCATAACTTAGCCAAAGTGCGCAGCTGTGCGCCGGATGCCAAGGTTATGGCGGTCATCAAGGCCAACGGTTACGGACATGGCATGCTGCGTATTGCCGAAGCCTTGCAACAGGCCGATGCCTTTGCCGTCGCCAGAGTTGATGAAGGCATTCGGTTGCGTAAAGCGGGATTCAAACACAGGATTGCCGTGTTAGAGGGATTTACCTGCGCCGAAGAGTTAGACGAATTGCTGCATTACCAACTGGATGCCGTGGTGCATTCCTTAACCCAGTTGGAAATTTTTGAAGCAGAAACAAAATCCGGGGCTTGTGCGGTTTGGTTAAAGCTCGACTCCGGTATGAATCGGCTGGGTTTCAAGGCAAAAGAATTTGGTTCCGCCTATCAGCGTTTAACGCAGTGCGCTTTAGTAAAACAGCCGATCAGCCTGATGACGCATTTTGCCAGTGCCGACGATATCAATGACGATAAAACCTTAAGGCAAATCAATCTATTCAATGAAACGATTAGCGGATATTCCGGTGAGCGGAGCATGGCTAACTCGGCAGGTATATTGGGCTGGGAACAATCGTTAACTGATTGGGTGCGCCCCGGTGTTATGCTGCACGGCATATCGCCGTTTCCTGATTCAACGGGCCGACAGCTGGGGCTGAGGCCGGTTATGGAACTGCATTCACGGTTAATTGCGGTCAAGCAAATCGAAGCGGGCGATACAGTCGGTTACGGCGGCAGCTGGATCTGTGAGAAGCCTACAACACTGGGCGTTGTGGCGATAGGTTATGGCGACGGTTATCCCCGTTATGCCAAAGTCGGAACGCCGGTACTGGTTAATGGCCGACGCGTCCCGCTTATTGGCAGGGTTTCAATGGATATGATTACTGTTGATCTGGAAGCCGAGGGGCATGCAAAGCCCGGTGACTTGGTGACCTTATGGGGCGAGGGCTTGCCGATTGAAGAAATTGCCCGATGTGCCGATACCATACCATATACTTTGGTGTGTGGTGTTACTCAGAGAGTTCAAGTCATTGAAAAAGCATCAGAAAGGTAAGTTTTGCGATGTTTCTTTGTAATGAGCAGAGTTTGAAGTAAGCAATCAGGTTTCAGTCCTGCATTGACCGGGGTTAGATACCTATGCCCCGAAGGTAGTGAGAAGTTGTGAAGGTTCATTGTAAGAGTTCGATAAAATAAGCTTTTTAAATTTAGAGTTACTGAAAAACGACAAAAACATGGCAGATAATTACGGCGTAGACAGCCACAAACTGGTGTATCACCCGCAGCGAGTGGCGCAGTGGTTGGACAGTAAGCACGACTGGCAGCACGCCAAAGCCGTGTATCCCATCTATATGGAGGTATCGCCGGTCGGCGCCTGCAATCACCGTTGCACATTTTGCGCGGTCGATTATATCGGCTACAAGGCGCAACGGCTGGACGTAAAAATTCTGGCCGATCGTCTGGCCGAAATGGGCCGGTTGGGCGTGAAGAGCATCATGTACGCCGGTGAAGGCGAACCGATGTTGCATAAGGAGATCAACGAAATCGTCAGGCTGACCGTCGACGCCGGCATTGACGTCTCCTTCACCACTAACGGCACCTTGATGAACCCGCGTTTTGTCGAGCAGTCGCTGCCGTTGGTGTCGTGGATCAAGGTGTCCTTGAATGCCGGCAGCGCCGAGAATTATGCCGCGATTCATCAGACCA
>Ga0208119_100528_pt1 | contig 9656 bp, 6 predicted proteins | sample LakWasMet51_LOW8_2_FD_183887 | JGI IMG/M metagenome (GOLD analysis project Ga0208119, IMG submission 183887) | Freshwater sediment methanotrophic microbial communities from Lake Washington under simulated oxygen tension - Sediment Metagenome... | ecosystem: Environmental > Aquatic > Freshwater >... | reverse complement strand
TCGATCCTGAACATCCTGACCCTGGCGGTCGCGGCGTTGGGCAGTATTTCCTTGCTGGTCGGCTCGGTCGGCATACTGACCATCATGACCATCGCCGTGTCCGAGCGAATTTCCGAAATCGGCCTGCTGCGGGCGGTAGGCGCGGAACGCAGAACCATATTCCAGTTGTTCTTGTGCGAGGCCTTGGCGCTAAGCGGCGCAGGCGGATTGTGCGGCGTGTTGTTGGGCATAACCATAGTCAAGATACTTGATGTGGCGCTGCCCGCTTTGCCGGTGGAGTTGGCCTGGGCTTATATCATTGCGGCTTTTATGGTGTCATTGCTGATCGGTGTAGCGGCCGGAGTGGCACCGGCCATGAAAGCCGCCAGGCTGGAGCCGTTGGAGGCTTTGCGGGCTGAGTGATTGCTGTCTCTCATATTCACCGCTTTCAACATTCCGCATGCGCCGAAACAAAAACATGGTGGCTAAGAATACGATAAAATCAACTCAACTTAGCGTATAGATCCGGGTGGGTGCGTTATCCATATTCGCTGAAAGTAAGAATTGTATGTTGTTTGACAGACACTCTTATAACTTAGGAGTTTATTAAAAGTTAATAACTAAAGAAGGCATAAAAATGAAAGGACAGTGGATACAAAGCCCTCAACAAAACACGGCAGTTGTTTTCGTACATGGCATCTTATCAAATACGGAAAAATGCTGGAAAAACAATAATGGTGCTAATTGGCCAGAATTACTCATCCAAGACCCAGATTTAATGGGGCTGGGTATTTACACGTTTACCTATAACACGAGTATTTTTAGTGGAAATTATCATTTAGGTGATGTAGTGGATGCTTTTAAAGAGCAGTTGGGATTAGATGGTTTACTGAGCGAAGGGAAACGGATCATCTTTGTTTGTCATAGTATGGGAGGGATTGTTGTTAGAAAATTTATTGTAGACCGACAAGTTGATCTAATTAACCTTAACCTACGTATAGGTCTATTTTTAGTAGCTTCTCCCTCACTAGGTTCAGAGTATGCAAATTTGATAACAGGACTAGCAAAAATCTTAAATGTAAAAAATGCGCAAGCCGAAGCCCTACGTTTTAAGCAAAATAATATTTGGCTAAATGATCTTGATAAAAACTTTCAGAATCTTAAAGAAGCGGAAAATTTATTAATGATGGGAAAGGAATTAGTCGAAGACAAACCTATTATTTTAAAAAAGTTTTTCAATAAACAAGTCGTTGAACCTTTCTCTGGTGCGAGATATTTTGGAGAACAATTCAAAGTTCAAAATTCCGATCATTTCACAATCGCAAAGCCTCAAAATAAAGAAGCTATTCAGCATCGCTTACTATGCAAATTCATTAAAGATGTAATGCTTGTCAATGGAGTTACAAAAATGAATTATCCTAAAGAGCAGAAAGAAGTCGTTGATTTTGTGGATCGTTATTTTACAAAAAAGCTAGATGATGCGTTGTCATCCTTCTCTTCATTACCCAAAGTGTGGGCTAATCCCATTTTATCTAAGAGTTCAGAAGTTGCAAGAGATGCTAAAACAGCAGAGAAGGTTGTTTTAACTGATCTGATATTACAGCCCAAATCAGCGATAATCAAAGCACCGCCTCAATTTGGGTTATCGTGCTTGTCGCATTATCTAATTAGAGAAGCATGGCGAAACCACGAATCAGCCTTTTGGATATACCTTGACTCAAAGAATTTAAAACCTCATATAAGTTTGATAGAAAAGGCTACAAACGCTGAGTTGGAGATTTTTGGCCGTCAGTTACAGGACGTTAAGTGTGTCATTCTTGATTCATGGACGAACCATGGCGAAGACTCCATTAAACTACTTCGAAAAGTATGTGCTTTTTTTAAAGATGTGCCCGTCATGGTGATGCATACTATTGATAATACTCAGTTTCTAAGTCAAGCCGCTGGAGAATCGCTTGATCGGCAGTTTGATGTGTTTTACCTTTGGACTCTTTCTAGAGGGAATGTTCGAAAAATTGTTGCTGATTATAATAATACTAAAGATATAGGCAATGAGGATGCGGTCATTAAAAGGGTTATTTCAGATTTAGAGGTGCTTAATCTTCATAGAACACCGTTAAATTGCTTAACGTTACTAAAGGTTTCTGAAATTGACTTTGATGAAAGTCCTGTTAATCGAACAGAAATGATTAGAAGAGTTCTTTTTCTCTTATTTAATGTAGATGATATTCCAACCTATAAAGTACGGCCAGATTTGAAAGATTGTGAGTATGTGCTAGGGTATTTTTGTGAAACGATGCTTAAAGAAAATAAGTATATATTTTCTATGAGTCATTTTATTAAAGTACTAAATAATTGCTGTAAAGAAAGCCTTATTGATCTTGAAGTACAAGTCGTATTTGATGTGCTTTTTGCAAATAATATTTTAATTAAATGCGAAAACTCTTTTCGTTTCAAGTTTACCTACTGGATATATTATTTTTCCGCTCAAAGAATGCATCATAACAAAAAATTTGCTGATTATATTTTTGAAGATATGAGATATGCTAGATTTCCAGAAATAATTGAGTTTTATACTGGTATAGATAGGCAACGTGAAGATGCACTTAAAATATTAATAAAAGATATTCACATTTTTAGTGATAAAGTTCAGGAAAGGTGTGGTCTTCCAGATGGATTAAATCCTTATCGTTATGCAAAATTTCAAGCTTCTCCAGAAGTATTAGAGCAGATGCAAAATGAGATATGTAATGGTGTACAGGATTCTAATTTACCTGATTCCATAAAAGATAGCTATGCTGATCGTCAATATGATAGGAGGCAACCATATAATCAAGAAATTCGAGATATTATTGCCGAATATTCTTTTGTATTTATGATGCAAACCATGAAAGCTGGTGCAAGAGCTCTTCGGAATAGTGATTATGTAAGCCCTGATACTAAGCGTCAGCTACTACAAGAAATTATGCGGTGTTGGGAACAAATTTCAAAGGTATTAATGGTATTACTTCCTCTTCTTGCAGAAGAGGGAGAAGCCTCATTCGATGGGCAAGGTTTTCAATTACGCGGAAATTTTGGCGATACACTCTTGGAGAGAATACGTAGTATTTTGTTTGAAATACCAAATAATATTGTTTTAATAAGTCAGGATGACTTATTTTCACAAAAAATGGGGCCGTTATTAATAGATCAACTCATTAATGAAAATGAAGCGCTAAAAAAACATATATTGATATTATTGCTAATTCACCAGAGACCGCGGGAGTGGAAAACGCAAGTTGAAGGCTACATTTCTTCTATAGAAAAAGATTCATTTTATCTTATGGATGTTTATCGAATTCTCCGTGCGCAGTATCGTTATAGCTACGCATCATCTCGTACCTTAAAAGAAATTGAAGATCTTATAAAGTTATCAGCAGCAAAACATAATTCTGGACGTAAGTTGCCTGGAGATAAACATATCAAGAGAGTTTCAGACAGTGTAATTCCAGCTAGGGAAGCTGACAGAGATATTTGAAATACTAACAATAGTATTATTAAAGGATAATTGTTGTCGAACAATCACGGCTAAAAAGCCACCTAAACTTGCTATTAAAAACAGCTGAGCTAATCGTGAGCTAGTCACGTAGGGTACGCTATGCGTACCTTTTAGCGAGATAACCAATGAGGTAATTAAAACCATGCCAAAACAATACATAACCGACACAGAAGGACAAAAAATATCCGTTATATTGCCGATGGAAGAATATATAGAATTAATGGAAGACTTGAAGGATTTGGCTGCGGTTGCCGAGTTGAGAAAAGACGGGAATATATCTATAAAAAGTTATGGTGGTATTGGCGGAGGAGTGATTGATGATACTGCTGCCTTTATTGTAGCTTCAGCTGTAGGTTTGCCTATAGACTTATTAGGGGAAACTTATCTGATAGATACTGATACTGAAATTACTTTAACAGCTTCATTATTTAACGGTAAAATTATTGTAGGAGCAACACCTACAGGTAAGATATTTAAATTCTCTGCTAGTGGTATAACTGTTTGTGATGTTATATTTACTGGGGGTACTACTATAACTGCTGTACCTATTACTGCCTTAGATGGGGCTACGGATTTTTTGATTATTAATAATAGCTTTTATTCATTTAAAAATGGTGGTATTGTAGCACAAAGTGGGACTTCCTTAGGTACAATAATTATATTCTTGTGCTGCGATTTCATCTGGTTCCCAATATGGGCCTATAATATGCAATGCAAATCAGAGTACCATTAATAGAAATATAATTACAAATGGTTCACAAACAGGAATATCTCTATTTGCTGTGACTGATGTATCTATTAGCGAAAATATAATAATTGGGGATAATACTACCAACTCTGGTGGGATTATTGCTGATGGATTATGTACAGATATTAGAATAAATAATAATCATGTAAGTAATATACAAGTTGAGGGTATACAAGTTGCTGGAAGTATTAGTGGCTATGGTTCTGCTACGTCTGGTGTTATTATTGCTGACAATACATTAACTAATTGTGCTTTAGCTGGGATAGTACTTTATGGGGCTGACAGTGGAGGTGTGTCCAATGTAACCATTAAAGGGAATAAAATAAGTAGTTCCTCTTTAACTGGTACAGGTATCCAAGTTAATAGAACCTCATTAGTTCATATAGATAATAATCAGATTATTGGGTATTCCTCAGCAATAAATCCTATAAATGGCGCTGTTACTACAAATGTACGAAATAATACTTTTATAGGTCAAGGCAGCTCTGCAATAAGTGCTACGTCCTCCTCTAGTATCATAACTGGTAATTATATTAATGGTATATTAGAATCTACCACAGGTATAAGTGGAAATATAGCATTTGGTGTAAATATTATTATTTCTGATAATATAATAGATAATTGCTTGCTTGGCGCTGTTATAGTCTTTTCTACTACAACTAATAGTATTTATTTTAAGGATAACCATTTTATAACTAATACAACAGATTATTCATGGACAGATCATAGAGCTAATAGTACATATGGAAATACTTTTGCTGATCAAAATTTATCTGGTGTTGTTACGCTAGGGGGGGCGCTAACTATAGTGTCAACTCCTGTCATAAAATCAACAGATAGAATACGTCTTAATTTTATTGATCCAGGAACAGGGTCATATCTTACTGTTGGGGCTGCATCTATTGGAAGAATAGATAATTTATCCCAATTTTTAATTGTGTCCACTAATTCATCTGATGTATCTAATTATGAGTGGGAAATTATTAGATAATATGCTTTTTTTGTAATAGATAATAGATATGTCACTTTCAATAATTGATAGTTACATTTAATATTCGGCGGCGTGTTCAAAATAACCTTTCGCATCAACCACAGTAACGATAGAAAAAGCCTTTTTCAAAACAGTTAAAATCTCGTCTAGCGTTCGTGCTTTTTGTTTTTATAACGGTTAGTAACTAACTTGAATTGAAAATGCTGTAATTTATGCGTATTTCTTAACTTCGTTATGACGTATGAACTTACTTCGAACGGCTTAACTTAACCGCATCCTCCGCCCTTTGGCTATTTCTACGACTTTTATTCAGGCTGTTTGCGCTCTGTATCCGCCACCAACAACCGGTTAACCCGTTCAATATCAGCTTGACTAAGACTGCTGGCCGCCTGTTTTAATTTGATACTGTTAACCAGGTAATCGTAACGGCTACGGGCAAAATCCCGTTTTGCCTTGTATAAGTTGCGTTGTTCGTTCAGCACGTCGACCATGGTCCGGGTGCCTGCGCCAAAGCCTGCTTCGGTCGCCTCCAAGGCGCTGGTCGCCGATGTTACCGTGGTTTTTAGGGCTGTTACGCGGCTAATATTGGACATCACGCCGCGATAGGCGTCTTTAACCTGACGTTTTACCGCCCGCTTTTTCGCGACTAAATCCTCTTTGGCGGCTTGATATTCATAGGCGGCCTGACGGGTTCGGGAATTTACCGCGCCGCCTTCAAACAGTGGCACTTCCAGTTGTAAGCCGACGTTCCGGGTGTCGCCCCGAAAACCAAAGCTGCTGTTATTGTCGGATGCTCCGTAGGAGGCGACCAAATCCAGGCGGGGCAGGTGGCCGTTACGTTGCAGGTCAACGGCTTTACGCGACACTTCGGCCTGATTAAATGCTGAAATGATGTTGAAGTTATTGAGTTCGGCGGTATCGCTCCACGCTGCAATATCTGCCGGTTCGGGCTTGAGTAAGGGCAGTTGGTCGCCCAGTCCGTTAAGCGAGGCGTCGTTTTCGCCGATGATTTCCCTTAACGCTTCTTTTTGATTGTCCAGATTGTTGGCCGCGTCTATTTCGTTAGCGTTAGCTTGGTCGAAACCGGCTTGCGCTTCGTTAACATCGGTTATTGCAACAACACCGACTTCAAATCGTTGCCGGGCTTGTTCCAGTTGCCGGGCGATAGCCTGCTTTTCTGCCGAGGCAAATTGCAGGTTGTCCTGAGCATACAGCACATTGAAATAGGCTTCGGTCGTGTTCACCATCAGGTTTTGCAGTTCGGTCAGATACGCGGCTTCAGCCTGGGCGATTTGGTTGTCGGACTGGCTTAACTGTATCCAATGATCCCAATGGAACAGGGGCTGGGTTAAGTTGACATTGAAGGTATTGTCCCAGAATTCCTGATTGGGATCAGGACCCCGAAAATTGCCGGTTTTTTTGTTATGCAAATGATTTTTGCTGCCGGCTACGTTAGTCGAGATGTTAGGCAGAAAGCGGGCAATGCTTTGGTCTTTCGATTCGCCGATGGCGGATTGCTTGGCTTGGGTCTGCTTTAAAACCGGCGCATTCTGTAAAGCAAGCGCATAGGTTTCAGATAAGTTTTGCGCTTGAAGCGGTGAAATCCCTGTTAACAAGCTGACAATGACGGCGGATAGTTTTACTTGTGGTTTCATGGGTGAAATCAATAAATCATTTAAGAGCCGGTTTCAAGTAGGCGTTTGTTTGCCGGTTAAAACTATACACTTTACCGACAACATGGCTGTTCTGTGAAAAATCAGCCGCTAATATAACAGCGGCGATTCATTGATGGAAAGTTCAAATCCTATATTGGCATAATATTGGGGCGCTATAAGAGGTGTTTAGAATGGCGGGTATTTTCTACAGTGATGTAAATGCAAGGCTTAATAGCTCATGCAAGGCCTTACGGTGTTTTAGTAAGCGAGCAAAATGCTTACAACTAAATAATCTTTAGCTTGCATACACAGGTTATCGTTTCCGCTACATTAGCCAAGCTGAACGGTTTCGACTTGTGGTGTAATAAGCTACAAGATGCTTTGCGTTTAGATTTTGTAAAACAGCCGACGAGTTACCGTTGCCAAAGATACGGCGCATGCAACTACCACTAGCTCGGGCACCCTTGTACTTACGCTGGCCCAGTTCGCGTTGCTCTCCCCCAAAACATTTGAAACACCGGATAAATTCACTGCCGAACGCAACGGGTATCATTACTTCCATTGGGGGCTTCGGCAATCGTAGATAAGTAATCGAGCTAAAGTTTTCGGGTGTTTTGGAGTGCAAGCTCTGCTTGCAAAGCAGGCAAAGCCTGCACTCCGGCTTTAAACAAGAGCTGGAAACTTATATTCAGGCACTTATGTCGGCAGGGTATTAAGGCGGTCGGCAGCATTGATTTTTAAATACGGCCCTTTCATCGAACAATACGAGCTTTCCTGGGGCGGATAGAGGCGTTTGAAGTAAGAAAGGCTTTTTTGTCAGCTTGGATTTAAAGACCGTGCCGAGTGAGGGGCATGCAATAACCAAACTGGGTTGTCACATAATAAGGAAAAATACTATGTCCGGCGGATATACTCACATTACCTTGGCGCAATTGGCCATTGAAGAGCTTCGCAATCGTCGCGAAGACTTATTGCAAAACGATGCCAAGCGGGTCTTGGGAGATTGGGAAAGATTTTGTATCGTCGCCCATTGTCGGTATTTTAACGTACTGGACTGTAATTCCAGCGCTTGGGCCGATAAAGGGCACTTGGTAGCATTATTGCGTAATGGGGTTGCCAAGAAACGCGGTATAGCGATGGACAAGGCGCGTCCAAAGTGCATGGCTTGGCTGTTCGGTTTAACCCGCGATGGGGACGCTAATCACGGTTTGGTTTATCCGACGTTTCCCCAACCCCAATATATCCATGGGCGTAACGCTCCGGGCGGCATCATTATGGATTTCGAGGAACTATTCCGGAAGGCTTTTAATAATATAGTGCAATTATGGAGGGAGCTGGCGTTGTCGCTGCAAAACCGAGAGTCCCCCTTGTATACCCTGACAAACTGGAGTTTGGATGCCGGTATTGACAAAAGCAACCGCATGATTGACTGGAACTGATGCCATGAAACACCGTTTATTGATGAGTTTTGTCAGCGCTTTGTTTATGTGCGCCTGTGTTGCCGGAGCTTCCGATGTTAAAGAGTGGGGCCTTTTGTCCAGCAAAATGGTAAATCTGAGTTCGGCGGTAGATACTTATTTCGCCGATTTAGCCGAGGCGCCCATCGATAATGACGTGTCTATTTTGCAAAAAGCAACTGTGCATGACCCCGGTCTGTTGGCCCCTGAATTTGCCCCTTATTTGCTGAAAGTACAATACCAAAAATCCTACGCAGTGCTGTTGTTGTGCAGTAAAGACGGCGGTCGGACGATCATGGAAGATGCAGGCTGTTCGGCCCGCCTGGATCGCCAGGTAACCCATGTTGAGCCTTGCAAATTTACTTTGCTCGTTAAGCAGGGCTGCCAAGTGGAGGGGGGTGATCCGGAGTAGGACGATGTAACCGTTCAGGGCAGTTGCTTAAGGAGCGGGCCGCGTCCGCAAAGTTTGGGCGGCGATTGCAGAGTTGCTCCCTCCGGCGATATTGCGTAGGCTGAAAGTTTTTATGACCATCAAGAAGCAGGCGTAGACGACTATTCTTTAGACAATCTTTTACTGAAATTGATGTGCCGGCACTTTAAACCCACGTTAACCAATAGCTATCTCGTTACCACTCTTTAATAAAATAACCATAGTATTTTATTAGAAGAATATAGTTAAAAATTTAGTTCTTTTAGTGAGTTAATATATAAATCTATATGATTTGAAAGCCCTGACCCATGCATTGGAAAAATAATATTTATTTTGTTTTCTTTTATTTTATCTAATGCATGATTTAAATGATTACATGACGGCAAGTAGTTATCTTTATAGATTGAAGCAATAATTTCGGTTAAACAGTTTTCTTTATTTATCCCGGCAAACTCACCTTTTTGTATGAATAGATCTGAAGAAAATAATATTTTTTGTTCGATCCAATAAACGACTAAACTGTCCCATTGATGGACATGCTTTGTGTATATAAACTTTAATGAAAGCCCTTCAAATACAGAAATAACCTCATTATCTTTTACAGGTTTAGTCCGCGCATTAAAAATATCGTTTAAAGAAAATGTGCAAATAGGATGTGCATATACTTTTACTTTTTGCGTTGATACTTTCAATATTTCAGGTAAGGCTCCCATTTCATCTGCTTCGAAGTGAGGAACTATTATATTTTCTATATTCTCCGGATATAATCCAACAGATAGCATGTTGTTCGATAATGAACCGAAGTCATTCCTGAATCCGGTTTCAATTAGAGTTATTTTTTCGTTTTTTGATACGACT
>Ga0208119_100526_pt1 | contig 9688 bp, 9 predicted proteins | sample LakWasMet51_LOW8_2_FD_183887 | JGI IMG/M metagenome (GOLD analysis project Ga0208119, IMG submission 183887) | Freshwater sediment methanotrophic microbial communities from Lake Washington under simulated oxygen tension - Sediment Metagenome... | ecosystem: Environmental > Aquatic > Freshwater >... | reverse complement strand
TTGAAGGCTGACGTGTTGCATGTGACATCCCTAATTTCAAATGAGCGCAATGGGTTTGGCAGGGCTTTTTGAGGGGCATTTTATCATGGCAGGGCTTTTTGGCAGGCATTTCCGTTCGGCAGGATTTTCCATTGCAAGGTCATGGGTTAGGTTCGCGTAGCATAACCCGACATATCGGGTATTCCCAGTCTATCAGTATGGTGCGCCGAAGTTGTGGCATGACTTCTGCTTATGTCTTATTGCTATTTAATTTTAATTTAAAGAGGATCGACTCATGAACACAATGTCTATGAAAAAGGCACAACAAGGTTTTACCTTAATCGAATTAATGATCGTTGTCGCGATCATCGGTATTTTGGCGGCAGTGGCGATCCCTGCTTACCAGGATTACACCATTAAAGCCAAGATCGGGAACGCTCTTACTGCCGTAGATTCAATAAAGACAGCTGTTGGCTTGTGCGCTCAGGAAGCTGGCGGAGTATTAGATACCTGCGATACCGGTAGTGGAGGTGTCCCTGCCTTTACTGCAACTAAAGAAGTAGCTTCAGCCACTGTAACTAATGGCGCGATAGCAGCCACTTTGTCTACAGGTATAGGTACTGGTGTTGATGGTCTAGTGATCACCTTTTCACCGACTGTTAATGACAGCAGCATAACATGGAGAAACACAACTACAGTAAGCCAAGCAGCAGCTTTAGCAGCGATTCAAAAGAATAACATTGGTTCCGGTACCTAATCGAAAACAGGCAACAATGTAAGTTTATTTGAGACCGCTTCGGCGGTCTCTTTTTTGCCACAGAATTTCTCAGTTTTAAGATTTGCCGATGCACGCTACCGAAACCCTGAAAGAAGCCAGATTAAATAAATCAATAGCACCTTTAAAAAAATGGCTGTTCCGGTTGATGGCTTTTGTCGGGACAGGGGTATTGGTCTTTGTTTATTTCGGTGAAATCCGTGAGCAAACCAATCCTCCTACCCGCAGCGACTTCTACAAGTTTTATCTTTCAAGCAGCAATCTCCTGCAGGACAAGTCTGTTTACTGGCCTGCCCCTGATCGTGCCTCGCCAACATCCCATTGCAATCCGGATGTAAAAAACAAATTAAATCAGGACGTATTAGATGCAATGCCGGAAGCCATCAGATTGTGCTTGCATCCCAATTTAAACCCACCGTTTTTTATAGCGCTTACAACCCCTCTCGCCCTGCTTGATTATCCACAGGCCTTGTGGGTATGGTCGCTGGCCTCTATTATCAGCGGCATCTGGGCGTTAATGCTTATCTTCAAATCCGGTGCCTTGCCGACAACAAACGCAACAACAAAGATGCTGATTGGCTTGGCTTTTTTCGCTTATTTCCCAACGTTTGCAAACAGCTCATACGGACAGCTAACGTTGTTTCTGTTGTTGGATGTCACTTTGGCCTGGCTGGCATTGCGCAACGGAAAAAACCGGGCTGCTGGGTGTTGGCTGGGCGCAGCTGCCGGCATCAAGCCATTTTTCGGTCTTTTTTTGATTGCCTTGCTGATCAGCAGAAACTGGCGTGCGGTATCCGCTTTTATTGCCGCCTGCGGCTTCAGCTTTTTAATGGGCGGTTTGCTGGTCGGTTTTTCCGCTTATACCGCTTATCTTGCCATCTTGAACGACGTGAATTGGCTGGCAACCAGCTGGAATGGCTCGTATGCCGGATTCTTTACCCGCCTTTTCGGCGGCGGTCCCGACAATAAGACTTGGCTGGATGCGCCCATGCTGGCGCGAGGACTGCCTGCGATTTGTTCCTTAGCCACAGTGACTGTGCTGGCTGACGTTGTTTTCAAACTATCAAAATCATCAGATCGGAAGCTTTATGCGGATACATTGATAGCGTTAACGATTCCGGCCATGTTGTTGTTATCGCCGCTAGGATGGAGTTATTACTTTCCGCTGCTGGTCATCAGTTTCGTGGTTATCTGGAATTTAACAGCCAACCTACCCAACGGTCGAATTTATAGACTGCTTTTAATTTTTGGGACCATACCTACCATTCCGCCAAAGTTGATGCTTCCTGCGATCCACTCGCCCAGAGTATGGTTTTGGGATGCGGGAGTCTATTGCTACTTGTTAGTTTTAGTTTTCATTATGACAGCTTCTTTGGTTGTCGCGTATCGTAATTCAATAAAAACTGAAGTTGGATCCAGTCTTAATACCCCATGACATTTCGACCACCCGCAATGCGTATTCCAAGTCCATTGAAATATGCTGTTGTACTGCTGACCTTATTGTTGCCATTGACCTGGATTCTTCATGAATCCAGCGATCTTCCTTCCAGCTATAGTTGGTTCAGGACGCTGGAGTGGTTTTCGCTAGCCATTACCGACAAATATTTCATGGTCATGGCGTTTATTGTTTTAATTGCCGAAAGATGGATGCCTGAAAATAATCCCCATTCTTTTCTTAAAGAATCCGGGGCAAAGTCCTTCGATAGGCTCAGAACTAAAAGCCGGTGGTTGATTTCGTTGGTCATGTACCGGGCTAGCCCTGAACGTGCCCAACTTATGCAAGGGGCATTTAACAGCTTTGCTATAAAAAATATCTCCTGTATTGTCGCTATCATTTTTAGTATCGGCCCGTTGCTGGCTTTGGCTTTTATTTCCTCAAGCTATACAAAATGGGATTTACTATTTCTCCCTGTTGTGGCGGCTCTGCTGTTCAGGATCCTCTATAAAAGACATATCGGTTATGCGTTACTGGCTTTGATCGCTTCAGTATTGTTATTCATGATTGTTAGTTACGTGTTCACCATTATCAAATCGCAACTGTTTATATCAGGAACTGTTCTTGATGCGCAGATTGTTGCGGGGGAGAAGGCTATCTTTGGCTATCCTTTATATGCAGCGATTGCGCATTGGGCGGCTGGTCACATGTCAATAGTGCGCTTCAGCGATTGGGTTTACTACTTGTTTTTCCATCATATTGTCTTGGTTGCACTGTTTCTTTTTGCGCTAGGCGATCGCCGGGAACAATTGCGTTATTTAACCTGCCTTTCGCTATGCTACTTGCTAGGGGGGGGCGCGTACTATTTTTACCCTGCTTGGGGGCCTGCCTATTATGCCCCCGCCGATTTTGGTTACCTTAAAGAAGGCGCGCCCCAGACGGTTTTTTTTCAAGACATGCTCTGGCGGGCAACCCAGGAATCAATTCAGGGCAACTTGGCAAAGATAGAGCCTTATGCTTTTATAGCTTGCATGCCAAGCTTGCATATGGCCCACGAGACCATCATGCTTTTTTACTCGCGGCGCTCATTAATCATGTTTTTATTCTCCGGTCTATTTTGGTTAAGTTCATTTATCGCCGTGCTGGTGCTTGGCTGGCATTACTTTTTTGATGTCATTGGTGGGGGCGTTTTTGCATGTTTGATTATTGGTTTTGCCCAGTTTTATAAAAAATCAAATAGCGGTTTTCAACCCAATAACCCAGTCGGATAAATATGTTTGCTGGTGACGAATTAAAATTTGCATGGCACAACAGATTACCGCCAATTTCGATCAACAAAATCCGCTTATTACTTTTTGCTGTCCTCACGCTGTCTTCTTTAAGTTTTATTGGTGCCGGACATGATGATGCGTGGATTATGTTATTTGCCGGCGAGACGCTAGGTCAGGATTCATGGTTTTTAAATCACAACGGTGTAGCGCAAGAGATTTCAACCAGTGTCCTCGGAGCCATGTTAGCCGCAATAGCTTCAGCTTTAGCCCCATCGGGTTTTGAGTTTGCATGGTGGAAAATTTTTGCCTGGCTTCCGGCGATTGCTGCCGGAATGGTTTTATTCGAAATTTTACGAACAGTATGTGACTGGCGCTATGGCGTGTATGGGGTATTAGCGCTTTGCTGTTTTCCCCAATGGCATTACTGGGCCTGGGGCGGATTGGAATCCGGCTTATTCTGGTTGGCGACTTTGTTGTTTTTGTATTGGTTAGCCAGTTTCTCAAGTCTTCCCTCTAATCAATCGGCTCTTTCAGCAGCATTTTTTGCGGCGATTTTGCCGTTGGTACGTGCCGATGCGTTGTGGGCTCCTGTGTTATTGTTAGGGGCAGGCATTTTCTTTCGCAATGTTTCAATCTGGAATAGGTTTTGGCCGGGGCTGCTAGCTTGCGCGACAGTGTTTGCATTCCATTGTTTACGCTATTATTTTACCGGGCAGTGGTTGCCTAATTCTGCTTATGCAAAAGCTCCATTTTCGCAGGATTCTTTACGCTACGGATTTGAGTATTTTTATCAGTTTTACAGCGATTCGCCCGCACATGGCTTACTTGCGTTGTCGATTGCAATATCCTTATTTGGGATATTTAAGTTATTTCGTTCGGACTCTGGGTCTACTTGCTTTCAAGCCCGTCTTTTCGCTTGGGCCTGCGCAATAGTATTGGCTATTGACTTGACTACTTTGGTGGCTGGCGGCGACTGGATGAGTTACCACCGCTTCGCGGTCAGAAGTTTGCCTATAAAAGTGCTAGTTATCGCTTTATGGATAAACGATATGGATAAGTCCGGCATATTTTCCAAAGTGCGTCATTCGCTGCAAAAACTAATTAGCATTACTTTTTGCTTAATAGTTTTAAGCGGCTGGGGGGCACAAGGCATTGTAGAAAGAGCTGGACAATACCGTTTTACAACACAAATAAACACTTCGGCTTCAAGTAAGTGGCGGGGCATTTCAGAGTACATGGTGGAGTCAAATACACCCTCGCTTCGTGATCATATTTTGCTGCTGTCTTGGATGGATCAAGCGCTTCCTTCTTTGATCGATGAAGCGAAGCGTCAAGCAAAGAGTCCGCTCATTATCGCCTCTTATCAAGCCGGTTTTTTCCCTCGTGAGCTGCGAAAACGTTATACGACTAACGAGTTATATTTTATTGATTTGGCCGGTCTTTCAGATTCGAGGATTGGTCGGCTGCCAGGCGCTAAAACCCCCTTAGGATTAACTGATGGAACTCTTAATTGGGCGCAAGCCCTAGCCAAAGGTCAGGGAGCGCTTGGCAATTTTTTGAGTGATTGCCGACCGGATATTGTTTATGTGTTGCATGCCGAGGCTGAAGAAATAAAGCTAATGAAAGAGGCTAAATTTGAGATTAGCTATAGTAAATCTATTGAAATCAATAATATTTTTCATGGTGCCGTTATTTTCAAGTCATTGGTATCAGGAGATAAGCGATGTTCAGGGCTGATGTCATAGCATTGATATTACATCAGTCCGAATTAGTTCAAATGTTTAATTTGTTAAACACAAATCCCGGCAAATGCCGAATCACCCACATAATTAACCGCCATTTGCCCGGCACATAAGCGACCGCTTGCCCGCGATTGATTGCGATTACAATCCCTTGGGCAACATCTTCCACCGGCGTTAATTTTGCTCCCTGTGCTTTTAGATGCGCCGTCATGGGGGTATCGGTAGGGCCGGGCTTGATTAATACGACTTTCACACCCGATCCGGCAAAGCGATGTTGCAAGCCTTGCGCATAGCGGGCCACCATGCCTTTAGCCGCACCGTACGCATAATTGGATTTGCGGCCTCGATCGCCTGCGACTGAACCGATCAGCGCCAAGGTTCCCTGTCCCGCTTTTAGCAAATGTTCGGCAAAGGCTTCGGCAAACAACACTGGCGATATCCCGTTTATTTCCAGCGATTCTTTGCATACGCTTAAGTCGGTTTGGCAATCAAGCTGTTCAGTCAGTGAGCCTTGGGCAATCAATACAATATCAATTGTCCCGGCCGCCGCAATATCCTCGGCTGTTTGTTGGATGGCAGCGGGATCCAAGAAATCCGTTTCAACGATACGGATGACAGACTCGGGATTACGCACCTGCAAATCCGCAGCAACTTTTTCGGTCCGTGCCGCATTTCGGCCAATCAGGGTCAAGTTAGCCGGGTGGCTTTGCAGCCAAATCCGCGCACAATGTTCAGCAATGCCGGAGGTTGCGCCAACGATGACAATGTTTTTTGTATTTTTCATTTCAATATCCAATCAATCGACGCGAGAGTGCCGAGCTGATGCCCGGATCGCGATAGGCTAAAAATTCGTGCAATTTTGGGTAGCCGCGTTCAAACAAGTCGCGCGGCATACGGGCATCTTTGGCCGGATAGATACGACCGCCGGCTTCGCGAACAATTGCGTCCAGGCGCTCAAACAGTTTTAGTGTTCTTGCGCCGTTGTTGGAAAAATCCAAAGCCAAGGTTACACCGGGCTGCGGAAAGCTCATCATGCCGATCGCTTCACGGTTACCGAAGGTTTTTAATACCGCAAGGAAAGACCCTTCGCCAGAACGGGCGATTTCTTTCAACATGGACTGAACTGCTTGTTTGCCGACAGCACGCGGCACGACGCTTTGGTATTGAAAAAAACCTTTGGGTCCGTACATGCGATTCCATTCCAGTAGGTTATCCAATGGGTAAAAGAATTTTTCGTAATAAACGATTCCGGGACCGGCTTGCTTTTTTTGGAGGTAAAAATAAGCGTTATTGAACGGATACAAGGTCAGGCGGTTAACCAGCGAAACCGGCGGCATAAATGGCATAGTCAGCTGGCGTGCTTTCGGCGTGATGCGGCTATCTTCAGCAATCGGGTTGGCGCGCATAAAAATCCCGCGTCCTATGCCGGAAAGGCAGTCGATCCAGGACACTGTGTGCTGCCATTTGGCTTCGGAGTCGTCAGCCAAATGGAAAAATTCATCAAGGTTGGCGTAAGCTAAGGTTTCGGTGTTCAGCCATGCGCTCGCCACTTTTTGCAATTGTATTTCCGCTTCCATAATTACGCCGGTCAAGCCTAATCCGCCGATAGTCGCGGTAAACCAGTCATGTTGTTGATTATGGTCGCAATCAATGGTTTCGCCTGTGCTGCGTACTAAACGGATTTGCAATAGGTGATCGCCAAATGAACCCAAGGCATGGTGATTTTTTCCGTGAACATCATTGGCAATCGCCCCGCCCACGGTGACTAATTGCGTGCCCGGCGTTACCGGTAAAATCCAGCCGCGAGGTATGACAAGGCGTTGAATATCGCGCAGCAATACACCCGCTTCGCAGCGTAGAATTCCGGTTTTGTTGTTAAAGCTGATAAATCGGTCTAGCTTTGTTGTTTTCCATAAAACGCCACCCGGATTCAGGCAAATATCGCCATAGCTTCGCCCCATGCCATAAGCCAAACCAGGATGATGCGATTGCAGTAAGGCCGGTATTTGGGTACGGTCATTGATCTCAGTCACTACATGCTTATGTGCGCTCAGTCGTCCCCAGGATGATATTTTCGTCATATTATTTTTTCCTTTTGTGTGCGAAACACAAAACGTTTATCAAGCCGGTACTTTATGATGTAGCCAATCGCCAAACCGATAATGCCACCGAAATAGCGCATTTGTTTGGTTTGAAAATAGTGGTTAAAACCAAATTCAAAAAACCAAAAAATCATGGTGGTGATTATTCCCATCAGTGTGTATAGAACAAATATTTTACTATTGTTAGTCATATTTCGAGTTTGAAATCGGAAGATATAACGCTTGTCGAGAATATATTTGAAGACCAGTCCGACAGCCGTACCCGCAACAACGGACAGCGTAATCGAGTATACTCCGGCATAAATACGGATAGTCATATCTTGGGCGGCAATATTGGCAATAGTAGCTATAATTGCAAAAACGGTATAGGTGATAGCTAGTTTCATCTAATTTTTCTTAAGGATTTTCTAATAATGAATGATAGCGTTAAGAATTGCCTAATATCAACGCGCCTACAAGGGTTGATTGCTTTATTGCGTATAAAGCAATGGGTGAAGAATGTTTTTGTGTTAGCCCCATTGTTGTTTACGGGCGAGTTTCTTAACATTCAGTCTGTTACCAATGCGCTATTAACAGCCCTGTTTTTTTCTTTGGCCTCATCGGCGACTTATATTATCAACGATATTCATGATATCGAACATGATAGAAAGCACCCGACAAAATCAAAAAAACGTCCCTTAGCAGTTGGCATTGTTTCGATACGCTCTGCTTTAATATTATTAATCGTAGTGTTGCTAATTGTTTTAGGATGCGCTGGGTTAATGATGCCAAATGTGCTGCAAATAATTGTTTTTTATCTGCTGCTCAATTTGGGATACACTTTTTTTCTTAAACACCAGCCTGTTTTAGATATTTTTAGTATTGCGATCAGTTTTGTGTTGCGCGTTTATGCAGGCGCAGTCGCACTGGCTGTCCCGGTATCTGATTGGATGTTTATCACAACGTTATGTCTGGCACTGTATTTGGCTTCTATTAAGCGTCGCCAGGAGCTAAGTCTGAACGGCACTGAAGGGCGTGCAGTATTGCAAAAATATTCAATCTTCCTAATCAACCGTTACGCTGAAATGTCGGCGACCGGGGCGTTAGTGTTTTATGCCCTGTATGTAATGACGGCTAAACCGCAATTGATCGGCAGCATTCCGGTGGTTTTGTTTGGTCTGTTTAGATATTGGTACATAGCTGATACTCTGGATGGAGGTGAGTCCCCTACCGAGGCACTGCTGTCTGATTGGCAGCTTTTGTTTGCGATCATTATATGGGTCTTAGTGTGTGGCTGGGTATTATGGCCGGTGCAGGGATAAACATGGATTTTGTATATTTATTAACACCTTTTTTAGCTTGGTTGGTTACTGGCCTGCTAAAGTTTACAATCAATAGCCTCAAGGCTAAAAAATTGGCTTTCAGTTTAATTGGTTACGGCGGCTTTCCTAGTAATCACAGCGCTATCGTTAGCAGTATGGCAGCGTTGATCGCTTTCAAAGAGGGAATGGGGCATCCGGCATTCGGTGTTGCTGTGACCTTGGCTTTTATTGTAATTTTGGATGCGTATAGCTTAAGGCGACAAATTGGCAAGCATGCGGTTGCCATCAATCGAATGACGATGGAATCTAGTGATTGCACCCCATTACGTGAACGTATGGGGCATACGGCGATTGAAATCGCGGCTGGTGTGTTGGTAGGGGTTGGGATTGGAGGAGGCTTAGCTTTTTAGCTAAGATGCATTTGGGTCACAGACGGTTAGTCAGTAGGTTAAGTAGTCATGTAAGGGGCGGGCAACGCTTTTCTGCCTGCGCAATTAAACGCATAATCTGTATTTAATCGTACCAACACAAGCCCTCCGCGCTTTCATGGGGCATAATGAAATCTTTATACTGGCATGTGGTCATGATTGTTATTGCATTTGATACCTACAGGTCTGTCCGTAAATTGAAAAATAGGTTTCGAGGAGAAAGCGAACTGATGCTTTTCGCGACGCCCAAGCAAAACCGACGGGCTAAAGAACTGGAGCTTTCTGAGGCATGATTGCAGTGTCAGTGGCTGTAATAGCCAGGTTGGTCAAGTTGTTGTAAAGAATCTGATTAATGGCCGATTTCCATTACGTTAATGGTATAGACCATTTTTTGCAGCGTTCGCTATAGTCAGATATTACATCAGCGGAAGTATCTGGTTAAGAATTTTCCCGTTGGTTACCAGGATCTGCTTTGGAAAGAGGCCTTTATTACCTTGAAAGTCTGTAACTGTAGCGCCAGCTTCGGCAGCAATCAATGCGCCGGCTGCCACGTCATACAGGTTCAACTCCTGTTCCCAAAAAGCGTCAACTTGGCCGTCTGCAACCAGGCATAGATCGATTGCCGCAGAGCCAAAACGGCGCTGCCCGGTGGTTA
>Ga0208119_100516_pt1 | contig 9827 bp, 5 predicted proteins | sample LakWasMet51_LOW8_2_FD_183887 | JGI IMG/M metagenome (GOLD analysis project Ga0208119, IMG submission 183887) | Freshwater sediment methanotrophic microbial communities from Lake Washington under simulated oxygen tension - Sediment Metagenome... | ecosystem: Environmental > Aquatic > Freshwater >... | reverse complement strand
GCGCCGGGATTGCGACGAGCGACATTACCTTCTACCGTAGCGAAAACTATTTGGTGATAAGCATTAGTGGTACAAACGATCAATTGAGCATACAGAACTGGGGTAATGGGGATGCCTATCACATTGAGCGGATGGAGTTTGCTGATGGAACAGTGTGGGGGATGGCAGATTTGCCGTCTCAATTAGCCGGGCTGCCGATTATTGGAACGAGCGGTAATGACTACCTGTATGGGGATGCAGGTAATAACACTATGAATGGCGGAGCCGGAAACGACATCTTGATGGGCAGTACAGGTAACGACATTTACCTATTTAATCTGGGCGGCGGGCAAGACATAATCTCCGAATACGACTCAACCCCAGGTAATGTGGACACTGTTCGCTTCGGTAAAGGAATCATGGCGGACGACATTACTTTCTGTCGTAACGGGTCCGATCTGGTATTAAGCGTCAACGGCACAGACAACCAATTGAAAATACAGAGTTGGGGCTATGGAGATGCCTATCGCATTGAGCGGGTAGAGTTTGCGGACGGAACAGTGTGGGGGACGGCAGATTTGCCGTCCCAATTATCAGGACTCCCGCTTATTGGAACGAGCGGTAATGACGGCCTGTATGGGGATGCAGGAAATAATACGCTGGATGGCGGAGCTGGAAACGACTTCTTGGCTGGCAGTACAGGTAACGATACTTACCTGTTCAAGTTGGGCAGCGGGCAAGACACAATCTTCGAATACGATTCAACCCCAGGTAATGTGGACACTGTTCGCTTCGGTGCGGGAATCATGGCGGACGATATTACCTTCAGTCGTACCGGGTACGATCTGGCGCTAAGCATTAACGGAACGACCGATCGACTGACGATACAGAACTGGAGATATGGAAACGGCTACCGCATTGAACGGATGGAGTTTACCGATGGTACGGTATGGGATGCAGCATTTCTGTCCGCGGTTACAATTTCGGGAACGGAAGCAGCCGATTCCCTGCAAGCTTTAACAGGCGAGAATACAACGCTACAGGGCTTAGGCGGTGACGACACGCTTTACGGCAATGACGGCAATGACATCTTGGCTGGTGGCGAGGGCAATGATTACTTGACTGGCAGTACAGGCAATGACACTTACCTTGTCGACAGCGCAGACGATGTCGTCGTCGAGAACGTAGACGAAGGCACGGACACCGTGCAATCCTCGATCAGCTATACGCTAGGTGATAACGTCGAGAATCTGACCTTGACGGGCGTCGATGCCATTAATGGGACTGGCAATGCCTTGGACAACATGCTGGCCGGTAACAGCGCGATCAACGTCTTGACTGGCGGCTTGGGTAACGACATCTATATTATCGACAACGCAGGCGATGTCGTCGTCGAGAACGCAGGCGAAGGCACGGACACCGTACAATCCTCTCTCAGCTACACTCTTGGTGCGAATATAGAAAACCTCACGCTGACCGGGACGGCCGCCATCAACGGTACAGGCAATGGGCTGGACAATATACTCATTGGCAACAGCGCCGCGAACACACTAACCGGAAAGAAAGGCAACGACACCTTGGATGGCGGTTCAGGCGCCGATACCTTGATCGGCGGCTTAGGCAACGACACCTACATAGTGGACGACTCAGGTGACGTGACAAAAGAAACCTCCGCGCTGGGCACCGATATCGACACCGTGCTGTCCTACGTCACCTATACCTTGAGCTCCCATATCGAAAACCTCACCCTGACCGGCATATCCGCTATCAACGGCACCGGCAACAACTTGAACAACACCCTGACCGGCAACAGTGGGGATAACGTATTGAATGGCGGTGCAGGGGTCGACCAACTGTTGGGTGGCTTGGGTAACGATACCTACGTGGTGGGCAACGTAAACGATGCCGTCACAGAGAACCTGGATGAAGGTATCGACACCGTCCAATCCTCCGTAAGCTATACGTTGTTCGACAACGTTGAGAACCTCACCCTGACCGGCACATCCGCAATCAACGGCACAGGCAACAACTTGAACAACCTATTGTTCGGCAATAATGGCAAGAACGTGTTGGATGGCGGGATGGGGGAGGACCTCATGGCAGGCGGCGAAGGTAACGACACCTATTTGGTAGACAACACCGGCGACGGGGTGACCGAGATCGCAAAAGAAGGCACCGACACCGTACAAAGCGCCATCACCTATACGTTAACTGAGAACGTAGAGAAACTCATACTGACCGGAACGGAGGCCCTCAACGGCACCGGCAATGCACTCGACAACACCCTGACCGGTAATGAGTCAGGCAATCTACTGGACGGCAGTACCGGTGCCGACACCTTGATCGGCGGCTCAGGCAACGACACCTACGTAGTGGATAATACAGGTGACGTGGTCAAAGAAACCTCCACACTGGGAACAGAGATCGACACGGTTTTGTCCTCCGTTACCTATACTTTGGACGCCAACGTTGAGAACCTCACCTTGACCGGCATGTCCGCGATCAATGGCACGGGCAACAGCTTGAACAACCAATTGATCGGCAACAGCGGGGATAACGTGTTGACTGGCGGTAAAGGTAACGATCTATTGAATGGTGGTGTTGGCAACGACACCCTCAAAGGTAATGCCGGTAATGACATCCTGCAAGGCGGGGCCGATAACGACACCCTGTCCGACACAGCGGGAGCCAATCTGCTGGATGGCGGATCGGGCAACGACACGCTGACCGGAAACGCTAACAATGAAATGTTCGTTGGCGGTACCGGCAACGACACCATCAGCACCGGCAAAGGGGCGGACATCATTGCCTTCAACCGTGGGGACGGCATGGATATCGTCAATGGCGGAGTCGGTACCGACAATACCTTGAGTTTGGGCGGTGGCATCCAGTATGCCGACCTTGCCCTGTCCAAATCAGCTAATGACCTGATTCTGGAGGTGGGCAACGCCGATCAAATTACCCTGAGTGATTGGTATAAGACAAACGCCAACCACAAGAGCGTTCTCAACCTGCAGGTCATAGCCGATGTCATGGCGGGGTTCGATCCGGCGTCAAGCGATCCGCTACTGAACAAATCGATCCAGAACTACGACTTCACCGCCCTCGTCAACGCCTTCGACCAGACACGCGGCAGCAACGCCAACTTCATGCACTGGCACGCCACCGACAGCCTGCTTAGCGCCCACCTGTCCGCCGGCGACAGCGAAGCCTTGGGCGGCGATCTGGCTAACCAGTACGGCAAAAACGGCACCTTCAGCGGCTTTAGCCAGACTGCGGCGCAAGACGTGCTGAGCAATCCTTCCTTCGGCGCAAGTCCGCAGCTCTTGCACGACTTGGCCGGGTTGAGTGAAGGCATGGCGAGATTGAGCTAATCGATGGCAGAGAAATGGCGCAACAAACTACAGGCCGACGCCTACGACTTTGCCCCGGACATCCAGCGCTTGCAGAATCAGCCGCCTTCGCCGTTGCCGCGTGCGGTGCTGTGGTGCCTGCTGGCGTTGTTGCTATCCATGCTGCTGTGGTCGATCTTCGGCAGGCTGGATATTATCGCGGTCGCCCAAGGCAAACTGGTGCCGCAAAGCTCGGTCAAGATCGTGCAACCGGCCGATGCCGGTATCGTCAAGGAAATACGGGTCAGCGAAGGCAATGAAGTACACGCCGGGCAGGTGCTGGCGCAGATGGATACGCAGTTCTCCGACGCTGACGGGCGCTCGCTGGACAGCGAACTGCATCTGAAAAGCCTGCAACTGCGCCGCGCCGATGCCCAACTTGCGGACGTTTCGCTGCAACCGAATAGCGACGATCCGCCGGAACTGTTCGCCCAAGTCAACGCTCAATATATTGCCCGCCAAAAAGCCTACGCCGATGCCCTCGGTACGGCGCGCGCCCAGCACAGCAAAGCCCAACAAGAGCTGCAAAGCGCGCTGGAAATCGAAACCAAGCTCAAACAGACCGTGCCGATTTACAAGGCACATGACGAGGCGTTTCAGCGGCTGGTTAAAGACGGCTCGGTGTCCAAATTCATGGCTAACGAAAAATCCCGCGACCGTATCGAAAAAGAACAAGAACTGCGCGCGCAAAGCTACACCGTGGACAGCCTGCGTTCCACCATCCGGCAAACCGAACAACAGATCGCCCAGATCACCTCCAACTATCGTCAGGAATTGCAAAACGAACGGGTGCAGGCCGAAGGCGAATACCGCAAATTACAACAGGAAAACCAGAAACAGGCGCACCACCATGAACTGCTGGAACTCAAGGCCCCACAGGACGGCATCGTCAAGGACATCGCCACCCATACCCCCGGCACCGTGGTTTCGCCCGGCACCGTGGTAATGACCGTTGTACCCAAGAACGACCCGATCGAAGCGGAAGTGTGGATCACCCATCTGGATGCGGGATTTGTGCAGCCCAAACAACAAGCGCAAGTCAAGCTGGCGGCTTATCCGTTCCAAAAATACGGCATGGTTAACGGCGAAGTCAGCCAGGTGAGTCCCGATGCGACCGAACCGGATAAGGATAAAGAACAACGCGATGCGCCGGGTTACCGCGCCGTGATTAGTCTACCCAGCGCCTTTTTGGAGAACGCCGGAAAGCGCTACCGGCTGACCCCAGGCATGCAGGTGACCGCGGAAATCAACCTGGGTAACCGCAGTGTGTTGGAATATCTGCTCTCGCCGGTGCAAAAAGCGGTATTTGAAGCAGGGCATGAGCGATGAGCCTGGAAAAACAGCGCGTGAAGAAACATGACTAAAAACATCGAACAGCATATCGGCTTTCGTCTTCATTTTCTGAGTATCTACAAAACTTTCCGAACAATAAGACATGAGTAGAATATTTGTAAGCTGGGAGCTCGGAGCCAATTTCGGCCATCTTACCAGGCTCATGCCTATTGCAGTGCAGTTACGCCAGCTTGGACATGAACTATTTTTTGCCGTGCGCGACACCGGAGTTGCCGCCGCACTGCTGGAGCAGCAAGGATTCCCATTCACTCAGGCACCGTTTTGGCATGGGCGAGCCTGTCTGTCCGCTCCGCCGGTCAACTATGCCGAACTATTGATCGCCGAAGGTTATTGTCAGCAAGACGGTTTATCCGGCATGTTGCGCAGTTGGCTGAGTTTGTTCCGGCTTTTTCAGCCCGACGTCGTGGTAGCCGATTATTCGCCTACCGCATTACTGGCCGCCCGTATCGCCAAAATTCCAGCCGTTTGCATTGACAACGGCTTCGGTTTACCGCCCGACATTACACCATTACCGTCGATCCGCTCTTGGGAATCGATAACCGGACAACGCCTACAGCATGCCGAAGAAACCGTTTTACGTAGCATCAACTCCGCTTGTCATGCTTTCGGCGGTCCTGCGCTTGAACGACTGGTTGATTTGTTTGACACCGAAGGAACGGTCTTGACCACGTTCGCGGAGCTGGACCACTATGGGCGTCGCAACGAAACAGAATACGCCGGTCCTATTTTTTCGAATGCCGGAGGACAAGCCGTGCAATGGCAGGGTACGCATCGGCGGAAAATACTCGCTTACCTTCGCCCCAGCGTGCCGGGTATAGGCAACTTGCTAAAAGCATTAGCCGAACTCGATGCCGACGTCATCTGCGTGGCGCCCGGTCTCAAGCGTCTGAATCGCGCTATTGCGAACCGCTTGCGAGTCTATGTTAACCCCGTCCGGCTGGACAATATTATTTCATCGGCCGATCTTGTGGTGTCTTATGCCGGATCAGGTATGGCCTGTTGCGCTCTTTTGGCAGGAGTGCCCTTATTATTGGTTCCTCAGAACGTCGAACAATATATGTTTAGCTGCCGGGTTGACGGACTGGGGGCTGGATTAGTGATGGGAACAAATCGTAATGAAGCGGATTTTCGGGGTTCTCTGCAACAGTTGCTGGATGAAAATCGTTTTCGATGGGCGGCGAAAGCATTTGCAGCAAAACATGCCGGTTTTCATCCCGAACAAGCGGTTAGCTATGCGGTACGAGTGATCGAGACAGTTTTAAGTCATCAGTCGTAGTAAGCAGCATGAAAATCATCCCCCACCTGGAAATTCACCTTGCTCATGGCTGCAACCTTTCTTGCGAAAGCTGCTCTCACTATTCCAACCAGGGTCATAAAGGCATTCTTTCATTAGCCGAAGCGGAGCACTCGATGACGCTGTGGCATCATCGGCTGATCCCGCATACCTTCTCCTTGCTGGGCGGCGAACCCAGCATTCATCCCGACCTGCCGGAGTTCGTTCTGCTGGCTCGCAGGGTCTGGCCGAATGCGCATCTGCGTCTGGTGACCAATGGCTTCTTCCTGCACCGGCACCCGGCCTTGCCCGCCATCCTGCAACGCGACCCCAACACCAGTATTTATCTGTCGATTCATCACGACGGGCCGGAATATGCAGAAAAGCTCCAACCTGTCATGGCGCTACTGAAAAACTGGGTGCGCAATTACCGGATTCGAGTCAATATCTACCTGTCGTTTAAACACTGGACTCGCGTGTATCGAGGCAGCGGAAACACCATGGAGCCTTTTAAAGACGAGCAGCCTAGGCAAAGTTGGGAGTGTTGCCCGGCCAAGTATTGTCCTCAGCTGTTTGAGGGGAAGCTATGGAAGTGCGCACCCTTAGAAGCTGTTTAAAAACCAAGACGGTCGGTTAATCTACAACATTTTGCCCTAGGAGGGCTGGCGGTTGTACTTGACGAATTTAACAGATGAGCAATGGCAGTTATTGTGCCCTGTACTTGAAATTGCACGTACCCAAAAAAAAGGGGGAAGACCGCGAAGCTATCCGTTTCGCGAAATCGTTAACGCCATCCTCTATATCACCAAGACAGGCTGCCAATGGCGGATGCTACCGACGGATTTTGCACCTTGGAGTTCAGTTTATGGATACTTTAGGACATGGAAACTCTCTGGAGTATGGGATAAGGCATTAACGCTCTTTCGTGAAACCTACCGGGTCCAATCCGGGAAAAACGCGCGACCGACGGCGGCCATAAAAATAGGGGACGTAAAAATAGGGCGTAAAAATAGGGGACGGAGCCCGATTACGCCATTAACTTACCCTAAATAGACGAGGAAAAAGATGCCTCGTAGAGCCCGTGTAAGACACGCAGGTATAGCGCAACACGTGATACAGCGTGGTAACAACCGCGCAGCCTGTTTTTTTGCAGACGAGGACTATCAATCCTATCTGGACAGCCTTCTGGAAGGCGCGACGCGATATGGCTGTAGCATTCACGCCTATGTGCTGATGACAAACCACGTTCATCTGTTGGTCACGCCTGAGGCCGACGAAAGCCTGTCAAGCATGATGCGCTACCTTGGAAGCCGTTATGTGCAATACGTGAACCACGTCTACCGTCGTAGCGGCACGTTATGGGAAGGGCGTTATAAGTCCAGTCTGATTGATTCGGAAGGATACCTGCTGACGTGCTACCGGTACATCGAGCTGAATCCTGTTCGTGCGGGAATGGTGGAGAATGCGAGCAGTTATAGATGGTCGAGCTATGGAGCGCACGCGTTAGGTCAATCGGATAAATTTAGAACTTACGCATTGACAGCCGCTATAGAATATGAGGCATGAATTAACCCTAGACAACGGAAGGTCCGTCCGTGATAAGAAAAATAAGCCGTCCGGCCACAGCGCATTGCACGTTGGCGATGTACACCGGATTTTTGTTGAGCGAACCCCAAGCGGCCAGTTGTAGCCGATTAGCCAAAGTCATGAATATTTCACACGACAGCGTTAACCGCTTTTTATACCGGGAGTCTTACACAGGGCAGGACTTATTCAATGAAGCCAAGGGCTTACTGAACTTGAAGGGCGGCACCTTAAGCGTGGATGACAGCGTTTTAGACAAGCCCTACAGCCAGTACATGGCGTTTGTCGGTCATTTTTGGTCGGGCAAACACCATGCGACGGTGAAAGGCCTGAACCTGATTACCTTGTATTACACCGACCCGCAAGGCCAACATCAGCCGGTCAACTTTCGGATTTACGACAAGCGCGAGGGCAGAACCAAAAACGATTATTTTCAGGACATGCTGGCCGAAGTCTTGGAATGGGGGCTTCAACCCGCTTTTGTCACTGGCGACAGCTGGTACGCCTGCGTGAAAAACCTCAAGACGGTAAAAAACCATCGACTGGAGTTTGTGTTCGCGCTGGAAAGCAACCGTCTGGTTTCGCTGGAAAAAGGTAGCTGGATTCCGGTGAGAGAATTGGAAATTCCGGAAGACGGTTTAGTGGTGTGGTTACGCGAATTTGGCAGGGTGAAACTTTTCAGGACGTGGCTAAAAGACCAGCCGCGCCATTATGCCGCCTTCTTGGCCGATGAAGCAGCGCTCACTGATTTTGACCGCCGAGCCTTCGCCGAACAGCATGACCGGCATTGGCAGATCGAGCAATACCATCGGGCCATCAAGCAAGTGTGCAATATTGAGCGCTTCCAGGTGCGCGGCGCGCAGGCGATCAAAAACCATTTGTTTTCAGCTCTCTACGGCTTTGTACACTTGCAGAAAATGACGGCCATGGACTTGATCGGGAATTGCTATCGGCTACGGCACGATTTATTCAATGAAGTGATCGCCGCGTTCATCACCGGTTTTATGCCCGGCAAAGACCAACTCAATCCACAATACTAACCAGCCGTCAATGCGTAACTTCTAAAATTGATACGGGATCATGCGTGTTATCTCGCTCTTGGTGCAACTGACGAGCTCAGGCATGCGGCTTATCAAGCACTATTTCGTCATCAAATGGATGAGGCATCATTGAAAGCGATTCGTGAGTCGGTGAATAGTGGTACCGCTCTGGGTAGCGAACGGTTCAAGGACGAAATCGAAGCGACGCTTGCAAGATCGGTTCGACTTGGAACGCCAGGGCGTCCAAGGAAAAAAGGGGACGATGAGATAACGATACAGCGTGATTTTAACTTGATGAGGAAATGAGTGTAATGATGAACAGGCATGTCGAACAGAATATCGGGCTCCGTCCCCTATTTTTCACAGAACTGGTTTAGTGGGGATTCCTATAGGGTCGAGCAAGTGGTGTTTGCTGATGATGTCAACGGACTGGGCAAGAATGATCAGCGGAGTAACGGTCAAAACGGTAACTACACACTGACGAGCGGAATTATGAATAGCGAAATATGGAAGAAAGCATCATGAAAAAGAGTCGAAGTATCAGAATATCGAGTCCCATCCCTCATTATGGACCAGAGTTAAAAAATATGATTGCCATCACAAAAGTATGGACACTAGGCTTGTAACGAGGCAAACTCGCACTTTAAGCAACCCATTTAAAAAGCTAGATATATGTTTAGCAAATTCAGATCTCAAAATCGTAAACACCAGTACGCTAGAATATCGGGCTCCGTCCCCTATTACCCTGAGTTAAAAGGCAACGACACGCTGACGAGTGGAATTGCGAATGATGAGATATGGAGGAACGCGGCATGAAAAAGTTTTCTTTGACCCTGGTGACTGTTGCTTTCCTGACTACCCTGCTAATAGGCTGTAAAAGCACCGTGAATTGGCAAGAAGAAGTCAAGTTGCGTACCGGCGAAACCATCACCATAGAACGGGAAGTTAGGCATGCTGGTGGGGGAGGCGCATGGCCGCAAGGCCAGGGTACCGTCCCCAAGCATCATCTGATCCGCTTTAGATACCCGCCAAAGACGGGCCCACTCATCGAATGGCATTCCACAAAATTCGATATGCCTAGAGCAAGCTGGGCCGAGTTGCCTTTAGTGCTGGATTTAAGCACAGATAACACTTGGTTTATTTACACAATACAGTGGGTCAATGACTATTGCATACGTTATGTAAAATATCAGTTTCAACAGGGGA
>Ga0208119_100513_pt1 | contig 9864 bp, 4 predicted proteins | sample LakWasMet51_LOW8_2_FD_183887 | JGI IMG/M metagenome (GOLD analysis project Ga0208119, IMG submission 183887) | Freshwater sediment methanotrophic microbial communities from Lake Washington under simulated oxygen tension - Sediment Metagenome... | ecosystem: Environmental > Aquatic > Freshwater >... | reverse complement strand
TTCGTCGCTTTCTTTTTCGGGATTGGTATCGTCAAAACGCAGATTGCAGGCGCCGTTATTTTCGGCGGCGATACCAAAATTCAGGCAGATCGATTTTGCATGACCGATATGCAGATAACCGTTAGGCTCGGGTGGAAAACGGGTGACAACTTTACCGTTGTTTTTGTTGTCTTTGAGATCGTTGGCAATGATCTGGCGGATAAAGTTTGACGCAGCGGGGGTATCGTTTGTGGACATTGGGTTGGTATGAGTTATTGAAGGAAATTTGTGTGTCAAAAAATCAAATTATACATTGAATGAATCTAGAAAAAGCGGTTGGTCGATGAAAAACACTAAAAGCACGAAAATATTCAAAAGAGATGACACGCTGCAGATCGCCATACAATGGGTGAATAGCCGAATCATTACAGCCTATTGATTTATTTCGTGTCTTTTGTGCTTTTAGTGGACACGGAAAAAGGGGGCAGGTTACTTTTCATTGCCATTGTTCATTTTTTTGGTCGTCCCTGCGGTACAATTTTGGAGCGCCGACCCAAAATGACTTCGATTTCATCCTGAAATTTGCCCGAACCAAGGCATGTAACGCCTCAAACACCGGTGTAGCTATTGCTACGTCCGAGTGCTTTGACTTGTTATACAGTGCAAGTGTTGGGCTGCAATAGGTCAAAGCCACCACTAATAATGAAGTCCTGAAGCAATTTATCGACTTTCATGTTGATCTTGAATACCGAAATGCTAGCGCCTTCCAATTCTTCAAAATAAACCTTGGCTCTGGCTTTATCAACGCAGTTTTTCAAATCATCGAAGCGGCCAAATTCATTGATATTGGCCGCTGTTACTCCGGCATTCATCATACGACTTAACTTGGCATTAAATGCGGCGATGTTTGCGTCTTCAGTCTTACCCAATACATTAACAACCTCGGTAATTTGCGAGTTTTTAGCGTTAGCCAGGTATTCTGTAATGTACTCTCTAAAGGTTTTACCTTGTTCTGGTTTAACATCACCGCGTTGCACATCATTCAGAAAAATATTGGCAAACTTTTGTTCTTCCTGGGTGAGGGTGGCAAACGATTTATGCAATTCATCGACGGTTTTTTGAATGTCTTTGCTGCTTGCGTCATCTGTTTGAATCGTTTTTAGGTATTTTTCAAAACGGGAATTCATATAATCCGAGTCGATTTTGCCTGTGTCTATTTCCGTTAAATGGCCCGATATTTCAAACGGCACTTCTTCGGTTCCACCTCCGCCGCCGCCACTGGATAACTCTTTATAGCGTAACACCAATATCAAATAGGTATTTTCATCAAGATTTAGCGTCACTTCGGTTTTTTGCTTACCTTTGCCAAAAAGGTAGGTCAGTTTACTCCAAACAAAGCCCTGAATTTTTGCCGCTTCTAAATAGTCATTTAAGCCCGCAAACAATTTTGCAAATTGGCCACATACAGATGAATCCGCTGGCAATTTTTCAAAATTATTAATTCCGGCATTATCAAATAGCTCAACAATCTCATCATAAATGGCATTCATTTTTTTCAGATTGCTGGGTAGTTTATCGACAAAAAGCCCGACCGGTTTATCACCGGAATAGAGCTTGACCGCATCGTTGATATTGCGTTCCATGCTGTGCGGGTAACGATAATAACGAATAGTGCCAAAGGGTTTTTCATGTTCACTGTAAAGGCGATTGGTGCGAGAAAAGGCCTGTATGATGTTTTCATACTTGAGCACCTTGTCCATATACAGGGTATTCAACCATTTGGAGTCAAACCCCGTCAGCATTTGGTCCACCACAATCAACAGATCAATTTGTTGCTCGGGTGTTTTTTCGATGCGCAAATACGGTTTTTTATGGGCAAGCCGTGCGGCAATGTCTTTTTTAAATTTAGCGTGGTTGGCCAGGGTAAAGTCCTGACCATATTGCGCGTTATAGTCCGTAATGATTTCAATTAAACCGGCTTGTTTTAAAGCGGTGTTACCGGAGAAATCACCGCCTTCATCAATATGCGGGTCAAAAAGAGCGGTTATTTTTAATGTCGGCGCCGCTTGTTTTAAAAGGCGATAATACTCAATCGCTTCGGCTATACTGCTGGTGGCAAAGAGGGCGTGAAATTTACTGTTTTGGCTCAAGCTCGTCCAGTTTTCAAGAATATCGTCAACCACCGTTTTTTGATGCTCGGCACGGGTATATTGCGACGTGGGTACGTAATCTTCAATGCCTTTAACATACTTGCCATTGGTTTCCATGTGTCCCGCCATGTCAACCTTGCGCATGGTGTGATTGAACACCTCTTTCTTCTTAGGGTCGGCCAAGGCTTCGCTTTCGGTCGTCGCTTTGGCTTTTAGCAGCGCGACTTCTCTTCTTAGGTCTTTATCTTTGTAGGTCATCACCTTATACGGGTCGAAGCCCAGTACATTTTTATCGCGGATGCCGTCGGCAATGCTGTAGCGGTGCAGTTCGTTACCAAACACGGTTGAAGTGGTGTTGCGTTTCTTCTGGTTTTCATCCTGAATCGGCGTGCCGGTAAAGCCAAAAAACAGCGCAGCAGGAAAGGTTTGTTTAATGGTGATCAGCATATCGCCAAAGGTGGAGCGATGAGCTTCATCAATAATAAATACCAGTCGCCGGTTGTTGATCAGCGCAATATCGTGGCCTTGAAAGCTGATACCCTCGTCATTGGCCTCTTCTTTGATATTGCTCATTTTTTGAATCGAGCTGACAATGAGAGTATCGGCGGGGTCGGTGCTTTTGAGTTTGGTGATCAAAACACCCGTATTTTCGGTGGCTTGCACCGTTTCGCCATCCCCCGCAAAGCCTTGATACTCTTGCAGGGATTGCACGCCCAGCTCGATTCTATCCATTAAAAAAATCACCTTATCGGCGTCTTTCGAGTGGGCGATAAGCTGCGCCGATTTAAAGCTGGTCATGGTTTTGCCAGAACCCGTGGTATGCCACACATAACCGCCTAACCGGTCTTTATCGCCCCAGTTGGTTTTGGATACCTTATCCGAGATGGCGTTGGCTGCATAGTATTGGTAGCTGCGCATTACTTTTAGCACGCCGTCGGAGCCGTCGGCGACGGTGTAAAAACCAATCAACTGGTGCGCCATGGGGATAGACAAAAACCGCGAGGCGATGCCTTTCCAATCGTTAATGGGTTCGTTATCAAAATCGGCCCAGTGAAAGTAAAAATCTTTATTAAATTTGCCATCCATGCCGGGGTTAGCAAAGTAAACCGTCTCGCGTGGTTCCATGGCGACAAACACCTGCACCAAAGCAAACAAACCCGTAAACACCGCCTCGGCGGAATATTTTTCGATTTGGTTATAGGCATGGCTGACCGGCACGCCGCTGCGTTTAAGCTCTATGTGAATGAGTGGCATGCCGTTAATCAGCAGCATCACATCGCCGCGGCGGTCGTTGAGTATGTGGGAGCTTTTGGCAAACCTCGGTTGCTGCACCATTTGGTAGCGGCTTTGCCCAGCGGCTATCTCCTGGCGGTCGTAAATTTTTAGACTGATTTCTTTGCCTAGGTGCAATGGGTCGTTGGGGTTGTCGCGGGTAATGGCCACGGTTTTGCCATTAATAAAACCATTCAGTTTAAGCGGGGTTTTTAACTCGCGTATTTGCTCGATAATTTGCTGCATCTCCGTATCGCTTAACGGCACATCGTTGAGGCGGTCAATGTCGCGATTGTTTTGAAATAAAATCGCCGCCCAGTTTTGCAGCAAATCCGCTTCGGTCGGGTTTTTTAATACTTCACTTTCCCAGCCTTTATTTTTTAACTCGTCGATTAAGGCGGCTTCAAAGGCGATTTCTGTTGTAAATGTCATGCTTTATCGTCCGTAATATCTTCGGTTTTGTAGAGGGTATAGCCCTCGTAGTAATAACTGGCATCAATGCCTTTCATATAGATTTCGGCGTTATCAATTTTATCGGTTAAGGCTTGTTGTAAGAGAAACTTAATTTCAATGTCTTTGACGGGGCTGCGCTCCATCGCCATTAAATAATCATTTTTATCGACACGCTGCCAATCCACCACCTGCGTGAGTTCTTTTTTAAGTATTAGATCAAGCCATATGCGTGTACTTCTGCCATTGCCTTCTCTAAAGGGGTGGGCAATGTTCATTTCTACATATTTTTCGATGATTTCATTAAAGGTGGTTTGCGGCATGGCCTCGATGTTTTTTAAAGCGACATCCAGATACATCACGGGCGCAAAACGGAAATTGCCTTTTGCAATGTTGACCTGACGAACATTGCCCGCAAAATCATAAATCTCACCAAAAAGCGCCTGATGAATGCTTGCCAAGGCCTGAAAACTACCCGCCTCTAGGGTGTCTAAAAAACCGCTGGTAAACAGCTTATGGGCTTTAGCTTTACTTAGCTTTTCTTCAACCCGTGCCAGCTCTACCGCATCGGTGATGCCGAGTTTATTTTCTAAGGCCATCAGTGTGCTCCGTTGTTTTAAATAAACATTTTTTCCAAGCAGGCTTGCTTGATGTTGTTGAGCTTTTTTAACGCGATAAGGTGCGCCAATCATAGGATGTGCCGACGGTAGGAGGCGCATCTATCGCGAATGATGCGCTTCACTTTGTTCAGCACATCCTATAAAGCGCATCTTATGGCCTTGCAAGCGCAAGTAAAGCTTGCACTCCGGCTATTAGCAACTTGCCCAAGTTATTCCGTACACATTCCTCAGCATTCATCATTCATTACACAAACATTTTTTCCAAGCAGGCTTGCTTGATGTTGTTGAGTTTTTTTAGTTGGGATTGGTGTTGGGTTATTAGGGTGTCGAGTTGTTTGAAGAGGTTGCCTATTTTGCATTGTTCCCCATTTTCTTTTGGATACGGGATTGGCATTTCAAAGAATACAGAATCTTTAATTGAGAATCTGTCTGATCTTGCGCCGGTATCACCATTCAAGAACATATAACTATGCCAGTACTTGCTATAAAAAAAATATTCCAAGAATGTGTTGTCAATATCACATGTACTAAACACAGTGTAGAGTGGGGACATAATCCCTGTGCGCTCTAATTTATTTCTATTTACCGGGCCTACTGGTGCAAATGAAGATATTCTGGGGTTGTAGACGAAACTGTCATTCCTAACAACGTAATACCTATTTATATTTTCTGAGTTAGAAATTTTCTTATCAAAATAGTCACTTTGACTAATAACACCGAATTCAGCAGAATTTGTTAGCGTTTCTGTAAATTCTAATGATTCATTTTTTTCAGTTACTTTACTGGAAATGTCTGCAAGTTTTTTCTCCTCCCACTCACCACTAAACCCCTTAAAACGAATCTCTGGCACGGTTGCGCCTTGTTTTGGGAACATTTTTTCGAGTAGGGCTTTTTTAAGGTTTAACAGCTTGTCGTGCTTTTGCTGATGCTGGACGATCAGGGTGTCGAGCTGTTGGAAGTAATTGCCGATTTTGGTTTGTTCGGCTTTTTTTGGGAAACAACTATAACGATTTAAAAACTTACTAGGTGAGGTGTGCTTCACTGTTGTACCAGAAGATGTGAGAACAACTTCTTTCTGCTTTTTTGGAGTGCATAATAAATTAAACAAAAAATCTATATCACCCTCGAACCCCACTAGCTTGCCAAGGCGCTGATTATGAAGGTATGTATTATCATCGTTTGGAACGAACGCTGGAAAACCTAGTGCTTGTGCAGTTGGAGTTAAATCCGTCATAGTTATGAACATATCTCCAGATTTAAATGCATACTTAGATGGTACATCCTGTTTTACATCATAATATTGTCCTTTCCCGGCTTGGAATCCTCCTCCAATATTTACACTACCTGGGGTAAGAACAATTACGTCAGTTGGTTCTTTTTTGAAATACTGACTTTTAAAAGCGAAACCATTTTCTAATTGAACTAGTTCACCTAATATTTCTTCCTCCCACTCTCCACTAAACCCCTTAAACCGAATCGCAGGAATATTGAGTGCTGAATTGTGAGTGCTGAATGCTGAATTGTGAGTGCTGAATGCTGAATTGTCCTTGGTCGCACATTCAGCATTCATCATTCCTAATTCATCATTAAAGTCATCATTCATCATTCAGCACTCATCATTAAAAACGCTTTCAATTCAGCCAACCCCAACATATCAAACTCATTCCCTGTAAGTTCATCAATCAACCCCGCTAATGCTTGCTCGGTGTTTTTGATCTCGCTGGCGACATCGGCATAGGTGGTGGCGTATTTATCCGCCAGTTTTTGTACTTGGCTGGTGAGCTGGTGTATCAGGTTGCTGGGCAGTTGGCTTAACTCGTCAAGTAATGGGGTGATCCATTTGCGTTCCAGCAAGGTGTTTACTTGCTCGTCGCTTAAGTTTTCGATGGTGGTTTTGGTTTTAAGATGCAGTGCCTCGGCATCTTCTTTAACGGATTTTTTCAGCTCTTTTTCTTCATTGATTAAAGCATCCACTTGGATGATTTTGGCTTGGTAGCTTTCAGCCTCAAAGGGTTCTGCTTGGTTTAGCTCGGCTTTCAGTTGTTTGGCTGCTTTGGCTACGGCGGCATTGACGAAACTATCGCCATTGTCATTCACCGTGTCTAAGGATTTTTCTTCTTCAGAGAAGGTGTCAAGTATGGCTTCCAACTCGGCGTTGATTTCGGCTAGGCGGTCTTCTTGTTGTTTAATCGCTTGTAACTCGTCATTCAAATAAGTAGTTTGCACCAAGGTAAAGGGCAGTATGTGGCCTTTCCAGCCGTCTTGCACTTCGGTGTCTTTGCCTTTTATTTTTTTGGTGACTATGTTGGGGTCAACCTGTTTGCCGGCGGCAAAGCCTTCGGTTTGCAGCATTTCCAAATCGGCGGCGATGGGTTGCCAGTGGTTATCGAGCAATTGGTAGGCTTGGTATTTGTCGATTAAGGCCATACCATTTACCGCTGTTGTGCTTAAGCGTGTAAAAAGAGCGTTGCTTAAAACCGCTTCGTGCTGGGCAATATTCACCGTTTGCCACTGAGTGATTAGCTCGTTTTTTAAGTAAGCATCAAAATCACTAAAGGCGCTGGCATAGGTTTGGGCAAAGCTGTTTACCTCAAGATGTTGGGTTATGGTGTGTTTTACATCACTCGTCGCAATAGCAAGCTGGGCATAGTGGCTTGAGGTGTTGGTGAATAATGCTTTGCGCAAGGCGGGAAAGGCCTGCCAATAGTGCTTAAACTGATTAATTTCGCTCACGGGTATGCCGCCGAGCATCGTAGCGTGTAAATCCCAGCTTTCGGCAGCCGCGGCGGAATCCACATACCTGGGTATATTCAGGTTGTAACCGTTTTTGCGAAGGGTCTCTTTGCTCACCCGCTGTGAAAACTTCGGATGGCTTTCGCGCTTAATCACGGCATCAGCAATACGCTTGATGTCTGAGGCTTGCAGTTTGTTGTTTTTGCCCACTTTCAAGAAGTGTTTGGAGGCATCGACGACAAGTACGTCGGTGTTCTCGCGTTTTTGACGTAACACTAAAATTACCGTTGGAATACCGGTGCCAAAAAAGATATTGGCAGGTAGGCCGATAATGGCATCGATGTGGTTTTGTTCAATTAACTGCTTGCGGATAGCGCCTTCACCTTCCCCTTTTGCATCACCACGGAATAACACGCCGTGGGGTAAGACGATGGCCATCATGCCGTCGGGTTTGAGGTGATATAAATCGTGCAGCAAAAAGGCGTAATCGGCTTTGGTTTTGGGCGCGAGGCCAAAGCGCGAGTAACGCGGGTCGTTTTCTTTGTGGTCTGGATCCCACTGTTGTGAATAAGGCGGGTTGGAGACGACGGCATCCACATAGAGTGGGTTATAAGAGCCCATTGGGTCGTTCTCGTCAAAGTAGGGCCAGTCGTCTTCCAGGGTGTCGCCGTTGCGGGTGACGATATTATTGGGTTTTATGCCGCGCATGATTAAGTTCATACGGGTTAAGTTGTAGGTGTTGGCTTTGAGTTCTTGGGCAAAGTATTTAATGTTGTCTTGGCGATCACTATGCTTGGCAACACTGTTGCCTATGTTAATCAGCAAAGAGCCTGAGCCACTGGTCGGATCGTAAATTTCTATTTTTTCTTTATCTTTGACGTGGTGCGCGATGATCTCTGACATGAGTAGCGAGATTTCATGGGGGGTATAAAACTCACCCGCTTTTTTGCCCGCATTGGCGGCAAATTTTTCAATCAGGTATTCGTAGATATAGCCCAACACGTCATAGTCTTGCTTGCCATCCATGGGGATGGCTTTGATCAGTTGCAGTAGGTCGCTAATCGCTTTGGTTTGTTTGGCCGCGCTTTCGCCCAATTTACTCAGGCCGGTTTGCAGGGTGTTAAAAATGCCGTCGAACAGTTTTTTGTGGTTGGCGTGTATGAGGCGCTCAAAGGCGGACAAGGCATCACGCACGTTGGAGACATCAAAATCACTGCCTTTTGTCAGCCATGTTGAAAACAAATTGTCATAGGCAATAAAGTAGCCCAGGTCTTTTCTGATGTAGTCGGCTGTTTCGGCATCGTCTTCGCTCAGTAGTGCTATTTCAGCATCTGACATGCCTTGCTTTTTGGCGTACTGGACAAGTTGATCTGATAGATATTTATAGAAAATAAAGCCCAAGATGTAATCTTTGTACTCGTTGGCTTCAATTTTTGAGCGCATCTGATTAGCAGATTCCCAAATCTTGGCTGCTAATTGTTGTTTATTCAAAATCTATGTCCTTTTCGTATTGTAGCGGGGGTTGAATTAGGATTTGGTTGGAAATAACTTCCCGACTTGGAATGTCCTGTAGGGGCGAATTCATTCGCCCAGGGCGATTAAAATCGCCCCTACAAAGGATTCAAGGAAGTTATTTATAGCCAAATCCTTAGTATGTATAACGTAAAGTCATCTAGAAAGGGGGCAGGTTACTTTTAGTTCGCGTCCATAATGTAACCTAACTTGACCCATTTTTAGATCCGCCCCCTTTTTACGCTTTTTATTGCCCCATTTTTATTACAGCCTATTGATTTATTTCGTGTCTTTCGTGCTTTTAGTGGATAAATCGCCGCTTTAAAGATGAAGGCCGGGGAACTATTCGGCGGCCAGCGTCTGTATCCGGTAAAAGCCTTCGCCGTTACTGCCCAGAACATCGGCCAGCCAGGGCAAAACCCGATTCATTTCAGCCGCTAAAGTCCACGGCGGATTGATCACGATCATGCCGCTGGCGGTCATGCCGTGTTCGTTGCTGTCCGCGCGTATGCCCAGCTCAAATAACTGCACATTGTTGATGCCGCTGGCTTTTATGGCGCGCTCCAGTTTCTGGTTGCGGCTGCGTTCGATGACCGGATACCAGAGGGCGTAAGTGCCTGTAGCGAAGCGTTTGTGCATGGCGACCAGCGTTTCAACAACTTGCTGGTAATCGCTTTTTATTTCATAAGAAGGGTCGATCAGTACCAGTCCCCTGCGCTCGAACGGTGGCAATAATTTTAAGCAGTCTGTTAAACCATCGGCATGAAAGACATTGATGCGCTTGTCTTTATTGGCTTCGGCGGTTAATAGCTTTATTTCGGTATTATGCAATTCGAATAAACACAGGCGGTCTTTGTCGCGCAGTAATTGTTTGGTAATTAACGGCGAGCCGGGGTAACGGGTTAATTTGTCCGGGCTGTTAAAGCGTCTGATAAGGCTGACATAGCGGGCAACGCATTCAGGTAAGTCCTTGCGTTGCCACAACTTGGCGATACCGTTTTCAAATTCACGGGTTTTTAATGCGTATTCACCATCCAGTTCGTATTTTCCGGGGCCTGCGTGGGTATCGATACAGCAGAAAGGCTTGTCTTTTTTTGTTAAGTATTCAAGGTTTTGTATCAGGATGATATGTTTTAAAACATCGGCAA
>Ga0208119_100506_pt1 | contig 10016 bp, 11 predicted proteins | sample LakWasMet51_LOW8_2_FD_183887 | JGI IMG/M metagenome (GOLD analysis project Ga0208119, IMG submission 183887) | Freshwater sediment methanotrophic microbial communities from Lake Washington under simulated oxygen tension - Sediment Metagenome... | ecosystem: Environmental > Aquatic > Freshwater >... | reverse complement strand
AGTTATTGGCTCCTTTGGTATTCTTTGGAGCTGGCGATGGGAATCGAACCCGCGACCGGCTGATTACAAATCGGTTAAAATTAATAATCTATAACTTGTCAGAACAAACAACAACAATTAAATCAACTTGTTGGCCTATTTCATTGCTTATCGTCTGTTGCTATTTATTACCTCTTTTTATGCTCAAGTGTCCCGCCAGTGTCCCTTGGGCAAGCACAAAAACCGCCGAAGCGGTTTAGTTTTGTCCGTCTGGGACGGTATCAATTCAAACTCAAAAAAAGGCCACGCATAGAATCTTCTATGTTATAAAACCGCCAATATTTAGTTGATTTAAAATAGATGCAACACCTTGCTGATTAAATCAATAATTCACTAAAAGACAACATGAAAATTGTTACCTGGAACTGTAATGGCGCGTTAAGAAAAAAGACTCATGAAATTGATCGTCTTGATGCTGACTTAGTTATAGTTCAAGAATGTGAAAATCCAGCAGAATCGACAGAAGCAGCCTATCTTACATGGGCCGGTGATTATTTATGGATTGGTTCATCAAAGAGCAAAGGCATTGGCATATTTCCAAAAAAAGGAAATACAGTTAAAGCGTTAGATTGGAATGGCCGATTTACTCTTTCAGGCTTAGAAAGCAAAAGTAACTCACTCCATTGGACTACAAAGGATTTAAAACTTTTCCTTCCTTTTATTTTAAATGATGCTTTAACAATTCTAAGCTGCTGGACTAAGGGTAGCGAGGCTGAAGTCTTTGGCTATATGGGGCAGTTTTGGAAATATCTCCAGATTCACCGCAATGAACTTAAAAATGAAAATACGCTAATACTCGGCGATTTCAATAGCAACAAAATCTGGGATAAAGCGGATAGATGGTGGAGTCATTCGGATGTTATAGCCGAACTGAATGAAATCGGATTAGAAAGCCTATATCACCACCAGCACGAAGAGGCGCAAGGCGAAGAAACTACACCAACTTTTTTTCTTCATCGAAACACGAATAAGCCGTACCATATTGATTACATTTTTGCTTCAAGTGATTTGCTCAGAATAAGCAGATTGGAAGTTGGCACTTCTGATAAATGGTTACATATCAGTGACCATATGCCATTATCTGTGGAACTTAGTTGAAGGGAAAAGTAACAACAAATATTCAACATTAGAAACCCTACGTTTATGAATCAAATGAAAGCGCACTGTAATGTATGTAACGGGGAAAAAAACCACGAAGTACTCCACGAAGAAAAAACAAATTGGGATGACTACGAATGTGGCATGAAAGGCGATGACACATACGAAACACTCAAATGCATGGGGTGTGAAAATATCAAACTACGCCACGTATCGCGTACTACCTATCAAGGTGACCACGAGGAAGAAATAATCAACTATTTCCCGCCAAAAATATTTCGACCACAACCAAACTGGATTAACCATATTTATTTTCTCTCTGACCATTTTACAAAAACGCTCCTGAAAGAAATATACATAGCTCTACAAAATAACTTACCTAACTTAGCAGCAATGGGAGTACGATCACTAATCGAAAAAGTGATGATCGACAAAGCTGAAGATCAAGGAACATTTAAAAAAAATATCACCAAATTCGAAGAACTCGGATTTATCTCGAAGATTCAAAAAGAACATCTTGAGACTGTACTTGACGCAGGGCATGCAACTATTCATAGGTCATATTCTCCAGCGACTGAAGACGTGGTAACCCTAGTAGATATTACAGAACACATAATCAAAACAATCTATCTTCACGGAAACAAAATTGAACAACTAAAAACGCGAGTACCTTCAAGAATACCTAAGAAAAAAAACCATCCCATCATTACCAATCAATAAAAATAGGCATTCGCATAATGCGCCCTATGCAAAAAAGCTGCGCTAGTTTCGGACTTCTAATGTCAGGTTTTCTCAATTCGCATAACTTCGCTTTTTCTTCGGACAAAATCCATTCATTGAAGAACGGTTTTTGCCTTCTGGTGTTCGTGGCCCCGTGCTCAAGCCACCGTGGAATTTACAGCGGCCATTAATATAAATCGCTTTTTGCTTGCACGGTGTCCCAGCTCTAGTTTTTGCACCGCACCGCAAGCTTTTTAAATCAATCGGCAGCGGCTCTATTTTTGGTCGCTGGTGAATATCACCATACGCCAGCCATTCAGCATACATCACATTAAAATTTGTATAATAAGCTTTAAGTCGTTTTCGTTGTTCTAATGTAGACATCTCATTAAATCCTTATGTGTATATTTTTGTAAAAACTTACCGTAACCTTACCGTTCTATGACTTCGCTTTGCGATGGGTTCTATTTTTCCTTATTTTATTCCGGTAGCCTGTCCCAAACCTTAACGCAATCCTTTAATAATTCAACTAAACCAAGGCCGGGATGTGTGTCGCCACCATAGGCGGCAATATAAGGCTGTAACCGGGCGAATAGCTCTGGTTCTAGGGTTATATCCAGTCGGCGATAACCTTTCTTTCTGAGCTTTTCCCGGCGGGTTCTTTGGCGTTCTGTCTGCGTGGGCAATGTCATGGTTGTTATGCCTTTTTTATAAAGCCGAAAGTCAGTAATAGTTAGTGTTTTAAGAGTTTTTCCCTTGTACAGGTAACGGCACTAAATTTAGTTTTTTAAAATTAATGCGAGAAATTGAGAATCTGAGAATCTAACCGCCACAGCCCATCAATAACGCGGCTTTGCTCAATTCTCATTGTTGAGAATTAGTGAGAACTTAGCTTTTCAATAAATAATTAATAATCTGGCTGTCGGTAAATTCTCTTAAATTCTCAGTCTTGAGAACTTGGCAAGCCTACGTATTTATTATGCTTGACGCGCCAAATTCTCAATTTCTCAAATTATCACGCGGATATTAAATTTTTTCCCATATAACCTTGCGGCCTATTTGTGGCGTTTGTTTACGGATTTTATTTAGTGCTTGCAAATCCGTCAGCAAAGCGGTCAATTCAGCTTTCGATTTATGCCCATTAAACAGTTTACTGATTGCACTTTGTGATAGCGGCTTAACATCCAGCGCCGATAATAGTTTTTGCGCGTCCGGCGAACCGTCATCCGGTACAGTGAAAATAAACTCGGCACTTGCCGTTGAATAAGTGACCACATGGATTGCCGCGTATAAATGCGCTGTTGTAATGATCTTCAAGCCGTCCAGTAAACAAAACAACAATGCAAGGCGTAGCACATGCGCCTCATTACGCGCCGTAATCGCACCGATAACGCCATGACGGTCGGTGCTGATTATGTGATACTGAATATCCCATAAATCACGCGCATCCTTATCAAGGTCGATTTCGTTATTTTCGGATGACTGCGATTTTTTCAGCGCATCGGCCAATCTGATAGCCAAATTAAAAACTTTGTCGCTGTCCATTGCCTGAGGGCGTGATAGCTTTTTTGTTCTGCGTACACATACCCACAAAAACCGATTAGCCAGCCCATTGTAAATATCAGAATTTCCAAGCAAGTTTTTCAATTCAAATTGTGTGATATGTCCAAGCGTGTTGATGTGCGGGTCAGTCGAACTCATGCGATTGTTTTTAGTCATCGGCGCAAGCGTTCCACCATCCCATGCCCGACGCAAGATAGGTGTCAACGTATTACCTTCTCGTTGAGCGACTTTAAAAACGCCGCCCAACTCTTCTTCGACCACTAACAGGCGTTTGTCGTTGACTCCATCCCAGATAGGCATTTTGTCTTTGCCGCTCGTTTGTTCGGCTTCATCTCTAACGGCATAAATAAGCCCTTCTGAACTGCTCATTCCGCCGTTTGCGATAACTAATGGCTCCATTAACCCGATAGCTGTTTTTTGAAAAACCTCTTCGACTTTACGAATAATTCTTTCAACAGGTTTAAACGAAGTCCCCTTTCTGGCGCGACTACTAGCGCCTACAATCGCGACAAATAATCGGGCATAGTGTTTGCTGTCGCCCACTCTTAAAAACTTGTAACGACCTAACATCGTAGCCATAGCGGTCAGAAAAGAAAAGTACACGGCTATCGGGTCAGCTTCGGAATGTTCGGCTGCTAACATCGCCACTTCGCCAGCAATGCCATAAAACCCGGCTTGGTCATACGTTGGATAATCATGAGATAAGCTTTCCGAGTCTATATCGGTATCGTCTTTTGGCTGTTGTTTTGCATGACTTCTGGCCTGATCTTGCTTTTGGCTCCATTCGGTTTGTACGGCTTTGTTATAAGACACACACCCAATGGCTAATAAATTATCGCCTGCATCCATAAGAGCTGCGTCTCTATCGCCATTGTGAAATAGGATTTCAAAGACACTAAACGCATCGTGCGCACCTTGTCCGGCAGTATAAAGTGGGTCGCTTGAGGATAACGTATGCACACGCCCATCTTTAACTGACGCCGAATAGTTGCCGGTTTCGCTGTGAGGATGCCGGAAACTATCACCACGCTGATCATATCCAGCTTTAACCAGCCATTCTTGGACGGTGTAAGCAAGGTTAAACGCGCCAATTAAATCTGGTGCATCCGATAGCTTTAAGGCGGCTCTTTTAGTTATTGCCGCTTGTTTTATAGCTTCGAGTACCATTTTGTCGTTTTCTATCTTTTCGCGCTTAATAGCTATTTGATTCGCCCAGAATAGCAACGGGTCAAAGTAATTGCCGGTACGCTTCGACTCGCTGCCGTAAAAAACGCCTTTGTTGGGTAAGTAGCATAGTTGGGCCGCTCCCTGATTCGCCCGGTCTGGAATAACGCCAAGTGCTTCGAGTTCGTCGTTTAATAGCTCTTGTGCCAAACGCCAATCAGCAAACGACAGAGGTTCTTTTAAAAAAATTATTAGCCTAGATTTTGGATTATCCTGCGTAGCAGAACGGCTATTGTAAAGTTCATAGTCGGCCCCGTTCGTCGTCTCCTCGATAAGATAGGCTAGTTCGGTTAGTGGTGGCGGGTTCTTGTCAAAATCTGCCCAAAGCATCCAATATATGCCGTGCTGCTCTTGTTGCTTAAAGTTCCGGCTCGGAAAGCTTGACGGCATTAGCCATTGGGCTTGTGTTTTATCAACAGCCTGAGGACTATCAACCAAAGCTTTGATCTCATTCATCCCGATAATTAAATAGGGCGTGAGTACCTTGTCCGGTTTGTTAGGGTCAACTTCGTTAGTGTGATACTGGCCCACGCCAGAAACGAATTTTATTTTATTCATTGTGGTAAATATCCTTTTTGCCGGGTATGCAATCCACGCCACCATAGGCTTATAATAACCTTGCGTTTGGTGGTAATGGATTGCAAAGCCGACTGATTTTGTGTGAATTAGTCGGTTTTTTTATGCGCCAATAGGTTGTCTAACGCATTACCCGTATATGTGACTGATACAACCGCCGCTTTTGCCTGCTGGTAAATCTCATGGTAACCAGTGCCCGACTCAATACCTCGCTTAATCGTGGTAATCACCGCCGCCGTTGCATTGGTAATATTCACGCGAGTATTAACCGACAGGTTTTGCCGTTGACTTGCTTCAGCGCCACATGCTTTATTGATAAGCTTGTTGTACATTCGGTGGAAAACGTGCTGCCCCTGTTTGCTGCCATTGGCTTGCGCGTAGTCCGTCAGCACTTTGATTGCATCATGCAAGTCGTGGTAAAAGGGCAGGTAATCGGTGGCGTTTTGTTGCTCACGTCTGAACCGATCAAAGGCTTTAACTAAGCTACTCTTTAATTCGACCACGCGGCTTGTGTTCCTACTCAATGTCAGAATAAAGTAGGACTGGCTTTCATTAAGAAAAGCGGTTCTTGTCTTTTGTCCAGCTCCTTTTTTTGAAATAACTCCGATTTCAAATCGGAGTTGACCGTGACTTTTTAATATTTCAAGGTGCTTATCTATCGTTTTTAAAACGGCTTCATGGGTAATCCCAAGGTGCTTAGCCAATACGCGACTATCGACTCTAGGCTCATGCTCCTTCTCAATTAGGGGAATGATATTAATCATTTTTGCCCCCCATTCTGAGCCTCTACCCAAATAAAAAATTTTTCTTCTGAAATAAGTACCTTGCGCCCGATTCTGACAATTGCGCCAGATTCAGCTAAGCCGTTTGAATGTTCGTTGAAAATAAGGGAACGAAGGCCGCCAGTTGTGAAGGCGGGGTGTTTTTCTGTGAATTGGTTTACGGTTAAATAAATTAGAGCTAGAACTGTCATTTAATCCCCCCAAGGGTGTGTTTTATATTCCTGTGTTTACAGGATTTCCCAAGCTTTTCGGCTTGGTTGGGGGTAGTTTCTGTTTGTTGCCAGCTCTAAAACGGTGGCTAGGTTTAAAACATGTTAAACCAGATTAAAACCATTTATTCAGTCATTTGTGTGGTGTATTTTTTCCATCTGTCATTAAACATGCTTATGCTTAGTGGTTTTTTTTCCGCTGGCATCTTTAAGCAATCCTCGCCTCTGTATGTGCCGACAGTTATTTTATAGCCATCCGGCGGGGTCTCCCATAATTGCGCCCAAGCTTGAGCCCTATCCGGTTTTTTTCCGTAATTACTGTAAAAGGCTCTTGTCATATCGTCAATAACTCTAAACCAGCCGTCCTTTTTTCTTGGGTTATTTAACAATCCTGAAAATTCAAACTCGTTGCTGTTGGCTTGAATAACCTTTGTTCTTACAGGTTCGGTGGTTTCTATGCTGACAGCGCTATCGTTAACGATTACACGTTGACTCGCTTTTGATCTGGCAATAGCAAATCTTTTTGGAGGGCTATAGTTATTTTTGATACACCACTCATCAAATTCGCTTAATGACATCGTTAAAAACGCATTAATATCTGGCGGAAGCTCATGGCCTTTTGAAACGGCCCAATTATAAAACTCCACAAAATCAAACGTCATACCATTACTACTAAGATTAATAGGGATGATTTTTCCTGCAATAACATCAAGCTGTAATTCATTATCTATTTTCTTAATTTGCTTTTCTTTTTCTAATAGGTCTGTTTCGTAGGCCACACGGGAAAGTTTTTCTACATCATTACAAAACTCTTTAATTTGCTCTGTCTCTTCTATTCGATTCAAAGTTTCAACACATTGACTTATTTCGTATTGTTCCTTTTCATCTTTTTCCAAAAAATGATTTAATTCGTAAAAATGCCTTAATTCATATTCTTCTTTTTTTTCAAAATACTCAATAAATTGCTCTATTTCGTCTTCGTCGGTCGTATCATCAAGAATTTTATTTAAAGCGTCAGTTGCTTTTTTTGAATCATCATTAAATTTTATTACATCATTAGCTTTTATAACTTGCTCATCTAAAAGCCTGTGAAGGGCAATTAGCCGGTGGAAAAAATTTAAAAAATCAAACCCGCACACTAAACTTGCAGTTAAAAAACGTCCCTCATAACCTCGTTGACGTTTAATTTGTTTACTATTGTCCTTCATCACACGCCACCGAAAATCTTAGCGTTCATCGAAGCCACCACATTGCTTACATGGCCGTCTGAAAGGTGGGCGTAACGCTTAACCATTGCTAGGGTTTTGTGCCCTAACACTTCGGCGATTTCAGCCAAAGAAGCCCCGTTCATGGCAAGGTAAGACGCTGTGCAATGCCGTAGGTCATGCCAATGAAAATCATTGATTTCTGCTGTTTTTAGGGCGGTCTCGAAAGGCTTTCTTAAGTCTATCGGCTTGTCTTTGTGGATGGTGCCGGGAAACAGTAAATTAGTATCAAGCCGCCGTACCTTGGCATGTTCTTGTAGCAGCTCCAAACCAAGCCCAGACAAAGGTACGCGCCGCCTATCTCCGTTTTTGGTTTTGTGCAGAATTAGAAAGCCGCTCTTTAAATTAACGTCTTGCCATTTCAAGCCCATCAATTCCCCTTGCCGCATACCCGTGGACAAGGCCAGAATCACGCACAGATAAAGCTGCTTATTGCTGGATGCTTGGCAGGCCGTTAAAAGTCGTTCGCGCTCGTTATCATCAAGAAATCGAACTCGTCCTCTGGATTCCGTGGGTTTTTTAACTTTGCGCATTGGCGAATCGTCCAGCCATCCCCATTCATTCACACAGGCTGAATAAGCGGCGCTCAAGGCCGCCATATAGCGAACTACGCTGGCTGGAGTTCGTGTTTTGCCTCGGCTGCTGGTCTCGGTAAGCAGTTTATCGCGGCATTGGACGATAACTGCTGGCGTAACGTCGGCCAAAGTATGTGTACCAATTTCAGCTTTAAACCAGTTAAGCTGTGTTGTTTGATTGCTTCTCAGTTTCTCGGTTTTGCCGGACAGAACATCTGTAATATATCTGTCCACTAAATCAGCTAAGGTGTGCTTTTTGGCTTCGGAGGTTTTGAAATGTCGGCCTTCCCTGATTGCGCTTTCGGTGTCTTGAATCCACCTCTTCGCGTCGGTGAGCCGCTTAAAAGTTGCGGTTTGCGTGGGATAACCTTTCAACCGGATTTTTACCCGGTAGGATGTTTCACCGCTGTCGGTGGTACGTTTTTCAATACTTGCCATAATTGCCCCCGTGGGATAGCAATCGGCCTTTTGATATAATGCTTTCAGCCATTGCTTAACCCTGCTTGTTAAGTTGTGGTTAGGGTTTGGCGGTGTTGGTAGCACTTCCAAGCCCGTTTTTTTTGCAACGATAAAAGTCTACAATAAAGCACAAAAAACAGCAACAACTGATAGATAATCAGCAGCTCTTTATTGTTAATTGATTGTTTTATATATTTTTTCTGTGTTGTCTTTATTGATATGGGGCGAATATAGGGCTCTGAAAAATAAAAAACGGGCTGATTTGACTATTTTAGTTAGTCTGGAGAAGTAGGCCTTTGGTAAATTTAGCTGATTTAGCGGGAGCTGGATAAGTGATTTTCTAAATAAAAAAGCCGACTAATTGTTGATAGGGTTGCCATGGCTTTTTATGAAGTAGCGCTTACAGGCAAAAAAAAGGCCCACAATTTTGTGAGCCCTTGATTTGTTTGCTGCCAGGATGGATTTTTACTGCCGACCTAGCGATTATCTGTAGTAACGCGATAAAACTTGTCTGAAAGTCAGGAAGAGGATACTTGATAAGACTTAACCTTGCCTTCTTTTTTTGCTTGACTAAAAGCTGCTTTAATTTTTTTCATTGCTTCGATTTTAGCAAGTTGTGCTTTTGTAATTTGGGGTTGTGATTTCATAGCCTAAACCCTCCTCTCCTAGTTCTCTTTTCACTTTGAAGTTTAACTCTTCTGCATATCTGTTAGCAAGTCTATCATAGAACTTTTTAAGTTTCTGGTTTTCTGCGACAAAAACATAAGCCTCTGAATTACTATTTTTATAGTGAAATTCAAGCAATTCTTTGATTAGCCCGCCTAAACGCAGCACCTCAACAACAGACAGCATTTCTGATGGACGCTTAAAAAAATTATCAGTTTCAAAATTATCTTTTAGGTCGAATTTCACCTCATAGCTATTGGGACGATATTCTATTCCGAGCTCCTCAGTTTTTTCGCTTATCACCTCGTGATTACGTGCGGCATCAACCCTATTGAACACCATAACATATATCCGATTATTGACATCGAACTCAATCAGTTGGCAAGGAATCTCACCTACGGCAAAATCTTGTAAAACCCAGCTAGACAAACGAAGTACCTATTTATTTTCACAAGATTGTATCAGCTGCGAAGACAACGCTCTGGTGTATATTTAATTAGAGGAAAAGCTAGTCATGAAGGGTAAAACCTGAAATTAGCGCTTTCAGGGCCTCTATAACAAAAGCACATATTTAGGGCTAGGATTGTCTCGAACAGTCTGTCTAAAAATAGCCTTGTATTGTCCTTGATTGTGGCTTTTTGTTATAAAAAGCCCCGTCAGTGTCCCGCGCAATAAAAAAGGCCTAGGTATTTCTACCTAAGCCTTTGAAATTCTTGGAGCTGGCGATGGGAATCGAACCCGCGACCGGCTGATTACAAATCAGCTGCTCTACCGACTGAGCTACACCAGCAAAGAAGCGCGTATTATACACAACAAATCTTCTTTGGCTAGTGCTTTTGT
>Ga0208119_100497_pt1 | contig 10186 bp, 6 predicted proteins | sample LakWasMet51_LOW8_2_FD_183887 | JGI IMG/M metagenome (GOLD analysis project Ga0208119, IMG submission 183887) | Freshwater sediment methanotrophic microbial communities from Lake Washington under simulated oxygen tension - Sediment Metagenome... | ecosystem: Environmental > Aquatic > Freshwater >... | reverse complement strand
AAATTCAGGTTGTTCATGATCTCTATGAATTGTTCGCGGGTCTTGCCGGCCAGACGCGGATTGGCGGTGCGTTCCTGCATGATGCTGCTGACCCAGCGCTGTTGGTAATCGTGGCCCGGATAGACCAGCGTTTCATCCGGGAGAGTAAACAAGCGTTGGGTAATGCAGTCATAAAGCGCCCCGGCATCGCCGCCCTGAAAATCGGTGCGTCCGCAACCGCCTATCAATAAAGAGTCGCCGGTAAACACGCGGTCGCGCCATAAAAAAGAAATACTGCCGCGCGTATGTCCCGGTGTGGCGATGACCTTGATCTGTTCGTCGCCTGCAAATTTAAAAATATCGCCGTCCTGAATTTGAATGTCGGCTGATTCGGCCCCGCATAGTCCGCTCACCGCAGTTTGCGCGCCCAAGCGTTGGCGCAGCAGGCCGCTGGCGGTGATATGGTCGGCATGAACATGGGTTTCCAGCGAATATTTCAGCTGCAGGCCGTGCGCTGCCAGCAGCTCAATATATTCATCGATATGGGTGTTGACCGGGTCAATCAGGATGGCGTCCTTACTGACCGGATCGGCAATCAAGTAAGTGTAGGTCCAGGTTTCCTGATCGAATAATTGTTTGAATAGCATGATGTGTCTCCGGTTGGGTATGGGGTATATCTGGTTATAGCAAGGCCTGTGCCAGAAGGTTAAGACGAAGGGCGAAGGGCTAAAGGCAAAGGGCGCATAGTTAAAGTACGGACCTTTAGCCCTTTGCCTTGCGCCTTTCGCCTGTTTCATATATTGTTTCAGTGAAACATCTATTTGATTCAGTGAGACATTCATGAAACAAACGAAACAGCTTTCCGAACCCTTGTCAGGCTGGCTGGCACAGCAGCCATTGCAGCCGTTGTTTTTAAAGCTACTCGATCTTTGCGATGTTGCAGCTCTCTATATCGTTGACCGGGATCAGCAGGTTATTCACTGGAGCCGGGGCGCGGAGCAGTTATCGGGATTGAACGCCGAAGATGTCACAGGCAAGCCCTGTTTGCAAGAATACGTGATTACCGAGGGCGGCGACCATCAAAAACAACTCATAAAATTAGTTCAAGCTGATGGACATGAAATTGAGTTGAATAAGATGACTCACGTTTTGCATGACCAAGAGGGCGTTTTTTCCGGTGGTTTGGGACTGTTGCTTCCCGCTTCGGAACAATCGGAAAACACGCCTTTGCCGAAAGACTCAAGTGCAATGCTTGAGTCCGGGAAGCAGGGGTTTCAAGGTCTGTTAAGCCGCTCACCGGCCATGCAGGCGGTGTTCCAGATTATTCAAAATGCCGCGGAAACGGAAGCCACGGTATTGGTAAGAGGCGAGAGCGGTTCCGGTAAGGAGCTGGTTGCCAAGGCCATTCACGATCTGAGCGTCCGACGCAACGCGCCTTTTTTGGCGATCAATTGCGCGGCCTTATCCAGTAGCTTGCTGGACAGCGAGTTGTTCGGTCACGTGCGCGGCGCATTTACCGGTGCGATCAAGGATCATAGCGGCCTGTTTCAACGCGCGCACGGCGGAACCCTGTTTCTGGATGAGGTGGCGGAATTGCCGCTTGAATTACAGGCCAAGCTGCTGCGGGTCATCCAGGAAAGAAACTATATTCCGGTCGGCGGCGACCGTTCCATTGATGTCGATGTGCGCATCGTCGCCGCGACTCATCGTTCATTGCGGGAGGAAGTGAAAATGGGGCGGTTCCGTGAAGACCTGATGTACCGGCTCAGGGTCGTGCCCATTTTTATTCCGCCGTTGCGGGAGCGCCGGGAAGATATAAATTTGCTGATCTGGCATTTTATCCAGCAGCATAATGCCGCCAATTTCAGGAAAATCGAAAAAATCGATCCGCAGGCCATGCGCGCTTTGCTGGACTATGCGTGGCCGGGCAATATCCGGGAGCTGCATAATGTGGTGGAATATGCTTTTGCGGTAGGCAGGGGGACGACCTTGCGCTGCTCTGAATTGCCGCCTGAGTTCAGGGAGTCGCGTACTGTCGGGTCGCAAACTGTACAAAATTCGCCGCTGTCTGCGGCAGAGGAATCCGCTGCAATCCAACAGGCACTGGAGCAAAGCAATGGCAGGGTTACCCAGGCCGCCCGTTCACTGGGTATGAGCAGGGCAACGTTCTGGCGTAAGCGCAAGATTTATGGGGTTTAAATAGTCTTCACGCCGCTGTTAAACGCTATGATGTGCTTGATATTTAAGAAGCTATTTCCTTTTAACGAGGTGATTCATGTCTTCCGTACTTACTCCTAGTCATTTTACCGCCGAAGAATATTTAACGCTGGAGCGTAGCGCTTCCTGTAAAAGCGAATTCCACGACGGTCAAATTTATGCGATGACCGGCGCAAACCGGGAACATAATTTGGTAACCATTAATATTGCAGGAAAATTAAGCATACAACTCAAAAAACGCCCCTGCGAGGCTTATGTCAACGACATGCGCGTCAAGGCCGCCGAAGCGCGCAGCTACCATTATCCGGATATCGTTGTTGCCTGCGGTACGCCGCAATTTGAGGACGCACATGTCGATACCTTGCTCAATCCTACATTGTTGATTGAAGTGCTGTCGCCTTCCACTGAAGCTTATGACCGAGGGGGTAAGTTCGCCCATTATCGTAAAATCCCTACATTGCGCGAATACCTGTTGGTTGCCCAAGACCAACCAAGTATCGAACGCTATCTGCGGCAAGACGACGTTTGGATATTAACGGAGGCGGTGGGACTTGAGGCCGACGTGCCTCTGGAAAGCATAGACTGCGTTCTCAGCTTGCGCGAGGTTTACGATAAAGTTTTGGATAACTGGGATGTGGAATTGCCGTATTGATGTATTTATCGTAGCTCGTGGCGCAGTGCGCCTTGGCTACGCTCTTATGTATTAAGTTAACCCGTTCGGGATAAGAAAAGAAGCAAGCTTTTTGAGCAGGGCTTTATTGAGATGTAGTGGAACTCAACGACTACACTCAATAAAGGATATGCTTTTGATGGGCTGCCGGCTCTTAACGTTGACAACGTTCAATCAATCGCCGCTTCTTTAGATTTGAAGTTAGTCTTTAGCAACCGCCCGGTTTTTATTCCTGATCCATTCGCTCCACGATCCCGCATAAAGCTTGGAACCGGTTAATCCGGCATATTCCATCGCCAGCAAGTTATGGCAGGCGGTTACGCCGGAGCCGCAATAATGAACGACTTGTTCGGGGACGGTAGTGCCGATAAGTTGGTTAAATTGTTCGCGCAATTGTTCCGCCGATAAAAACAAGCCGTTGCTATCCAGGTTTAATTGAAAAGCCCGGTTTAATGCGCCGGGAATATGGCCTGCAACCGGGTCGATAGGTTCCTGTTTTCCGCGATAGCGTTCAGGTGTTCTGGCGTCGATCAGGCAAATGGTTTTTTGAGCCAGACTGTTTTGCACTTGTACGGCATTAAGCCATGCAACATCATTCAGATACGGCCTGAATGTGGCGGGTTTGACGGTGGGCAAGGTTGTGGTGACGGGTAGGCCTTGTTTTTGCCATTGTTTGATGCCGCCATTTAATACCGCAACCTTGTCATGGCCCATGCAGCGCAATAGCCACCAGAGACGGCCTGCAAAAGCGCCGCCCGCATCGTCATAAACCACGACTTGGCTGGTGTTGGTTACGCCCCAGTCCCCCAGTTTTTTTGCCAATAAAGCGAAGTTTGGCAAAGGGTGGCGGCCGGTAAAGTCGGTGATGGCTGAGGACAAGTCCTTGTCCAAATGGGCATAGCGGGCATTGGGGATATGTCCGTGTCGATAGGCTTTGGCACCGGCTTCGGTGTCCGCTAATGAGAACCGGCAATCAATGATGATCCAGTCGGGATGGTTAAGTTGTTGATGGAGTGATTCTGCGGAAACGAGTGTCGAGTAAGTCATAGTTTTATACCGTTAAGATGATTTTGCCGATGTGTCGGCTGCTTTCCATGAGTTGATGGGCTTTTGCGGCATCGGTCAGCGCAAAAGTTGAATGGATAACCGGTTTGATTTTACCGGATTCCAATAAAGGCCAGACCTTTTCAAGCAGTTTGCCTGCGATTGCCGCTTTAAAGGCATCGTCCCTGGCCCTTAAGGTGGAGCCGGTAAGGGTGAGTCGTTTAAGCATGACCGGCAATAAGTTTATTTCGGCTTTCGGGCCGTTTTGGATGGCAATTTGCACCAGTCGGGCATCGTCAGCCATGCATTTTAGATTGCGCGGGAAATAGTCGCCGCCGATCATGTCCAGGATAACATCGACGCCTTGATTGTCGGTAAGGCGCTTGATCTCGTCAACAAAATCCTGTTCCTTGTAGTTGATCGCGGCATCCGCGCCGAGTTGCAGGCAGAACTCGCATTTGGTTTTTGAGCCTGCGCTGACTATGACCTTGGCGTTAAAGGCTTTGGCCAGTTGTATCGCCGCCGTGCCTATGCCGCTGGTGCCGCCATGCACCAGCAGCGTTTCGCCGGGCTGCAACTGCGCGCGGTCGAAAATATTGCTCCAGACGGTGAAAAAAGTTTCCGGTAATGCGGCTGCCTGGGTAAAAGACAGGCCTTTTGGTATGGGCAGGCATAGCGCCGCCGAGGCGAGGCAATATTCGGCATAACCGCCGCCGGTCACCAGTGCGCAGACCTTATCACCTTTATTTAAATGATGGATGTTGTCACCCAATGCCTGAATGGTTCCGGCAACTTCAAGTCCCGGAATGTCAGACGCGCCGGGCGGGGGCGGATACAGGCCTTGGCGCTGCATCACATCGGGTCGATTGACGCCGGCGGCAGCGACTTTAATTAATACCTGCTTGGCTGACGGCGTGGGTATGGTACGTTTTGCCGGTTTTAAAACACCATTTTCTATTTCAATGGCAATCATCTGTTTAGGAAGCGGCATGGGAATAGCATCATCAATAATCCGGGGTGCGGGTATTATATGCTCCAGTTATCGGGATGCTAATTTTTATAAGGGTAAATGGATGATAGTGATTAAACGAGATTTTAAAAGAAGTCTAAACCAAGTAGGCTATAGTGATCGGTGCAATTGCTGGATGAGCGAGGTAAGTTTTGGTTTTGATGGAAGCAATTACGGATTCTCTTGTTTAGCCCATTTTAGTTTGCCGTGCTTCTTGGTTGTGAATTTGAAATGAATGATGCTGATCTTTTAAAAATACGTGCGTTAAATGGTAGCCAACACTTTGCTTTTGAAGAGTTGTGTTGTCAGCTTGCATCGCTGGAACCTCGCCTACCTGGAGATTCATTTCTTCGCAAAGGGCCCGGTGCAGATGCTGGGGTTGAATGTTATTTACGTCATGCAAACGGTACTGAAACCGGCTGGCAAGCAAAATTTCATGATTGTTTCGATTCTAAAAAAATATCTCAACTTACCGAGTCATTTCAGACGGCTGTTGAAAAGCACCCTCAATTAAATCGTTACATTGTCTGTTTGCCTATAGACCTTAAAGATGGGCGAACCGGAAAAAACAAAACGGAAGGGCAACGCTGGGAAGACTGGAAAACTGCTCGCCTTGCCGAGTTGGATGTTGGGCGCGCTATGGAAATTGAGTTATGGCAAGCCACAAATATTCGAGAACGTCTTTACCGGCATGACCCGCATTATTCAGGGCGAATGCATTTTTTCTTCGATGAAGTCCATTTTTCAGATGATTGGTTTTTCCAACAATTCAGCACTGCACGCGATGTGTTAGGCGCTCGCTATACTCCACAATTTCATGTGTCTTTACCTATACGCCAGGCTTTTCGAGGTATTAGCCGGGATGCTTGGCTTGAGGAGCAACGAGAAGGTTGGCTTACCCAATTAGTTAGGCACTTCAATTCGCTTCAAACTACATTACAACGGTCGGATATTACGGTAACCGATTGCGAACCGGTATTTGATAATGGTCGGAACCTAATAAACTCGCTGAGCCAAACATGTTCTCTAGCTGAACTTTATCCATTAGCCGATTGGTACCACCAAATCAACCAATTAAAAGAACATACCCGCAAATGTATGGAGTATTTTTGGCATAGAAATGAACAAGAAGAAAGAAGTAAAGCAGAACAGGATTCTCAAAGAGATGCTCTAAATGATTTGTTTAAGTTTGAGCAAATTCTGGATGATATAAACCAGGAACTTCAAGCTGATGCTTGGCGGCTATCGAATGAACATGCCGTACTTATCTATGGTGATGCCGGTTCCGGCAAATCGCATCTATTAGCCGATGTTGCTGATGATGCACTTAAAATCGGATGTCCTGCTATTTTATTAATTAGCAGCCAATTCTTTTTGCAGGATCCGCGCACACAAATACTGGAACGACTGGATTTACGAAAAATTGATTTTTCAGCCTTTCTCGGAGCATTGGATGCTGCCGGACAAGCAGCCGGAGTTCGTGCCCTGCTAATGATTGATGCATTGAATGAACGCAATGGTATCGAACTCTGGCCTGAATATCTTGCGCCACTTATTACGGAAATTAGGCGTTATCCGCATCTCGCGCTTGTTGTTTCATGTCGCACCACCTACCTCGGATTTATATTACAGCCCGATTCCATTTTGCGCGATAGCCTGCCACGTCTTGAGCATCATGGGTTTGCGAATGATGGTGGACGTGCTGCTCGTGCATATCTTGCGAAGCGGAAAATAGTGCGACCGAGCGCTCCTAATTTGTTACCCGAGTTTAACAACCCGCTATTTCTTAAAACCTGTTGCGATAGTTTGGATAGGCAAGGGCTTAATACCTTTCCACGCGGAGTACAAGGACTAACCCAATATTTTAATTTTTATCTAAAAGCATTGTCCGATAAGGTCGAATCTCGAATGAAGCTGGATAAACGTCAGAAAATTATCGAACGCGCATTAAGCAAACTGACGGAATGTCTGTTGATTCAGCAATCTTCATATCTTCCATTAAATGAAACGCTCAGCTGCTTAGAATCAGTATTTCCATCAATGGGGCAACAAGACCGAAGCTTGTTGAGCGAACTGGAACACGAGGGAATAATTACTGTTGAGCCGGTTTACACAAGCGACCACCAGCAAGATGAACAAGTACGTTTTACTTTCGAGCGTTTCAGTGATTTTCAAATTGCAGGGTATTTGCTGCAACAGCACATTGAAGGTGGTTATGCTTTTCAACCCCTGGAACCCAATACACCCTTACATGATTTTTTAGCGCGTAAGGATATTTTTCGATTTGCCGGAATTATTGAAGCACTGGCGGTATTACTACCGGAAAGTACGGACTTTGAGTTGCTGGATTTATCGCTTCCAGAAAAGTTTTCTTATGGCTGGGTGTTGGAAGAAGCGTTTTTAACAAGTTTATTATTGCGCCGACAAGATCGCTTTACAGAAAAAACACGCCAGTTGGTTATTGGCTTATCGACAGATTACTCGGATCATTGGTTTACAACACTGATCGCCGTTAGCACTGAACCAGAAAACCAATTTAATGCACACTTTATAGATAATAAGCTCAAAGCCTTATCCATGCCGGAACGTGATGCCAAATGGTCTGTAGCTATTGCGGGACTTAATACCGAGGAAGGTTCGCCCCTTGACGTGCTGCTTTCTTGGGCATTGGAATCCGGTTTTGATGAGATTGACCCGGTGCGCTCGGAATTAGCAGCAATACTCTTAACGTGGTTGTTCTCAAGTTCTCATCGAACCATTCGTGATCGGGCGACAAAATCGCTGTCGGCATTATTGGCAACACGCTTACCGTTGGCGGTTCAATTGATCGAGCAGTTTAAGCAAGTCGACGATCTTTATGTCTTGGAGCGATTATTGGCTGCATGTTATGGCGCAGCATTACAGGCTAAAACTCAGGAAGGTTTAGGCGAACTGGCTATGAACGTTTACCAGTGGCTATTCGCCGATGGTAAGCCTCCAGTACATTTGCTGTTACGTGATTATGGCAGAGGCATCGTTGAGTATGCGTATCATTGCGGCCTATTACCCACGAGTATCGTAATGGAGCAAGTCAGACCACCCTATCAAAGCGACTGGCCGATTGGGTATGTAGCTGAGGAGGATTTAGCGATATATGGCGACACTTTTAATGACCATATCGTGCAGTCAGCAAGCAGCGAATGGACTGGTGATTTTGCCAAATATATTATCAAACCAGCAGTAGGTTATTGGACTGCAACATCTCTTTATTCGGATGAAGCGTTAACTCCGCACCGGAATTTTGAAATATTCTGTTCAATGCTTACCGATAATGGGACATCGGAACAGATCCGTGCTTTCACAGAAATGCTTGCTTTCAGCATGGACAGCAGAAAACAAGAATTCTCTAAAGACAGCGGGGATAGTCTTGAAAGCAAGCCTGCCGCTCACGTTAAAATAAAATTCGTCAGTCCTAGCGATGATGATTGGCAGCGCAAAAAACAAAATGAAGAAAAATTTAACGAGCTTGAGAAAAAATTTATTTTATTGCTGGAAGACAATTATAAATACGAATATTGGACAGGTGCGCGGCACGGCATCATGGAGCCTTTGAATCAATTCACAAACAACAGACCAGAAAAATTTGATGTGCTTTTGGCGCAACGTTGGGTAACTAAACGTGCTCATGAGTTAGGTTGGAGTACTGAGCTTTTTGGTGTTTTTGATGGGCGCATAGGCACTGGAAGAGGAAGGCAAAATAAGCATATAGAACGCATCGGCAAAAAATATCAATGGCTAGCTTTATACGAGTTGTTAGCTCGGATGGCGGATAATTTAATTTATGATTCTGGTTATAGAGATGAAGACGGAGCATACGATGGCCCTTGGCAAATGTCGGAGAGAAATATCGACCCCTCATTGCTGATTGATAAAACCCAAGATGATGGTTGGGCTAAGCATCCTTCTGTATGGTGGTCGCCACAAACGCTAAAGTTGCGACACTTAAACCGTGAGGAACAAAGTTTATGGTTACAGAATGAAAATGATCAGATGAATAGCGCATCGTTGCTGAACGTGACCGATCCCGAGACCAAACAGCGTTGGTTAGTGCTGAAAGGCTTTAAGCATTACAGCACACCGTATGATACGGGATCACATATCGACTCATGGTGCAGAAATTGGTGTATTGTGGTCAAGAAGCCATACCGTAATCAATTCGTCAAAGCGGTATCTGAACATACATTAATTGATCCACGCGCCTTGCCGGAACTGGGTGATTTTTATCATGCTTTTATTGGCGAATATCCTTGGCATCCTGCGTATGCTTTGGAAGATAACTGGACAAAAATTGATCGGGATTATAGTTATCGCTACAAGGTACTGCCGACGGTCGGGGAGTATAAAGCTGAGAAAGGTGGCTATGATCGCTCAATTGAAAGTTACATCAGCGCTTATTTGCCTGCGCCTTGGTTGATTGAAAAACTCGGTTTGCGGCTGGTGGATGGTCACAATTTATACTACGCCGATCATACAGGCCGAACTCTATTCAAAGATCCATCTATTCACGAATCCGGGCCAAGTACAGCTCTAATCGATAGGACTGCTTTTCTCGATTTATTAGATCGAGAAAACTTGGCTCCTGTGTGGATTATTGCCGGTGAGAAAGGTGCTTATGGTGAGGGTCACGATGATTTTATCGGACGTAGGATTCATTCATTTGTATATGTTTTGAATGATAGCAATGAAATTGTTTGTGCTAAACAGACGGTTAAAATGGAACATCCTTTGCAGAGTATCTGAACTGGTATTCCAGCAAAACGCCGGGCAGCGGTTGGTGTTTCACCCCGAATTCTTTTAATTTTTGCAACAAGAGGATCAGCCATGAGTATCCAAACGCCTCCAAATCCCAGTCCGGAAACGCAAGCCATGCTCGACTGTCTGCGTTTAGCTGTTACGAAGACGCTGGACCGCAAGCGGCGACTGGGACAATATGCGGTGCTATGGTCGGAAGCGGAAGGCGCGCCTATCGCCGTTGGCGAGGATGCGCCTGTGCAGTTAGCGGCGCGAAAAATCTCTCAGGACTGAGCAACGATAACCCGACATGCGCTTTGCCGGTGTCAGTTCCAATCGCAAGCATTTGTTCAGAAAGGGTTATAGCTACAACATCGTCAATAATCCAAGTTGCGGTTATTATATGTCCCAGTTATTTTCTTAAACAATGTGTGGGTAGGATAAAACAGATGATTCGTGCAGGTATTGTGGGCGGAACCGGATATACCGGTGTTGAG
>Ga0208119_100492_pt1 | contig 10246 bp, 10 predicted proteins | sample LakWasMet51_LOW8_2_FD_183887 | JGI IMG/M metagenome (GOLD analysis project Ga0208119, IMG submission 183887) | Freshwater sediment methanotrophic microbial communities from Lake Washington under simulated oxygen tension - Sediment Metagenome... | ecosystem: Environmental > Aquatic > Freshwater >... | reverse complement strand
GAATTGGTCTTCCGATAGCTTTATTTGCTTATCGGATATAGGGCGGTATCGGAGTCAATATGTTCATTCATTACTCGAAACAGAAAACGGAGAGCTTACATCGCTTGAGAAGGAGGTGCTTGATAGTCTTAGTGAGCATGAACTCCTTTCTAAAAATATAGAAATGGAATTTGAGCAGGTTTGGACGTTAGGTGAGCGTTTGGCTGATCGGATTGCCAGTTTTGGGGGAAGCTGGAAGTTTTTAATTATTTTCTTTGTGTTTCTGTCGGCTTGGATTGCACTGAACACGCTGGCGTTTCTGGATAAACCGGCTGATCCGTATCCGTTCATCCTGCTAAATCTGGTGCTATCGTGCATTGCTGCCATTCAAGCGCCGATTATTATGATGAGTCAAAATCGCCAGGAAGCGAAAGACCGGATTCGTTCGCAACATGACTATCAGGTTAACCTGAAGGCGGAACTGGAAATGCGCCATCTCCATGAAAAAATTGACCATCTGCTTTCTCATCAATGGGAGCGTTTAGTGCAGATACAAGAGATACAGCTTGAGTTATTGACTGAAATCAATCGAAAAAAGTCGCGTAATTAATGCGCAAGGCTGCCGATGGATGTTGAAGACGGCGACACTTACTCAAACCAGGTTCAAATCAGGCTAACAATTATTTGCCCCAGAGGGCACTGAAGGCTAAGGCACGAAGAGTTAACTTGGCGGGCGCGCTATATGCCTGATCAGTGTAATGAGCTAACGGGAAGCTCGTATTCCATCCCAAGAATAGCCCAGTGAAAACATTACGGCGTTAGAATCACTGGTTCCCGCATTTAAATTGAAATTTTGCAAATTCTTGTCTTGCTGGTAATCCTGCCATCTGTAAACGTAGCTGCCCTTGAGTTTCCAGTTTTTCGCGAGCTCCCAGGCAATGCCTGGAGCCACAGTGAAGTAGTTCCGATTAAATTGATTGGTTGAGTTATCGAATGATTGTCCGCCGATCGATTTGCTGCGTGAATAATTACTTGTGAGATCCAGCAAAAGATGCTTGGTTAAATGGTATGAATAATTAGCGAAAGTGGAGCTGGTTTCCAGCGTTTGGCCGATGGCGCTCGGGTTAACTGCGTTGGAAAAACCGGTAGAGAATTGGGTTAGCTGAGTACTATAGCTTAAATTGATATTAGCGACACTACCCAAGGATAACGAAGAACTCTGACCTGATGTGCTATCCGAACTCAGCTGGGTATCAACCCACAATGGCCCTCCACCCGCGCTTATGGCCCAGTCGCGATTGATTTTGTAATTCGCACCCAGTTGAAAGCCAAACAGGTTTTGAGTCGATGCGTTCGGTTCAGTGTATTGGACATTGGAAAAAAAAAGTTTTTCATTTAGGGAGAGGCGTCGGTTCCATTCATGATTCCCGCCCAGGTTAACGGTATAGGTGTCATTGCCGCTGAAACCGGTGCCAATATTTGAAGTGCTGCCGTTAAGTGAGTTGCTATAGCTTGTCTTGGAGTACGAAGTGCCCAGGGTCATCTGATCCCGGGGTGTCCACTGCCAAGTCCACGAAGGCGCCAAATTATAGTTTTCAGCCTGACTGGCCGGCACAAGTAATCCTGTATCCGTGATTTGTTGAGAATAGGAGCAGCTAACGGCGTATCCGCCGCTTAAATTAAAAGTACTGCGCTTTGCCCGATAACCATTGTTCGAACCTAGATTATAACTATTACAATCCCAGCGTGAATCATCGTAACGACGAATATCGCCTTGGCCTTCTAAGGCGATGTCCAGTGCCCCCGTCTTTCTGGAGGCTTGTAAACTTGGCGCCAAAAGGTATCCGGCAACAGACTCTTTTCGAATAGTGCTCAAGGAAATATTATCGTCATAATGCAGCTGTTGTCCCAAGGATCCTTTCAAGGCCCATTCGGCGGCAACTACGTCTTTCCCGAAAACAATACAGGCTAGAACAAGCAGTGCTATGTTTCGGTTACGGTACATGCTTTTCTTGAATGATTTAAGGCGCAACAATAGTATCGCCGCTTTGTAACAGAATATTCGATTCTATGTTTTCGCCGTCCTCCACATCGCCGTATTCGAAAGGAAAGGATCTGGTTTGACCGTCCGCTTGACGCCTCAAAACTATAATGCTGTTCTTTTTTGCAAATGCCGTTAAGCCGCCAGCCATGCTCAAGGCTTGCATCACATCCATGGGGCCTTTCATTACGAATTGCCCCGGATGGGCGACCTCGCCGGTGACATAAACAAGGTTGCCCTCTGCGGCAAGCAGCCTGACGTTTATTTCGGAGTCAGGGATAAATTTATCAAGGCGTTCCTGCAATAACCTGACCAGGTCTTCAGTCGTTTTACCGGCAGCGGGGACGTGCCCGACCAAGGGAAAAGAGATCGTGCCATCCGGCAGCACTACGACCTCCTGTTTCAGGTTTTCCTCTTGCCAAACGGTGATTTCCAGCTTGTCGCCAGGATTTAGGCGGTAAACACTGCCTGCCAGAGCGGAAGTCTGATTGGACAGCAAAAGTATGCAGCCGAAAAAAATCGCCCCGAGACTGCGGCCATAATATGAAGGTATCAAACTCTTTAAGGTGAATGTATTCATAATCGTTGCGTTAATTCATTAAGTTGTTAACCAATAAGCTGAATTCCAAAGGTTCCAATTCAGCATGTCATGACAGGATGTCAATGTTTCAGCAGGTGTATCCAATCGTAATAGCCTCTGCTTGGGCCGCTAGGCAGCGCAAGTGTTCGTCGAGGAACGAATCAAAATTTTCAACAATAAGTCTACCATTTTTGAAAGCAGGTAGAAGAGTTATTTCGTTCTCAAAACCTACTGAATGGTAGCTTCTGCCTGCTTCACTCAGTACCGTTTTGACGCTCCATACACTCGCAACCCTTTCGTTTTCGGTAGAGACAGGACCGAAAATTTTGCCATTAGTGATTCCGAGTCGAATCTTCTTCATAACTGCCTCAAAGCGGTAATTGATTAACGATGTGCTCGCCAATTGCCAGTGAAGCTGTAGCGGCAGGACTTGGCGCGTTAAGAACATGCAAGGCGTCCTGACGGACTAGCAGATGGAAGTCATCCACAAAATCCCCTGTAGGCTTCATGGCTTGCGCGCGGACGCCCGCGCCGCCGGGCACAAGGTCAGATGCGCGGATGTCAGGCACAAGCCGTTGCAGCGCATGACAAAAGTGTATTTTGCTGAATGATTGGATCAGTTCTGTGCATGCCATAGCAGGGTATTTACGGAGAAAACGCCATAAGCCGGGGAAAAACAGCATATCCAGCATGTCACTGCCGTTAAATTTCGTTAATTGATAGCCTTCGCGAGCAAAGGCGAGAACCGCATTCGGACCGGCCTCGATGCCGCCTTGAATCATCCGTGTAAAATGGACACCCAGAAACGGGAATTGCGGATTGGGTACGGGGTAAACCAGATTTTTCACCAGATGTTGGGCCTCAGGCTTGAGATTATAGTATTCGCCTCGAAATGGAATAATTCGTATATCTCGCTGTTCGCCCGCCTGCTTAGCCACGAGGTCGCAGTGCAACCCGGCGCAGTTGATCAGGAAGTCGGCATCGAATTCCGCTGTCTGCGTGGTGGCGACCCACGCGCCGGCTTTGCGCTCAAGGCGTGTTACTTTGGCGCCTGTGATAATACGGCCTCCTCGTTCTTGAATGCGCAAAGCCAGTCGATCGCAGACCTGTCGGTAATCGACAATGCCTTCTTCCGGCACATGCACGGCGGCGAGACCGTTGACATGCGGCTCGATTTTGCGCATTTCAGTGGTTTCGATTTTCCGTAATCCTTGTAGTCCGTTGGCGATACCGCGCCGGAGTAATTCATCCAATCGCGGCAATTCTTCGGGAGTCACGGCCACCACGAGTTTGCCGCAGATTTCATGCGCGATACCTTCCTCACGGCAAAATTTTGTCATTTGCCGGATGCCGGTTACGGCTAATTTAGCTTTGGCCGAGCCGGGCGCATAATAGAGGCCGGCGTGTAATACGCCGCTGTTGTGCGTGCTCTGGTGCGCGCCGACGATGGCCTCTTTCTCAAGCAAGGTGATGCTTGCTAGCGGGAATCGCTCCTGTAGCCGATAAGCGGTTGCCAAGCCGACCAAACCACCGCCGACAATGAGAAAAGATTTTCGTGTATCCATAGCGTTATGCTCAAAAGTTGTGGAGATGGAGTGGCTATGTGTTCTTGGCGGCCTTCAAGGGATTCTGATGCAACCAGTCAATAGACTGAAGCCGTTCCTTTATGACAAAACGCTGAAAAAACCGAACCGCCGGCCGATTGAATGGCGCGTGATCTATCTTACGTTTTTTCTCCTGACAGACTTTCATGACCATAAAGACCACCGTGCCTGGGTCAGGACGAAAATGGCAATCAGTGCGTTAGTCGTCATGTGGGCAATGACGGCATCGCCAATCTGTCCGCGGCGATAAAGGGCCAAGGCATAACACATTCCGGCTAGGGTCCCCGCAATCCAGCGCTCATGCAGTAATCCGAAAAGTACCGACGTAAGCATGAACGAAAACCATGAGAACTGCACGAGCGGTACATTTTCGAAGTCTTTCGCAATCAGCTTACGGATTAAGTAACCGCGGAAGGCAAGTTCCTCGGCCAAAGGCACGGTGATTACCGAGCCGAGTACACGAAACACCAACCAGACTGCCGCCGACCCGCTGGTAAGCTCCGCCAAGCCTTGCGATAGCGCGGTCTTGCTGCTGTCAATATCCGGTTCCAGTAATATCCATATTATGAATACCGCGGCCCCTATTGCCGGTGCATGCCAAGTCCATCGCCAACCGAGGCCGGCATAGGCCTTACGAAAATAGTAAAGCGCTATGACGATAGCTACAACGCGTAGCGGATATAGCGTGTCAAAGCCGCTGGAGAAAGCCGATGACACCATTGAAACCGCCATCAGAACCAGAAAGGGAGCGAGCAGGGCGGCGGCAAGAGGTTTAGCGGTTCTAACTGGAACGTCCGGTTGGGTAGCGGCAAAGAACTGTAACCGGTTCGACAGAGCAATTGCACCGAGTGCAATTAGGGTAAACGCTATCCAGCCGGCTTGCCTATGAAAACCCCATGCCGCTATTTCAGAGGAAAAAGATGCTCCGATCACAACCAGTATGGCGATGCGTAGGGCGTTGGCTAACCAGATAGTGATTATCCCGAGCGGAAAAAGCCAGAAAGCTTGCGGAAAGCGCAGTTCCTTGCGGAATAGCCAAAGATAGATTGCAAGAAATACCGTGATGAGGGAAATACCTTCGATACCCGAACAGGCGTAACTGATTTCAACCTGGAAATCGGCGGTGCCTAATAAGAATCTCTCCGGCTGATAGACGAGGTCGGAATAAACCCAGCCGAGCAGTGAATGGACGAGTTGCAAGGTAGGTACGGCCAGAGAGTTCCAAAATTCTTTTTGACCGAGGGGAGCTTCTTGCCGAACGAGCATTCCTATGAGCATCCAGGCGCAGAGTCCCAGCAGGCATCCAAAGAGCAATGACATCTGCTCTTGGCGAATCAGCCGCAACCAAAAATGGCCTGGAGCCAAGGCGAGCAGCCATAGCAGCAGTGTTGCGCTTGCCAACGCAAACCAACCTGTAAACCAGGGGGCCGACAGACGAGCGGGATTGGTGGGTGTCTCAAATATAAGTGCGGTGATAATCGCGAACGCAATGAAAGCGAGGATATGGAATGCCAGCCAAACCAACCAGCGATAATCGCTCGACTGCGCCTGTAAATTGCCGAGAATGACCTTAAGTCGTGGACTGACGATAAGGAAGCAAGCGCAAAAAATCCAGAGACTTAACGACCATATCTCTTTCGAAAAATGGAACAGCCACGCTGACCAATCGGCATTATTGACCGGTAGGAGGGGCACTTCATATCGAGCGGTTATCACTATCAGTTCGAATGCCATGATCGCTAGAAGCGCCATCCAGCGAATAGCCAATCGTTTCGAGGTTACGGGCATGTTTACTGGCATCACATATTCAGAAATCATTCACTATTCTCATCTTGCGCAAAAAACGTTCAAATCAGGATGCGTTCAACCTAGTTAATTTTTTGAATAATAAGGGTTTGTCGATTTTTCAGAAGCTAGACGTTTTTTTACTAATAAAGGTAACTATTCGATTTTAGCAGAGAAAAATGACCTAGCGGTTATCGTCCTTCGGCGGCTCGCGTCCACCCTGTCGCATACTTTGTTTCGTTTGCACACGACAAGGTGAATGCAATGTCTTGACTCCGTGTCGGACGGCCTTGTATTTTGACTGCACTTTCACTAGCGTTCCAACTTCGTCAAAATACTCCATGCAGCTACGCGGTGTTCTGCTAATGCTGCATTTTTGTATTCTTTCAATGTTCTGGTCCGGTTTTGATACTCAACATCAAGTAATGTTAAGAGCGTCGAGACCGAGACCTTTCACCCGCTAGCAATAAAGCGCCCGCCAACAGGGCGATCGCACTGGTTCCGGATGCAGCATCAATTTCAGGGGCCTTTACATGCCCATGCCAATGTCCATGTCCATGTCCATGTCCATGTCCGTGCCTATCTCCATGCCCATGTTCATGCGCCTCTACATGTGGCCTGTTTTCTCCTCCACGTTCAGCCCAAACAGGACCCGTTGTTAGTAACATAATCGTCGTTGCGCCCGCTAATAATATTTGTTGAATTTTCATATAAATTACCTCAGCTTTCTATTTTGTTTGGTGAGAAAAAGAAAAGCCGAACTGCTGTATGTAACATTAATAATGTTGCTTGGGTAGTTAGCTTTTTTTGGATTTAGAGCCCCTGGCCTTCTGTTACAACTTTTCAACAGGATTGGTTTTAATTTCGCCAATGCACCTCAATCAAGCTCAAGCTTTAAAGCAGAGAGTGATGCATACTGAGTCCTAATCCATAAACCTAAATAAAATCGTTGGAATGGCGGAAGCAAGATCATAGTAGAGGAAAAAAATCACCGGTACAATTAGTGGGAATACTTAGGGGACTGTTCGAGAATAGAACATTAAAAATAACATATAGCGCGACATGCCCGGTCTGTAAGCATACATGCTGTATGCAAGAAATCTATAACGCCATTCTCGGACAGATTCCTGAAAGGATGCCTATTTTCATTATGAGAACCGATATTACCAGCCCCGGCAGCGACCAAAATCAAAGGCGCCAAACCCGAATGCCGGCTTGCTCCAGACTGGCCCGATCAAAACACGCTTTGGCATCGATAAAGCAACCGCCCTTGATCCGTTTTTTCTGGAAATCATCTGCCGATCGATGCCAGCTGCTCGTGGGAGACCGTCGCTCTTGGGCGCGTCGATTACGTCCGCCACCTTGGAGTTGCGCAGATAGGCACGGTTTTCCTTGAAAATAAGGCCGAGCACATTACATTCACTCATGCGCTTTTGATGTAACTACCCTAAGCAATCATGCTTTTGAGAGATTGTTCGGCGATAAGCTTGCTTCATACCCTCGTTGATGCGGCGTCAGGCTCAAATCACCTGCGGGTGATACGCCTTGTGCATAAAGTCAGGCGAGCAGGGTACGATTGAGATTGCAACGTCAATGATCGTAACAACGGCAGCTTAAGATCAGTGCTTGCGACAAAAAAATAAAACGGCTTGATATTGATCGACGATCAAATTCCGTTGTTTATCTTAATATGAAAAATTGACATTAACATCTCAAGCTTCGACTCAATAGAATCCAATCCGGCCGACCAGTCAGCGCCACGGTCATACCCATAAATCCACATGGAAAATAAAGCGCAAACCATGAATGCAAATATTGACCATTTCATGTCTACAAATAGCTTGTTTTTCACAACTGAGTCACTTATCGCGGTTTTTGAAATAGGTTCCAAGTCATTGATCTCGCTATAACCAGAGGGCGCAAGACGGAGCCATTGCAGTGACTTTAGTACCGGCCGCGGAATTCTATCCAGTGAAATGAGATTGAGGAAAACTTGAATCGAGTAAACACCGCTTAGTAAAACAGCCAGTGTACCGACCCCCATCGCCAACAAAAATGGCAATGCATAGAAGCCGCAGAAAACGACTGCGATCAAGCCAAGAAACAGAAAACTTGTTTGCAAGTTCGCGGTGGAGCAGCGAAAACCGCTGAGCCGCCGAACGATTGCGTAGATCATAAACGCATGAAAAACATAGGATCCAAAGAACGCGATACCGGCACCCTTCAAACCGAAAGAGCTCACACAGACCCAGGCGAGACCAAGGTAGACGACAGTCCAGGCCAGCTCTGAAAATATCAGGAGATTTTGCACGTTTTTTACGACGATAATGAAGCCCATCGGCCAGGAAATCACGCGAAGGATCATGCCCAGACATAGCCAGCGCAAGATTTCCACCGCGCCTTCGAATTTAGGGGTGTAGAAGAGCGCGATGACCAGTGGTGCAAAGGTCAGGGTTGCTATAATGCCCGGTCCTGCTAACAACATGCTGACATGGGCTTGTTCATTCACCACGCGGTTGCATTCGGGATTGTCCTTGGCGATAGCGGCTAAGCGAGGATAGAAGTCCGCTCCCATCGCCTGCAAAATGAATCCGATATAGAGCCCACCCAGCGCCCAAGCCGATTGGTACAATCCTGCTGCGTCGAAGCCGACTTTGCGAACGACTATGAGGCGCACCGCATAGGCGGCTCCAGTCATCAACAAGCCGCTGACCATGAATGCGAAACCGAGCTTCAACAGGGCCGCTGCTTCCTGCCCCACTTGAGAAGCCGATATTGTATGCATTTGTGTCTGTATTTTTCGGTTGTACCACCATGACGTGAGGAGCGTCATCGCGGCGACAAGTACGAGCGATATGACTACCCCCTCTTCGCGGAGAAAATATACCGTGGGGATGCTGATGAGCGTCCCGAAAAGCGCCCCCAATACACTCATCTTGGCGAGGTCGGAGATTCTGCGCATGCCTTGTATCAATGCGCCCTGACCTGCGGAGACTAGATTGAAAAATACAGCAATTGACAGTAGCGCTACAGCAGTAGCATGTTGGTCGTTGCCAAAAGTCAGCTTCGACAGCGGCCCGGAAAACCCGATAAGAAAAACTGCGCCAAGCGCTCCGAGTAAGATCGATATTCGTCGCAGCACTGCGGCAGTTCGCGCGATCCGCTCTGCGTCGTCCGAACCGACTGCTTCGGCAATCTGCCGCACACCGCTACTATTAATGCCCATACCGGCAACGCTAATCGTAAGGTCGGCAATCGATCCGTACAGACCCATCAATCCGACTCCGGACGGACCCAGCAACATCGCCATGGCCTTGGTGCGAATGATCCCAATGATGATGTTCAGTATCGACGAACCGCCGATCAACGCCGAAGACTTTAAAATCTGTCCGTAGGTATGTTTTTTAGTCATGGAATTTCCAAGTTAGTAAGATGCTAAAGCCGAACATGCTGAATTGCCACAACAAACGATCTTTTCCGAGATCTATTGGCGCCATTTTTTGCTTCTTCGTCGCCACTAACCCCCTAAGAAAGCGGTGTTGGCTCGAGGTCACACTGGAACGTAACCCAATCGCGCTCAAATGGGACATCCTGGCTTGGTCCGCCTGATGAGTAAAGTCATTTCAATAGGCTACCTAACGACATATTGACTGTCAAATAGCACTAATACCTATGTACTTTTGCCTACGTAAAAACATGTAACTAATAGTACGTAATTTAAGCAAGCGTTAATGTCTGATCAATACACTTTAAGCGGGGTATATAGAAATATGTAACCAAATATTGCTCGAATGGGACGTCCTGATTTGAGCCGCCTGGTGAGTAAATTAATTTCAGTGAAGCGGCGAACGACATAGGGGCTGTCCAGTAAGCGTCAATGCTTACGCGCTATTACCTACGTAAAAATATGTAAGTAATAGTACGTATATTTAAGAAAACGTTAATATTCAAGCAATACACTCTAGTTGAGTTATATAGAAATAATATCGCATGGATAAAATGGAAGAGACTTCACGATTTTTGTGATTTTTCTACGTTACACTTTAGGCGAGTCTTATAGAAATCCTTTTGCATGGATGAAATGGATCATATGATTCTTATGAATTTTCAATATAATTCAATATGATATAAAAAAATAGACATCGAATGTCTCGTAAATTAATGGTCTTATGTATTAGAGGTAACATTATGAATAAATCGACTAAATTGGTATTTTTGCTTTCGCCCCTAATCCGCTTTTCAGAAGCGGTCTTTAGC
>Ga0208119_100479_pt1 | contig 10465 bp, 7 predicted proteins | sample LakWasMet51_LOW8_2_FD_183887 | JGI IMG/M metagenome (GOLD analysis project Ga0208119, IMG submission 183887) | Freshwater sediment methanotrophic microbial communities from Lake Washington under simulated oxygen tension - Sediment Metagenome... | ecosystem: Environmental > Aquatic > Freshwater >... | reverse complement strand
TCATGAGTCCTGCAACCAACAAACATGGGATCTATCAGGCAAAAATCGTTACCCTGCTAAGCCGCATCATGCACACCGGCACCGTGATTACCGAATGCTCGGTAGAAACCCATGAAGGAACAAAAGTGGCTGATGTTGCCTGGGCATCGACGCAGTTTATCCAAACCAATAAAGATGCGACGCCCTTTATTGAAGCGCCTGAAATATGTGTCGAAATCATCTCGCCGTCGAACACCGTTGCGGAAATGGATGAAAAAAAAGAGCTTTACTTTGCCAGAGGTTGTAAAGAGTTTTGGCTATGTGACTCGGAAGGTAATATGAAGTTTTACAAAAATACCGGCGAACTGGAGCATAGCCTTATTTTTAATGATTTTCCTCTTAGAGTTGAAATGCATTAACCCATAGGATTGTAGGGTGCGCTTCGCGTACCTTGTTGGCCTAATTGCCTGAATTGTTTTAAAAATGGTACGCAAAGCGTACCCTACATGACTAACAAAAGAGCTACAAAAATGAAAACAATGCTTTATCCAACCGAAGAGTTACACAAGAAGCCATGCAATTTACTGACATTAAAACAAAAACTAAAGTTATTGCATTGGCGCTGCAAGAGTTAATTCATAAAAATAAAAGTTGCGGAGCTAAAATTTTATAAAGGTAAGGTAAATACCTTGATTCGCTTAGAAAGCGCAATACATATCCTGATGATAGCTCTTTATTTTAAAGCGGCCTCACTTGCCGAACTCTATACAGCTGAATAACAAATGACCCCAGAACAATTCAATCACTATGCCCGGCAGGGCTACAACCGCATCCCGGTTTGCCGCGAAGTGCTGGCCGACTTGGATACGCCTTTGAGCGCCTACCTGAAACTGGCCGACGGCGCTTATTCCTATTTATTCGAATCGGTACACGGCGGCGAGCAATGGGGGCGTTATTCGATTATCGGCCTGCCTTGTAAAACAGTCGTCAAAATTACCGGCAACCAAATCCGCCTGGAACAAAACGGCGAACTGATCGAATCGGTCGCGCACGACAACCCGCTGATTTGGATAGAGCAGTTCAAGGAGCGCTATAACGTTCCCGACATCGACACCCTGCCCCGCTTTAACGGCGGCCTGGTCGGCTATTTCGGCTATGAAACCATCGGCTATATCGAGCCTAAGCTGCGCAGCGCAGGAAAGTCCGACCCGCTGGGCAATCCCGACATTCTGCTGATGGTATCCGAAGAAATGCTGGTGTTCGATAACCTGTCCGGCAAAATGCTGCTGCTGACTCACGCCAACCCTGAACAAGACGATGCCTATAACCGTGCGCTTGCGCGAGTCGATGATTTGGCCGTCAAACTGCGCGAGCTGCAAGCCAAGCCGACCAAGAATCACAGCCACAAAAAAGTCGAAGAGTCCGATTTTATCTCCGGATTTACCCAGCAAGGTTTTGAAGATGCGGTATTGAAAGCCAAGCAATACATCTCCGACGGCGACATTATGCAGGTGGTGCTGTCGCAGCGCATGTCCATCCCCTACTCCGCGTCGCCGCTGAACTTATACCGGGCCTTGCGTTGTCTGAATCCGTCGCCGTACATGTTTTACCTGAACCTGGACGATTTCCATATCGTCGGTTCGTCGCCGGAAATCCTGGTCAGGCTGGAGGATAACATGGTCACGGTGCGCCCGATTGCCGGCACCCGTCGGCGCGGCGCAACGCCGGAACAGGACCTTGAATTGGAACAGGACCTGCTCGCCGACCCCAAAGAACTGGCCGAGCATTTAATGCTGATCGACCTGGGCCGCAACGATGTCGGCCGGGTCGCGGAAATCGGCACCGTGCAGTTGACCGACAAGATGATCGTCGAACGCTATTCGCACGTCATGCATATCGTCTCCAACGTCACCGGACAATTGCATCGCGGCGACAACGCCTTTGACGTGTTGGCTGCGACCTTCCCGGCCGGCACCGTCAGCGGCGCGCCGAAAATACGCGCAATGGAAATTATCGACGAACTGGAACCGGTCAAGCGCGGCGTTTACGCAGGCGCAGTCGGCTACATAGCCTGGTCGGGCAACCTGGATACTGCAATCGCAATCAGAACCGCCGTCATCAAAAACAACATGTTACATATACAAGCCGGTGCCGGTATCGTTTACGATTCCGTACCCAGAAACGAATGGGATGAGACCATGAATAAAGGCCGCGCAATATTCCGCGCCGTGAGTATGGCCGAAGCGGGCTTGGAAGGAGAGCAATCATGAGCGCCGTTAAAGTGGTCATGATCGATAACTACGACTCGTTCACTTACAACTTGGTGCAGTATTTTGGCGAACTGGGCGCCAATGTCACCGTGGTGCGTAACGATCAGGTCACCGTAGCGGATATAGAAAAACTAGCGCCCGATAAGCTGGTGGTTTCTCCCGGCCCCTGTACGCCGAAAGAAGCGGGCATCTCCGTTGACGCCATTTTAAAGTTTGCCGGAAAAACCCCTATCCTTGGCGTTTGCCTCGGGCATCAAAGCATCGGCTATGCGTTCGGCGGCAAAATCGTCCATGCCAAAAGCATCATGCACGGCAAAACTTCGCTGGTTTATCATCAGAATCAAGGCGTATTCAAAGGCCTTAACAATCCGTTTACCGCCACCCGCTATCATTCGCTGGTCATCGAACAGGAGAGCATTCCCGACTGCCTGGAGATAACCGCCTGGACGCAGGATGCAGCGGGTAAACTCGATGAAATCATGGGCGTAAGGCACAAACAACTTGATATTGAAGGCGTACAGTTTCATCCCGAGTCGATCTTGACCGAGCATGGGCATGATATGTTGAGGAATTTTTTGGAGAGGTGATTTGTTATTTCACCTCCCGGTTGAGAGCAACAAATGGTTAAAACGGTGTTAATTCCTGAGGAGAAAAAGCAATGATAAAGCGGATGACCCTCAAAAACCTGACTGTCTTTTCAGAGGCGGATCTCGAATTCGGGCGGAATTTGAATGTGATCATTGGCGAAAACGGCGCAGGTAAAACACACTTACTTAAGATGATTTATTCGGTATTGGCGGTGAGCGCAGAAGAACAGCGCAAGCCAAGGGGGCTACTTTCCCCCTCGTTACCCACTAAGTCGTTTTTACAAACACGGCTTGCCGATAAATTGGTTAATATTTTCCGACCCGAATCGCTAGGTCGCCTGGCGAAGAGAAAACAAGGGCGGCAACGATGTGATATTCATTTAGTCTTTGAGCAAAGTAATTGTGATATAGCGTTTAGCTTTGCCGGCAACAGTAAAACTGAAGTAAGTATCGAAAAGTTACCGGAGGCCTGGATAGATGTTTCCCCTGCATATTTACCTACACGTGAATTGCTAACCATATTTCCTAATTTCATTTCTGTTTATGAAGGACACTATCTTGAGTTTGAAGAAACCTGGCGTGATACCTGTCTTTTACTCGGTGCATTAATACAAAGAGGCCCTAAGGAAAAACGAATTCGTGAGCTTCTTGAACCTTTAGAAAAAGCAATGGGCGGAACCATAGTGCTTGATCAAAACGGTCGATTTTATCTAAAAAATGATAGCGGCCGTATGGAAATGCCATTGGTTGCCGAGGGTTTGCGAAAGTTAGGAATGCTTGCGCGCTTGATTGCGACTGGAGCACTGTTGGATAAAGGTTACTTGTTTTGGGACGAGCCTGAAGCCAATCTCAACCCCGTCCTCATCAAACAAGTTGCAAAAAGTATTTTGGATTTGTGCGATTCCGGCATCCAAGTTTTTATCGCTACGCACAGCCTTTTCTTGCTACGAGAGCTTGAAATATTGCTATCCGATCCAATTCGTAAAAAAGTTAAAACCAAATTTTTTGGGCTTCATCAAACCGATGAGGGCGTTAGAATCGATCAAGGTTCCACTGTAGACGACATAGGCGATATAGCTGCACTCGACGAAGAGCTGGCGCAATCTGACCGTTTCTTGTCTGTCGCTTGATCATGCAGCGTTTTAACGTGGATGGATTAAATTTTGATTTTCCTGATGATTGGCCGGTTGGCAAATACGATGACTGGTCATTTTATCGAAATCAATTCTCACGCATGTGGAACGGTATCAAGTCTCTGGATTTGCTTGCTATTGATTCAGATAAAACAGCATGGTTAATTGAAGTCAAAGATTATCGTATCAATTCCCGCACAAAACCTTCTGATCTGGCAGAAGAAGTCGCGCACAAAGTTTTTGATACATTGGCCGCTATCATTCCGGCAAAAATTCATGCAAGCGATCCTGATGAAAAGCGGCTAGCCCATGCGGTATCTGCTTCACGCAAGTTGAGAGTCGTCTTGCATCTTGAGCAACCTGCGAAGCATTCAAAGCTGCGCCCACGCGCCATCAACCCTGCGGATCTGCAACAAAAAATGCGGCAATTGCTAAAGCCGGTTGATGCACACCCACTGGTTGTTGACATGGACTCAATGACAGGACTTGAGTGGAACGTAAGTTAACGAGTAACTCCGCATAAAAATTGAGTACTGAGCCTTTAATCAGAGCAAGGACTCGCCAACTTAAGACATGAGAAACTTCGTGTCTTCGTGGTTAATCAATCAGGAGTGCATCATGACTCGTATCGCCTGGCTATTCTTAAGCGCAGTATTATTCACCTCAGCCACTCAGGCAAAACCGTTAACCCCGGAACAGGTGCCGGAGCCGCTCAAACCCTGGATAGCCTGGGTATTGCAGGACAGCCCCGAACCACCCTGCCCTTTCATCTACAACAGCTACGAAGAAAAACGCTGTAGCTGGCCCACTCAAACCCAGCTTGATTTAACCAACGAAAAAGGCTCTTTTTCGATGAGCTGGACGGTGTACCGGGACAGCTGGATCAGCTTGCCGGGCGATAAAAAACACTGGCCGCTTAATGTGACGGTTGATAACAAAACCGCTCTGGTCATGGATAAAGAAGGCATACCGTCGATAAAGCTGACTGCGGGCCTGCCGTACCAAATCAAGGGCGAGTTCTTGTGGACTGCCGTTCCCGATAACTTAAAAATACCCGACGACACCGGGCTAATTGAACTGCGCATTAACGGCGCACTCATACCGACACCGACCATCAAAGACGGGCAGCTGTGGCTAAAGGAAAGCGAGACAGGTTTAAAGAAACCGGAAAACGTCCAAAACAACCTGGATATTCAGGTGTTCCGCAAAATCACCGACGACGTGCCCGCCGAGATCCTGACCCGGCTGATACTGGAAGTCTCCGGTGAACAGCGCGAAGTGAAATTGCCCCGGCCTCTTTTGGACGGTTTTATTCCACTGCGTTTGCAAAGCCCGTTACCGGCACGTCTCGAACCCGATGGACAATTATTGATCCAACTGCGCCCCGGCCACTGGCAAATCGACATCCTGAGCAGAAACAGCAAAGAGTTGAATACGCTCCCGCTCGCGCCTATCGAACAAGGCCTCCAATGGCCGGAATCGGAAATTTGGTCATTTGAAGCCCGCCCCCAACTGCGCGTGGTTGAAATCGAACAGCTCAGCGCGATAGATCCCAGCCTGACCAACTTGCCGGACGACTGGAAAAACCTTCCGGCCTATAAAATCAACCAGGGCCAGGCGATGGGTTTTAAAACCATCCGCCGGGGCGACCCTGAGCCTGAACCCAATCAGCTCAATTTAAGCAGAAAGCTATGGCTGGATTTTGACGGCCAAGGCTACACCGTCAACGACACAATTACCGGCAACATGACCCGCGGCTGGCGTCTAAATACCCTGCCGCAAACGCAACTGGGCAGAGTCACCCTAAACGGCGGCAACCAGCTTGTTAACCGGGATAAATCCGGCAAGCAAGGCGTTGAAGTCCGAAGCGGCGCGATAACGCTCGATGCCGACAGCCGTATTGCCGGTGCAATCGGCTCAACCAGCGCCGTGGGCTGGGAGCAGGATTTCCACACGGTCCGCGCCGAACTGAACCTGCCGCCGGGCTGGCGTTTGCTGGCGGCAGGCGGCGTCGATAATGTGCCGGATAGCTGGATTTCCCGCTGGACCTTACTGGACTTGTTCCTGGTGTTAATCGCGGCGCTGGCGACAGGCCGCCTGTGGAATCCCTATTGGGGCGGCCTCGCCTTGGTCACCCTGGTATTGATCTGGCATGAACCGGGATCGCCCCATTTCGTCTGGCTGAATATTCTGGCCGCAACCGCCTTGATCAAGGTATTGCCGCCAGGCCGATTGTTAAAATTCATGAGCTGGTATCGCAACGCTTTCTGGCTGGCCTTAATCATGCTCACCTTGCCTTTTATGGTGCAACAGGTGCGCACCGGGCTTTATCCGCAACTGGAAAGACCCTGGCAAGCGGTCCCTATGCCCAGCTTCCAAGACCGCGGCATGGTCGGCAGAGCGGTTGAAATGACCGCCCCGGCACCCGTCTCCGAAGCGATCAGCGAGATGAAAGAAAAAGTTTTAAAAAGATCGATGCCGTCCGATGCCGCATCGTCTTATGGTTATGCAACCCAGGCGGTCGATTTTGACCGCATCGACCCTAAAGCCAAAGTGCAGACCGGCCCCGGTTTACCGCAATGGCAATGGCGCAAGGTGCTGTTGTCATGGAACGGTTCGGTTGACGCCCAGCAACACCTGCACTTATGGTATTTAACGCCGACACTGACCCTGCTGCTCAACTTCATCCGTGCGATTTTAGTCGCGGCGCTGGCCTTGCTGATGTTCGGCGTTGCGGAAAAGTTCAGCTTTAAACGTATTCGAGCTTCGACGCCGTTGCTGCTGTGGTTGTTGCTGTTGCCGATGCTGTCGATGCCGTCACCCAAGACGTATGCCGAAATTCCGGGCCAAGCTGTACTGGACGAACTGCGCAACAAGCTGCTGGAAAAGCCGGTGCCGCCGGACTGCTTGCCGGGCTGCGCGCAAATTCAGCAGATGAAAATAATCCTTACCGATAAGGAACTGGCAATCGATCTACAGATTCACGCCCAGCAATCCGTAGCGGTTCCTTTGCCCGCCGAATATGAACAATGGTTCCCCATCCGGGTTCTGGTTGACGGTAAAACAGCATCAGGGCTTTACCGCGATAACAACGGCTTGTGGCTTAACCTGGCCCCAGGCGAGCATCAGGTGGCGCTAAACGGAGCCGTGCCGTTGTTAAGTAAATTCACCCTGCCTTTGCCGTTAAAGCCTAACCGGGTCGACATTCAAAATACCGGTTGGCAAGTCGTCGGCCTACAGGAAGACGGCGAGATTGACGATCAACTGCAATTTAGCCGCATCGATCAAACCCATCAGCAAAAAGAAGCCGAACTGGAACCGAGCGCCTTGCCGCCGTTTGTCAGGATAGAGCGCAGCCTGCAACTGGGTCTGGACTGGCGGGTTATTACCCGGATCATCCGCGTTTCGCCGGCCGATTCCGCCGTGGTCTTGTCCGTGCCCTTGCTGCCGGGCGAGTCGGTTACCAGCCCCGGCATCCGGGTCAAGGACGGTAAGGTCGAGGTGAACATCCCGGCCCGGCAAACCGAGCTGCAATGGCAATCTACGCTCGAAAAGTCGGAAAAAATCGCTTATGCGGCGACCGAAACAGATCAATGGATCGAGGTGCTAAAAGCCGACATCAGCCCGATCTGGCATCTTGAAACATCCGGCCTCGCGATGATTCATCTGAATAACGACGGGCAATGGCTGCCGGAATGGCATCCCTGGCCGGGCGAAAACATCGCCCTGCAAATAACCCGGCCCGAAGCGGTGGAAGGACAAACCTTAACCATCGACACTAGCCGTTTGAGCATCAAACCGGGGCAACGCAACCGGGAAGCCGAATTAAACATCAGCTTGAGAAGCTCGCAAGGATCGCAACACACGCTAATCCTGCCGGAACACGCCGTACTGCAAAGCGTAGCCATCAATGGACAGACTCAACCGCTCAGGCAGGAAGGCCGAAAGCTCACCGTGCCGGTCAATCCCGGCAAGCAGGAAGTCGCAATCGGCTGGCGGGAGGCGACCGGCATCAACACTATTCTGACTACGCCGCAGGTGGACTTGGGAGCGCCGAGCGTCAACGCCAACCTGAATATCGGCTTAGGGTCCGACCGCTGGGTATTATTTGCAATAGGGCCGAAACTCGGGCCTGCGGTTTTATTCTGGGGCGTGCTGATTGTTATATTGATGCTGTCGCCGGGTCTTGGCAAAATCCCGCTGACGCCTTTAAAAGCCCGACAATGGTTTTTATTGTTGATCGGGCTGAGCCAGATACCCTTGCCATCGGCAGGCATTGTCATCGCCTGGTTAATGCTGCTGGGCTGGCGCAAGACGCAACCGATTGCGGGCCTTCGCTATTTTAATGCGCTGCAAACGATCATCGCCCTGTTAACCGTGGTATCGCTGGGCTTGTTGTTTTTAGCGGTCGAGCACGGTTTGCTGGGGTCTCCCGATATGCAGATCAACGGCAACCAGTCTTCCGCATTCAACTTGAACTGGTATCAGGATAGAAGCCCGGCGGCATTGCCCACGGCGACGCTGGTCTCGGTACCGCTGATTGCGTACCGCGTGCTGATGCTGCTCTGGTCGCTCTGGTTGGCCGTGTCATTGCTCAACTGGCTGAAGTGGGGATGGGCGTGTTTTTCCAGCGACGGGCTTTGGCATAAAGCCGTCAAGAAAGAAAAAGCAGCGGCCGTCGAACGGGAAGACAAGTGGATAGCCGATGAACCAAAAGATAAATAAATAGCTGATGTTACGCACTGTCCACGAAAAGCACGAAAGGCACGAAAAAAAATAGAGCGCCGTATGTTTCCCGGTTTACGACATTCATCTTTCCAATCTTGACGATGGGCTTTACTTATTGTTCCTGTACCCGGTTTCTTTTCGTGCTTTTCGTGTTTTTCGTGGACTACGCTTTTTTATTAGGTACATGCGTAACATCAGTCAATAATTACCACGAAGACACGAAGGAGCGCGGAGCAAACAATCGTAAAAACTTCGTGGTGCATTACCCAATCCGCTTACATTTTTTTGCTTCAACCAAACCATGTCAACCTTCCACTTCCAGCAGTTTTCCGTATTGCAACAACGCTCCGGCATGAAAATATGCACCGATGCCGTGTTATTCGGCGCAATGTCTCCGGTCAAACCGGGCGACCGCGTACTCGACATAGGCGCGGGCACCGGCGTGCTTGCGCTGATGGCCGCCCAGCTCGGCGCAGCGAACGTCACCGCCGTGGAATTAACTGAAGAAGCGTTTAAAGAAGCCGACCTCAACTTCAATAACAGCCGCTGGGCAACACGCCTCGAAGCCGTACACCAGGATATTCAAAGCTTCGCCTTAAGCGCAGACCGGCAATACGACCTGATCATCAGCAACCCGCCGTTTTTTGAAAACCATCTTAAAACCGCCGATACCCTTAGAAATACCGCCCGGCACACCGATCAACTGCCCTTTATCGACTTGATCCGTAGTGCCGGACAATTATTATCCCCACGGGGTTTGCTTTATCTGCTGCTGCCCGCGCATGCCGTAGCAACGTTTTCCGCCGTGGCCCTGACGGCAGGATTTTATTTGATCGGGCAAACCGATTTTCGCGGCTATGCGCATAACGAGGCCAAAGTATCGGCGCTGACGTTTGGCCGCGCAGCGGCCGTGTTTACGGCTGGATTGTTGACGATCTATGAAGCCCGCAACGTTTACAGCCCGGACAGTGAATTTTATTTGGCGGATTTTCTGTTGCGGTTTGCAAAAGACCGGCCCAAGCGGCCCGGCTGATAGTGTTGAACGTGAAGATTATCGCATCGGATGCACTGCCACTACCCGGATAAAGCCCATTCAAAGCCAACCCAGACGTTTGCAGGCGCCATAAACAAGGTACACGCCAAGACCGCAAACAAACAAGCCGAAGATCAGCAGCAGCTGCGGACCCGCCATTTGGTTTGCGAAGTAAGCGCCAATCCACGAGCCGAAAAACATGGTCGCAGCCAGTATGACGGCCGCCTTAATATCTACATTTCCATGCCGGTAATATTCGAATGCCGCGGCGAGACCGACGGGCGGAAGCAGCAGTTCCGGTCGCCATGTGCTGAGAAAAACCAGCCCAATAAATAAGCGCCGGTACGATGATGATGCCTCCGCCGATGCCGAAGAAGCCAGCGGCGATGCCGCCGACAATACCGATAATCACAAACATGAACCATGACGGCATCCGGATTCTCCTTTTGAATAAGGTCGAGTACAAAACTCCTGACGCCGTCCAACATAATCGATACAACACCGCCTGTCCATTACTCGGCTGAACATTCCGTAACGAACTGCCAAGCGGCAATAAAAACCTTGCACACGGCAGCTGCATTCTTAAACTATTTCGGCTACTTAAGAGGATTCCCGGCAGGATCGGCTTAAGCGCTCCTGCCGGGGTAGTTTTACTACCCAATGGCCTGTAGCGGATCGGTATGTTTCAAGCCGAACGCTTCCGCCACCGCGGGATAAGTCACGACCCCGCGATAG
>Ga0208119_100473_pt1 | contig 10501 bp, 10 predicted proteins | sample LakWasMet51_LOW8_2_FD_183887 | JGI IMG/M metagenome (GOLD analysis project Ga0208119, IMG submission 183887) | Freshwater sediment methanotrophic microbial communities from Lake Washington under simulated oxygen tension - Sediment Metagenome... | ecosystem: Environmental > Aquatic > Freshwater >... | reverse complement strand
TACAACTGATCGAAGCTGAACTTGATACTTTGTATATCATCAGTCAGGTATTAAACAGCACCCACGATTTGCATGCCAAATTACAGGCGGTTTTGGAGATACTGCACAAACGGTCGGGCATGCGTTCCGGCATGATAACGCTGCGGGAAATCGAAAGTAACAGCATGATTGTCAGCGTCGTCCACACCAACGGCGGCGGTAAATTTACCGAGCCGGTCAGATACAATCCGGGCGAAGGTTTGATGGGTGCCATCCTTGACGAAGGCAGCACCATCGTCATTGAAAAAGTGTCCGAAGAGCCGCGTTTTTTAGGCCGTCTGGGTTTGTACGATCCCGAACTGCCGTTTATCGGCTCGCCCATCTATATAGAAGAAGGCGACACCATCGGCGTGCTGGCCGCCCAGCCGGATAACAGCCAGTTTCTGGGCGAGCGCGCCCGGTTTATGGAAATGATTGCCAACCTGATTGCGCAAAGCGTCAAAATGTTGCGGGTCATCGAACGCAAACAGCGCAATCTGCTCAGCGAACGGGATCAACTCAAACAGGCGCTGATCAAGAACTACAGCTTCGAGAATATCATCGGCCATTCGCCGCCGATGTTAAAAGTGTTCGATTTGATTCGCCAGGTTGCAAAATGGAATACCACGGTATTAATCCGCGGCGAATCAGGCACCGGTAAAGAAGTGGTCGCCAATGCGATTCACTTTAACTCGGGCTGCGCCGGCGGGCCGTTTTTAAAACTCAATTGCGCCGCCTTGCCCGACACCTTATTGGAATCTGAATTATTCGGCCACGAAAAAGGCGCGTTCAGCGGCGCGGTCAGCCAACGTAAAGGCCGTTTTGAACTGGCCGATAACGGCACCCTGTTTCTCGATGAAATCGGCGAAATTTCCGCATCGTTCCAGGCCAAACTGCTGCGTGTATTGCAGGAAGGCGAATTCGAACGGGTCGGCGGCACCCAAACCATCAAGGTTAATGTGCGCATCATTGCAGCAACCAATCGCGACCTTGAAGAAGAAGTGACCAAAGGCGAGTTCAGGGAAGATTTGTATTATCGCCTTAATGTCATGCCGGTCTTCATGCCTGCATTACGCGACAGGACCGAGGACATTCCGGAGTTATCCGAATTCCTGCTCGGCAGAATTTCGCAGCAGCAAGGCGGCCGACCGCTGGAAATCAAGGAAAGTGCGATACGCATATTGATGAAGCACAGTTGGCCCGGCAACGTTCGCGAACTGGCAAACCGGCTGGAACGCGCCGCCATCATGAGCCCGAACGGCATTATCGATCGCGACGTGATGGTCAGCACCGGCCTGGAAGACGAAATCGGCACGGCTATCAGTCATAAACCGCAAAAATCACCCGCGATTGATTTTAATGATGAAAACATGGACGACCGGGAACGGGTCATCGCCGCGTTGGAGCAAAGCGGTTGGGTACAAGCCAAAGCCGCCCGCCTGCTGAATATGACACCTAGGCAAATCGCTTACCGGATTTTGACCTTGGATATTACTATGAAGCAAATTTAAGGAATCTTTGAGCAGGTTTTTCACCACGAAGACACAAAGAGCACGAAGAATAAATATCAACTTCGTGCTCTTCGTGTCTTCGTGGTGAATCAAAAAATTTAATCAATAACTCCCCAAAGCATTTGGAGCAACAATGACTATTTTATATGTACAACACGATTACGCCGTCTTCGGCTTTGGTGAAACCCGACAAGAAGCCCTCGCGATGGCAGCGCAATGGCTAAAAGATGAGACCGGGAAACAAGGCTGTTCAGTTGAATATGCAGAAAGCTTATTGGTAACGTCACCCAAACCCGGACAAATGACGCTCTACCAAACCGATGAACACATCCCCGGCGATGCGGAAAACTGGGGCGGTGAAGAGCTTTTGGATTGGTATCATGATGTAGCCTGAGCGCCATTCAACGGGAATGAGAGCATAGCTCTATCTTAAATCAAGGTATTATTTGTCTGAACAATGGTGTTCGCTTTATTGCGCAACAGCCTTTCGTTGTCCAACGTTACAGTGATGGTAGGTGATAGGAAAATCCGAAAGCCGTCCCCCTATTGAAGCGTCGAAATGCCGGGCATACAAAGCATCCCCGACAGAGCTGTTATTACAACGGGTTTGGAACACTATTACACTTTTGCATTACCTTCCTCTGCCGCTCTGCGATACCAATAAGCTGCTTTGGTATGATCCTGTGCCACGCCTTGGCCAGATTGGAATTTAAGCGCCAGATTGTATTGCGCATTTGCATTGCCTTGTTCGGCTGCTTTGCTATACCAGGAAACCGCTTCAGCATAGTCCTGTGTAACATATTGGCCTTGATCATACATAAGACCCAAATTGAACTGAGCCTTTGCGTGACCTAGTTCTGCCGATTGTCGGTAAAGTGAAAAGGCTTCTGCATGCCGCCCCCGATCATTCAGGTCACATGCACGCTGAAACATAGCTTCACTATCAGTGCTCGATGGCGGTGGCTGCGTGTCTTGTTGCTGTCGTTGTTGTTCAGTTGCTTTGCCGGTATCGTTGAACGGCGCCTGTTCACCCTGCTGCTTAGCTTTGGCTTCCTGCTCCCGAATCCAGGCATTATGCCCTGCACGCTTAACCGGGTCTATTAAGACAGCATAGGAAACATTGACAAGTCTAATGACTCTTTCAGCTTCCTCGGTGCTACCCTGGAATTTATCGGGGTGGAAAGTTTGACACAGGGCTTTATAGGCCGCTTTGATGACACTGGCGGGGGCGTCTCTTGTAACCTTCAGGTTGTCGTAATGGGTACGTATGTTAGCCATAGAACTTGTTTTTGTAGTTTTTTACCGTGAACGAAAATCTTGGCAATTATAACCGGTTCTATCGCACATTAACCGCAAAAACGCATACGTCGAATATGCAGATATTGGGAGGTGCTACTGACGTACCTAATAATATTGAACTCAAAAGCATCAGATCAAAATCACGTTAGTCATTGTCCCATTAATTACAAAACCTAAAAACATGACTGTTGCGTTTGCAACAATACTGCCCAGACACTAAAACAATAACCATATAAATCAATACTATAAAATAAAATACCGCCGTTGGCATGGCCTGTGCTTTTGCTTTAGTAAGCAAGTAAACGCAACTTACGAGGTCAGATACTATGGAATTACCAGTCTTAAACGATGCCCCTGCGGCTAAAGGCGGCTGTGCAGCCAGTTCATGCGGTACAACCGACAATCAAATGGATTCATTGCCTGATTCGATACGGGAGAAGGTACAGAATCATCCGTGTTATTCGGAAGATGCCCATCATTACTTCGCCAGAATGCACGTTGCAGTTGCTCCGGCTTGTAATATCCAGTGCCATTACTGTAACCGTAAATACGATTGCAGTAATGAATCGCGTCCCGGCGTGGTTTCCGAAGTGCTGACGCCGGATCAGGCGGTTAAAAAAACCATGGCGGTGGCGGCTACTATTCCGCAAATGACCGTTCTGGGTATCGCCGGCCCCGGCGATCCGTTAGCCAATCCTGAACGCACCTTCGAAACCTTCCGCCGTTTAAGCGAAGAAGCGCCGGACATCAAATTATGCGTATCAACGAATGGTCTTGCGCTGCCCGATTCGGTAGAGGAATTGTCCAAGCACAATATCGATCATGTCACTATCACCATTAACTGCGTTGACCCTGAAATCGGCGCGAAGATTTATCCGTGGATTTACTGGAACAATAAACGCATTACCGGCGTAAAAGCCGCAAAAATCCTGATTCAACAGCAGCAAAAAGGCTTGGAAATGCTGATTGCCAAAGGCATTTTGGTTAAGGTCAACTCGGTGATGATTCCCGGTATAAACGATCAGCATTTGGCGGAAGTGAGTCGCGTTGTTAAATCCAAAGGCGCATTTTTGCACAACGTGATGCCGCTGATTGCCGAAGCCGAACACGGCACTTTCTACGGCGTGATGGGGCAACGCGGTCCTACCCCCGATGAACTGCAAGACCTGCAAGACAGCTGTTCCGGCGATATGAATATGATGCGCCATTGCCGTCAATGCCGCGCCGATGCGGTGGGCTTGTTGGGCGAAGATCGGGGCGACGAGTTTACGCTGGACAAGATTGAAGAGATGGACATCGACTATCAGGCGGCGATGGAAAAACGCAAAGTGATTCATGTCGCTATACAGGCTGAGATGGACAGTAAACGTTTGGAAAAAGCCCAAAAGGCGCAGCAACTTAAAGAAGAACCCAAACTCACTACGCGCCCGGTATTAATGGCCGTAGCCACCAGCGGGCAAGGCGTGATTAACATGCACTTCGGTCATGCCAAAGAATTCCTGATTTATGAAGCCTCGCCGGACGGTGTGCGTTTTATCAGTCATCGCAAAGCCGATCAATATTGCGGCGGCGACAGCACTTGCGGCGACGGTGAAACCACTTTACAGCTGACTATCCGCGCTTTGGCAGGATGCGAAGCGGTATTGTGTTCCAAAGTCGGTTATGAACCTTGGGAGCAGCTGGAAGCGGCCGGAATCGCACCCAACGGCGAACATGCAATGGAACCCATCGAAGAAGCTGTGCTGGCTGTTTACAAAGAGATGGCGGCAGCGGGTAAGTTGGATGAGGCTAAAGATTCAGTTAGGGCCAGTGCGTAAGTTAACGTCACAAAGCCGGCCGGGGCATGTTGCCCCGGCCGAAACGTTTGAGATTGGTTAAATAGCTCAGACATCGCAGAAACATTAGGGACGGGGTTGCAAACCCCGTCCCGCCCTAGGGATAGCCGCAATTTATCGTTCCCACGCTCCGCGTGGGAACGCCGCCAGAGACGCTCTGCGTCTCGCACCGCTGGAGCGGTGCTGAATCCATTCCCACGCCGGAGCATGGGAACAATAAACATTTTAGGAGCCCGTCATGGCAGTAAAAATTATTGAATCCTGCGTTAATTGCTATGCTTGCGAACCGGTTTGTCCAAGTAAAGCCATTTATGAGGCTAAACCGCATTTTTTGGTTAACAGCAAAAAATGCACCGAATGCGAGGGCGACTTCCCCGTTTATCAATGTGCCAGTATTTGCCCTATTGAAGGTGCGATATTGAATTCATTGGGCGAGCCTATTAACTTGCCAGGCTCTTTAACCGGCATTCCGCCGGAAAGAATGGCGGAAGCAATGGCCGAGTTGCAGGGCCACTGATTGAGGACATCCTGATGGCTACTGTCACTTTCTACGAAAAACCCGGTTGCATTAACAATACCCGGCAAAAGAAATTATTAGCTGCGGCGGGCCATCAGGTTGTGGCGCTGAATTTATTGACTGAAGCCTGGCAGCCTGACCGCTTGCGCACTTTTTTCGGTAAATTGGCGGTACGGAATTGGTTCAATTACAGCGCCCCGGCCATCAAACAGGGCGAGATTGAACCTGACAACCTGACAGAGCATGAAGCGTTAGCGCTGATGGTGAAAAATCCGTTGTTAATTCGTCGCCCGTTAATGCAAGTCGGCGATAGAGTGATGGCGGGATTCGATCAGTACGCGGTCGATAACTGGATCGGCTTAAAAGAAATCCAGCCTCATCAGGATATTGAAAGCTGCCCTCGCCCGCTTGCACAAGCAAGTTGCGGTCATGAGTAAACCTCCGATCTTATCTGTTGATGGCGTACCGCGAGCAGTTACGTTATCCGAACGCGTTCACTGGATAGGTGCGCTCGATCCCTCGTTGCGCACCTTCGACATCATCTTAAAAACCGCCAACGGTACCAGCTACAACGCTTATGTGGTCAGGGGCAGCGAAGGCGTTGCCGTCATCGATACCGTCAAGGAAAATTTTGCCGATGATTTTTTTGCCCGTTTGGAATCGGTAGCGCGTTATGACGAAATTAAAGTCATCGTCCTGAATCATCTTGAACCCGATCATACCGGCGCATTGCCGGAACTGATGCGCCGCGCGCCGCAAGCTCAACTGTACATTTCCCAGAAAGCGCAATCCATGCTTAAAGCCCTGCTAAAACAGGATGCGTTCGATTTTACGCCGGTCTTTACCGGCGACAAAGTATCGCTCGGCGACCGCACGTTGGAATTTTTCCACACCCCTTATTTGCATTGGCCGGATACGCAATGCACTTATTTAGTGGAAGAAAAAACCCTGTTTTCCGGCGATGTGTTTGGCTGCCATTTTTGCGATGCGCGGCTGTTTAACGACGAAGTCGGCGATTTCCGCTTTTCGTTTGAATATTACTATGCCCACATCATGCGGCCGTTTAAAGAGTATGTGAATCGGGCGCTGGTCCTGATTGAACCTTTGCTGCCGCTCAATAAAATCCTGCCTGCGCATGGTCCGCTGTTACGCGACCAACCGCAACGGTATGTACAGCGTTATCGTGAATTATCGACCGCGGCGTTGCAAAGCGAAATCAGCGCGGGCGAAAAAACCTTGTTGATCTTTTATATCAGTTCCTACGGCAATACGCGGCGCATGGCCGAAGCCATTTATGAAGGCGCGATGGCGGTGGAGCATGTGCGCGTCTCGTTATACGACCTGGAAGGCAGTGAAATAGCGCCGTTTGTCGACTTAATAGAAGGAGCGGACGGCATCCTGTTCGGTACGCCGACCATTAACGGCGATGCGGTTAAACCGGTGTGGGATTTATTGTCCTCGCTGGCGGTCATCAATCTCAAATCGAAACTGGGCGGCGTTTTCGGCTCGTACGGCTGGACCGGGGAAGGCGTGAAAATGGTTGAAGATCGCTTGCGCGGTCTCAAATTGCGTGTGCCCATTCCGGGAATACGCATTAAGTTAATTCCGACCGAGGAAGAAATCGAAATCTGTCGTGAATTCGGGCATGAAATGGCACAGGACCTAATGGGTTTAAGACAACCCAAAGTGATCGATATGGCCGATCTTGCTTAATATTTTTTTAACACATCAGGAGAGTAGCAATGGCGAAAGCGTCAATTACCTTTGAAGATATTAATGTCACCGTTTCGGCCCCTGCGGGCACCCGGGTGATCGAGATTTCCGAAAAGGTCGGTTCGGGTATTACTTACGGCTGCCGCGAAGGCGACTGCGGTACTTGCATTATGAAAGTCACCGAAGGCTGGAACAATCTGGCCGAACCGTCTGTGCTTGAAGATAAAGTCCTGCGCGAAAACATGGCCGGTAAACATAATCGGCTGGCGTGCCAAGCGCAAGTGCTGGGCGGAACAATCAAGGTCCGGCCGGTTTAAAAGTTAAGAAACATGCTGGTTCCCAAGCTCCAGCTTGGGAACCCAGATAACGAAGCTCCTGCTTCGCGAGACGGGAAGCTGGAGCTTGGGAACTAGCGCTCACTAAAATCTTTAACTTAATGGCAGTGGCGCTATGCGTGGTAATGCAGATAAGAATAACGTCGATGATTCCCCTCGCGGAAACATGCGACAACACATCACACTCATAAGGAGTAAATCATGGCTTTAGTTACTTTTTCAAATCCCGAATACCGGGATAAAACCGTCTATGCCGTCGCAGGCAGTCATACCGAAACACTGCTGAAACTGGCCCGGGAAAACAAAATCCCGATCAATTACGAATGCGAAGACGGCGAATGCGGCACCTGCCTGGTAAAAGTCAGCAGCGTCGATCAAAAGCACCAACGCATGGGCGGCCCTTTAACCGAAAAAGAGAAAGAAGTGCTGCGCGTTAGCGGCAAAATCAGCAAAGAAGAAATGGAGCAAATGATTGTTGACGATATACCGTCGCCCTGGCGCTTGGCTTGCCAGATGATAGTCAGGGATGAAGATATTCTGGTCGAATATTAATCATGTCTGCCGCTCTCCAACTCCAGGATAACCGGGAGCAGATCTATGCCCGGCTAAAGCCCAAGTCCATGATGAGTCCCAATCATGAATGGCTGGCCTGCATGATGGCCAGTTGGTGTGCCGGGCAAGGCGTTTTGCCCGACACGATGGGGTTGGAGTCCGGGCAGTTTAACGAGCTAACAAACCGTCTTTTTCCCGGCTGCAGCATTCCGGACCACGCGCCATCGGGTAGCAAACTGGACTTTAGCCGAATGCTGGAAAAAGATGATCTGGTCAACCTGCTCAAGCATTTCAGCAAGCCCGATGTTATCGAAATAGACTGGATCATAGGCGTTATCGTAGCCGGCAGTCTGGGCAGCGATCACTTATGGCAGGATTTAGGCCTCTGGTCGCGCTCGCAATTGAGCGCCATGCTGCAATACAACTTTCCCGAATTAGCCGCAAAAAACGACAAGGACATGAAATGGAAAAAGTTCATATACAAGCAGCTTTGCGAAGCGGAAGGCTTGTACCTGTGCCGAGTGCCCTCTTGCGAAGTATGTATCGACTATCCCAAATGTTACGGTTCCGAAGAATAGAGTCTAGCGTTCGATTTGCACATCAGCGTTTCATAAACAAACGGCATCGTTTGCGCTGCCCCTGCATGGGATGGGCCTGCTGAACATTTTTCCTAGAATAGGGTTGGTAATAACTTCCCGAAACATAAACTCATCATTCCCACGCTCTGCGTGGGAATGCAGCCTGAACCGCAGAGCGCTCGTCTTTATACACAAGTGTCTGCGGACTGTAGTTAGGCGGGAAACATGCGCGATATACAGACCTTCCAGGTTTTTAAAACATGGAAGGTCTGACGTGCAACGTTTTGACTGTGGCCGGACGGGGTTTGCAACCCCGTCCGAAACGTTTGACGGATGAAGATATGGCAGTAGTTATCGAAAACGCTAGGGACGGGGGTGCAACCCCCGTCCCGCTCGTGGATTAATTTGCAAATCAATATTCACGCTGATCCTGCATGGATGGGCCTATTGAACATTCTACTTAATTGAAGTGACCGACCGGTTCCGGCGGCGCTTCTAATCGCTTGGGTTGGGCGACGAACACACCCTGAGATTCGGCATAACCGGCACGTAACAATCCCATCATAAATAAAAATAAGGTGTGCATCATGTTAAATAAGATGAAAAACCCCAGTCTGTTAACGATCAAAATGCGTTTTACGATCATTTTGAGCACCTTGGTCATCGGTTTTTCGCTGTTCGGTTTCGCAACCTTCAAAGCCATGAACACACTTAATGTTAATGGCCCCATTTACCAACGCATTGTTCAGGGCAAAGATATTATTGCCGATATTCTGCCGCCGCCTGAGTACATCATCGAATCCTATCTGGTAACGCTGCAATTAACGCAAGCTGCCGACCCTGCTGAAATCAGCGCCTTAGTGACGCGCTTTCAATCGCTAAAAACGGAATACGAGTCCCGCCATAGTTACTGGTTAGGCCAAGCTTTGGAACAGGAGCTCCATGCTCCCCTGCTTCAAACCTCTTATCAGGCGGCACAAGACTTTTATACTGAAGCCGACCATCATTTCCTGCCTGCCATCCAGGCAGAAGACCGCAACGCATCGCAGGCCAGCCTCCAAAAAATGCGCCGCGCCTACGAACAGCACCGCATCGCTGTTGATAAAGTGGTGCAGCTTACCACGGCTCGCAATGCAACGGATGAGGCGCAAGCCCGAAACACCATCCATTTGTACAGCATCATCCTGATCGGCATTTTCGCTTTCAGCGTTGCGGCGGCTGTAGCATTAACAGCATTAATCAGTCGCGGCATTATTCGTCAATTGGGCGGCGAGCCCAGCGATGTTGCCGCTTTGGCCGGAAACATCGCCACCGGCAAACTGGATAATGCCATAGCGATTAAACGAAACGATAGCGGCAGTTTGCTGGCAACCATGAAAAACATGCAGCAACAACTGCTTGAGCGCATAACGGCGGATCGCCAAATAGCCAACGAAGCCCTGCGCATCAAGACGGCCTTGGATAGCATCAGTTCAAACGTGATGGTAGCCGATAATGAGCACACTATCATCTACATGAACCCGGCGGTGCATAATATGATGCGGCGGGCCGAAACCGACATCCGCAAGTCCATTCCGCATTTTGATTCCGACAAACTAATGGGTTCATGCATCGACTCTTTTCACGAAAACCCGGCGCATCAGAAAGGATTACTGACGCAATTGAGTTCGACTTTCCGAAGCGAGATTACCATTGCGGGGCATACTTTCTATCTGGTTGCCAACCCCATCACTAATGAACGCGGCGAGAGACTCGGGGTCGTGGTGGAATGGAAAGATCGAACGGCCGAAGTAGGCATTGAACAGGAAGTCGCCAAAGTAGTGGATGCCGCCGTACGAGGCGACTTTACCCAACGCTTCGACTTAGAGGGCAAGGAAGGCTTCTTCCGAGAACTGAGCGTCGGCATCAACCAACTGATGCAAACCAGCGAATCCGGCCTCAATGAAGTGGTGCGCGTCCTTGAAGCCTTGTCCCGCGGCGACCTGACCGAAACCATCACCAACGACTACTCCGGCGCCTTTGGACAACTCAAGGATGACTCCAATACCACCGTGGAAAAGCTTAAAGCCATTATTAACCAAATCAAGAAGACCACCGACAGCATTAATACCGCGTCTAAAGAAATCGCCGCAGGCAATAATGA
>Ga0208119_100468_pt1 | contig 10548 bp, 11 predicted proteins | sample LakWasMet51_LOW8_2_FD_183887 | JGI IMG/M metagenome (GOLD analysis project Ga0208119, IMG submission 183887) | Freshwater sediment methanotrophic microbial communities from Lake Washington under simulated oxygen tension - Sediment Metagenome... | ecosystem: Environmental > Aquatic > Freshwater >... | reverse complement strand
TTTTTATTCTTGATAGGCCGCAATAATTCTCCAAGGAGCAAGCTGTGAATGATGCGTCACCTACAGATGGACTGACATTTAAGCTGAGCGATGACGGCAAGTTGCTCGCAACATTTGAAGCGAGTGACTGTAAGCCTCCGCTGGATGAAGCAACAATCAAAGCGGCATTGGCTAAGCAAGGCCTGTCCAACCTGTTCCTGTATGAAAACGCACTCTCAAGCCTGGTAAAACGATACAACAGTCCTGGTGAGGGTTTTGTGCTGGAAATTGGCGAGCGCCGGGATGGCGGATGTTCACTCAAAATTGACGACGACAAAATGACCGCCAGGCTTACTTTAATCCCTCCATACGGGGGCGCCCCCGTCGCTTTATTTCAAATCCAGCTGGCTTTGCAGGAAAAAGGGGTCGTCAGAGGCATCATGACAAAAGAAATCGAGGCGGCCTTAAAAGAAGGCTACGCGACAGAACGTATCATCGCTCAAGGGTTACGCCCCGTGCGGGGTATTGACGCGCGGTTTCAAAGCCTGATACCGCAAATAAGAGAACGGAAACCCCAGGTCAACGAGCGCGGTATCGCTAACTACCGCGATCTTGGACAGCTTATTGTGGTAAAGCCCGGCGATCCGCTGATGTGCCGTACCCCGCCCACCGAAGGTAAAAAAGGCTGGGACATTACCGGGCAAGCGCTTATGCCTCAACCTGGGCAGGACATACAGTTTGCCCCGGGACTACAAGGCGTAGAATTGGACCCGGATGCCGAACTTGATCCGGATAATAACTCCCTGCTGTTGGCTGCGATCGCCGGCCAACCCAAGTTGGTTCCTAATGGCGTTGTGGTGGAACCTACCATCGCGCTGTCGCTGGTGGATATTTCAACCGGAAACATGAGTTTCGATGGCACGATCAATATCAAAGGCGACGTCAAGGACGGGATGAAAATCCACGCGACTGGAGATGTGTTCGTGGGAGGGACCGTCGAAGCGGCAGAAATTGAAGCGGGTGGAAATATCGTTATAAAAGGCGGCGTGATCGGTCATAGCGAACATAGCGGCGATCCAAACGAAGTGTCTACCTTTAACGCGATAATTATCAGCAAAGGTTCAATCAGCGCGCACTTTGCCGAAAACGCCTGTATGGAAGCGGGCGTAGATATTATTATTGAAGAATTCTCCATGCATAACCATTTGACCGCACTTAATCGGGTGTTGGTGGGGAAATCCGTCGGAAAAAAAGGCCGCATCATCGGCGGCATTACCAGTGCATCGGACCTGGTAAAAACAGCCATAATCGGTTCGAGCGCGGGTTTTGTAACCAAGGTCAGGGCAGGTTTCAACCCTTACCTTCAGGCCGAGCAGGACCGGCTTAAGCTTGAGATTGACGTCCTTGAAAAGGAGCAGGAGGACCTGAAGAAGATTATCGCCTTTGTTCTGGCGCATCCTGAAAAAGACAAAAACGGCTTATTAAACAAAGCCCTCCACACCAGGGAAAAAATTGAAATGGATTGCATCCGGCTTCATGTCGACCGAACCCACCTTCTGTCGGAAATGACTCTTGCCGAGCATGTCCAGGTTATTGTTGAAGAGGCTGTTCATGCCGGCGCCGAAATCCAGATTGGAAATGCTGTTTGGAAAAATAACGAAGAACGAGGTAAAGGTGTTTTTCAAATCGTCGAGAATGAAATTGTTTTTGGAAACATCATGTTGAGCGTCAATGAATCACACTGAAACGGGCAAACGCTATCTCCTGGTTTGATTATTGACAAGGATAGATGTGATAAAATCTCTCTCGGGATAACACAAACGGGGGATATTACGTATTGCCCGCTATCTTCCTCCTGCTCACATCCTTTACCGGCATAAAGCCAGGGATGGAGTGTCGTAGAGCCTGCCGGAGCCTATTTTGACAACGTTCGTGGCTTTAAAAATGAACAAGACAAAAAACATTAATAAAACTGAGAAAATACTATGAAATTTAATCCATGTACTGATAACTGCACTTACGAAGGAACTCGTTGCGAAGGCTGCGGCCGAACGCACGAAGAAATAGCCGAAACTAAAAAGCTGGTCATGGCGGCAGTGGATTTTGCCCAAACGCAGGGATATGAAAATATTGAGGAATTTGCAAACGCTATCGGACAGAGCATACTTAAAAAACTAAAGAAATCCGCTGCAAAAAAATAGTGGAGTTAGCCAAAACACCTATGACAATCGCCCCTGAAATTATCGGCTATTTAGCCGCGACACTCACTACCGCCTCCTTTGTACCTCAGGCAATATTGACGATAAAAACCAAAGATACCGAATCCCTTTCTCTGGGCATGTACAGCACCTTTACCTTAGGCGTGTTGTGTTGGCTTATTTACGGGATTTATCTTGATGATAAGGCCATTATTTTTGCAAATGCAATAACACTGCTGCTGGCCGCGTCGATACTGTTTTTCAAGATATACAACGTAGTGTACAAGAAAAAAGCATAATCAAATTTATGCCCGCTGGAGAATCTCCAGCGCATTGCCGTCCGGATCACGGCAAAACAGCGCTTGTCGCCCAGACTTGCTCAAGGTGTAGGCGATACCGTTTTTATCCAGTACCTCCCGAACCGGCGCCAGTTCCTGCACGCTTAAGGCGATATGTCGGTCACGACCGCCGTGCTCGGGGCGGCCGGTGACCGGGTCGGGATTTTCCAGTTCCAGCAAATGAATCTGTTGCGCGCCCAACTGCAACCATGCGCCCGGAAAGCCCAGATCGGGCCGGTCGGTTTGTTGCATGCCGAGCACATCGCAATAAAATGTCAGCGAAGCGACGGTATCGGCAACAATGAGGCTGGCATGATGCAGGGTAAAATTAAAGTTTGGCATTAGGCTATCTGGAAAATCTATTTGAATTACAAGTTTTTTACTTTGTCCAATACGTCCTGGGCATGTCCCTCGGGCGTAACGCCATACGCGGCATCGACCAATACGCCTTCTTTATTAATAAGGAAGGTGGAACGAAGAATCGCCATGCTTTTAACGCCATTTTTTTCCCGTTCCTGCCATACGCCATAACTTTCACAAAGTTCGCCATCGACGTCGGCCAGTAAATCCACTTTCAGGTCGAATTTTTTGATGAAATCGGTATGACTGGCGCAAGTATCCTTGCTCACACCGATAACCACGGTATCCGCCTTGGCAAATTCCCCGGCAAGCTGGGTGAACTGGTTGGCTTCTATGGTGCAGCCCGGCGTGTCATCCTTGGGATAAAAATACAACACGACATTCTTTTTCCCTAAGTAGTCGGACAAATTAACCGTTTCATTAAATTGATTTTTTGAGCTGAACAGGGGGGCTTTTTGGTGTTTTTCTAACATGGGAATCTCCTTGAGAGTTCACGGATTGTTAAAACCTGAAACCGCAGTGTAAGCGCAATCAAAGTTTCGCTGCAAGCCCCATAAAACCCGGAAGTATGTGCGTTAATTAGTCTGGGGCGTGAAAAAAGCTTCTTTTATTCACCACGAAGGACACGAAGTTTTATTTCTTCGTGTCCTTCGTGCCTTCGTGGTGATAATCTTTTAATTAGTTATCTGATTATCAATCAGAAATTACGATCACGCCTTATTCTCGCCGCCGAACAGCTCCAGCAAACGCGGCAGGAAATTGGCCAGTTCCAGCGACATAATCGAGAAATCCACATCAAACTGCTCTGCTTCAGAGTCGGTATTAATGTCGGACACCTGATCCTGAATCAGGTCAAGAAACTTAAGGCGTTTAACGGCCAGATTTTCATCGATAATGAAAGAAATACGATCAGCCCAATTCACCGCCAGTTTGATGACTTCCTTGCCGGTATCCAGATGGTTCTTGATTTCCGGCAGACTCAGGTCATGGCGCTTGCAACGGATAATGCCGCCTTCCTCTTCCGGCGAGCGCAATTCGCATTCGTCTTCGATAGTAATGTCGTCCGGCGCTTGATTATTGACCAGCCACTCGGTCATGACTTTGACCGGTTTTTCGATGGTATTAAGCGGAACGGCCGGTAACGAACCCAGGCATTTGCGCAAACTGCTCAGTAAATCTTCGGCTTTTTTGGCCGAAGCCGCATCGACGATCAGCCAGCCGCCTTTAGGGTCGATATAGGCGTAAGTCTTGTTCGAGAAGGTGAAGGCTCTGGGCAACAACTCAAAGATAAGTTCATCTTTGATAGCCGTGCGTTCTTTTTTGGATAATTTACGGCCTTGCTGTTCTTCGGTTTCAAGAATCTTATCCTGCATCATTTCATTGACGACGGACGCGGGCAGGACACGTTCTTCTTTTTTTCCGCACAGCATCAAAAAGCCGTTCGCGCTATGCACCAGCTGTTCGGACGATTTTCCCAGCGGTGAAGTCCAGCCGAAAGTAAATTCTTCATGACTGCCGCAGGGGCGAAAAGCCATTTGTTCAAGTTTTAGTTCCAGGTCTGCTGGAGCCAAAGTGAAATCTTCAGTAAGACGAAAAATGCTCAGATTTTTAAACCACATGTGCAACGGAACCCTTGTAAATAAAATGACTGCGCATTATCGCAAATTTGGCGACGTAAAAATAAATTTTGTATTTGTATAAACAGAGGCAGTAAAGAAAAAATATCCCGTGGGCTGTTTGAAGAATAATTTACTCTGTTACGACACCGTCTTTATCAAAACGAGAATCGCGTCTACAGAACCTGATTTTGAGCAACATAACGCACCACACGGTCTCGCCCTCCCTCTTTGGCCTGATACAGCGCCTTGTCTGCAAGCTCTAAACAGCCGGCAAGGCTGTCGGCATCATCAGGAAACATGGCGATCCCGATAGAGACGGTCTTGCTGAATTCATCGGATGCCGTGTGAAATACGTGCCCTGCAAGCATCTGGCGGATCCGCTCGGCCGTGAGCTGCGCCACTTCGTCGGATGGTTCCTGAATAAGGATCGCGAACTCTTCGCCTCCGATACGGATCACGTAGTCGGATTCCCGTACGCACTTCATCATGATGGCAGCTACTTCCTTCAGCACCATGTCACCCACAGCGTGACCATAAGTATCGTTGGTTGCCTTGAAATGGTCCACATCGCAAGCGAGAACAGCGGTCTTCTTTTCAAAGCTTAGATTGCGCTGAAATTCGTCAAAAAAGCGACGGTTATAGAGACTTGTCATCGGGTCCTTGAGCGAGGCATCGCGAGCCTCATGGAGGTCCTGCTCCCGAACCATCATCCGTCGCCTTAGCAGGGCCTCGACGAAAGACAGGGAGAGAAGTTCAATGCACTTCACGTCCTCTTCGTCATAACCGCCCTCCTTATTGGCAAGCGCAAACATCCCGATAACCTGTCCATTGTGCTTCATCGGAACGCCGAGAAAAGCGGTTAACGGCGGGTGTCCTTCCGGCCATCCAACGCTCTGTGGGTGTTGATCCGGCTCGTTGACGATAATCGATTCTCCGGTAGTGACCGGCAGCCCCCAGAACCCACGAAAGACCATGTTCATGATAAGCCTTGTCTTATTGGTGCCTGGGATCCTGCAAGCATCCCAGCCGGGATCGCTTAGAGCCAAAGCATCGTACTTCCCTTCTTCGTTGATCTCTCCGACAAAGCCATACTTGCTACCCGTCATGTCCTCGGCCATCTTGAGCCATAGCTCTCCAATCTCGTTGTCCGTCTGAGGATTGATCGTATCTTGCAATACCTGATTGATGGCATTAGCCACCAGGGTCTTGCGATTATCGGCAGTCTCGACATTGGGCCGTTTCAAAAGGCTGGAGGCCATGATCAGAGCAAACGTCCCGATCTCGTGCTGCACCAGGGTTATCCGCCACTCCGCCAGGTAGTCGTTCCCATTCGCGCCTCGGCGTTGGGCCTCCAGGCGCAAAAAGCCTACTCGAACAAGATCTGCCCAAAGGGGAGTCCAGTCCACAGGTGCGGCGTTCGCTTTCAGATTTGCAATTTGCTGGCCTACAAGCTGCGTCTCATTAAAGCCCATCGACGTCACTGCGGCGTTGTTGGCGTAGTGAATAAAGCCATGCTGATCAACAAGATATATTTCATCGCTAGCGCCATCTAAAGCGCTTTTCCAGAGACTTGCAGGGAGTTGAACCATAGGGATGGGAGATTGTAGTCGTGTGTCAAATTGCGTTACTATAGCAAATCAGGCCGCGTTTTGCAGTGGCTACAATCCGCCAACGGCAGTTAGATCGTTTTCGGTCTCGGCTTGCTGCATTCTTAAGCCGCCTCCGACAAAGCAGGCAACAACTGAGGAGTGATTTGCGCCAGCCAGGTTTTAAGCCGCTCTTCGGTTAAGAGTGGCTGCGTGCGTTGATCCAGCACCAAGCCGACAAACCGGTTATCGATGATCGCATCGGAGTGTTCAAACTGGTAACCCTCGGTGCTCCAAGGCCCGATAATGTCGGCGCCGTAACCGTAAAACACCCGGTAAAGCTGGATCAACGAACTGGCGAAGCGCGAGGCGTAACGTTCCTGATTACCCAATCCGAACAAAGCCACCCGTTTACCGGTCAAGTCAACACCGTCGAGATGAGGCACGAACTCTTGCCAATTGCTTTCAATGCAGCCGACCGCCAGTCCCGGCAAATCGCCGACGCCGTAACTCGGCGTGCCGAGTATCAACGCATCGTACTGCAACAATTCAGCCACAGGGGTGCGGTTGATATTTTTGGGTTTATCGGCCTGTTCCTCGCCCAATAAACTGTAAATCTTTTTAGCGACCAAACGGGTGCTGCCGGTATCGGTTCCAAAAAAAATGCCTATTTTGCTCATAAATCACCTGTGCTTGAGATTGCGGAATGCTGTTACGCAACATAAGCAAATTTCGCTCCAGCTTTAGGTGGGATATTTTTTGTTGAATATTAGATAGATAGCTTAGTTGAACCTGAAACAGGATCTGGATTGGTGAAATTATTACGACAATCGAGGCATAGGCTGGGGAGTTTGCGACATAGGTGCGGGCGGTTCTTCGTTGTTTGCACGTTGAATTCAGTTTTTTCTCGTTCCCACGCTCCCACGCTCGTCGTCATACACAAGTCTATTCAAGACCGTCATTGGATATGGACGTTGGCATGACGGCCTACGTCGAGATCGCTCTCGTTCCCACGGGCTCCGTGGGAATGCAGTACAAGGCGCGCTGCGCCTCGAATCGCGATCAGCGTCTGGCGTATACGGGACGCAGCGCGTCCTGTACTGCATTCCCACGCGGCGCGTGGGAACGAGTGAAAGTTAGAGCTTGGAGGAAAATTACTGAATTTATTGCCTAGACTGAATCGATCACAGATGATATACGGAAACTTTATAATTACTTGTTAGTCATAAAAGAATAGGGATACTACGTGAGTAAGCGAATAGATGAAGCTAGGAAAGTAAGTGAAGCATTATTGGATGATCTAGAAAGTTCGTCCGCTAAAATAGATGCAATTTTAATGAGGGCAAAAAGACTTGCTAGATTGATGCGCGATTCGGATGCACAGGTTTGGCTTGATTTGGAGACAAAAGGATATCCAGACGAATTCATTTTTTCAGAATTGGGGAGTTGCATAAAATACGCAGCTTCGGGTGGAAGAATTGATTTAAAGAAGTCTAAATATTACACCCAAAGCTTACCTTTTTTTGAAGCTAATGCTGAATCAGATGAAGCGGTTTTAAATTCATTAAGAACCGCTAAAGCTCCGTCAACCAATGTAAAAAATTTCGTAGAAAAGAATGCAACTGAAGCATTAATGGCTATTCATTTAAAGCAACAGGCTCAGCAGAAAAAAAATTATGCCAGTAGCAAAGCTTTATATTCTTCGATGAAAGCCGCAATACATAATTATGCAACTGACACTTATTTGGCGGTAGAACTAGGTGATGTTGCTGAAGATATTTTTGAAGGGGCTCGCAATCTTGTTGATACGTTCATTCGCTCTCATTGTCCAAAAGCGGCGGAAAAGATTGTAGCTATAAATGAAAGAATGAGTGACGGCTCAATAGAGTCATTGTCTGCCGCTTTAACTTCATGCAGGCGTCTATTAATGGACGTTGCTGATTCAATATTTCCTGCCAGAGTTGAAGAATGGAAAGACCGAAAAGATCGCGTCAGAAAGGTGGGGATAGAACAATATAAGAATCGCATTCTTGCATATCTCGCCAATCTTGGTGAAAGTGAAGGTAGCTACGCTCTTTTAGAATCTGAGTTAGAGCACCTGGCTTCAAGGCTGGATGTTATTTATGAGAAAACCTGCAAAGGTGTGCATATTGACGTGTCACTAGAAGAAGCGCGACTTGCAGTAATTCATACCTATCTATTTATTGGCGAGATCGCTACCTATACCAATCAAAGTATTAAAAATGGCTGACAACAAAGCGCTCATGCCGGACAATTTTTACTCTGTGCTCCAAAAAAATTGCCGTAAAGCGTAGCATTATCCGACAGTTTTCAAGCTTTCATCTGCCATTGATCTCTAATGATTGATCGACTGGTAATGGCCGACAAGCAACCATCAAGATTGATCAAAAATTGAATTGAGTTGACCACATGCTGCTAATACATCATCGCCTTTAGCACTTCTTATTAAGGTCGGAATTTTAAAAGTATCTAAAACTTCTTTAAACTTTTCAATTTTATCCAAATACGGACTCTCATAATGTGATCCTGGGAATGAGTTAAAAGGAATTAAGTTTATATAAGCCCTTTTACCAGCCAGTATCTCTCCCAATTTATTAGCGTCATCTGAAGAATCATTAAAATCTTTTATCAGAATATATTCATAAGTAATAAATTGCTTTTTATTTAAAGGTATCTTATCAATAGTTGCCAATACCTCATCTAGCGGATATTTTTTATTAATGGGGATAAGTTCATTCCTCTTTTCTTCAAAAGGTGAATGAAGAGATAACGCAAGGTTTACTCCAGGAATTTCCTGGCTCCATCTTTTAAGTCCGGGAATATAACCAGCTGTTGAAATAGTAATTTTTTGAACACCAATTGAAGTTCCGTGTTGTGATAAAAATATTTCGCACGCTTTTTTAACGGCATCGAAATTATGTAAAGGTTCGCCTTGCCCCATAAAAACGATATTTAAAATTCTTTCTTCTCCAGGCCTATTTTTCGCTAACCAACGCCAGGCCTGTAGAAACTGGCCAACAATTTCACTGGTAGCCAAATTTCTTTTAAGTCCTTGTTCTCCGGTAAAACAAAAAGAACAATTCATTGCACAGCCAACCTGCGATGAAAGGCAAATAGAATATTTATTATTAAACGGAATAAGGACGGTTTCGACTTTATGATTGTCTTTAAGTTTAAAAAGAAACTTTACTGTTCGATCTTTTGACTCATGGACCGTATCGATTTCGGGTAAAGAAAAGTCGAAATTATTTTGGAAAAAGGTCAATGAACTTTTGGCGATTTTATCATGGCATTGAGTATTTTCTTTTTTCTTATAATGCCAATTAAAAAGAACTGCCGCTGCTGAGCGGTTTAAATTATTCTGATTTATAACTATTTCTAAATCGGAATAATTTAGGTCATAAAAGGATTGTTTCAGAAAATGTCTCCTAGTCATATCAATATTTTACCAATACCAAATAGGGCCGTAGGTGCGATTAGCGTAGCGTAATCGCATGCATGTGGGCGGCTTATAGCCTATTAGTGCCTGAACGAAAACGACATAAAAGGGATGCAGCGATTTAATGAGCCCGAAGATTTTTTTGCATCATTCATCGTTTTACTTCAGGAGCGAGGTGCATAAATCGGTGGGACTCAAACTGCATGTTCAGGCTGCCGATAAGGAAAATGAGTCCGCAACGCCCGTAAACTGACCGCAATGATTTATTGAGCGGCGATCAAAACCAAATCAACTTCCCCGCCATCACAAACAACAGCAGCGAAAAATAGCGTTTTAATTTTTCTGCGGGCAGTTTATGGGCCAGCTTTGCGCCTATCGGGGCGGTATAGATACTGGTCAATACGATGCCCAGAAAAGAAGGCACATAAATATAGCCTAAACTCCATTCAGGCAACTGCGACGCATCCTTGCCCAGCAGGGCATAGCCCATCGTTCCCACCAAAGCTAGCGGCAAGCCGCAGGCGCTGGCTATGGCTACGGCATTGCGCATCGGCGTTTGGAAATGGACTAAAAAAGGCACAGTGAGCGTGCCTCCGCCTATTCCGAGTAGTGACGACAGCAGCCCCATAATGCCTGCCACACCAAAATCCAACTCTTTGGAGGGTTGCTTTTGTCCGGGTTTCGGCTTGAATTGCAACGCCATTTGCACACCTACGGATAATAGATAGATGATAAAAATAAAGCGTAATACGTCACCGGCTATATGGTCCGCGACCACGGCTCCGACAGCCGCGCCGATCATAATCCCCGGTCCCATGGCCAGCACTTTATCCCACAACACGGAATTCAAGCGATGATGTGCCAGCACCGAAGAGATCGATGTGAAAATAATGGTCGCCAGTGAGGTTGCCACCGACATGATCATGACCAGTTCTGCGGGAAATCCTTGCCCGGCAAACAATACCGCTAAAACCGGCACAATAATCAGGCCGCCGCCTATCCCGAAAA
>Ga0208119_100467_pt1 | contig 10554 bp, 9 predicted proteins | sample LakWasMet51_LOW8_2_FD_183887 | JGI IMG/M metagenome (GOLD analysis project Ga0208119, IMG submission 183887) | Freshwater sediment methanotrophic microbial communities from Lake Washington under simulated oxygen tension - Sediment Metagenome... | ecosystem: Environmental > Aquatic > Freshwater >... | reverse complement strand
TAGGTAAATGCGTTGTATTTAAAAATGAAAGGCCTTATTCTTTTTGAAAATAAGGCGCTATAAAAGTTATTGGCCACAATATCGCAAATCGTAATCTGAAAGCTATCATCTTCTAATGAAGACCCAGCAGTTGGTTTTTTATTAGTTGTAAAAGCTGTGGTGCTAAATACATGCTGTGTTGATCAGTGAGTTGCCGAATCTTTTGCCAGGTTTGTTCAGCGGTCAATACGCTTCGCTTCTCCAGAAAAAGTAATAAACCTACCGTACCTATGACATCAAGCGCTAGACGTTGCGCCTTGCGCCGCGCTAATAAATCATCCAGAACGACATAATCGGCCGCTATTTCTTGCGCTAAAACGATCGCTTCGAGTTCGCCTTGATGCAGTCGCCCTAAAGCACCTTGCACATAAGCCGCTCCTGTTGCTGAAAGTGTGCGAACCTTTATAAAAGCGGGTAGTGTATATTCATGCAGTTCGTCGATAACCACTGTGGGTGCATAAATCTCATCAATACAATCGGCCAACAGCTTAAGACTGTCTACTTTGCTTAAAAAAATAATCGGGCTGGTATTAAGGACGATTTTCACAGATTTTTATAATTTTTCTACAGTGTGCATATCTTCTAAAACACATTCATCGGCCATGATATAGCCTTGATTAAAATGTTCTGTTAAGCGTGTTTTAAAACTGTCAAAATTCAAACCCGCCATGTGTGCGGCAGCAGCAAAGCTTATTTTCCTTGCGTGATACAGACTTGCTGCTAAAAAAAATTCCGCAGCATGACTACCCAGCGGTTGTAATATGTCATCAAATTCGGGTTGAAGTTGTATGTGCATTGTTTTTCCTTATGTAACGTTCAAGGCTTTAATCGTTTGGTGTATTGCATAACTATGCTTCTTGCGTCGATTCGATATACGGAAAATAGTTTGTGTTTGAAAGACTGTTAAACGCATAAGTTAGCTCACTTCACTGATGAGTTCGGCAATAATCGCCAACTTCAATTGTTTATTGGCATTTTTAAAATCGTACTGAATACCATCAACAACAGCTCGCGCCTGATTTCTTAGTTGTTCATTCAAATAGGCTATTTGGTCTTTTGCCCCTTGCTCGTTAACAACACGGAATACTGTTACCTGGGTATCTTCATTAGCCTTCAATTGATGCGAATGCACCAATGCCAGTTGATCCAGGCGATCACTAAACTCGATAAGGCGGTATTCTGCATCCAAACTATGATTTTGCAGCCATTTATTAGGCGGCGCTTTACCAAGGAAAGCGGCTATTGATTCCAGCCAGGCTTCATCAGTTTCTTTGTTATTTTGCAGTCTTAAGATAAAGGCTTTAAGTCCTTGCAAATCAATGGTGTATTTTTCTAACCCCGCGTACTTTTTGGCTATAGCGGTTCTAAGACCGGCTAGGCTTAAATCAGCAGGTTCTTTAAGCGCACTGGCTAGCTGGTCTTTAAAATTTTTAAGCAGGTTTTCATACGCTTTGTTTAAGATATTTAAGTGCCTAACCAGTTCATTTAAAAAATCGTTTGGATTGTTGGTATTCAAGTCTGTTCCAACATACGACGGATAACCGCAAGCCTGGGGTAATGTTTCAAATAGCAGCTTCATTGGGCTTTGCGTATTCTGAAAGGCATCACGAACCGCAATCGTTTGAGAATCCAGGGTTTTCATTGAAAGTGTATATTGAGGTAACTGGGCAATAAATTTCGCCAATGGCTTTACAATGTCAAGCAATGTGCTTTCTTCCGGGACTTTTCCTATCAGTTTTTCCAGATAGCTATTAAACAGGTCGGCTCTTATTCCTGTGAAGTCGAAAGCTTCAACAGAGAATAGTTCAGGGCGTTTAGCTAAAATTTCGAAAACTTCTTGGGTAACTAATGGGCAAAAAACCTCGCTTTCGTAGAGTGCCAGCGATCTTTGATTAGCCATATAGTAGGCTACAAAAATTAACGATGACACACCTTTTTGCACACCATAGGGTGGTTTTTCTATGAGCGAATAGATGTCTGTCAATTTTCGTGGCGAAGAGTTGTTCGCTAAGAGATCATTGATCCCCTGCCAAACCTTGGCAAACCCGTATTTGTTTTCAGCAGGAGGATTGACTAGTTGCCATACATCATTCCTTTTGATATGTATGCCGGATTCTTTAAACACAGCACGGTAAATAGTTTTCTCAGCGGGATATTTGGTGCTATCAAAGCCGAGATCTTCTAAATGGGCCTTCGTCAACAATGCCGCTATCAGTTTATTTTTGGCGCCATTGGCTTGCCCGGATACTTTGTTGCAATTTATCAGCTCATTTTTGACTAAGGGTGCTTGGTCATACACCGTTTCTAGCACCTTGGATAATTGATTTTGTAATTCGCGCCGTGTTAGTAATGGTAAGCACTTGCCTCGCCAAAACCATTGATTCGCTTCTGGTTGCTCTAAGTATTGACTCAGTAACTCGATTTCAGTGTGCTTAATGGTTACTAAACGATCTTTTAACTCCCTTTGTGCGACCGGATCGGATTTGATTTCTGCACGTTCGGATTGAATGTTTTCTAAGGCAATAGCCTCTGCGACAATGGCTTTAAGTTGCGCTGCGTTATCACATAAAACGTAAATGCTTAATGGATTGCTGTGTTTTTTTACAATGCGCTCAAAAATCGCAGTGTCGTCCTGACTCTCTGATAAGAAAAAAAGAATCTTAGGTTGATCAGTATTTTCGTATAAATCCTTTTTAGTTGTAGCATCTATGTAAAAAGGGATAAACATGCGCAGTGTCCCGTTTTGAATGGAATATTTCCTGGCAACCAGGGGAGGCAACTTGTTACGACGCGTGAGCGTTTCCGTTAAGTTAAAACGACCTAACTGCTGGATAGTTTCTTGTATGGCTACATCCAGATCAAAGTCACTACCTTCCCATATCCGGTATTCAGAGCTGAATTGCCGGTAGTTGATGATAGATTTTTTCTGTAAATTGGTCAGCAGTTGATTGACATCAATGGACTTTGGAAAGCACAAATTTAATAATTCTTTACTCGCTTTGAAACCGGCTTGGCTACCTATGATGTTGAACAAACCAATGGTTTTTACCGCCTGGCCTTCCAATTCTTCAGCATCTCCTAAGCGCTCTAATGCGGTAATGACCTCTGCCCAGCGTCTGTGGGTGATATGGTCTGTAGTTGATGAGGGTTGGTTTTCGATAAAATATTCAAAAATCTCCCAAGGCAAGACCCAGTCACCAACTTGTTTCAATCGTTTAATGCCGTATTTAAAACCAAAGTACTCCTGACTGCCTAGGTAGCTGAATAAGGTTCTTTCGTTTTGAGCTACTTTTTGGCAGAGAGTCGGTAAGATCAACGCTGCCATGGGATGTAACGGATAACATTGACTTAGAATCTCTATGGCTGGCTCAACATTTAGTCCAGGTAATAATGCATTTTGCTGGTCTAAAACTTCAACTATGGCTGTTGTTTGGTGTTTTATGTCTTGTTGCTGTATTGCCGTCAGCTGGTTATGAAACGCAGCAGCAATGACGCGTAAGGTTTGTTCTGAGGATTCAAGGAACGGAATGTTTTCAAAGCGCCCTTGTACTTTTACCCATTCGTTTTTCAGGTTTTCACCTAGACCTTTTGAATACTGCTCAAAAGCCTGGTGCATCAGCACCAGCAATAGAATGTTGGCTTCGCCGCCTTGATAAGCAACTTCAGCAAGTGCTTGCAGTAAGAAAATATCGTTTGCACCAGAGTGGCGGGCTTCGTATTCAAGAAACTTACCTAATTCATCAATGACGATGAGTATGCCTTTACCTGATTTTTTACTAACAGCCTGTTGTAATTTTTTCAGCAACTCGATGATTATGGTTGTCGTTAGTTGTTGATGTCTTGCCTGATCAATCTCCTGAACAATTGCGGGCTTCCGTTCCCCTTCCCAATAACGTAGAGCTGACTGATACAGAGTCTCAACAAAACGCTTGCTTAACGGCTCTGGACTGCCTGTTAAAAGTACGATGCAATAGGCGCTAGAGTCTTTCGTATGTACGGTAACTTTGTTTGCAACCGGAGTGTTAAATCGCTGTAAAATACCTTCAGCAATTGTATTTGTCTCAAGCTTCTGATCTTCCAATAGATGTGACAGAAAGACTGCAAATGAGGATTTACCCGATCCATAAGGGCCTACCAGAGACCATGCTCTTGGGGCTGGTTTTTGATTGAATGTTTCAGCAATCTTTTCCAAGGTTTGTATGGCCCGCGAGGTTGGAATATATGCCTTGAGGATATCACTGGAACCCGCATCTCTTTCAATATTGATGGAGCGGGTGTAATGAGTGTCCAGTTGAATTATCTTGTCCATGTCGTCACTTTTCATGCGGCAGGTTGGTAATAATGGCGCAGGAAATCTAACGATGAAACGTTGTTATCATTTCTATATAGTTGATTAATACCGGCTGTTTCATTGATTTGAAAAATAGCTGGATACGCTGTTACTAGGTTTTCCAGCTTTGCTAGCAAAGCGTTTTCAGTCAGCCTAAACACACTGCCGAAGGCAATTCCATGTTTTTTACCATACATCAGATCATTAATGGGCATTATTTTGACGCGTTGTTGATTAAAAACTTCGTTAGTCGCGAAGCCAATCACACTGATTGGTAGATTAGGCTGCCCACTTGCAAAAGAGCGGTAAAGATGTGAGCTTTCTGCAGGCATGATCAATTTTAATGAGGTTAAAGGGGCATCTAAACCATTTTCAATCTCAGCCTTTGCATTTAATTTAGGTGGGCTGTACATTCTTAAAATCATTGCAATTTCTTGTTTAACGGTTTTTTCTGAGTGCTTACCCGACAAGTTGCTCCTAACAAAGTCAGCCAAGGCTTCCGATGCTTCCTCGCTAGTAAATTCTGATTTATGAAAACAGTTAAAAAACCAATACCACGCGCTCGCTAATTCACAGTTCGTAGCCAGTAACCAGTGTATCAGCCAAATAGTCGCTTCATCTTCAAGATAAGGATCCCAGCCGCCCTCTGAAAAAATAGCGTTGCCTATAGGTGTTGCAACCAACCCTTCTTCTGTATCTTTAAGGATTGTTGTAGCACGCAACCAATATTTGATTGCGTTTACCATGTTTTTTCCAACACCCAATTTAATGGTGGACTCATCTGATGAAAAAACATTCTTATCTTTGCTAAGCTCTTGAAATCCCTTTGTTAACCAAGAATAGCGAAGCGCAAAAGTCTCATGGCGGCCGAATGAGGCTTTTTTAGGATTAAAAAATTTGAGTGAACTTTCCATGTTTTGAATTGTGATAATGAGGTTATGTTGTAATTGCCAAGTTACTATTGATATATGCGAACTCAGCTCGACGTATTCTAACATTCCCCCCCGCAAACTTTTCTTTAAATTTGTGTCTATTATGTAGTACGCTAATAAATAGCTGTAAATCGGTATCATTGGTTTAGATTCGGGCATTAATATTCTGATTTTGCTTTTCAAGCAAACATGCAGTCCATCAGCAATGGATCAAATTCTGCACAATGCGCATTCATTGCGGTTATGAATGACTGCACCCATCGATAGAGCTTAGGGCTGTCGTATAACACTTCGACATCGCTATCAGCGCGATGGTAAATGCGCTTTTGGGTGAGCTTGGTGGCTTTCATCACTGCATCTTTGCTGCTGTATTTTTCGAGTTTTTTTAGGAAGGCTTTTGCTCGTTTTTCTTCATTTTTAAACAGTTGCATGAATACAATATGATCATACAAAGGTTGAGTGTCGGTTAACAGCAGGCACATACACAAGGGTTTTAATATCTTCATCCGTTGATAATAAAAGCGGGCCATACTCAGCTTTTGTTTTGGGGACAGCAAATCGTCGGCTTTCGATTTACCCAGAGCCTTTTTAATGAGTCCCGCCAAGTCCAAATCGCTTTTGGCCTGATTGGCCAGCACCGACACAATTACAATATTGTCAGGGCAATAGCCGTGCGTATTATCTATACGATCTATCGACCAATCCGTGTTATTGTTTTCTGCATAGGTAAAGGGCAGCCTGGTTATAGGGCAACAGCCGTTGGTTTGTGCCAGCTGTTTTTGTAAATCTTTTACCGTGATTGATACTTCCAAACCCTTGACTAATGCCCGATCACGAATGGTCATTAGTTTTTTTTCATAGAAATCAGGTCTTTTTTGGGATACCTTTTGCATTTTTGCAGCCTCATATCCATAGCGAATTTGCTGGCGGTGCTTGTCCTGGAATCTCGAAATATCCAAAGGTAAATCGAAGAGGTAATGATCAAAACCAATTTCAAATGCTAAATCTGACATAATTACCTCGTAAAGTACGCAATGGTTGCTTTCGCCAGACGTATCTTTTTCTGACTCCGGATGTAGCTTACTCGGAACCCCTTACAAAATATGTAAGGGTCGGATAAGTATTGAAAATGGATAGTTAGCAATCCGATGTTTTATAAGCCACCAATAACTTTGAAGGTAGTAATTAAGGAGATGTACTTTGCCTGATCAAAAATCACAAGCAATTGTTCAACGACGGTTACTTGCGTTGGAAACCATTCGCCGGTTGAGTGGTCGCTCAGAACGTTGGATTACTGTTTCCGAAATAGTCAAAGATTTAAAGGAACAGGGATATGCAGTTGAAGTACACAGCATCCGTCGAGACCTAAAATCATTGCTGGAAACACATCAACAGCTTGAATGTAACGACAATAGCAACCACATAGGAGAGTCAAGAAATGGATTAGCTCACGGCTACCGCTGGATCGGCAAAGACAATCAAACCAGCGGCGGAATAACGTTACCTGAAGCATTATCATTAGTCATGGTTGAACGCTATCTCAGCCAATCCTTACCCATATTGCTTACACGCTCTCTGCACGACATATTCAATAAGGCTCATCAGACATTGGAGTTACACAAAAAGAGCCAAATCACCCAGTGGCCAGAAAAGTTTTGTGTTATCCAACCCGCACAACCCTTGATTCCGCCAGAACTCAGTCACGAAATTTTGGTAGTCGTTCATGAGGCTTTATTAAGTGAAAAGCAGTTAAGGGTGACTTATCGAGCTACGATTCGACCAGACGCAAAAGAAAAAGAATACCGCTTGCATCCGCTAGGTTTAATACAGCGCGGCCCTGTTACTTATCTTGCCGCAATGACTAATGATTATGAAGACGTGTATTTATACGCGTTACACAGGGTGCGAACTGCTCAATTGTTGGAACAAGACTGCCGCCACAAACCAGCGTTTAATTTAGCTGATTTTGCAGAGAAGCAGGGCCACTTCGGTTCTACTGCTGCTATCCATTTTAAAGCACGGATATGCGATCACTTGGCATTAATGCTTGAAGAAACTCGTTTAAGCGAAAATCAGATAATAAGTCCATTGAATGATTCTGGGTTCCGAAAAATTACCGCTGATGTTTCCAATACCTGGCAATTACGATGGTGGATTTTAGGGGAATGTGATCGCATTGAAGTGCTTGAGCCTGAAGAATTGAGGCTACAAATTGCTGAGTCGCTGTCAAAATGTAATCAATATTATCAGGCGAAAGAGGAAAATGCGTCTTCTTTGCCGTAGTTGAAATCGATTGAAATTATCAGTGAGTAACTTGGTCCCAAACGATTAGTGACGGTGCGGGGTTTTCAACTCTACGCTGATCACAGCCTTTTACAGATTTAGCAGCTTTTCAACTGAGCCTGAAGCGGTCGCCGGAATTGCTGCAATAAAAACCCGTGCGTGACAAGCACCGTCATTGCGGTATGATGAGAACAAATACAGAACAATACTATTTGAGACGGTTTCTGCATCAATCAACTTTGACTTATAAAACCATCGTGCATGTTATCTAATAAATTCTATCACCATCGGTTGCAGGTGGCTTCGTTGAATCGGGCTAACTTTGATTACCAACTGCCTGCGTTTGCGCCGCGTACTGTTGCCTTACCCTTATTTAACGGCAAAGTCGCGGCAGGGTTTCCTTCTCCCGCTGATGATTACATCGAGAAAACCCTGGATTTGAACGAGTTGCTGGTACAAAAGCCCGCCGCTACGTTCTTTGTTCGCGCTCAAGGTGAGTCGATGCTCGGTGCTGGCATTCATCCCAACGATATTCTGATCGTGGATCGATCTATTGAGCCGGTACCGGGTAAGATCGTCATTTGTGCTCTGAACGGCGAACTGACGGTGAAACGCCTGGAGCGCGATAATGAACAATGGAAACTAAAGGCAGAAAACCCAACCTATCCCGATATTGCCATCTACGAAGAGTTTGAAATGGTGATCTGGGGAGTGGTGACCAATGTCATTCATTCAGTGTAATGCAACCGCTCATCGCTTTGGTCGATTGCAATAATTTCTACGTTTCGTGCGAGCGTGTTTTCCGGCCTGACCTGATTGGCAAACCGGTTGCGGTACTCAGCAACAATGACGGTTGTATTGTTGCTCGCAGTGCCGAAGTTAAGGCGTTAGGTGGGATAAAAATGGGCGTACCGCTGTTTCAGGTGCAGCACCTGGTCAACCAGCACAACATCCAGCTCTTTTCATCCAATTACACGCTTTATGCCGATATGTCGGCTCGGGTGATGTCCACCTTGGAAGAATTCGCCCCCAGCCTTGAGTTGTATTCCATCGATGAGGCTTTTCTCGATTTGACCGGCGTTTATCCCTGCCAGAAAGACCCGATTGCTTACGGCCAGCGGATCAGAAAGGCCGTATTTCGCGTAACCGGCATTCCGGTATGTGTCGGCATGGGGCCGACTAAAACGCTTGCGAAATTGGCGAATTTCGCCGCCAAGAAATGGAAGCGAACCGGCGGAGTGTTGGATTTATCAGACACGGTGCGCAGGGAAAAGCTGATGCGGATCGTGCCGGTCGGCGAGGTTTGGGGCATAGGTTCGCGCACAACCGCAAAGCTGAACCAGATCGGGATCAATACCGTCTGGGACTTAGCAATACAACCCAGTAAACGCATCCAAGCCCAGTTTAATGTTGTGGTTGCCAGAACCGTTCTTGAGCTGAACGGTATCCCCTGTTTGGAACTGGAAGAAATTGCACCGGACAAACAGCAGATTGTGTGTTCCCGCAGCTTTAGTCGCCGATTAACACAATACCAGGAATTGTCCGCAGCCTTGGCCGAATTTTGCAGCAGGGCCGCCGAAAAGCTCAGAAGACAACATTCAGTGACCGGCTGCATCACCATTTTCATCAGAACCAACCCGTTTAACCCGCAAGAACCGCAATATCAGCGTGCGGCTAGCATCAAGCTCGACACCGCTACCCAGGACACCCGCGCTATCATCGCCACGGCCAACCGAATGCTAAAAGAGATATTCAAATCAGGTTATGGCTATCAAAAGTGCGGTGTGCAACTGAGCCACATTCAGCCGGAATCAGCACCTGGCCAGATTGAATTGTTTGATTTTGCCGACAACGGCTTGCCCACGGAAAACCGCCAATTAATGAAGGTTGTTGATCAAATCAACCGGCGCTTTCCAAAGACCATTTCAGTAGCAGCAACCGATTTTGATAAGACCTGGAAGTCGAAAGCGGAACGGATTTCACAGCGCTATACGACGGATTGGCGGGAGTTGGTTACCGTTAAATGTTAATACTGAGCTTCCTGTCGGGTAGCAGAAAATAGTTCTAAGGTTGATATTTTTGGATTTCAGACAGCATCTCGTCCAGATACATCCAAAGCAGAATCCCGGATGTCAGGAGAAAAATGATCGGATCGGTAAATACAGTGACAACGACTGTTTTCAGGAAACTCGATCCGAATTTCATCTGGTATGCAAGCACCTTGTAGGCCGACTTTATGAGACCTGGAAGCCCCAGCGTTTCAACCAGAAATGCAAAGGCTATGTTGGCTATTTTTTTCACAGTTAATAAATTGCTAGGTGTTGTTTTTAACAACTGCCAGTCAGGAATGAAATTACATTTATTTCTTAATTCGCCGCTTCCCTTAAGATTTTCGTCGGCGTCACTTTCACGACTTTCTTCTCGGGTGAATGGAGCATTTCACCAGTACGCGGATTCCGTCGTTCAGCGGCAACTCGAACAGACGTTTTGAACTTAGCAATGACCTGCAGCATGAATTCACAATTAGCAACAACTTAGGTCGTTGTCCGGCATTAAGTCACATTTAGATCGCATCTGCGCCAAGGCTAATCGAATCATGCTGCTTTCAATGATTTTTTGAGAAGCTTGGTCCTGATCCCATTTCTGGTTTGTTAGCGCCGCGTAATCGGTTCGAAGCGGATTAAGCAAATCATGAAGATCGTTTACAGCGATACCTTTGTGCTGGAAATACTCAGCCAACGCATGAATGACCATGTCGACCATATCGCTCGCTCTGATGTCCTTTAGCCTAGCACCGGAATACAAAGACATTGCAAAAAGCACATTGTCTTTTGCGCCAAAATCAGGATCGGGTACGGCTATATTTTTTGCTGCAAGCCAGAAAAGTCGGTTTAGGCCATCAGGCTGGTAAGAATCTCTATTTTTCGTTTCGCTCATTTTTTTGTCTTCTTAGTGATGATGAAATTGTTT
>Ga0208119_100461_pt1 | contig 10645 bp, 10 predicted proteins | sample LakWasMet51_LOW8_2_FD_183887 | JGI IMG/M metagenome (GOLD analysis project Ga0208119, IMG submission 183887) | Freshwater sediment methanotrophic microbial communities from Lake Washington under simulated oxygen tension - Sediment Metagenome... | ecosystem: Environmental > Aquatic > Freshwater >... | reverse complement strand
CGGAATCCGCGCCGGGATCGGTTTCCCAGGTCAGGGAGTCGGCCAGTTATTTGACCCAATATGCCAAAAAGCATGATGTGTCGATTTTTATGGTGGGGCATGTCACCAAGGATCAATCGCTGGCGGGGCCGATGACCTTGAGCCACATTGTCGATACCCAGGTGATGCTGGGATCGACCGATGACGCCCGGTTCAGGGTGTTAAGGGCGGACAAGAACCGTTTCGGCAGCGTCGGCGAGTTGGGCTTTTTCGCGATGGACAGTACCGGGCTAAAAGAGGTTAAAAATCCTTCGGCGATGTTTTTAAACCGGCCGGACAAACCCTCATCAGGCAGCGTGGTGACGGTGCTGTGGGAAGGGACGCGGCCGCTGCTGGTGGAGATTCAGGCGTTGGTGACTGAATGTCAGTACGGCAATCCCCGACGGCTGGCGGTGGGCTTCGATCAAAACCGTCTGGCGATGTTGCTTGCCGTGCTGTCCCGGCACGGCGGCATTTTTACCGCGAACGATGAGATTTACGCCAATGTGGTCGGCGGTATTAAGGTGACCGAAACCAGTTCCGATTTAGCTATCGTGGTGGGTGTCGTTTCCAGCCTGAGGGATAAAGTCATTCCGCATGATGTGTTCTTTTTCGGCGAAATCGGCCTGAGCGGCGAAATCAGGCCGGTTGCCAATGGTCATGCACGGCTTAATGATGCGGCAAAACACGGTTTCAAGAAGGCCGTTATTCCCAAGGCCAATGTGCCTAAAAAATCGATTGAGGGTTTGGAGATTCACGGCGTCTCCACGCTGTCCGAGGCGTTGGATATTCTTTCAGAGCTGTAAGGATATGGCCGGTAATAACTCCCCGAAACATAAACTCATCATTCCCATGCGCTGTGCTTGTCTTTATACACAACGCTGCCCAAAAGTCGTCATCAGAACGTTGCAAGTTAGACCTTCCAGGTTTTTAAAACCTGGAAGGTCTCTGCATATAGGCCTGTTTCTCGTCAAACGTCAAGTAAGGGACTATCGGAATGACGACAGCCTCCCTGACCGGGTTACCACGCAGGGTGACACTGCCATTAAGTTAAGAATTTTAGTGAGCGCTAGTTCCCAAGCTCCAGCTTGGGAACTAGCGTATTTCTTAACTTAATGGCAGTGACGCAGGGCGAGGGAACTATAAGCGGAAGTTATTATTGATGGAGTCCTGAGATTGTTATCGGCGGTTGCCCGGTTTGTTATTGCGGCGGACGGAAACCGTATTTTAAAAATGGTTGCATTTGTATGAATTCAAACGGTTAAGAACCGGTACTATTTATCAATGAATTTTAAATTCCTTTGCCTTGCGGCCGGTGGCTTTGGATAATAGCTGTTATAAGTTCCTGTTTTCAATTGAAGACAACCCAAATGAGTTAATTAGGCTTTGTGATTACAAAGCGTGAGATGAGGATATGCACAAAAAAGAATACCAGTTAAGGCCGGGAAATCCTTATCCTTCCGGTTCCAGAGCTAAAAGCAAGGGTGTTAATTTTTCCATTTTCAGTCGTTATGCGACGCATGTTGAACTGTTGCTTTTTGATGCGGCAGACTGCGATGAACCCTTTCAAACCATAGCGTTAAAGGAAGACGTTAATCGCACTTTTTTTTCATGGCATGTTTATGTGACCGGATTGCCGGCCGGTACTTGGTATGCGTGGCGCATGGACGGGCCTAATCATGTCCGTGAAGCGGGATTGCATTTTGATAAGGACAAGCAGCTGATTGACCCTTGGGTGCGTGCGGTCAGTCATAAGCGTTGGAGTCGCAAGGCCGCGTGTATGCCGGGCGACAATAAACTGACCGCCATGCGTTGCGTTGTCGTTGACGATCATTATGACTGGGAAGGCGATGTGCCGCTGCGCATTCGTAGCGAAAGAGCCATTGTTTACGAATTGCATGTCGGCGGCTTTACGCGGCATCCTTCTTCAAAAGTGGCCAATCCGGGCACCTTTGCCGGACTGATTGAAAAAATCCCTTACCTGCAAGCGCTCGGTATTACGCACGTTGAACTATTGCCGGTCATGGCATTCGATGAGCAGGATGTTCCCAGGCATACTGCCGATTTGGGGCTGAAAAACTACTGGGGATACAGTACTCACAGTTTTTTCAGTCCGCATCCGGGTTATTGCGTCACTCCGGAGCAGGGAACCCATGTCCATGAATTTCGCGATCTGGTTAAAGCGCTGCATCGGGCGGGCATGGGCGTCATTATGGACGTTGTGTTTAACCATACCGCAGAGGCCGGGGCAGACGGTCCGATCATTAATTTCAGGGGCATAGGCGATGATATTTTTTATCATCATGACCAGTTCGACAAGAGCATCCTTCACGATTACACCGGCTGCGGCAACACCGTAAACGCCAATCATCCGCTGGTGGCCAACTTTATTATCAGCTGTCTGGAGTATTGGGTCAGGGAAATGCATGTCGACGGTTTTCGCTTCGATCTGGCCAGCGCGTTGGCGCGAGGGGAGGGCGGCGAAGTGCTGCAAGATCCGCCTTTGCTTTGGGGCATCGAGCTTTCGGAGCAGCTGGCCAAAACCAAGTTGATTGCCGAGGCTTGGGACGCGGCAGGACTGTATCAGGTCGGCAGTTTTCCCGGTTATCGCTGGGCCGAATGGAACGGCAGATACCGGGATGTGATCCGGCGTTTTGTGCGCGGCGACAAGGGGCTGGTCAACGAGCTGGCAACCCGTCTTTGCGGCAGTAACGACTTGTACGAGCACAAAGGCCGACTGCCGATTAACAGCATCAACTTCGTCACCTGTCACGACGGTTTTACCCTGTACGATTTGTTTAGCTACAACGAAAAACATAACTATGCTAACGGTGAATATAATCAGGACGGTTGCAATAATAATTTAAGCTTCAATTGCGGCATTGAAGGACAAACCGAAGATTTAAGCATTCTGGCGTTGCGCAGGAAACAGGTGAAAAATGTTTTCGCCATGTTGCTGCTCAGTCATGGCGTCCCCATGTTGCTGGCGGGCGACGAGTTATTAAACAGCCAGCACGGCAATAACAACTGCTACTGCCAGGATAATGAATTGTCCTGGATAGATTGGAGCATGACCGAGCAAAATGCCGATATGCTGCGTTTTGTCCAACTAATGATAGCGTTGCGCAAACGACACCCATCCATCATGCGGCGGCGTTTTTTGACAGGAAAATCCGTCAATGGTCGGGGTATAGCCGAAATTCAATGGCACGGCACTGAAATCAACAAGCCGTTATGGGGCGATTATGACGCGAAGGTTTTGGCTTTTACCCTGGCGGGCGTTGAAGACGACGAACCTGATTTGCATGTTGCAATGAACATGTCGGACCAACACGTTCGCATTGAATTACCGTTTATTGTCGGTCGAGCATGGCGCCTGGCTTTGGACACTTCGCTGAATTCACCGCAGGATATCGTGTTTCCGCAAGACCAAAAACCGGTACGCGAAGATTTTTATTCGGTAAATAACCGGGCTGTAGTGGTTTTTGAGAATGGGGGTAGTTGATCAATAGCTTGTCGAGTACATCGTTGGCGCGGTTGCGGCATCAAGGCCTTTGGATCGAGAGATTCGTCCTTGCAGTTGTCGGGGGCAAATCAGGGCAGACTGTACTTAAGCTTGCTCCGCTTCGCAGTAAAGTGTTTTGCAGGCGATTATCCGACCTGTCAGGCTTTCAGATTGGCTCGTATGTATAACCTAAAGATATTCCGCCAAGAGGACTGTCATGCCTGAACAAAACGATTCACTTCTTCCTTCTTCTTTGGCTGTTTGGCTGACCACCGCCGACCAAACCTTGTTGTTGCAACGACAGGCGGATGACCTTCGCTTTACCGACAATGCCAATGATTTCCCTGTGATAACCGTGGATGCCGAACAGAAGTATCAGGTCATCGAAGGCTTCGGGTTTTCCTTGACCGGGGGCAGCGCCATGCTGATCAGTCGCCTGCCTGTTCCAGACAGAAGCGCATTGTTGCGGGAATTGTTCTTGCCAGACGGCGACGGCATCGGCGTTAGTTTTCTGCGTCTGAGCATCGGTGCGTCGGATTTGAGCGAGCGCTGCTTTACCTATAACGACAGGCCCGACGGTCAATCGGACCCCGAGCTGGTCCATTTCGACATCGAAGCCGGGGACCTTGAAGTCATTCCCTTGTTACGGGAAATTTTGGCTATCAATCCCGAGCTCAAAATCATGGCTACGGCTTGGTCGGCGCCAATCTGGATGAAGACCAACCGGAGTTTTCGCGGCGGTAAACTGAAACCGGATTGCTACTCGGCTTACGCCGCTTACCTGGTTAAATACCTGCAAGCCATGCGGGACAGAGGCATTACCGTTCATGCCATCACCCCGCAAAACGAACCCTTGAATCAAAAAAACGAACCCAGCATGATCATGGAAGCGGGCGAGCAGGCCGAGTTCATCAAAAACCATCTGGGACCGGCTTTGCCGGTAGCCGGATTGGCCGATGTGGAATTGTTTTGCTGGGACCACAATTGCGATGTGCCTGAGTACCCTTTGGCGGTTTTCGCCGATGCCGACGCGCGCCGTTATCTGACTGGCTCGGCTTGGCACCTGTATGGGGGCGATATTTCGGCCCTTTCCGAAGTGCATCAGCTTTACCCGGAAATGAAACTGTATTTCACCGAGCAGTGGGTGGGATCAGACGGACAGTTCGGGGGGGATTTGATGTGGCACGTGAAAAATGTGCTGATCGGTTCCCTACGCAACTGGAGCCGAACCGTGCTCGAATGGAACCTGGCCTCCGACCCGTTTTGCTGTCCCCATACCCCAGGAGGCGAGGCCCGTTGTGTCGGCGCTTTGACCCTAGGCGAAGAGGTTACCCGCAACGTCGCCTACTATGTGATTGCCCATGCCGCGAAATTCGTACGCCCCGGTTCGGTGAGGATTTATTCCGATCAACAAGCGTCTTTGTCCAATGTGGCTTTTGTTACGCCTGAGGGCTACATCGTCCTGATTGCGCTCAATAATGGGGCTGAATCACGATCCTTTAGTATCCGATTTCAAGGGAAAAATGCCGTAGCCACAATGCCTGCAAGTGCGGTGGCTACTTACGTCTGGCGAGCGGTGTAAAGTTTCTACTACTAACTTAAGCTGGGACACGGTCTGAGGTTAAGCCGTTCGTGGTGAGCTTGTCGAACCATGAGCGGCTTAACCGTCTCAAGCTGGTAAATCGTAGGCCGGAATAAGACCATCGAAGCGCGTAGCGCGAGGTGGCGTTTCCGGCGGATTCGTGTGGTGCTTGCCGGAAACGCCAATTCTCGCTAGCGCTCGAATCGACTTATTCCGGCCTACGGGAGTTTATTCATAATGCGTCCACATTCGCAGCGCACGGACGATTTTTTCCTTTGCGTGTACTTCATAGACGAGACGGTGTTGAATATTGATTCGTCGTGAATAGGCGCCGGTAAGATCTCCGACCAGCTTTTCGTATGGAGGCGGATTCTGTAAGGGGTCATTGGCAAGAATTGCCAATATCGCTTGAGCCTTCTGCTTTAGCCCGCTTGCCGCCAGTTTCTTCGCATCTTTAACTGCTTGCTTGGCATAAACGATCTCCCAGTTCACCAATCAAGTTCCTTAGCGCTTTCCGTCAGGGGTTCAGCCATACCTTCTTTAATGGACTCCCGCATACCCGGCACGGCTAGGAGGTAAAGCGTTTCTTGAATGGCACTCCAATCTTCCGAGGAAATCAGGACAGCACTACCGCGTTTGCCTGAAATGAGGATAGGTTCATGAGATTCTGTTGCTTCATCGATAAGCCGGTAGAGATTTGCCCGAGCTTCGCTAGCGTTAAGTGTTTGCATGACTGTTTCCTCTGAAATAGGAAATAAAAAGTACGCTTTAACGTACGGTATGTCAATCCATTAGAGATTTGCGCCGAAATTCCTGACGAGTAAGGTTAGATTTTGTCGCCCGCCAGCGTCCCGAGTAATCGGCATCGCCGTCAGGTAACGTCTAAACAACATGCAAGTGATCCGGCAGAATAACAATGGCGTCGATGGTGAAAGGCCGTTCCGCCCGCATAGTGCGAAATGCGTTTCGCAGTACCCCAACGAAATACCGGTTAGTCACCAAGTCCAGCCGATTGGAGCTTTTATACCCATCGCACATCAAAATTCGGCACCTTTGTTCCCTCTCCTGCTGGATAGGGTGAGGAGATTTTAAAAACCGAATTTTAATATGCGAACACTATAACTCGTATTGAACCAAGCTTAACAAGCTGATTATTGATAAATGTCTTTGCGGTGACCTATTTTAATAACCTGAATAATCAGGCGCTGGTCGACTATTGAATACACTACGCGGTAATCGTTTATTCGAATTTGATATGAATATGCTGATCCGGGCAGCTTTTTACATCCATCCGGCCTTGGGTTTTCGGCTAGCGCCTTAATGCGTTCCGCCACTTTCTCGGCTATCGGTCGCGGCAGTTGCGCCAATTCTTTTTTGGCGGTCTGTTTAAACTCAATCCGGTAACGGGTCATAGATTGAGTTCTTTTAAAACATCCTCAAGCGGAATAGTGCCTTCATCTTTACGTTCAGCAATGGTTGCCAGGTCTTCAAGGTCTTCTAACAGCTCCAGATAGTCTGCCATTGGCAAAATGACTGACAACTTTTGGCCATTTGAATCGGTTATGTATTGTGGTTGTGCGCTCATTGTCTTGGCTCCTGTTTCCTGTCGCTTTGGATTATACCGCTTTGGGCATAGATGGACATTAATCTTGTAGTCAGGAAAAAGCTGGTTCGAGCGACTGCAAGAACTGGCGTTTCCTGCAAACATCACCCGGACTGCAACGTCGCCGTAAAGAAATACGTCCCTCCAGCAACCCGGTTCCGCCGATATAACACCATGCCGCACCATCAATAAGTTTGAAAAATTGCGTAGGGCGGTTTCGCTTTAGCAAACCGCCAACCCAAGCACAACATCCAATACTATCGAACATAAAAAATCCCCGCTTGGAAAAGACCGAGCGAGGATCAGGTTCAAGGCCCTGTTCATGGCGGATTGCTAGCGCGAATCCGCCTTACAGCGTTTCTCAATGAATTTAATGGTCACACTTTTTCCTCAAGTCATGTAGGGGCGCATCGCGCACCATTTATAAACGCCAGTAGATCAGGGGGCGATGCGTCCCTACCCAGCTACGCTTCATCCTGGCTACTTACTACTTTGCAAGCGCACCCTATCCTATCTGGACATGGTGCCAGACTTACACGTCCAGGTGGATAGTTTCCTAACGTGGTAGCCCGGCGTGGTGGTAAGCCATTCGGCGATCTCTACGCTTACGGTTTCAGTAATTCTATTTTTTCTAAGGGACTTGCAGGCAAATGTAACGACATTTTTTGCTCTTGCAGGGGCTTTGAGATCGATTTTTAAAGTAATAGTTGGCCCTGCATCGTCATAACCAACCAGTCCCTCGTCTTGGCTTTCGCCCCACACATAATTCGTGATTGTATCCACGGCTTCGTCCCAATTAGTTCCAGCCCTACAGTTCGAAAGACCGTGGGAATCAGCGTAGTTTTTCATAAGTTTATTATAAGCTTGTGCGAATACTGAGGCCTTGTTGTTCAGCTCTCCGTGTTCTAGGGAACGTGGCATGTCGGTTGTGCCGTCTATTCGATCCAACCGGATCTTAGCTGCATAACACCGACTGTAGTTGAGCTTTCCTACTTCATGGATCTCGCTTGAGTACCCCAAGACTTCGAAAAAGCGAAACTGTCTTTTCGCAATATCTTCTCGGTAGTAGGTCTCGGGATTAGCAGCCTTGAGCCAGCGCATGTCAGCTAGGTTGTCGACTATTGTAGTGCTGGTAGCTGAGGTTTGCGCTGTGGTACTTGGGCTAGTAAGAAAGCTGGCGACCAGAATGAGTGCTATGAGAAGCTTCATCGCGCAAGCACCACATCCACCCGCCGGAATTGACCGAGGCGCAGTGCTTCAACGGCTTCGTCCTTCAGATGCTGGCCTTCCACGGTCTGCATACTACCGTCTCGCCCATGTAACTGATAGCGGTAAGGCCTAACGGCGGCATCGCCGAAGGTGTCTTGACGCTCGGGGTTGATGTAGACCAACAAAGTCGCCCCCAATAAAGCACAGGCTGTGCTGCCAGTCGGCAATGTTTCTTCAAAACCGAACGGATTAACGCATTGCTCATTCGTGGAGAAAAACGTCTTCGACAAGACCGGAGCGGGCCTAAACAGCAACTTTCCTTCCTCGAACACAAAGGGAGTCGCCCCCAGGAAAAGATGCGTCCAAAGGTGCAAAAATTCCACCGTGGAACCCGAAAGACGGGCTACGCAACCTCTGCCATGTTGCCGTGGATCGATAGCGAAACCGCTGCTGACCAGGAAGCTGGAATTTTCGACCGGATTGCGGCCGTATTCCATCGGGTCACGGAAAGCCACCAGCAGCTGTTCGATTTGGTCGTAAAACTCCTCGATTAACCCGGCCCGAACCATTTCCAGCACGAACTTGTAATGCATGTGCAGGAAGATAGAGCCGTTTTCCAGCCAGCCGTAGTTGAAAACCCCGATCCGTCCCAGATCCAGCGCATTTTCCCCGAGCGGTTCATTGACGCGGTACATGCCCAGCTTCTTGTCGAACAATTCGGAGCTGCGCGCCGCGTCGTATAAGCGCCGGACTTCCGCCGGTTCGGCGATGCGCAGGGCATGGACGAAGCCTTCCAGAAACAGCGGTATCGGTTTTTGCTTGAAACGGGTCACAGCCGCCTTGCCGTCCGCGATTTCCTGATACTGCTCGGCCTCATAGGAGAAATAGGTAACGATGCCTTCCGGCGTCCGGGCTTTGTCGATTGCCGTATCCAGATAGCTCGAAACCGTCGCCAGGAAGTTTTGTACCGCTGCAACCGGGAGGACTCGCTCGGCGCCGTCAAAGCCCATGAACACCTTTTCCCGATAGGCTTCCTTTTGGACTCCGCTTTCCTGCCAGAATAGCTCAGGCGTCAGGATGGGGCGGTTTAACAACACTTCCAATCCGGATATAAAATCCGCCAATTCCGCGGGCAGGGGAAAGTTGCCATCAACATTGGCCAGGGCTTTCGAGGTAAAGTCCACCAAGCGCTTGAGCTCGATGGTTTCATTGACCGAAGAGCCGAAAATGCCGGGCAAGCCGTTCAACGCGTCACACCAGCCGGGGCGGTCCGCTTCCATTTCTATGCCTACGCCGAACGGGTCCAGGGTGGACAGTTTGTTGGCGACTAAGGTCAGAATCTTTCCGAGCAACGTGGTGTAAACGATGTCGCCGCGACCATGTTGCGAGCGGACTTGGTGGCGGCGATGGCTGCGGGAGTTGATCAGGGATTCTTTCTCTGGACTGCCCTGCACCGCGCCGTATTGGCGAACGCCGTTGGGTGTCACCACGTATTTTTGGCTGCGCGGGACGACAAAATGCGTGGAATCAAAGAAAGTGTAGGTCTTGTCCTTAAGCAAGCCGGGCAATCGATCCGGGAAAATGGCCGCATAGCTGATCAGTAAATCCACCAGATATGTCCAGTGATCCGACCAATAGCCCCGGTCGAATTCGGCATCCTCCACTTCCTGCGCTTGCGCCAGAATTTCCTTAATGATCGGCTCCGGGTTTTCCGAGCTTTGAAGCACCTGCCATAATTCCGCGTACTTAAACTCACGGGACAGTAGTTGTTCGAGGCCTGCAAACCGGGTGAAATGATGAGCAAGGGTTAGTGGAGCATCCACGACAAAACGCGAGTTCCGCAGCGAACAGGGATTGTAGCCGTCCGGCTGAACCAGATCGAAGAAATAGCGGATGTTTTTGTCATCCAGCGCAGGCTCGAAAAACAAGTCCATCCGGCGGTTTTGCAGCACATCGCGAAAATCGCCGTTGCCTTCGGAAAACGGCGTATCCTGCAACAGAAAGTCGTTGTAATCCCGTTCCAGGTCGCCGTGCTTGCGGCCGAACAAATACAATTGCGCGCCTCCCGGCACCTCCCTGGGAAAGCCGCCGCGCAAACCGTTGTCCAGGTAGCATTGCCGGGCATGGGCATCGAACAGCGGCTTGGCCGTCGCGGTAAAAATTCGTTTCGTGATTCCCTCGATCAATTGGCGGTTCACCTTCCGTTTGGCCTCGAAGTAATCTTCTTGGTCAGCTTCCGCTATGAATTGTTCAAGCACCGATTGCGATTCTGCATGGCCGTAAAAGCCGTAAAAGACCTGGCTTTGTCCCGGCTGGAGTTCGAAGGTCAGCGCCTGGAAAGCTGAGGGCGTTTGGTTGCCCGCCACCTGATTGGCGAAATCCAACCTATCGTTGGAGAAAAATCGCTCCGGTTTGGAGAAATCTCCGGCCAAGCCGAAAATTCGCTCCGCGTCTACGACTACGCGGGTGCGTCCACCGTTCAAAAAACCGGCGAAGAAGTTGCAGGCTATCACTGGCTCTACTTGCGGCGAGTCGGTAGGCCATACTTTCAGTCGGTAAAAAGGCAAATTTTCCTCGACCCCCTCGACCCGCATGAAGGCCTCCGAGGTTCGGCTCATGAACTTGAGTATCCATTGGTTCATGCCAAAGGGAAGCACTTGCGGCAAACCGTCGACAATCTCTATTTTTTTGGCCTGCCCGGAGGTGTTGGTAATAGTGACACGCCGCA
>Ga0208119_100458_pt1 | contig 10695 bp, 17 predicted proteins | sample LakWasMet51_LOW8_2_FD_183887 | JGI IMG/M metagenome (GOLD analysis project Ga0208119, IMG submission 183887) | Freshwater sediment methanotrophic microbial communities from Lake Washington under simulated oxygen tension - Sediment Metagenome... | ecosystem: Environmental > Aquatic > Freshwater >... | reverse complement strand
AGCCCTGAATATCATTTTATTGAAAAAAACCGGCAAGCGTTGCCGGTCGTTAACGTAAAAAAAGCGGTTAATTTGTATTTTTCCGGTTCGGATGGCTCAAGCCCAGAAACCGCCGAAAAGTTTGGGATCTGTAACACCCAAACTATCGCCTCGATCGCGGCAAAAATACGCATCAATCGCCGCGATTTTTTAGCCGGTTAATTGAGTATGGAGCACTTTTTTATTGACAAGTTGAATATTGTTCAGACTCATGATCTAGGTTCTGACCTGTTGCCTGAGATCGGCAAAGAAAAATTATTCCGGGTCGATCTGAAAACCGGCGTTACCACCGAACTGCTGACCCACCTGAAACTCGAAGGCAGTTATTCCAGCGCGTTGATTGTGCGTTGCGACGGTTCCAAGGTCGAGGTTTACGGCAATCCGTCCCGCTGGGGACGTATCGACAACCTGTACGGCTTAAAGACCTTGGATCAGTGCATAGCCGTTTACAACCATATCCTGGACGGTCTGGGTTTGCCACGGTTTACTCAATGCACCAAGTACCTTTATTTTCAGGGGCCGGACGGCAAGCACGTTAACAAGACCGCTGACGGTGCCATTATCAAGCATATCGACTTTACCCGAAACTTGGCGGTCGGCTTGGGTAACGAACGTCCGTTTAACAAGGCCTTGTCCACCCAGTCGATTGGCCGTTCTGTTCCCCCTTTTTTGTATCCCGATGAAAACACCGTGGAATGGTACGGTGCCAACGTGCAAAAGAACGGCTCGACTTACCGTTACGTCAAGGTTTACACCAAGACCGCCGACTTGCTTCGCAACCAGCGCAAGCTGTGCAAGGACGCGACTGAAGAAGACTTGCAGTATTTTGACGATCTGCTGCAGTTTACCGTCAGAAATGGCGTCATCCGGGAAGAACACAGTTTTAAACGAGAATATTTACACCGGCACGATCTTTTTGCTTACGGCTTATTCAATGAAAGCCAATTTAACGAAGAATTGCAGGTTATTACCGAACTCAGAAAACGCTTAGAGGTATCCAACATGAAATACGAAACCATTGCCGACCAACTGCTGCAAGAGAAAATTTGTACAAATCGTCATTCTGCTAATGCTACTCAAATGGCCTATCTTGAATGGTTGCATGGCTCTTATGTTGATAAATCATCTAGTGCCTTTCGTAAACATAAAGCACGTCTTTTATGCATCGGCATCGACATCAGTCAAAAGCTGGACATTACCCGCGCCCCGTTACGCCTTAAGGAATCGCAGATTATCGAAGTCAAAGACATCCTCGCCCCGGACTGGTACCGGCACCCGCAAATTCCGAACTTACCGACTAACCCACCACCATCCCCATTAAGGCTAGTAGCCTAAGGAAAAAATCATGGCTTTAAATTTAGAAGTTCTTGAAGTAATCGAAGACGTTGATCCGACCACCCGCCAGCCACGGCTAAGAGCGCGTGTTAGGGAATTAAAACCCCGCACCCATCTGGTTAACCTGAAAAATTGTGATGCGGCACAGCTCACGGTCGTTCAAAAAAACGTGGGCGGCATCCTGTCGTTACCGGCTAGGGAAATGCTCATGGATGGGCGTTTCATGCTGTCCATTGCTGCAACCGATGAAGAGTTTTTTGTCATTCGTCCGCCTGAACCGGTGGCGGTATCAAGAGTTACCGAAATTCCATCCTCTGATGCTAAACCAGGGGAGAAACCTCAGCTTAAACAAGCGGGGTAAACCATGACATTAGATTCCGTTGTCTACGTGCTTGAGGCTGGCTTTTTCGTCGTATCGTTTGGACTCGGCTTTATTGCGGGGCTTTGGGTTATATGACGGAATCCGATGTGACCGAATTGGTGGGTTATTTCCTGAGCGCCTTTGCTACGGGTTTGATCTCAGCAATTCTTTTACGGGTATTCCGCCGCGCGGCGGGGTACGTTTCTTAAGTTTTTTTGAGTATTTATCATGAAAAAAATTACTTTGATATTCACTGCCCTGGCTATGTTTTTGGGCTTTATGGCACCGGCTAATGCGGCGTTAAATGCCGGTGTTGCCCTTGGCTTTACCGCATTGCAAACCGATTCATTAGCCATGGTTGATTTAGTGTGGCCGGTGACCATTGCGGTTACGGTGGCATTTATCATGCTGGGTCTGTTCAAGAAAGCGGCTGCTAAAGCGGTCTAATTTCACTTTTTCGGTACAGGGAAGTACCGTTTCTTTTCTTTACAGGGTGTTTTTATGTTTAGAAAAATAACGTTTATCTTCTTTTTCTTTTTTTCTGTTTCTTCTTTTGCCGATACCTACCCGGCTATTGGTGTAACCACATATTCTGGATATACATCTACTCAGGCGTATTGTGATGCTAATTACGGAGCCGGGAATACGAATGCGTCATCGTCCACCTCTAGCACAGGTACATGTGTTTGGATTGCGGCGCCTTATGCGGGTAATAACTTACAGGGTTGGTCTAATGCAATAACTACATATTCTTGCCCTTCTGGCGGTACTGTCTCCGGTTCGTCGTGTATTAATGCGTCTGCCTGTACCGCTCCACAAGTCCGTAACGTAACAACTGGCATGTGTCAAACTCCCCCCGTGTGTTCCTCTGGTACTCTTTATGATAATCCATCTAATTCGTGTCCAAGCGTGTCTGTTTGCTCGGGTTCTCAGACTCCTACTACATCTCCCTGTAAGTATCCTTCTGATAAAGGTATTGGTATTAATTGTGCCGATGGTAAAACCGTTTATGTTCCTCAAACCTGTGCCGTTACCGGTTCACGTTGGCAAGATGTTTTTCCCCCGCCTAAGCCTATATGCTCACCTTTGCAAACCGATCATACCAATTGCACGCCATCAATTTTTCAGCGCATGGATGATTTCGCGTCGTCCCATGCGATTCAATATGCTACTGCTGTGCTTTCTCTTCTTTCGTTACCTGTTATTGCCGCTGAAACTGCCGTTGTTGTTTCCGGTGTCGCCGTTGATGCCAAGGCTATTTGGGATGGTGTTTTTCATAATTCCGCTGGGGAAATTGTTGATGTTAAGGTTGCCGGTGAAGTGCCCAAGTCCGTTATGGGTGACGCCGTTTCTGATTTTATAAAAAATAATCCTACAGATCCGTATAGCACTCAATTTCCTCGGCTTTATAACGAAGCGGCTCCTCAAGCGCCTATTGTTGTTGAGCCTAATACCGGTGTCATTCATCCGGTTGATTCAACTATCCCGTTGTCGTCTAATCAAATAATGGATGCTGCTCGCCAATTTTCATCTGGTTTGTCTATTCCGTATTCTCAGATTGCGCCGTATATTACTCCTGAGCGTATTCCTTGGATTGTTGAGGCTCAAGCACCGATTAACTATGATATTCAGCATCAGCAAGCGCCTGTTAACTATCCTGAATTGGCAAGAACTACAAATCCAATACAAAGCAGTTCGCCGTATTATCAAATTTCTCCGAACCCCTTAGAAACCGCGCCTTTATTTCCTGCGTCAACCCCTCAATCTGTTACAGGTATTATCCCCTTTACTGTTTTTAGCCCTGCTTCCCCTTCGCCTTTAACGCCTCCTGTTCCTACGACTACTCAACCACCTGCACAATATAATCCAAATCCTACCGGCACTGATTCCCCCACGTCGCCGGTTACATCTCCTGCACCTGGAACAACAGTTGATCCTACTGCCGTAGAAGCGCCGCCAACGCCTCCTACTTTGTACCCGGATACTTGGAAATATTTTGACTTTTTGCCGATGGCAAATCCTTTCGCGTTTGATATTTCCAAGTTGCTGCCGACATTGCCGGAACCTAACTGTTATTACGAGATTCATCGCACCTTTCAGGTGCCGTTTTTAGGTACAAAACATTTTGATATTGCACCGTGTGTACCTCTGCAGCCGCTGAGAACCGTCCTCAATTGGGCGTTTGCTGTGTTGACTGCGTTCATCTGTTTTTATGTGGTTTTTAGGAGTTCGATCTAATGTCTATTCTGTTCGGTATTTTAATGAATTTCTTTGTTGATATATTCAGCAAGGTTTTTCTTCATGCGGCGTTTAAAATCGCCATTACCCTGGCTTTTATTGCCTTGATTGTTTCTACGGTTATGGCCTATGTGTCTGCTTATTCAACGATTGTTAACGGTATTGCCCAAACTGTCCCTGAGATAGTCAATGGTGTGTGGGGCTGGGTTATGCCGACTAACACCAACCTGTATATTTTGGCGATTGGATCATCCATCTTGCTGAGATTCGTCACCAAGCAATATATGCTGTTGCTGAACGCACGCTTCCGCGCTGCAATATCCAATTAACGTGTAGACGGCTTTTTAAAATGATTATCAAAGCTCAATTGAATAATTTGGCGTTTTTTTCCTTGCGCGAGGGGGATGTCGTTATCTTGTTGGCCCAGGGTATTTCTGATAAAGACATCGGGCGTAATCTGGGCATCAGTTTGAAAACGGTTCAAGTTCACCTTAATTCGATTTACGGCAAATTGAAAATTACCAATACCCCGCTGAATTCGCGTTGTACCGCGCTTTTGATCATGATTGCACGGGGTATTTTGACAGTTTCCTACCAGTCTGATGGTGCGCACATGCAACTTCGAGTGATCACCAATTAACGCCGCAATAAAAGGCTGAACAAATAGAGGTAAAAATGGGCGGTAGATCAAGACAACCAAAATCTGAACAGGTCGGCAACTATGCTTTTCTTTCAGACATTAGCACCGACCGGCTTAATGCCTACGGGCAGTATTCCAGCGCTTCTTTCCAAAATAATGATGCTGGTTCATTGACTCAGGACGGCATCCCCAAATATTCCGAGCGCTTAAATCATCGGGCCGCTGACGAATATAAACAGCGCACCGGTGAAACGCCCAGCTGGGATCTTCGTGCTAATGGTGGTGACGCTAATCATCGTTCGACTACTGGTCTCAAATAATCTTTTTTATGAGTAGGTTTTCTTTAATCCTTCCGGCAGTAGATTACGGTACCGACACATCGATTCAGTTGCCTATTATAGAAAACAGTCTTAGCGACTTTCCTTATTGTTACGAAACGCCGGCGGAACCCATCACGTTTAAGCGCTGGGGATCACAAAACGAATCTCCTTTTCATTGCTTTGTTGACGATTGGCGCTTGGAATCAATTTGGCGTCATAAATATAAGATGGTTGATCGGGTTATATTGTCTCGTTTTGCTGTCTTGCCGGATTTCACCGTTGAAGTCGATTCTCCTTTGGTTCATGCCTTTCATCAGGTCTGGCGGTCGCGGGTTATCGGGCGTTACTGGCAGGATCATGGTGTTTTTGCTATTCCTGCGTTGCAATGGTCGCGACAATCTATCAATCCCTTTCTTTTTGCCGGTTTGGAACAGGCTGAAGTTGTCGCCGTTCGTTCTCCGTCGTTCGGATCCGATCAGACATGGATTCAATGCGCCGAACAGTTTCTTGCCATACATCAACCGAAATTGGTTCTTCACTTCGGTACTAAACGCGGCTTTGATGTCTGGCCGAACGCCATTAATTTAAATCTTAGGTGATTACATGCCCGGCTGGATAATTCAAGGCGTACGAGGGGAGGGCAAGTCTCTTGCTGCCGTAGCAAAAATTAAGGAGTACATGGAAAAGGGCAGGCCGGTTGCTACCAATTTAAATCTATTCTTAGAAAATTTCTTACCTCCCGGAAACTCGGCCATTGCTTACCGTTTGCCCGATCATCCTCGCTTGGAAGATCTGCAAATGTTGCCGCCTGCCTACGACACAAAATATAAATTCGAGGATAAAAACGGGCTTTTAGTGCTTGATGAACTTGGCACCTGGCTGAATGCACGCAACTGGAACGATAAAAAACGTCTCGAAATGCTGAACTGGTTGTTCTTATCGAGGAAAGATCATTGGGATCTGATCTTGCTGGCTCAGGATCATGAAATGATTGATGCTCAAGTGCGTACCACGCTTTGTGACTACTTGGTGCAGGCCTCGCGTACCGATCGTCAGAAAATTCCGTATCTGGCACCCTTCTTAAAACTCATGGGCTTTAATGCCATGATGCCTAAAGTTCATCGCTATTCAGTATTTTATGGGCTGTCCACTGCTGTTCCTCCGGAGGAAACTTGGACGTTTACCGGTAAAGATTTTTACGATGGCTACGATACCAATCAAAAGTTTCTAAACGGTCAAGAGGCTTTAAACGGCACCCTTATCGACATGAGGGCAACGTATTCATTTATTCCCAATAATTATTTAACACGACAGGTTTTCGTGGATCGTCTGCAGACGAAGATTGTCGCATTACAAAAACCTGACACTTTACCCGGTGATACACCCATGGCCAGAAAACATGCTCCTGCTGACACGTCAATGTTGAAATTCGGCTTACTGGCCATTGCCTTGTTGATTTTTTTGGGATGGCGGTTTTTTTCCGGAGGATTTGCCGTTAAAAAGGTCGATCCCGTTTCGTCTACTCCTTCTGCTTCGACTTCTGCAGTCGCGGCTGCTGTTCCTGCTGCCGCTCCGGGAGCTGCTTCAGTTCCTGCGCCTGCCGCGGCTCCCGTTGTCGTTGAATATGTGGCGCCACAAACGAATACCATCATTGAGCACCTGTTAAAAACCTATCGGCCGAGACTGTCAACAACCGCTTATTCTGCGGACACCGGCTTTGTCGGAAACATTGATTTTTATGATAATTATCAGCTGGTGGAGACCTATAAAATAAAAGAATTGCATGCCCTGGGCGTGACCCTGCTGCGCAAGCCGTACGGTGTTGATTTTATTTACAACGGTAAAAGCTTTATCGTTTCTTCGTGGCGATTGCCGGATGATCCTGTTCAATCGACACCGACACCGGAACCGGTTGCCGTTTCCCAATCGTCACCGGCGCATCAACCCGATGCGATTACCGATAAGCTTTACAAGCCGTAATTGTTACCGACCAGGCTAATTTATCGGCCGGCGAGTAACACTTATTATTGAAATATTTTAAAAACGCAATCTCGATTAAGCCCGATGGATAAGGTGTTCGTAGTCAAAGTGGATATGCTCAATCCTGATTAAGCCCGGTGGAGCTGTAAAAAAGCCGTCCATGGCCTGATTTAGTCTATGGTCTGATTTAGTCCCAATCCACATTACCCCAAACGCTGACCCATTGGCCTCGTAATGGCGTAACACATAAGTTCCTGACTCGTTTCCGTTTATATTGTTGATTCAATAGCAGATAGATGCAGTCTTGTAGATCGGCTATCTCGCATGAATCCAGCTCCTCAATGTTGTTAACGGCTCCGAACTCCTCGGCGGCTTCTCTTGTCATGTCGCCCAAGGTTTGTCCGAACTTATATTCTTGTGATTCTCTGTCTGCGTACATGGTCCACCTCGTAAAAAAAATTAATAAAATCAATCGTTAATGCGAGGCAAAAACAGCGAGAAGAAGTAACCGGGTCACGCTGATTCGCGGAGGCTCCGACAAAAAAAATCAAACAGTTTTTGCAAAGCCTTTTTTTTGTTGGATACCGAGAGCTTCAACAAAAAAATCAAATGGTTTTTGCAAAGCCTTTTTTGTTTAAGCTCGTCTAATCTGCTTGACGCGGTTACGCCTCGCTATAATGACCTTGCATTGATGATGATTTTTTCAACCAGACGGGTGGAGGTATCGGGGCACCGTGCAGGTGTCCTGAAATTTAAACTGTTGAGCGTAGCGAAATTTCAAGGCCGATGAAGTACATCGTTTTGTTTACTGTTACCGACCAGGCAATTATTCCCCTGGTAAAGTAACAGTGTAACCGTTACTATCTGGATAAAATTACACGCTGCGGGGTAACGGTTTATGTTAGTTCTTTCTTTGTTTCCGGGAATTGGTCTTCTTGATCGTGGCTTTGATGATGCTGGTTTTTGCGTTGTTCGCGGTCCAGATTTGATTTTCGGCGGCGATATTCGGCGTTTTAGCGTTCCGGCTGGCCGTTTTCATGGTGTTATAGGTGGTCCGCCTTGTCAGGATTTCTCTAAAGCTCGGCGAGATCCCGCCACAGGTAATGGCGTTGATATGTTGGCCGAGTTCACGCGCATAGTGCAAGAAGCGCGGCCGACATGGTGGTTGGCCGAAAATGTCCCCGGCGTACCTGATATTAAAATCGATGGGTATTCTTGGCAACGGCTGGATTTAAGGGCTTCTGATTTTGGCATGGCACAGCGGCGGCTTAGACATGTGCAGTTTGGCAGTAATGACGGCACACAACTTTTAATCAATAGACCGTTACGATGCGTTACAGCCCAAGAGCCTACCGTTACCGCCAATGATGCGCGTCCGCTGGTGGATCTTGCCAGACTTCAAGGTTTGCCGGTGGGTTTTGACATTCCAGCGTTTACGCGCTCTGAGCTTGCCAAAGCCATTGGTAATGGTGTTCCGTATCCAATGGCTGTTGCATTGGCCGATGCGGTAAAGCATCGGTCTGATTATGGCCAGTTGTGTGCGTGTCGTTGCGGCCGTCGTGTCGTGGGCCGTCAGTTGATGGCGACCAACGCCTGCAGGAAGCGTGTTCATGATCGTAAAAGTGTTACCGACCAGGTTAATTTAGTGGCCGGCAAGTAACGGAAAAAAGATTGGGTAAAGACTTCGCATAATGTGACGCGGCTTATGTAGAAAAGCCCCGGTGGATAATCAAATCCCACCGGGGCTTTTTTGCATAGGCCGCATTATGCGAGGTCTTTACTTTACTTTTTCGATGTAATTTTCGTGGCTTTGGATTGATTTATTGCTGATCAATTTGTTTTTCTTCGTGGCAGGCTTCAGGCTTTTTTCTTCAATCCGGATTGATGGTTTTAGGGCTTTATCCATTATTAAAAACAGCCCACCCAGCAGCGTTATTGATATGAGTATGATCTTCCAGGGCACTGTTTTTCTGTTTTTCTGGGCGTGTCGAGGTTGTTGCAATTTCCTTTTTGATTCCGGTCGCACATCCCTTTTCATGTAGTCTCGGTCTTGTAATCCCATATTACTTTCTCCGCTTTATCTTGTTTCTTTAGCTTTTTCTACGTCTTCTATTGTTAGATCGTTTAGAAACTTGCTGAGTAGGGCGTCTGCAACATCTGTTGGTTTAATGACTTTGTTTTCTTTTATAGAAAATTCCCAAGCTTTTTTCTCTATTGCGTCCCATCTTGTGCCTCTTACTCTGATTGTTTTATGCGTCGCCATAAGATTCCCCATATTTAAACCTTTAAATGTAAATTAGTTTACATTTTTATTTGTCATTTCTTGACATGTTCTTTGTGATTAATTTACATTATGTCTAAATGTTTTTTGTAACAAATTTACATTGTAATTATTTACTTACAACAATCATAGAGGCAAAGCTATGCAAAATTCACAATCCGTAACGATTACGCCAACACCTGAAGAGCAAGATGTTCTTCTTCATGTTCTTGATGCTTTTCCAGATTACAAATCAGCTACACGGCTTTTGTGTAAGTTCAAATTCTTTTTCCCAAATCAATCTGGCGACCTTTGCCGTTCTTCTGATCAGTCGCCCGATGCTGTGGGTCAGGAGAGCATTAATTCAGTTTCACCTTTTGTCGGATTGACTTTTAAATCTGTTCGGCAGGGTGGCAACCAATGACATCTGCACCTATGACTAGAGACGAGTTTTTCCCTACCCTTTTCGCGGGTGCTGTTGGTGGTGTCTTAACCGTTGCGCTTGGAATATTTATTTTTTCTTGCGGTAGAGATTCTGGTAAAGATTTCTGCATTGCTCATCCTTCTGAGTGTCAGGCTTCTTCGTCATCCAAAGCTTACTTGGAGGCACTTAAAATTGAGCAGGGTGGCAATCATGACTGACTCAACACTGACCATTCACGAATGCACACTCGTAATTAACGAGATTTTTAGTGCATTCAATCCGTTATTAATCATAGTTTTCGTTGCTTCTTTTGGCCTTGGCTACTTATGCCGTTATTGGTTTTCTCCAGATCACTGTGACGATTGTCTTTGGCAAGACAGCGAATCCGCGGAGCGTAAGCCATGACAACATGCTCATCTTGCAACGGTTACGGTATTGATCCGCTCGATATTTCTCCTTGTGACAATTGTCACGGCACCGGTTCCGAACCTGTTTTTTTCATGCCCGATGATCATCACCAAGACGGTGATTGTCGGTGTGATCATTGCCAGCCTTTTTGATTTAGGGGTTATGTAATGACAACATGCCAATATTTTTCTGGCCCCCTGGTTGAAAAAGGTCGCGGCCGCATTCCTGTTTTTTGCTCTGATGCTTGTCGTCAGGCACATCACCGTTTTGTTAAGAATGGTTGTGTTCGTAAGCGTTTTTCAGCGTCATTTAAATCCTTAGCGTTACGAAACGTTACCGGCGCTGGCATTAAACAATCCTTACCGTTACGAAACGCCGGCTCTTTTTCACAAGTCGATTGGGTAGAAACGTTATGATTTCATCCGATCGCATTCGCCGACTTGCTGCGCAAAATCTTTTAACCGCTGACCGTTCCCACCTCGAACCACCTCCTGTCAAGGATGACTCTCTTTCTTCCCGGGTCAATTGGGCACGTCAACGCATAGATTCCCTGCCTCGTTCGACCTGTTCGTTGTTGTACGTTCCGGATTTGCCGTTAGGGGCTTTTTTCCAGCCAAACCCGAACGATAAAAATTATATCGATTTTGCCGCGATAGAACGCCAACAAAAACGTGATGATGAAAGAACATC
>Ga0208119_100456_pt1 | contig 10721 bp, 7 predicted proteins | sample LakWasMet51_LOW8_2_FD_183887 | JGI IMG/M metagenome (GOLD analysis project Ga0208119, IMG submission 183887) | Freshwater sediment methanotrophic microbial communities from Lake Washington under simulated oxygen tension - Sediment Metagenome... | ecosystem: Environmental > Aquatic > Freshwater >... | reverse complement strand
CGTTGAAACGCCGGAAAAAATCCAGCGCTTTAAAACCAAATATACCGGCTTGGACAACGCCCGCTCAGGAAAAAGCAAACCGCATCCGATCAACAAAAACAACGCAAAAAGAAAGCCAAAAAAATACTAGCCAACAAAAAAATGTTGTGTATAATACGCGCTTCTTCGCTGGTGTAGCTCAGTCGGTAGAGCAGCTGATTTGTAATCAGCCGGTCGCGGGTTCGATTCCCATCGCCAGCTCCAAACAAATAAAAAGGCCTTAGATTTTTCTAAGGCCTTTTTTTATGTCCGAAAGTTATGCTGAATGTTCATGTCAAGAATAAGCCTATTAATTTGGTGTTCGTCCATGGCAATACAATCTCAATTATTCCGCTGGCGCTAACAATAAGAGGGAGGCCAACCCTCGCTACGCTTGAAGGCACTGTTTCTTTGCCTTATTCGGTATTTTGTAAACCCAATGTTCCTCTAACCTTTTTATTCAGCTCCCAGCAGGAATATTTTGTCAGGCGCATCATTGCCAAAAAGTTTTTTCTTCCGGTGTTCTTCCCAACGTTTGTATCGATTTTTGAGGGGTTCCCGCATATTTAGCTCATAAGTGACTATTGGGGTACCCACTTTGGTATATTCGTCAACCCAAACAACAAACCGACCATCAATAATCTTATTAAAGAGTACCGAGCTACACCAGAAATCGCTGGGCTCTACCGCTTCGCTCATCTGCTCAAACCAATGCCGCGCCCAACAATTACGCTCATAGGCATATTTTGCCGCCTTGTATGCCAATCCAATCAAACCTGCACTGTTTTCGTAGCGAGACAGAACCTCTGAGTTGAACTCGCTGACATCCGAGAAACCCGCTACCATGATGCCTCGGGCAATTTCTGCTGGTTCATCACTCATTAGCTTCTCGTTGATATACTGCATCAGAAATTCCTGCTGCCCGTTTATTAAACCGGCAAGCACTTCCAATGACAGATCGTGATCGGTTTCGGCTTGGTTTAATCGGATGCCACGCTGTTCGTCCAGAGCAAAGCTTCTTACACCAGCCCATATTGTCATCGCATCGGGTTCGATGCCGATCGTACAAATGTTGCCAGTATTCAAACCACTTTGGGCAGCAATAGCAGTCATATCATTATTGCCATATTGCGCAATGACGCTGCGGGCTACTGTTCGCAGACGTTCTGAATCAGAACTTACAAGTGATGCAATAAAACTGCTGGTATCTACCGATACTGGTGTACCCGTCGATTTTGCCATCATCAAAAGTAGGAATTGCCTGTATTCATCTTGGTTCTTGCGAGCCTCGGCAAACAGTCGTTCGAACAATGATTCATCAAGCGGACTCATCAAATTAAACAGATCGAGAAGGATCGGTTCATCCTCCTTGATTGATAGCAGAATTTCAGTTTGCTCTTTGGCGCTCAGTAGAGGAAATGCCAGTAGCAAATGATACTGCGAAACGATCCAGCTATCTTGTTTCGTCAAGCTGTTCAGCGTGTCATCCGATTTTATTTCCTTCCATCGAGAGACTAGGGCTTGCGCCTGGGCAGTTGTCAGCAATCCATTATGCTTGTGCAGCTCAAACAGTCCCTGACGTAAAGGAAAACCGCTACGAGTAAGAACGTTTTCTGCCAATTCCCGGTGTTTTGCAACCGCTTCGACCGGCCTGAAGCGTGCCATGCCTAATCGGGCATCAACGAAAAAAAGGTCTTCAGATGTTTGCCCCATTACTAACCGCAGCTGGCTTACATCTATTGCTCCATACCGCTCCGCTGTTTGACCAATATTACCCGGCTCAGTCGAAGTCGGGTCGCACGGATCGGTAGCACAATAATCCTCAATGAGTTTCCAATTTGGAAAGCGTGGTCGGTCTTTCGTGAGCTCAGTAGCGAGCGATTGTGCCTCTTCATCGTCACCAGCATCACCAGTGGAGCGCAAGATTGCCACCAATGCCCACTTTCCGGCAGGGGATACGTTATTGTCGCGCAGGGATTCACAAGCCTTCAGTAAAGCCGTTCTGGTTTCTCGCCAATCCACTCGATTCAGGCTTATGAGATGCGTCAAGTCTTTGTAATGAGTTGCATAATCTGAATTGAGTGTGATAGAAAACATCCAATTTACTAAGCATTCGGCAAAAGGTGCCAACGGCTTGCCAGCCAGCACAAATAGCCCTAAACGCGCAAGAGCATAGAGATCGCTATCTTGTCTCCGCAAACGCTCCAAGATTTTGCGTTCGTCTGAAGAAAGTGCGCTTAGCGTCTCATCAATGGTTTGTTGGTTTTCTATCCGTCCCGGTAATAACGAGTACAACGACAGCCAGCGCCGAATTTCATTAGCGATTTCCTGCCATGTGCGTGTGTTTTTACTGGCTTCGATAATGGCAAACTTTAGCCAGTCAAAGTTTTGTATGTAAACATCGGCAAGGCATAGATCGTGCGCCGCCTCCATGAAGGCTAACGGCCTACTCTTCGACAACCCCACGAATGCCGGAAATTTGGTTTGATCGATATTTTGTAGGCTAGCAAACCCTTTCACCAAAGCAGCAGCGACATCCGGCATGTATTGATCATCAACTACAGTCACAGTCAGTGCCGCCAGCACAACATCGGAAGTGTCATCCAGCGCTGTAATTGGTTCGAGAAGGGCTGTCAGCGTTCCGTTGAGATCACGGTGGTTTCGTTTCGCAGAACGTAACCGGTCAACAACAGAAAAGCCTAATGCTAACGTTAATCCGTCATTCTTTAGTTGATATTTTCCCGGCTCTCCTTCCACGGGAAGAAAGAACCGGCCATCGGCAACTGCCGGGGTATCGGTTTCAAAAATATTGAGGTCGTCTTCCTGCTTTTGTTGAATGCGCTCTAGAATCTTCTGAGCGTGATCCCGGAGCCGACCGACAAAAACATCAGCCGATTGCGGAATCGGCGCATCTTGTTCACTTGCACGGATATGTTCGAAGAGTAGCCGGCTGACGCTGAGTTCTTCTAAAGCAGTAATATCATCATTTTTTAGAAGTTCAACGGCGATCCCTAATAATCTAGGATTTAGCAACGACTGCGCTACGGCAGAGTGAAGTGCCGCTGGATTGATACTGTGATTTCGTAGAATTTCATCGCGTTCTGTTGGCATCCATTCCGGTACACAGATTTCAATCGGATTTACATTCAGCCGCCTTTTTACATGACCATGGAAATAGGGAGCACGTGATGTGACAATCAAACAACCACTCATTTTTTCTAGCAGCTCACCGACTATATCGATGATTCGTCCCCAATCAGCACTTGGTTTTTGATTGATACCGTCAATGGCGACGATAAGTCGTGGGCAACCGGTATTAGGATTTTTCTGCCAATGAGACAACCTTCTACCCCAACGCTGCCGGTTGACTTCGGTCAGTTCGTCGCCGGTTTGCCTGATAAGTTTGGCAATCAATAGTTCTTCAATGTCATTCTGCGCAGCCTTCTCTTGGAATTCGTCGGGGCTGAAAATAATCATCAACGGCTTTGGGTCAAGAGTAAGCCAACTCTGTGCAACAATCCAAGATTTGCCACAGCCTTCGCCTCCCAGCACAAAGACGACTTTCCCACCGGGAGGTTCGGCGAGAAACGGCTGTAGTTGGTCTGTAAGAATTCTACGGGGCAGTGTTTTAGCTGAAGCACTATCGCCAGGGGACAGCGGCTGACCGAATTGGTTTCGTGCGCGTCTTCGGTCAGTGAAGCCTTCTGTCAACCATCTGACATTTGCCTCCCGAGCGATAGCCGTGCTTACCGCAGGAACATCAAGCTCCGCTTTGATTCGCTTGGCGTGTTCATTGAAATCACCGTCAACTTTGACTGCTTCGAGCGCCAACAAAGCATTCTGACAGTCGTTATTGTCACCGATGTTCGCTTTCAGAAACTCTTGGACACGTTGACCGCCCATAGCAAGGGCCACCGCTAAGGGAGGCAAGTAAGCTGTTGACCAATCAAGAATCAGAACGCTAATGCCTTTGTCACGCCCGTCGTCACGCACATCAGCAGCAAGTTGAGTGTCAACGGACGTTGTCGCCCCGAGAACCCATACTAGGTCAGGATGCGAGCCGCCACGGGCAAGGTCGGCAATTTTCGTGATTACCTTTTCTCGTGGGATTTTACCATCATAGCGTTTGCCTTCGAAGCAGATGCTATCTGCGTCATAGACATGCTTTCCGTCGATTCCGAACTGTCGTCCGCTACTGGCCAATCGGAACGGTGCTCCTGTTATTTCATGCAGAGCTGCTGCAATTAAACCTTCAAACCCTTGCTCTCCCGTTGCTTGTAGCAATAGCAGTGCGGACTTGAGATTCGCCAAATGATCGAAACGTAATTGATTCATGCCTTAATTATAAAGCTTTACCTGCAAACGGGTTTGATATTGAGCCACCAGCGTCGGTTACAAGCTGCGCGCCAGGACATACTCCTCGATATCATGACCACAGTTTTTACACAACAACATGCCAATGCTGGGCGCTTCGTAAACTTGGCGATGATCGCGGTCTAATGCTTCCAGATAAACCCAGACTGGGAAGTCGCTATTTTTGCGAAAGCTTTTATGAGCATCTCTGTCCAACAAGCGGCAAAAACTACGCAACCGCTCATGCCTGCGGCTGCCCCAGCCGTCGTGCTTCATTCGTTTTTTATGGTTCCCACGCTCCGCGTGGAAATGATGAATTCAGGTTTCAAATACTCATTGAATTAACCTCTTGTTTGTTTCTTTGTTAGATTATGCTGATAAATGAAACTCTAGGATTTTGATAAAACTCGGCAACAACATCCCGTTTGTTTCTCAATAACAATTGAATTTGTCGATTAGTGCAGTTGCCGCGCCTTATCCAAATGACCTTTGGAGGGTGTCCATAAAGTATGCTCTTTTCGTAAAAATCAGAATCCTTGCTGACAATCATAAAGCCGTTGTCTTTAGCATAACGCCAAACCTCATCATCCGAACCACCACCCAAACCAATCCGGTCAACATGTGCCGAATCGGGAAAAATATCAGCGAGTGCCGCCACCATTTTCGGCGATAGGTTTTCATCAAATAAGAGCTTCATCCGGCAATAACACGGCTATGGCGTTCCCTGTCGGCGGCATAGGCAAAGCAAGCCCTGATGTCGTCTTGGGTTAGGTAATCATAATCGTCCAATACCTCTTGTTCGGTCATGCCCGCCGCAAAGCAGTCGAGGATGTCGTCAACGGTTATCCTAAGGCCTCTGATGCAGGGCTTGCCGCTACGCTTGCCCGGTTCTATGGTAATAATATCGTGATAGTCGATAGTCACTGCATTAACCTCTGTTTTGTTTGAGTGGGACAACATCGGCGGATTGTTTTAGCTCAGACGGCTTCAACATAAAATCGGTAATGGTCTGCATCGGTTTGTCCTTAAAGAAACGGATTAACGACTTTAAGCCGATCATCAAAGACTTGTCCATGCTGCATATCTTGAGAATAAAGCTTTTCGCACCCGGTCAGCAAAGCGGCCGCCACGATAAGTGAATCCCAATGCGAAAGTTTATAACGCCGAACTAAACGAATAGCCTCCCGGATAGTGCTTTCATCCACTGGGGCGATTTCACAGAGTTCCAATAGACTTTCAGCGACTTCATGAGCCGCGGCTATATTTGCACCCTGTTTCCGGGTCAACACGCTCACGGTCTCGTTTATGACTTGGGAACTTACCATCACGCCTTGTGTAAGTATCTGCCGCGCCTTGGTGCGCTTGTCTGAATCCTGCCCAACTGCGTAAACAACAATGTTAGTATCGGCAAATTCAAGAGCGGTCATACAGCTCATCCCTGTTAAAAGGGACGCCATCATAAAGCCCCTTGTACTTATCCAGGGTTGCCAATGCTATTTCCCTGCGCTCACCCCGCTCTTTCTTGGTTCTGGACTTCAAGAACTCAACAAAATCCAAAACTTCTGCCGCTTGCTGTTCGGGTAGGGTTTTGACTGCCTCAAAGACTTTTTCAGCGATAATGCTCATAAGGTTAACCTCTGGCTTGTTTGAGTGGGACAACATCGGCGGATTGCTTTAGCCCTGCCGACTTCAGCATAAAATCGGTAATGGTCTGCATCGGTTGCCGCAACCGTTCCACGTTCATTTGAATATAGCCGCTGGTTACGTCATCGCCTTGTTTGTGATTAACCAAAGCCTTGACCGCAAAGGATGAAATATCCAGCGATTCGGCTATGGTGACAAAAGTACGCCGTAAGTCGTGCATACCGAACGGCAACTCCGTTTTTTCGATGATTTTGGCTAACTGCCGCTTGGGTTCGACCAGATAACCGCGAACGCCATCGCCAGGGAATACAAAGGCACTGGAGCTGTTCGCCTTGCGTGTCGTCAGCATGTCCGCCAGATAGTTAGATAACGGTAACTGTATCGGCCTATGGTTTTTTGGGTCTCGCAAAATATAGCTGGCATCGGTCAAGTCAATATCAGTCCATTGCAGTTTTGCCGATTCATCTTTTCGGCATCCGGTCAGCAACACGAAAATCAAATAATCCCTGATGGTGTCGTTGTCGATGCTTAACACGGCATCGAACCACGCCACCAATTGGTGGGGCTTAAGGTGGCTGGTGCGGCGTTCCACCTTAAACCAGCTTCGAGTCTGGCTGATCCGCTTAACGGGATTCTCAGGCAGTACCGATAAGCCTTTGCCGGTCTCGTATTTAGCCCCGGCATAATTCAAGACGCTACGTAAGGTACGCGCTCCCAGATTAGCGTAAGCTTCGCCGCGTTCCTCGCCTATCTTTTTATGGCGGCGCTCCACGGCATCGCGGGTAATGTCGGTAATGGGTAGCTTTTGCCAGTCTGGGTAAATGTTGTTCATCACGCCGGTATAGTCCCTTATCGTCTTGGGCTTGAGCGTTCGGGCATCCAGAAACGCCGTGAATACCTCGCCCAAAGTGACCGCCTTGATTTTCTTCTCGCGTTTTTCCTTTACTGGATCAATACCGACTGACATTTTACCCAGTTGCTCCATAGCTTTCGCTCTGGCCTGTTCGGCTGTCAGAACGGGATATTTACCCAGCGATAGGCGCTTAGTTTTGTTATCGATGCGTTTTTCAACAAACCAGGTCTTAGATGTTGTGCCGACATAAACGCCGAAACCCATTAAGTCAGCATCCCAGTAAAACACTTGTCCTTTGTCAGGGTAAGGCAGACTATCAACAAAAGTCTTGGTGATTTTTTTTCTAATCTTCATCCTTTCCCCCTGCCGAAATTTAATAGGCAATTAATAGGCATATAATAGGCAAATTATTTAAAAGTTGTTCAAAGACCGTCTGACTTATTATAACAACAAACCTATATGCGACAAGGGCTAATAGTGCCTATTAAAAGTGGGTAAGAGTCAGTAAAACCGTAGGAGTGCTAATTTGTAATCAGCCGGTCGCGGGTTCGATTCCCATCGCCAGCTCCAAATAAATAAAAAAGGCCTTAGATTTTTTCTAAGGCCTTTTTTTATGCCTGTCGCTTTGCCGGAGTGATTACGTGTATTCCCCTCCAAGCTTGGGAATGCGGCTTTGGAAGCCCCGGCATCCTGTCCGCTCTCGCGAAGCTAGAGCTTTGCGTACTGGATTCCCAAGCTGGAGCTCTCGTCGTTATACACAAGTATCTGAGAGACTCCGTCGTTCTGGCAGGGACAGATATTTGCTCCTGCAATATCTGCATTCCCCACATCCCTGTGGGTTATGCCGGAACCCAGGCACAGGGAGGTGAAACTTCGCGTCGCTCAAGTACCTGTAGAGCCGCCGTTACCGTCCATGGCTCTGGATACCGGCATCCCTGCCGGTATGACGACGTTCTGGAGGGCAACTGGATTTGTGTATAACGACGAGAGCTGGAGCTTGGGAACCGGCACAAACGGCATACCTTAAGTTGGCGCATAGGGGTACATACCTCGCAATTCCTGAAATTACGTGAACTCTAAAAAACAGGCGTTACCGCATTCCCACGTAGCGTTCGTCTTTATACACAAGCGTCTGGGTGACACCGTCATCCCGGCAGGGATGACGTGCTTTTAAAGATTTGTGAATAAAGACGGGCGTTGCGCGTGGGAATGCGGGTCGACAAAACCGGGATAGGTTGAGCGGCTTTATCGGCCGCTCAGTAGCCGCTCAATGACGTCGATTAGTTGCTGGGCTCTGGCCTCATCGTCGGCAGCGCGGCCTTGATAGGCTTGATAATCGCGTAGTGCGGCATCGGCGTAGGCGTGGGCGCGTTGCAGCAGGTCGCGGCGGCGCTCCGGGCTGTCTGCCTGCCCGGCAGTTTGCAGATACATCCGCGACAGGTTATAACGTGTTCCGCCTGCGCCATAGCGGTCACCGGTTTGCTCGCAATAGTGTACGCCTTGTTCATAATGCTTACGGGCGGCTTCGATTTGACCTGCACGTTGATAAAGAGCCCCCAAGCCACCATGTAACGGGGCAAGATCGGTGATGGCGGCAGCGGGGCAAAGTTTTAACGCGTCAAGATAACAGGATTCGGCGGCTTGAAAGTGGTGTAGCAGGATCTCTGCGGGTGCATCCTGCTGATGGGCTATATCAAAGCGTTCAGTATGCACCATGCCGATTTGTTTTATACAGCGGGATTGTCCTAGCGCGTCATCACGGCCTCGTAAGCTCAGGCTGTGTTGATAGGCAGCTTCAGCGGCATTGAGGTCACGGATGTCAGTAATTAACAGATAGGCATGACCCAGATTGTAGTGAATAACCACTTCGGCGGCGCTGTCGGCTATGCGTTGACAATAGCCAATACCTTCCTGATAGGCCGCGACACAAGCAGAGTTTTTTTGCTCGTATAAAATCTGCCCTAAGGTAAAAACACCAACCCCTAACGTCCGAATAGCATTGCGTTGTCCGGCACTAAGCGGCACACCATCGGCGACTGCCAGCGCCTCGGCGGCTAGTTGCCGATCCCAGGCTACCCGTTTATGTTGCAGGGTAGCGGCAACAGTCAAGTTACGATTTTGGTATTGCGCCAAAGTAACGCGATACTCCATGACCAAGCTGTATTCCTGTTCGCGCCCGGCGACCGGCTGGTCATCGGCAGTGCAATAATCGGCAGTGATCTCCGCCACCAGTCGCGCCCATTCGGCGCTACGTCCTTGATACTGGTAAAGCGCCCGCAATCCCTGCATGGCGCTGGTCAACGAATCCCACCAACCCTGCCGCCGCGCCAAACGCCGCCCATGCAGCAAATTGGCTTCTTCAATACTAAGCAAGGCTATCACTTCGCGATTACCCTCATTAAACTGCCGATGGTAATAATCGCCCAGCTGCCCGATAGCCGCCACCCACGCCTGTAGCGCCGCCACACCTTGGCTGCGTCCCGCCTTGCCGTCATAATGCCGGGCAAACTGTTGCTGTAAAAACCACGGTAGCGCGGGATGGATGCTATACCAAGTTCCACCGAGCGGCGTTAGCAGGCCGATGTCGCTGGCGCGGTTGAGCAAGTCGCTGAGCTGTTGTTGATCCTTGCCTTGCAGTTCGGCTAAGGCGTATTTACCTTCGCCCATCCACGCCAGCGCATTAACATCCACCACGCCTTGAAAACAGTGCAGCAGCGCGACTATCGTCAGCTCTTCCGCCGTAAAAGCATGGGCAAAGCCGTAAGCCAAGGAGGCGGCCAGCGAGCGGTCGCCTCCCTCGGCGGCGTCTTCGCCTTCTACGGCTTGTTCACCATCGCGTAGCGCTTGAATAAACGCGCTGATTTGTTCGCGACTGCGTAAGCCGCTGTTGATGACTTGCATGGCGACCACGCGCAAGGTCAACGGGTTGCCGTTGCAAAAGCGCAGTAGCGGCTGCCAGTCGCCCAGCTGGTGGCGTTGCAGGTTGCGCTCTTCGCCCAGTTTCAATACCAGCAAGGCGGCATCGGCAGACGACATGCGCGGCATGTTAATGCGGAACGGTATGCCGCCCAGCCAGTGTTGTTCGTCGCGGCGCGAGGTGAGCAGCAGTTTAACTTTGCTGGCTGTGTCGAGTTTGAGCAGTTTAAGGAAATCGGCGAGTTCCTGCTGTTCCTGCGCCGTCCACAGTGAGGCGTTGCCTTGCGGAAACCCGGCAACCGGTTCGACGTTGTCCCAAATCCACAGCAGCGGAATTTGCCGCAGCACTTGCAGCAACAAGTCGCGGCGCTGGGTCTGATCGTTCAGCGCCAACCAGTCTATGCCATGCTTTTCAAACTGCGGCATAAAGAGCCGACCCAGTTGGTTGAGCGCGTCGTTTAGGGTGGTGTAGTTTTCAAACGATGTCAGCAACACCAGCGGATCACTACCCAAGCCGCCGGTTTCGGCATACCAGCGGGCAAATTCCACCGCCGTGCTGCTTTTGCCTTGTCCGGCGTAGGCATGGAGCAAGACCACGCGGTGGTTATCAAAGCCCCTATCGAGCATCAGCAAGGTTTCATCGCGGCCTACAAAGCCGCTGTCGGGGACATAGCGCAATAATTCGGTGTTGCGTTGCACCGGGTCGGGGTTGTTTTGGTTTCCGCCGAGCCGCCCTTCTCCGTCCGGCGAGGGCTTGAGTAGCGTGAGCGGTTGGGCTTCATAAATCACCGGCACAAACCAGTCTTGCAACGGACGCGGCTTTAAACCTATCCAACGGTCGGGGTTACGTTGCAAATGCTGCCGCGCCGCGCTGGCCGCCTGACCGAAGTCGCGGCCCAGGCTTAAACCGGCGTACAGTTCGCCGACATATTGCGCG
>Ga0208119_100451_pt1 | contig 10801 bp, 7 predicted proteins | sample LakWasMet51_LOW8_2_FD_183887 | JGI IMG/M metagenome (GOLD analysis project Ga0208119, IMG submission 183887) | Freshwater sediment methanotrophic microbial communities from Lake Washington under simulated oxygen tension - Sediment Metagenome... | ecosystem: Environmental > Aquatic > Freshwater >... | reverse complement strand
GCGTTAAGGTAATATCGTAGGCCGACACAGGTGGATCGTAATGATCGCCCGCGTAATGAATGGTAACGCGGCTTGCAGCCGTTTTTAACTTGACCCACGAGAGACCAGCCAAATGACCACGACCAGTAGCGAAATCAACGAATCCGTCCGCCATTATTACGGCCAGGTATTGCAATCCAGCAACGACCTGAAAACCAGCGCCTGTTGCAGCATCGACGCGATGCCCGCTTACTTGAAAGCCTTGTTGGCCGGTTTGCATCCGGAAGTGCTGGAACGCTTTTACGGCTGCGGCTCGCCGCTGCCGCCGGTGTTAACCGGCAAAATCGTGCTGGATCTAGGCTGCGGTTCCGGCCGCGACTGCTATTTGTTGTCGAAACTGGTCGGCCCTAGCGGTCGGGTGATCGGCGTCGATATGACGCCGGAGCAGCTGGAAGTCGCGATGCGGCACCGCGACTGGCATGCTGAGCGCTTCGGCTACGCCAATGTCGAATTTCTGCACGGCCATATCGAAAACCTGGCGGCGATTGGAATCGATGACGACAGCATCGACGTGGTGGTGTCCAATTGCGTGATCAACCTGTCGCCGGAAAAGCCGCGGGTGCTGGCGGAAATATTCCGGGTGCTGAAACCGGGCGGCGAGTTGTATTTTTCCGATGTCTTCGCTGACCGCCGTATCCCGGCCGCCTTGCGCCAAGACCCGGTGTTGCTGGGCGAATGTCTGGGCGGCGCTTTGTATTGGGAAGACTTCCGGCGGATTTTGCAAGCGCTGGGTTGCCCCGACGTGCGCGTCGTTAAACAAAATGCCATTAGCCTCGACGACCCCGACGTTGCCGCCAAAATCGGCATGGTCAAGTTTCACTCGGTCACCGTCCGCGCCTTCAAGCTGCCATTGGAAGACCGTTGCGAGGATTACGGTCAAGTGGCTTGTTATCTTGGCAGCATCACGGAACATCCTCACGCTTTCGACCTGGACGACCATCATCATTTCGAAACCGGCCGCCCGCTACGGGTATGCGGCAACACCGCCGACATGCTGGCCGCCGGCCGCTATGCCGAACATTTCCAGGTGTTGGGCGATCAATCCCGTCATTTCGGTTTGTTCGACTGCACGCCGGGACCGCAGGGCGAATCGGCGGCATCCGGCGGTTCGTGTTGTTAAGGGGTTCCAGCGCTCTGCCTGTTCTGAACGTAGCGCGAGGGGCGGGCAACTTTCAAATCAAGCAGGATGGGGCCTGTTGCGCTATTAAACGCTGCAAGTTAGACCTTCCAGGTTTTAAAAACCTGGAAGGTCTGCGTACCGGCCATGTTTCCGGGACTGTTGAGTTGCCGCTGTCGTCGAGGTCCGACAGCAATAGCTTTTATCCTAAAAACAGCGGTTAGTCCACGAAAAGCACGAAAGACACGAAAAAATAGAGAACAGTATATTTCTCGGTTAACGATGCAATGCCAAGCATTCAGCCACATTCCTTTTGACAACGTTCATGACAGGTATGTGGCTTGATACAGGCATGACGGACAGAAGAGGGACCCACTTTGTTTTTCGTGCTTTTCGCGCCTTTCGTGGGCTACGCTTTATTTATTAGATGTGTGCGTAACATCAGTCAATATGTTGTATTGATTGAGTGATTCACCCTTTGGTTGAAAGCCTGGAAATTGACAACTTTTTGAAAATTTTCGTGCTTTTCATGGATGAAATGATTTTTCTGGGATTATGCAAATAGCGTTTTACCGCTCGATGCCGTAGCCATTGATAGAACGCAAAATCGACACTTGCGGCTAATTGACGTATCCAACTCAGGCTAATTTCTTTAAAACCGTGCGCAGAATACCGCCATCCCGGTAATACTGAATTTCAATCGGCGTATCGATGCGGCTTACGGCCTTAAAGGTCGTAACGGTTCCGTCAGGCGCTGTTGCCGAAACCTTAACGTCCTGTTGCGGAACCGAGGTATCGGAAATATCGATAGCAAAAGTTTCCGTTCCGGTTAATTTCAGGCTTTTAGCCGATTCGCCGTCGATAAATTGCAGCGGCAAAATACCCATGCCGATCAGGTTGCTGCGGTGGATTCTTTCGTAACTCTCGGCGATAACCGCTTTTACGCCCTGCATAAACGGGCCTTTTGCCGCCCAGTCGCGAGACGAGCCGGAGCCGTATTCTTTACCGGCAAGGATGCACAGCGGAATGCCCGCCTCTTTATATTTCATCGCGGCATCGAAAAAGGTCATTCGTTCGCCGGTCGGATGATAAATCGTCAGATTGCCTTCAACGCCCGGAACCAGCTGGTTTCGGATGCGAATATTGGCAAAAGTGCCCCGAGCCATGATTTGATCGTTGCCCCGGCGCGAACCGTAACTGTTCCAGTCTTTTTGTGCGATGCCTTTGTCTAAAAGGTATAACGCCGCCGGGGAACCGGGGGCGATTTGACCGGCCGGCGAAATATGATCGGTGGTCACCGAGTCGCCGAACAAAGCCAGCACCTGCATATCGGCGAGAGGCTGTATTTGTTCGCGGCCTGTCGTCAAGCCTTCGAAGAACGTCGGTTTCCTGATATAGGTCGAATCTTCATTCCATCCGTACAATTCGGTGCCGGGGACTTCAATTTTTTGCCAGGCTGTGGTGCCGGTGAACACATCCGCATAACGCTCCCGGAACATTTCCGGCGTTACAAATTGCCTGATCGCTTCGGATACTTCCCAGGGCGTAGGCCAGATGTCTTTCAGGTAAACCGGCTGGCCATCCTTGCCCGTACCCAGCGGCTCGCGGGTAATGTCCAGCGCTGTCGATCCTGCCAACGCATAGGCAACGACCAGCGGCGGCGAGGCGAGATAGTTGGTCTTGGTCAAGGGATGTACGCGGCCTTCGAAGTTCCGGTTGCCGGACAAGACCGCCGACACGACCAGATCGTTGTCCACTATTGCTTTTTCAACCGCTTCATCCAGCGGACCGGAGTTGCCGATACAGGTGGTGCAGCCATAGCCGACCAGATAAAAGCCCAGCTGTTCCAGATAGCCAAGCAGCCCCGATTGTTTTAGATATTCCGTTACGACCAATGAGCCGGGAGCCAGCGAGGTTTTGACATAGTTTTTAACTTTCAAGCCCCGCTCCACCGCTTTTTGGGCAACCAGGCCTGCGGCCAGCATGACCGATGGGTTACTGGTGTTGGTACAGGAGGTAATCGCCGCGATCACGACCGCGCCATGAGTAATTTTCTCAGCGGTATTATTTTTCGATACGATGCCGCTACGATCCAAGTCGCGCTCGAACAGCCCCATGCCTTTGATGCCGCTCGGCTCGATCAGCATTTGCCGGTAGGTCGGCCCGACTTCACTGAGGGCGATGCGGTCTTGCGGACGTTTGGGGCCTGCCAGCGACGGTTCAACGGTGCTAAGGTCCAGTTCCATAACCTGGGTAAATTCCGGGTCCGGCGTCTCGTCGGTACGAAACAGCCCCTGTTCCTTGGCATAGCGCTCGGTCAGGTCGATCAAATCCGCATGACGCCCGGTAAAGCGCATATAGCTGAGCGTTTCGTCGTCGATAGGGAAAAAACTGACTGTCGAACCTTGCTCAGGGGCCATATTGCTGAGCGTGGCCCGGTCCGGGATGCTCAAGTTAGTCAGGCCGGAACCGTAAAACTCGATGAACTTACCGACCACGCCAAACTTCCGGCACAGCTCGGTAATGCGCAGCACCAAATCGGTCGCGGTCACGCCCGGCGGCAACAGGCCGGTCAACTTAATGCCGACCACATCGGGAATCAGCATGTAAATCGGCTGATCCAGCATCACCGCCTCAGCTTCAATGCCGCCGACGCCCCAGCCCAGTACGCCCAGACCGTTAATCATCGGCGTATGCGAATCGGTGCCGACGCAGCTGTCGGGATAACAGATGTTTTTAGTCTTGTTATGGAACACGACCGGCGCAAGGTATTCGAGATTGACCTGATGGACGATGCCGGTGGAGGGCGGCACCACGCGGAGATTTTTAAATGCCGATTGCCCCCATTTAAGGAACTCATAGCGTTCGGCATTTCTTTCAAACTCGACGGTTTCGTTTAACAGCAGGGCGTTGGCCTTGCCGAAATAATCCACCTGCACCGAGTGATCGATGACCAGATCGCAGGGAATAAGCGGATTGATTTTTTTCGGATCGCCGCCCAGTCGCTTCATCGCATCCCGCATCGCGGCCAGATCGACGAGCGCAGGAACGCCGGTAAAATCCTGCAATATTACTCGGGCCGGTTTGAAGGGGATTTCATATCGTGCGCCGTGCGGCTGCCAGTTGGCGACGCTCAAGACATGTTCTTGGGTAATGAGGTCGTGGTCGCAATTGCGCAATAACGATTCGAGCAGGATTTTTATCGTAAACGGCAAGCGCGATATATTTGTAGTACCGCCAGCTTCAAGCCGGGGCAGGGCATAATACGAAATCGGGCCGGTGCTGTCGGTTTTCAGTTGTTGATGTGCGCCAAATGGATCGTGGTTAGTCATGATCGGAACCTCGCTGATGGGCTCGACAAATGTAAACAGCTTTTACCCGTATCAGTAGTTGCGTCAAGGATTTTGATTTTATCTTGAGGTAATCGAGAGCTTAGTTTTTGTTTAAAAATTCATCTGAATGAAACGGTGCAACGTGAGCGCGATATTAGCAAGATTCACAACAGCCAATCTTCCAGCTTTAAACCGGGTACTCTGGTAAACTCGCGGGTGTTATGGGTGACAACGGTCAGGTCGTGGGCAACGGCGATGGCTGCAATCTGCAAATCATAGGGGCCGATCGGAGTGCCCAGGCTGGACAAATGGGCGCGAATGTCGCCAAAGTGCCGCGTCGCTTGACCGGCAAAAGGTAAACTTGGCAACCATTCCAACAAGGTTAGCAAACGGATGCGATTCTGTTCTTGTCGCGCGCTCTTGGCCACGCCAAACCATAGCTCAGCTTCAACCGGCGCACAGACTTGTAACGCGGATCGGCCGACATGACGCACATGGTGCAGCATTTGAGGATGCTCTTTCAGCAATGCAATGACCGCATTGGTGTCCAGTAAATAGGTCATTAGTCCAATGCTTCGCGCTGCACATCAACACCCAAATCTTCATCATTAATGTCATCGGGGAAATCTTTGCTCAAGCCACCCGCTATGGCAGCAAGAAAGGCTTCGGTATCGTTCTGCTGTTTTGTGTCGGCCGGTACCGGCGCGTAACGTTGTTCCAGAAATTCGATGAAATCCAAGGCTTCACGGGCAGCTGTTTCCGGGAGGTTGAGACTGTGTTGATAAATAGTTTCGGCCAGGTTCATGGAGTATTCCTCAGCTAATCAAAATTGGCATCTAGCATAAACTCTTTTATGCTGGTTCCCAAGTCTATAAGGCCGCTGTTGCATGAGAATGAAATGGCAATCAAAACCGGATCAACTTGCTCCTTATTGCTTATGTAATAACCTATAATGCGTTTTAACCAATCTAAACGAGTTTATCTATGTCAGCCAATGAGCAACGCGAGCTGTTGAAAGAGCTTTTCAATCATCTGGAAGATATCCCTTTAGAGCCTGATCATCGGTTCTACTATCCTTTCTTGCAAAATGCCGACGATGACCCGATTGCCGAATTAGCCGAGCGTATCAGTTTTAGCCGATCGCAAAGCGTCAATTTATTCACCGGGCAGCGCGGTAGCGGCAAAAGCACAGAGTTTAGGCGCTTACGGAAAATGCTGATTGAGGACGACGGTTGCGAAGTGTTTTTGCTGGATATGCGCGATTACATGAACCTGACTACAAAGGTGGAAATCAGCGATTTTCTGATTTCGATTATGGCGGCGTTAAGCGAGGAGGTTGAGCAGCGTTTTAAAAAATCGCCGCATGAACGTGGCTATCTTGAACGGATAAGCGATGTGTTGACCAGCGAAATACAAATTTCCGGCATTGACGTTAAAGGCATTAAAGCTTCGCTAAAAGACGATCCCAGCTTTAAAGAGCAATTACAGAAAGGCTTGAGCGGTCACGTCGCGCGAATTGTCAAAGACGCGCATGGCTTCGCTCAGGAAGTCGTCGAGCTGGTCCGCAAGGAAACCCAAGACCCCAACAAAAAAGTGGTGTTGTTGGTCGATTCGGTCGAACAACTGCGCGGAGTCGGCGTGGACAGCGCCAACGATGTTTACAAAAGCGCGGAAAACCTGTTTTCAGGTCATGCCAGCAGCTTGCAAATTCCGATGCTGCATATTATTTACACTATTCCGCCGTACTTGACGCCGCTGGTTCCCGGTTTAGGCCGACAGCTAGGCTGTAATTTAGGTTGTACCTTGCCTTGCATCCATGTGCAGACAAAAGACAATCAAATCGACCTGGTCGGCTTGGCTATCATGCGCGAGTTTGTGAATAGGCGCTGTGCAAGATGGCGGGATATTTTTAGCGAAGACCAGCTCAATGAGCTGGCTAAAGCATCGGGCGGCGATTTGCGGGATTTTTTCCGCCTGATCCGCGACAGTCTGGTCAAAGCCAGCTCTAAACACAGGGGCGAATACCCGGTGCCGGACAGCGTTATCGAGCAAACGCTGAACCATTCGCGCCGCGAAATGTTGCCGATAGCGGCGGACGACAAACAATGGCTGGTTAAAATCCACGACTCCAAACAAGCCGAATTGCAATCGATTGATGAGCTTCCGTCACTGGCGCGTTTTTTCGATACCAAATTAGTGTTGAACTATCGTAACGGCGATGACTGGTATGACGTGCATCCGCTGCTGCGCGAAGAAATCGGGAGATAAACATGAAGCCGGAGCGGCTGTTATCGACTGAGGAAGAAGAGCAATGGCAAGAGCTGAGTCGGCATGTTGAATGGGCGGAGCGGTTTAGCCTGATTGTCCTGTTTGTTGAGGATGCGCTGCTGGCGGAAAACTTTAAACAGCGGCTGCAAAGTCAACTTCAGGGGCGGGTTTCTAAGTTACATGTGTTACGGCCTTTGAATCCTGAAACCTTAACTCAGGATGTTTTTAATGAGTTACAACACACATTGATTCCGCATGCCGTGGTACCGTGCTGGCTGGAGTTGCACAACCACCGTTCGCCGGAATGGCAAAAAGCCTTGGACAATTTTTTCGCCCGTTTCAACGAACGGCGCGACCTGATCAGGCGCGACTTTCCGCGTCCGTTCATCGTTTTATTGCCTTTGGCTTATAAAAGCCGATTGCGCGAAATTGCCCCTGATTTATGGTCGGTCAGAAGCCATACTGATGAATTACGACCGACCAAGGCCGCGCCGGGGCTACGTCTTAATCATGACCGTCTTTCCTATTATAAAGAAAAGCTGCCTCTAGTTGTTGATGAGCAGGCATTGTCCAGTCCTGAAATCCATGAATGGGAGCGGGTCAGGCATACAGATATAGCCGATAGAGAAATATTTCTAGTAACTGATCGTGCGTTTGCTGAGGCTTTCAATTCGGGGCAGTGGACGTTGGCTGAAACCCTTGCTTGGCAACTAATCACTCTCAGCCACAAAATGATTGAGCAGGAAGGTGAAACAGCCTCGACTGTGCGTAATTTAAGTATTGCCCTAGAAAGGCTGGGTGATATAGAACGAACACTAGGGCGTGATGATGAAGCCTACCAAGCTTTTACAGAATGTTTACAAATTCGGCGCCAGTTAAAAGCTTGCTTGGGCTCAACGTTCGACGTGTTATGGGGTTTAAGTGCCTCCTTAATTAAAGTAGCTGATATAGATATAATCTTAGGACGTTATGCGCCTGCTTTAACTGCTTGTACAGAAGGTTTGCAAATTTACCGAGAATTAAATGTAAACCTAGGTGGTGCGCCCGAAGTGCTGCGTAATATAAGTGTTTCGTTAAATAAAGTGGCGGATATAGACGTAGCCTTAGGGCGTTATGAAGCGGCTTTAACTGGTTATACAGAGAGTTTACAGATTTGCCGCGAGTTAAAAGCAAGACTAGATGTTACACCTCAGGTGCTGCGGGACTTAAGTATCTCCTTAGATAGGGTAGCTAATATTAATGCGATTTTAGGGCGTTATGAGTCGGCTTTTTCAGGCTATACAGAAAGTTTACATATTCGGCGTGAGTTAAAAGATAGGTTGGGCGCTACGCCCGAAATACTACGGGATTTAAGTGTCTCGTTACGCAAAGTAGCCGATTTAGATGTGATTCTAGGACATTATGAAGCTGCTTTGCCAGGATACACAGAAAGTTTACAGATTTGCCGTGAGTTAAAAGCAATACTGGGTGCTATTCCTCCAGTATTGTGGGATTTAAGTATATCGTTAGAAAAGGTAGCCGATATGGATATAACCTTAGGGCTACACGAAGCGGCTTTAGCGAGCTATTCAGAAAGTTTACAGATTTTTCGTGAGCTAACAATAAGCATAAGTGCTACACCAGATCTGTTGAAAAGCTTAAGTTTTTCACTAGAAAAAATGGCCGATTGCGAACACCGCTTGCAGCATTATGATAAGGCGCTGGCTGCCTATCGGGAATGTTTACCTTTATTGGAACGACTGCAAGCTGCGTTGAGTCATGATCAGTATTCAGAGCGCATTACCGAAATAAAAGCAAAAATTTCAGCCCTGGAGCAGACTGCACTGCAAGCGCCCGGCTAGAGCCTGTCCATGCCGTAACCCAATCACAGAGGACAACGCATGAAAACAAACGCCGATAATACTCGCATCGAAACCGACTCGTTCGGCCCGATCCAAGTCCCCGCCGACAAATACTGGGGCGCGCAAACCCAGCGCTCGTTGCTTAATTTTAAAATCGGCAATGAGCGGATGCCGAGGCCGTTGATCCGCGCACTGGGCATCGTCAAACATTGCGCCGCACTGTCGAACATCGGGCTGAATAACATTGATGAAAAAATCGGCTATGCGATAACGGACGCGGCTCGGGAGGTTATCGACGGCAACCTGGACGACAACTTTCCTCTGGTCGTCTGGCAGACCGGCTCTGGCACCCAATCCAACATGAACGCCAACGAGGTGATTGCCAATCTGGCTATCGAGCGTCTAGGTGGGGCTATGGGGACTAAAACGCCGGTGCATCCGAACGATCACTGCAACCGCAGCCAGTCTTCGAACGATGCTTTCCCGACGGCCATGCATATCGCTACGGTCGAGCAGTTGCACCATTTATTGATTCCCGCGCTACAGTATTTGCACGGCGCGCTGTCCGACAAATCCGAGGTATGGAGTGAAATAATCAAGATCGGGCGAACGCATTTGCAAGATGCGACGCCGCTGACTTTGGGGCAGGAGTTTTCCGGCTATGCAGCCCAAGTGCAATTGGGTATCGAGCGGATTAACGACAGTCTCAAGCGGCTGTATCCTCTGGCGCAAGGCGGCACAGCAGTGGGCACCGGCCTGAACTCGAAACCGGGTTTCGGTGACCGGTTTGCCGAAGAGGTCGCGAAGTTTACCCAGCTTCCTTTCGTCTCTGCGGCCAATAAATTCGAGGCATTGGCCGCGCACGATGCGATGGTGGAAATCTCCGGGGTGTTAAACACCATCGCGGTCGGCCTCACTAAAATCGCCAACGATATTCGCTTGCTGAGTTCGGGGCCGCGCTCCGGCATCGGCGAACTGTCGCTGCCTGAAAACGAACCCGGCTCTTCGATCATGCCGGGCAAGGTCAATCCGACCCAATGCGAAGCGATGACGATGGTTTGCGCGCAGGTTATGGGCAATCACACCACTGTCACTTTTGCCGGGGCGCAAGGGCATTTGGAACTCAATGTGTTCAAGCCGGTCATTATTTATAACGTGCTCCAGTCGATTCGCCTGATCGGCGACGCGGCGGTCAGTTTTACCGATCATTGCGTGATCGGCATCGAGCCGAATATTGATCACATTGCCGAGCTGATGGAACGTTCGCTGATGCTGGTAACCGCGTTGGCGCCGCGTATCGGTTACGACAACGCGGCCAAGATTGCGAAGCTGGCGTTTAAAAATCGCAGCACACTACGCGAAGAGGCGGTTTCCGGTGGCTTTGTGACTGAACAGGAATTCGACAGGCTTGTTCGTCCTGAGGATATGATTTTCCCTAAATAGAGCAAGAATAGAGCGACTATGCTGATAGCATTTCTTGAGTAGTAAGATGCTTCAACCAACTGTAGAGACGCGATTTATCGCGTCTCTACAGGTCGAATGTTTTGTCTCTGGCGAAGCATCCTGCTAATCAGGTAAGTAGGTGTTTATAAGTTTCTTAACATGAGCGGCATGTGTGGGAGCGGCTTTAGCCGCGACAATCGCGGCTAAAGCCGCTCCCACACATGCCGGAAAACTCTTGCCCAACTACTTAGCATTTTGTTTTGAGTTCATTCAAAAAGACAATCGCTCAAATCGGGTGTTTTAAGCTGTTTGGACATCTTGCCGTCATGGATGGATTGGAAGGCTTTGTTGAAATCGGCGTTGATAAAACTATTCGCTAAATGAGTACACAAGCAATAAACGGCTGAATAATCATCGGCGCTGCCGGAGGTGCAATTATTGATTCGGTCGGACAGGATGCGGATGATAGAGAGTATAAAGCCATCATGCCGCCATGTTACCGGATGGTCCACCACATCGCTTCCCCGCATCGCAATAGCGGTCAATGCACTGTAGGCAAGGTTAACCAGTCCGGCCAATATGGCAACCATGTCGCCCGCTTTAATCGCTTTTAATGCCGCGCTGCCCTCATCCATCAGTAACGCTTGACGCATAACAATATCCATGTCGGATAAGTGCTCATTTGCGCCATGTGCCGCTTGCGGCAATGAAAATGTGTCGTTGAATTCTCTAACTAACTTTAAGTGCTTATTCATGGTTTT
>Ga0208119_100448_pt1 | contig 10835 bp, 9 predicted proteins | sample LakWasMet51_LOW8_2_FD_183887 | JGI IMG/M metagenome (GOLD analysis project Ga0208119, IMG submission 183887) | Freshwater sediment methanotrophic microbial communities from Lake Washington under simulated oxygen tension - Sediment Metagenome... | ecosystem: Environmental > Aquatic > Freshwater >... | reverse complement strand
TTTTCGCAGATTTTGGTATTGTCCATTCTTGAGCTTTCTTTACAAAGTGATATTGAAGGTAGGGTTTAGTTGTTTCGGATCTTTGAGGGGAGATAACACTTTGATCCGTCAGGAGAAGAGAGAATGGATTTCTAGCATCCAAAACCCTAACTATCTCACCAGTATCTTCGTCTTCAATCGTGAGATCTTTGTTGATTACATGATCTAAAAATTGATTCACTGAAAGGATAACGTTTCGACGCAAATTTTCCGTACCAAAACCATCCAGAATCTTTCTAAAAGGTTTTATATTCACCTTACCTTTAGTAAGCAACTCCTCTGGTGAGAGACTTTTATCGTGCTGCTCAATAAAAAGCCTAACAAAACGGCAAAGGTGGGAAATTTTTGACCCCCCTCCCTTAGCATGTTTCATAAACTCATTAATTTTTACGGCCCAGGCTGAAAACTCTGGTGCAATATACTCAGGTTTAAACGGTTCAGGTTTATGAAGAAATTTATACCAGTTCTCCCATTCAGTAGCATAAGCCGTTTGAGGATCAAGCGGAAGCGTAGGATCTTTTTGATCACGTAAAAATCGTTTATATTCATTTGCATTTTTTAAATTCAATGAATGGATTATTAATTTAAGATCTTGATAGGGAATGAAATTAGGGATATCGAAAAAATCATAATAACTCACCCATTCATCAGCATAAACTCGCTCAGGATGAGCCGGAAAATCAGCGAACTCTTGGTAACGTTTTTTATAATCGACAGTATTTGTAATACCGTTTTTTTTACAGGCTGCCTTTAATTCAACTAGTGAATAGCTATTTTGATTAAAGATGCTTTTATTTTCTAAGGAAAACTTCCTAATAGATTTTGGTTTAATCATTCGGTTTCCTTCATTTTATTTCGGACATCTTCATTTGTAGGTTTGATATATACAAGACAAGAAGCTGGGCTTTTATGATGCATCGCTTTCTGAATTTCGATTTGATCTAACCCAAATCGACGAACACGATAACCATATGCATGGCGATGACCATGCTCTGTTGTCCCATATTCTTTTTTACACACTAATCCTATTTTTTCGACCGCTCTCTTATGTAGTCTTTGAAAATTTTTAACCGTTTCAGGTTTGCCTTTCGAATTTGTAAACGCGTAAGGATTGAAATCAATCCCATGAGGTTCTACCCGTTGAAATTTTAAATAATTAACCCAGGTTATTAAAAATTCTTTCGCCTTTTCAGGAGGACAAAAAATAACCTCAAAATAACCTTTGTTACTTGTTAGTAGTGGGGTTTTCCAACCAGCATAATAACGTTCCGACAACCTATAAGTATTTCGAGGTTTATAATTTGTTTCTGCCAATAAATATTCAGTTCTGATTTTGTAATGTGGATCTGGCGAAACTCCAATCTCAGGATGAAAAACCCTAACTAATGCTTCATCTGGATGATTAGGATTTTGAGTTATGTCTGAAACATATATGTGAAAAACTTCACTTTTTCTTAATCCGCCATAATTCATAAGCATTGTTATTGCCTGAGCCTTATAGTCAGGAATATCTTTCTTTTGAAAACCTAAAAATATAAGTCTTTCAATCTGATCTTCAGGAAACCTTATTACTTTTTCATTATCAAATTTATTTTCAGAAAAGTTCCCTATTATTCTAACTCGTTGGGCCTCATGTTTAGCTTTTTGAATACTTGTTAGATGATTAAGAAATACATTTGACTGTTTATGGTAATAAGCACACCAATTAAGGCGCTCTTCATAGCTAGATGCCTTCCTAAAGGAGTTAAATCTTGACGACGAATAACCGTCTTGCAACGCTAAAAAATCCGTATAGTGAGTGATATGAAAAAGGATGTTATTGGCATCTCTGTTTTTTCGAGGTTTCCAATAAAGATCTAATGGGTCATCTATTTTGCTGTAATCGATAGTCCCAGCAATTAGTGCCTCTGTAAAAGATTTCAATAGTTCTGTAACCTTTTCATAATTTGGCACCGCAGTGATGTATTCAATAAGGAGTTTCAAAGAAAAAACTGATCGTTCTTTCCATGATTCACTTTTAGCGTTAAACCATGCCAAGTACCTGAGATGAGAGACAATCAACCCTTTTTCGGTAAATAACCCCGGCAGATTGTAAATTTGTCCACTTTCAGAGTCTTTGTAATTGACATGTATTTTTTTGACGAATGGCATATAACAAATAGTACATATTATGTACTGTTTACACAATTTTTTTTCAATCTAACTTAGCTGCAAGACCAATGTTTACTAGAAAATAGTATGTTTTGATATGGGGTTATAATACATCTACCGTAAAAAAGAATTACGCGGCATAGACCGACGCATTCATTATCTGCAAAAACGCCTGCCCGCCCTTAATATCGTATCCCAACCGCCTGACGACCAGGACAGGATTTTCTTTAGCGCCTGGGTGACCCTGGAGAATGAAGCGGGCGAGGAAGTGACCTACCGCATTGTCGGAGCTGATGAACTTAATCCTAAAAAACACTACATCAGCCTCGATTCGCCGCTGGCGAGAGCGCTGCTAAAAAAAACCTTTGATGATGACGTCGCCATTAAGAATGAGCTTAAAGAAACCCGGTACACCGTCGTTGATATTAATTACGGCAACAGGTAAAGCCTATTCTGTAACCGTTCAGAATACATTCCGTTGCCCTGACTTCGAACTGCATTATTTTCGGTTGAAATAAAGAATTAATATTGCAATAAATATAACACCCTATATAATACGCCGGGTATGGAGAGGTGGCTGAGCGGCCGAAAGCGGCGGTCTTGAAAACCGTTGAGGGTTGATCCCCTCCCAGGGTTCGAATCCCTGCTTCTCCGCCATATATACGAAATAACCGATTGTTTTCTAAAGACAATCGGTTTTTTTATGCTCCCTTGCCCCACCTTTTGCCCCACCTTGCGCGGCGGCTCGTGTTGAACCTCATTGAATAAACCACCGGCAACATCTGCCGACATCAATAAAAAAATAAGCACAAAAAAGCCGGTGTTACCCGGCCTTGGTTGTAACATCGAATTAATGACGCTATCAGTGTTAGGCCTCACGTTGCCTTGCATTTTCGGCTTGAGCATTCAACTCGGTATTTCCAGAAATATCCGGATATGATTTTTCAGCCCAACTTATGGCTTTGGCTCTCGCTTGTTTTATATTTTCCACATCTTCTGTTTCATTAAGCTTCTTCATAAATTGATGCGTTTTTAACCGGTCTTTTGAAAATCTATAGGTATTAAAAAAACAGGCTGCTGCTCGATTTACATCGCCTTTTGTTCCGAATATTTCGCCTAAACTTGCCCACGCTGTTGCACGTCCAGGGGACATGGTTAAAGCCGTAATTATTGTTTGTTGAGCCGAATCTAAATTGCCTTGTTTTAAATATGCAAAGCCCAAGTTACTTATAATTTCAATATCAGACCGGTCTAATTTGTTGGCTTCCTCAAACATTTTCACTGCATTATTAAAGTCATAATCTTTAGATGAGGCCAAACCTTTATCATTAATCGCCCTCGCCGCCTTCTTGTTACCTTTTGTTGGTTTAGGTGAGCTTTCTATTTGAAGTTTTGTTTGTAGTATTTCTGATTCGTGACTTAATCCACCATCAACCAAAGCATAGTCAAGCATACGCATAACCATCATTTGGGGCGTATCTGCCAATAAGGTATTGTCAGCTTTATCCCGCGTAAGCTCATCTTGTTTAGATTGCGACTGCGCTATAACCTCAATGCTATCGAAGGTGGCATTTTCATCAATTGTGAAAATTGCAGCTATGCTCCCATTTTTCTTCCATAGAAATTTGCAATTCGCCTTTTCCGTGCCTGCACAAGCTTCCATTTCTGGCCTGCCTTTGCACCTCGTATCGTATTCCGTACATACATCAGCATCTTCCGCGTGATAGGGTTCCCATCCAGCATTTAACATTTTTGTACGCGTTATTGAATAATTTTCGTTTTTATCAAAGTCTGGCAAGTTAACTTCCATTGGCTTTGGTTGCTCCGATAAAACCTGCGTAGCGGGGTGTTTTGGAGGTTCAGGAGCAACATCTTCTTCATGGGCATTATTTGTCAGCCACGCGCTCAAAACTAAAACCATATCTGTTATTTTCATACTTTCATTTACTGGAGCGGAAGACGCTTCTTGCCATAAATGGTCTTTTTGTGACTCATCTATATACAACCTTATCCCAGATTGCCATTCTTCGCATCCAGCCTTTTCAAGTGCTTCACTTCTCCCCCAAAATGATATGGCGGCATCATAGGCGGCTTTAAGCCCCTTGCCTTCGTTCTTCTCCACCAAAATTGAAATAGGGCACACCGGCACGCCCCTGCTGGTATAAATCGGGAGAGAATAGTTTAACGGTTTGGGTGGGTCTGGTTGCGCTACGACCTCATGTTCCTGTTTTGGCGCTGAAACTGTCTGCTCTGGTAGTTGTGGGTTTTCCGTTGATACTAGCCAACCTATAACGCCAATTCCGAAAATCAACCCAAGAACAATCTCTTTTCCGCTCAAGTTCTTTTTCGGCTTTGCTCCGCACTTTGGGCAGGCATTGGCTTCGCTGCTAACTTCGTTTCCGCATTCGTGACATTTGATTATTGCCATAAGACACCATCCACTTTAGAAATCCTCACTTGATGGAGAAGCTTTATTCATTTCGCCCCCTTTTTCGACTGAGTATAACAGTTTTCAGTGAAATTACGCCCATCACACCTAACCCTAGTCTGTTGCATTAGTTTTAACTTACTGACTCGCCGCCTCTTATAATTCTATCCAGCTCCTCATCTGTCATTTCACCATAAAAATGCCCCAATCCTGACGGAGCGCTGTTGGCTGTTCCTTCGCCTTTCTCGCATTCGATAACCTTACCGACTGCCTGTAATATCCAAGTCAACTTGGTGGCCTCTTGCGTATCGATTAATCCAGACCTTGCCTCACGATATACTTTAGACATTTCCCTCTTAATGTCGCTCTGGGTGTCCAGTTTCGCCCTGTATCGCGTATTCTTGACCGGGGGTAGGTCGGACACCTCGCCCGTTATGCCATCTATCTCAACAAGCTGTCGTTTACTCATTTTTTCACCATGTAATTAATGCGGCCTTGCGATTCCGTCAGCGCGTTGTATAAAGTAACTGAGGGTGTCCGGGTCGGCCTTGCATCGGTCTACCGTTTCCTTGATTATTTCCGGGTTGGTTTCGCCAATAGATTCGAGCCAATTACTAATTTTCTGATGGGTCGAAAGCTCCGTTATTATTTCGGCCTTATGCGATTTCAGGAACTCTCGTTGCGACTGAGTTAAATCTTTCGCCGGGCTAATTCCTAAATTGTCGCCATCCAGATAAATCCTAAATCCTGCCGCCTCGATCTTAGTTAATGCACTCATTTAGAAATACTCCACATCGTCATTTTGAGTTGCTGTAATTGTTACAGGTGAGTTTATTGGGTCACAAGGGTCACCACCATCACTGGCGCGGCTTTGCTGGGTCACAACTGGGTCACATATTTTTTTATCTGGGTCACACAACAGTTTTTTAGTCACCGGCATGGCATGGTTAAAATGATGATCTCCTCTGATAGCAATACCCTTAATTGGTTTCCCGTTTCTGTCTTTGGGTAAGGCGATAACATCAATTTTCAACTGTTCGCATACGTCCGTAATATTGGCCGTGAACCTCTGCAATGCCACCGGATGCACGGCGCTATCACTGCACCAAGATTCATAATTGGCGTAGAGCTTTTCCCGTCTGGCTAAGCTGGTTTCGTTATCTGCCTTTCCCTTCATGCTGCCGCCGACATAAGTTACGGCATTTGGTTCTATGATGATATTGTCATCCATCCAGGCCGCTATTTTATTTGTCTCAACAAGATGATCTCGTTGGGTCTGGGTCATCTGCCCATTAATGCCACCGATCACCGCTTTAACCTCGTTTTCAGTCATTGCCATGACCCAATTCAATAGACCGGCTAACTCGTTGTGCATAGCGGCTTCAATGCCCCCGACTGCCGCCCATTTTGCCTTGTCTGCATCTGTTACTTTGCGGTTGAAGTTTACGGGCATTCGGCGGCGAATAAGGCCGCTTGTATAATCCGCCGTTTGAATAGCTTCGTTCGACGCAATCACCACGACACCATCAAATACAAAACTGCCGGACTGCTGCTGGTTCTTTTTCTCAAACCGTACAGGGTCGCCTCCGGTCAGTGCCTTGAGTGTTGATACCTCGCCACCATATCGACTTGAATCACTAATCAGAACCAAGCGTTTGCCGTATAGGGCCGCCGCCTCAAACCGGTTTGTTTCCAGATTCTTAAGATCAGTCGCCGCGTGGTTTTTCTCACCAATGAACGCAACCAGTAAGCGTATAAGGGTTGATTTTCCCGTTCCACCAGCACCTATAAGCTCAAGGAACTTTTGAATATCACCGCCCACCAACGCCATTTTAAAGAAAGCGCGGATAATGTTTATCGACTCCATATCTTCGCCGCTGGCAGTCCATAACCAGCGCTTAATCACATCGAGCTTTGCATCAGGATTGTAAAAATAAGGCAATTGCCAGTTAAAGCGGTGTTTGTGGCTGTAGTCGCTCAACTGCATTGTTTTCGTATCAAGTACGCCGTTTTTCATCGGTAGCAAGTGGCGATTGCTTGCCCATTTGTCCAGCAACAAGTAAATCATCAGGAATGACTTAACATTATTCAGCTTGGCGATTGAGTAGCCCTGAGGCATCCCGGCATCCAGTACCCGCATGATGAGCTTAAGCGCCCTTTTCTCCGTTGTTGCTTTCCATAGGCCGTTGCTCTGGCTGTACCAGTCGCCGCCGATCTCATCATAAGCGAGCAAGTCAACCAGGGCATCTGCAACATGCCTTGCAAGTTTTGATTCCGGCTCTCTGTCGTCCTCCTCCTGTCCAGCTTTAAAAGATTTGCTGGTCTTATTGGTTTTTTTCTCCGGTTCTGGGTCACCATCAATCACCTGTGACCCAGCTTGTGACCCTGCCAGCCCAGCAAGCGCGCCATGTGACCCTTGTGACCCAGTTTTATCAACTATAACAATTTCCTTATAGTCGATTTCATCAGGCAACATTCGGCACCGCCTTTGGGTAATAGGTACGAATCATTTCTCGAGTTTGAACCCATACAGGCGGGGACTGGGTAGAATCGTAATAGCCAGACTGTGTGTTGAAGTCCTCCCAGGTAGGCCAAACGGTCACGGATATAGCTAACGCCCGTAGTAGGCATTTAACCAATTCAATGATGAGCGCCGCACTTGCTGAACCATCCCACTCGATAATGACGAGACAGCCAGCAACCGGCCATATAAGCGTCTTTGGGTCTTGGCCGGGCGTTAGTACCATTGCTGAGTTATCACGGTCTTTGTTGTAGTGTTGAGCCGATCTGAATGCATCTCCGCCCAGGCAAATGAAAATAAACATCGGCAGGTTGCCCCACTTCATACGATCAGCAAGCACTTTGCCGTAGGCGGGGTATTTTGCTTTAATAAGATTAGAGCCCATATTTAAGCGCCAATCTTTTCAAGTAATTCGGAAATATCGCTAACTCGCCATGCAACCGAACGCGCACCTAATTTAACCGGTTGCGGATATGTTCCGTCTTTAACGCGATTTAAAAAAGTTGATCTTGAGACTGGCAAAACTGCTGGGATATTTCGCTTTTTATCACCAACGATCTGCCAAAGCTTACAGAACCCAGCTTCGGGTAATGAATTAAAATTAGTTTGATTAAGCGCGTTTGCGCTGGTTTGCATGCTAATCGCTTGTTGCATTTGTAAACTCTCCGTTACACTTAATTAATAAAGTGTGGTTAGATTACAAAGCACGGGTACTATTACGTAAAGACTGTTACCCTCACCCTTTTTTAACGTAATAGGTTAAGACTACTGAATTGAAAGGAAGTTCTCTTTTTCTGCAATTGATATTCGACCGTCTACGCTGAGCTCTGACCATACTCTGTTGAACACAGATTCCGAAGTGAATACACTTGTACTCTTCAAGCATTCTACGAGGGCTTTCTGCTTTCCGCCAACCGGAATATTAAGCCGTTCATATTTCAATTTGTCGATGACTGACAGCAATAATTTTATTTGTAGCGATCTACGATCATTATTGCTGTTTATACCTGTTCCCTTGACCGCATTGTATGGTTCTGCAATAACCAATGTCGGCCTGTAATATTCAATCCAAAACCGTTCGGCTTCTGAACCATGCTCTGCAAACTGCGCCGTTGGCGTCCAAATACCTAAACCAATCTGAAAATAATATTTATCCATCAAATCACTAACAACCCTCTCCCGCCGCATCAATTTTGTTAATTCACAATCGGGGTGTGTTAGATTAGGACGAAGATAAATAACACCATCAAGACTTTTGGTGTGGCGGTATCTAATTTCGTCGTCTTCGAATAAACAAAAAACGCCTGAGGCTCTATAGGTAGTTAAGGCTGTAGTACCTCCATCTTTATCAGGAGCATACCAATACCCACGTCCGCGAAAAAATACATCTATCAAGTTAACACCTCGTTAAAGTTTAATCGTTACGAAAGGAATAGCCGGAAACAGGGCAACGAATCCTGCTTATTGCCTTCTAAGGCTATCCAGTTAAATTTGATTTGTATCAGGCCAGCGCCATTTTATTAATCGGCACTACATCGGCACTTGATCTTGATGTTTTGCAATACCGCGCCCATTCATCCATTAACCGGCTACGCTTTTCCAGCAAGTCACCGCGCCGATAGGCCGCTTCGGTTAAGTTCTTAATGGCATGGGCTAACGCCATTTCCACCACTTCGCCAGGATAGGCCGTTGACTCTGCCGCCCAGTCCCGGAAAGTTGACCGGAAGCCATGCACCGTAATTTCTGCCCTATCCATGCGTTTTAAAACTGCCAGCATAGCCATGTTGCTCAAGCCTTTTTTATTACCGGGAAAAACATAATCATTAAGGCGAACAGCTGCCATTTCATTCAGGATGCTTAGAGCATGGCCGCTTAATGGTACTCGGTGTTCCCGTTCTGCTTTCATCCGAACCGCTGGAATAGTCCAGGTTTTCGAGTCCAAATCTATTTCATCCCAAGTGGCACCGATGGTTTCCCCGGTTCTTGCTGCCGTCAAAATAGTGAACTCAAGGCATTTAGCGGCTATTCCGTCCTGCTGGTGTAACTGCCCAATAAACCCGCCGACCTCTGTATAAGGAAGCGCCTTGTGATGTTCGGTTTTTTGAATCTTGCTTGGTTTAGCCAGGAGCTTATCAAGGTGGCCGCGCCATCGTGCAGGGTTCACGCCCTCTCGGTATTTGTGAGCGGTAGCCCAATCTAAAACTGATTCAATCCGCCCACGTACCCGCCCCGCTGTTTCATTCTTAGTGAGCCAAATCGGCTCCAGGCATTTTGTGATTAATCCTGTATCGATAATCTTAACGTCTAAATCTCCGAACACTGGAAAGGCGTATTGTGAAAGCGTGTTTTGCCATTGTTGAATATGCTTGGGGTTTTTCCATCCGGCTCTGTGAGCATTGATGTAAGCATCGGCACATTGTTGGAAGGTCATCATTTTGGCTTTCTGTGCTTTCCGTTCGGCTTCTTGCTGATGTCTATCACCTAACGGATCAATACCGACTGAGATTTGTTTTCGCAGTTCGGCCGCTTTTTCTCGCGCCTGTTCAAGTGATAAATTACCGCAGGAGCCTAAACCCATCTCGGTGCGCTTACCGTCCTTTTTATAATAAAAGGCCCATGTCTTGGTTAGGTTGCTACTTACCCTTAAATACAAGTTACCACCGTCCGAATAGTAGCCCGGTGCTTTTTTGGTTTCGACAGTTCGCGCTGTCAATTTATTTTTAACCCTGCTCATGCTATACCCGTAATCCTTGCCCCACCTCTTGCCCCACCTTTGGAGCTAGATCACAGTATATTTTATTGAATCTCGCTGAACAATATTTTTATAACTTAATGTTTAATAACATAGTATTAAACACTTATTGAATTTCATTGAATATCGGTTGGGCGGACTGCTTCTCCGCCATATACATAAAAGGCAGCTTACTTTTAGTCAGCTGCCTTTTTTTATTTCAGCTCCTTTCTAAAATTGTCACCCCCAAAGACACGTCTTTTATTCTTGCCGAACTGGTCCCCAAGTTCGTACACGCCACAAGCCTCCAAGTTACGTTGAACTTCTCTGGAACGGTCCATCTATCGCGTTACCTTAACTAAAGCTCCGCTTGCAGGCCAGGTATGCCAATGCGCTGAATGCGCATAGCATTATCGCCTTCTTCATAAACCGGCAGTTTTCCCTCTATTTTCCAGAGCCGGAAAGCGAGCGCATGCGATAAAACACGAATCGGATAATCGCGCGGCAATTGTTGCAAATAAGGCTGTATGGTGATGAAATCGATCGCGCCGTACTGCTGCATGATAAAGCGAAGGCCGCCATTAGCTGGACCGATGTTATAGGCCAGCAAGCCCAGAAACAGGTCGTTATGCATCTCGGTCAGATAGTATTTTAATGTGGCGGCGGCGATAAAAGCATTGTGCCTCGGATCGAGCAATGAAGGTTTGCTCACCTCCAGTTGTTTACCGGCCTGCGCCATGACCGCTTTAGGCACTTGGGTAATTTGAAATAATCCATGCCCGCCATCCCGACTGTCTCTGGGCAAAAAGGAGGATTCCGTCGCGGCGATGCCTTGCAGAAGATTGGGATCAATATCGAACACCTTGGCCGCTTCAACAATAGCCGGATTATAGGTCTCTGCCCGGTTAACCATCTGTAGCAATTGTGCCGTATCATAACGCCGGTAAGCTGCGTAGACCTGATGC
>Ga0208119_100442_pt1 | contig 10851 bp, 6 predicted proteins | sample LakWasMet51_LOW8_2_FD_183887 | JGI IMG/M metagenome (GOLD analysis project Ga0208119, IMG submission 183887) | Freshwater sediment methanotrophic microbial communities from Lake Washington under simulated oxygen tension - Sediment Metagenome... | ecosystem: Environmental > Aquatic > Freshwater >... | reverse complement strand
CCGCTTCAAACCATTCATCAATGAACATGGCGCCGATGACGGCAACAGTCATCAACAAATTCATATCGGCACGCAATCGTCTCAGCGCATAAAAAGCTTTAACAATCACATGCCGGGCACCTAAAACCACAGCCAGGCCAAAGGCGATTTTTTCAGGCAAAGGCATGGCTTGCTGGGCATGTGCGCTAAATAAGCTATAAAGATATTGACTGATAACCTCCCGCTGTAGTGACCAGTTTTCAGGGTGGCTGAGAAAAGTATGTGCATCAGTAAAGCCACCGGCCATAGCGATATGAATCAACATGCCGACAATGATAAACAAACCACTGAGTGTGGTATAAACGGTCTTCGAACGGTGAAGTTGTTTTACATCAGCTTGTGCCTGACCCGCTTGCCAACGCGTCGCTTTCATCCCGGTTAAGGCAACAGCTTTAATGATGGTTTTTTCAGTCACAGATTCAGCGTCAGGCAAAAGTGTCATTCGCCCATTTAAAATATCAAAAACCAGCTTGTCACTGCCACCCACTATCGGGCCTATCGCGCTTTTTAAAATTGCGATTTCTTCAGCGCAGTCCAGACCTTCGATCTTGAAAGTCATTCCACTCGCAGGCATGGATACGGTTGTCTGACTGGTATCCGGTTTCTCTCCTGCACAACCGCAGGATTTTTCAGTTTGATTGCATGAGCTCATAATTTATGTACCGTATGAAATATTAAATGGCGAGTTATCAGCACTGATGCAGACAGCCTTCAGTACCGGCAATATCTATTTCTCTTCGTCTTTACGATGTGCGAACCAGTATAAAATCGGTAACACCAGCAAAGTTAGCATCGTTGATGACAGGATGCCGCCAATCACCACCGTTGCCAGGGGGCGCTGCACCTCGGCCCCGGTTCCCGTCGCAATCGCCATCGGCACGAAACCGAATGATGCGACTAAGGCAGTCATCAGCACCGGCCGGAGACGTGTCAAAGCCCCCTCGTAAATCGCCTTATCCAGCGACATGCCTTGTTCGCGCAAGCTGCGGATAAAGGCAATCATCACCAGACCGTTCAGCACCGCCACGCCCGACAAGGCAATGAAACCCACCGCAGCGGAAATCGACATCGGAATGTCGCGCAGCCACAGCGCAACCAAGCCGCCGGTCAGCGCAAAAGGAATGCCGCTAAAAACCAGCAAACCATCTTTGAAGTTGCCAAACATCATGAACAGCAGGGTAAAGACCAGCAGTAACGCCACCGGCACCACGATCTGTAAACGCTGCGTGGCCGATTGCAATTGCTCGAACTGCCCGCCCCAAGTGGTCCAGTATCCCGCCGGAATCTTGACTTGCTGAAGCCGCTGCCCTGCCTCGGCAACGAACGAACCGATGTCACGGCCGCGCACGTTGGCGCTTACCACGATCCGGCGTTTGCCGTTCTCCCGGCTGATCTGGTTAGGCCCCGGCGCTAACTCCAGGCTCGCGACTTCGGCGAGCGGAATATAGGTCGTTCGGCCGTCGCCGTTTTGTCCACGCGGTAATGAAATCGGCAACCGTTTGATCGCTTCCGGATCGCTACGCAAGTTCTCCGGCAAACGAACGATAATGTCAAAACGCCGGTCGCCCTGGAACAACGTTCCGGCTTCCGTCCCGCCTATCGCGGTAGCTACCGCATCCTGCACGTCACCGATGTTCAAGCCATAACGCGAGGTTTTGTCCCGATCGATGTTGACAGTCAGCATCGGCAAGCCCGTGGTTTGTTCCACTTTAACCTCGGAAGCGCCGGGGATTTTCTCCATGACCGATGAGATTTTAGTCGCCGTGTCATTCAATACCTTCATATCATCACCGAATACTTTAATCGCAACGTCGCTACGCACCCCTGAAATCAGCTCATTGAAGCGCAGCTGGATAGGCTGGGAAAATTCGTAAATGTTGCCGGGGAGTTTGTTTGCTGCGGCCTGTATCGCCCCCAGCAGTTCGTCCCTCGGCTTATCCGGTTCAGGCCATTGTTCTCTCGGCTTGAGCATGATGTAACCATCCGAAATGTTGGGCGGCATCGGGTCTGAGGCGATTTCGGCGGTACCGGTTCGTGCAAACACTCGATCGATCTCCGGAAACTGCTGTTTCAGCGAATCTTCAATCCGCTGCTGCATGGCGACCGATTGCGACAGACTGGTGCCGGGGATGCGCATTGCTTGAATAGCGAAGTCCCCTTCATTCAAGCTGGGCACAAATTCGCTGCCCATGCGCGTAGCCAACAAACCGGACAGGATCACCGCAACCACGGCAAAGGTTAATACTACGGGCTTGTTGGCCATCACCCGATCCAGCACGGGCGCATAAAAACGCTTGGCCGTGTGCATCAGCATGTTTTCTTTTTCGTCAACTTTATCGCCGATAAACAGCGCCACCGCCGCCGGAATAAAGGTGATTGAAAGAATCATAGCGCCCACTAAAGCAATCACGACCGTGAAAGCCATCGGATGAAACATTTTTCCTTCCACGCCGGTCAAGGCGAAGATCGGTAAATACACGACCATGATGATGACCTGACCGAACAGCAGCGCCCGCCGCGCTTCTTTGGAGGCGGTAAACACCTCATCAAAGCGCTCGGTGCGGGTCAGTGAACGGCCCTGATGAGCCTGGGCAGCGCTAAGCCGCCGCACACAGTTTTCGACGATGACCACTGCGCCATCGATGATGATTCCAAAGTCGAGCGCCCCCAGGCTCATCAGGTTCGCGCTAACTTGGTACGTCACCATGCCGGTGAAGGTGAACAGCATCGACAACGGAATCACCATCGCGGTGATGAGGGCCGCGCGGATGTTGCCGAGGAACAGGAACAAAATCACGATTACCAGGATTGCCCCTTCGGTTAAGTTCTTCTTGACCGTGTTGATGGCTTTATCGACCAGCACCGTCCGGTCGTAGACGGTAATTGCCTGTACGCCTTCAGGCAAAGTGCGATTGATTTCCCCCATCTTTTGGTCAACCGCCTGCGAGACGCTGCGGCTGTTTTGGCCGATCAGCATGAAGACCGTGCCCAGCACGACCTCGCGGCCATTTACGGTCGCAGCGCCGGTGCGCAGTTCCCGGCCGATTTCGACCTCGCCGACATCGCGAATACGGATCGGTACGCCCTGCACATTGCCGAGAATGATGTTGCCAATATCCTCTATCGAATGTACCTGGCCCGGTGCGCGGATCAAATACTGCTCGCCGCGCTTCTCGATATAACCGGCTCCGACATTGTTATTGTTGCGGTCCAACGCCGTCACGATGTCTTGCAAGGTCAGGCCGTAGGAGGCGAGTTTTTCCGGAACCGGCGCGACCTGATATTGTTTGGCAAAACCGCCGATGGAATTGATCTCGGTTACACCCGGCACGTTGCGCAGTTGCGGCTTGATAATCCAGTCCTGAATCTCGCGCAGGTCGATTGGCGTATAGTCCGAACCGTCAGGCTTCTTTGCGCCGTCCTTGGCCTCGACAGTCCACAGGTAGATTTCCCCAAGGCCGGTCGATATAGGCCCCATTGCCGGTGTAATGCCGGGAGGCAATTTGTCCTTGGCCTCCTGGATGCGCTGATTAACCAGCTGACGCGCGAAGTAAACATCGGTGCCGTCCTGAAAAATTACCGTCACCTGCGATAGGCCGTAGCGCGACAGTGACCGGGTTTGCCCCAGATGGGGCAGGCCCGACATGACGGTTTCGATCGGATAGGTAATGCGCTGTTCGGTCTCCAGCGGCGAATAGCCCGGCGCTGAGGTATTGATTTGCACCTGGACGTTGGTGATGTCCGGCACGGCGTCGATCGGCAGGATTTTGTAATTGAAGATGCCGAGTGCCGCCATAGCCAGCACGGCCAGAAGAACCAGCCATCGATGCTCGATAGCTAAACGAATGAGTCGTTCAAACATGATGGGTGGCCTCCTGTACTGTAGTTTTCCTTACGAAATCAATAAAATCATGCGCTAAACTTCGCTGCGCCAGCCCAGCACAATGATCGTCATTCCGAACAAAGCGATTCCCGCACCCATCCAATCCAATATGGATAACCTTTCTCCATCCACTACTCTTAGCCAAACCAGAGCGGTAGCCACATAAACACCGCCATAAGCAGCGTAAATACGGCCACTGGCGGCTGGATGTAATGTGAGTAGCCATACGAACAGCGACAGGCTGAGCACTGCCGGCAGCAGCAACCATGGAGAGCCACTCTTGCGGAGCCACAGATAGGGCAGAAAACAGCCGATGATTTCGGCAAGAGCGGTAATGAAGAAAAGAGCTGTGGTTTTCAGTATCAACATAATTTTCTCCGTTGCGTATGAATAATTGTTCGGCATCAACTATCCGGGTTAGTGACAGGTCTAAGCGACTAAAACTGGCTATTGCATTAATGCTCATGTGAGGCTCCTTCTTTACCCTGTTCGGATTTGAGCACGAAGCTGCCATTGACGGCGTATTCGGTGCCGGGTTTGAGTCCGGTCACGATCTCGGTGACTTTGCCATCGAATAATCCGGTCGTGATCGGTTGGGCGATAAAGCCACCCGGCACGCGAATAAAAATCGTCGGTTTATCGTTGACGGTCTGGATCGCATCGGACGCCACGGCGACCGGCACTTCTGTCTCTTTCGCAACAACCTCGACAGTGATAAATAACCCCGGTCGCCATGCCATCTGCGGATTCTCCAGCGTCACACGTGCCTTGGCGGTTCGGGTTTGTTCGCCCATCAGTTCGCCGACATAGGACACCGTGCCGGATGTCGTGGACTCGAACGCTGTGGCCTTGATCGTGACCTTGTCGCCAACCCGAACCACATTGAGATCCTTCGCCGATACAATGATCTCGGCCCACACGGTAGATAAATCGGAAATAGTGAAGATGCTCGCATCTTCCTTGACCGCTTCACCTAGGGCGAGATGCTTTTCGACCACCCTGCCGTCAAACGGCGCACGTATCTCGTAGCGGTTGAGTGAATCGGAGTTGGCCGATACAGTTGGACTTGCGCCCAGCGCCATCAACTTCTGTTGAGCATTATGTACGGCAATTTCCGCCTCGTTCATGACTTGTCGGGCTTGCAGGTAGTCCTGTTCCGCCGAAATTTTTGCCTCCCACAAGTGTTTTTCCCGCGCGTAGGTGGAACAAGCCAGTTCCAGACGTTTTTGCGCGGACAATAATTCGCTGCGTTGTTCCGCCAGTCCGGTACTTGCAATCGTCACCAGCACTTGACCTTTTTTAACGTGGTCGCCGAGGTTAGCGGATATGGCTTCGACGACTCCGGTCAGACGAGGCACGACGTGGGACGTTTTGTCTTCATTGAAGCGAATTTCACCCGGCAGGGTCACGATGCTTCTGATGTGTGCGGCATCTGCTGTTTGGGTAGTTATCCCCATTTCCTTGATTTGCTGATCGGTCAGTTTGATTTTTCCTTCTTCTTTAACCCAAGAAAATTGAAAGGTCTGGTTATTATGCTGCGCAATCACGGTTGCCTCGAAGACATGAGGTTCTTCGATGGGCTGATCACTCTGCAAAAAATCCTTTTCCGCTACAAAATCGATGGCCTGTTTTTCACCATCCGGCCGAGTCACAATCACCGACACCTTTACTGCGTTTGGCGGCAAAACCTTATCCTGATTGAACGCATAAATGCGTAAGCGCGGTTCGCCCCCGTCTTCGGCGAGCAGTAACTCCAATCCTAAATCATCTTTGACAAATAGCGGGCCGCTGTGCGGGCCGACGTTGGTATCCGTTTTTTCTTCCTGAACCTCGCCTTGTTCATTGGTGATAGTAGGAGCCTCCAGGTTCAGGATCAAGAGGGCCAGTACGATGCCGACCGCGATTAAGCCCGAAATAATCCAATTCTGTTTCGTTTTCATTGCAATGCCTCTTGTTTATTTTCATCCAGACTGCCGCCGATTAACCGTTCCACTTCGGCCACTGCTTTGTGATAATCCGCCAATGCCAGCAGGCTCTGGGTTTTGGCTCCGAACAGGATGCGTTGCGCGTCCAGCACATCCAGAAAACCGAATTTGCCCAGGCGATAGCCTTCACGAGAGGCATCGTAGGCGCTTTGAGCGCCTGGCATGACTTCTTGCCGGAGCGCCGAGACTTCGGCGTGGGCCGCGTCTAATCTTTGATAGGCCGTGTTCAATGCGGTCGCGATCCTCACCTCTGCGCTACGGCGCTCCTCCTCCGCTTTAGCCAGCCGATGCTCGGCTTCGAGGATACCGCCCTGATTACGATCGAATACCGGCAACGGTATGGAAAATCCGACCACTAAAGCGTAATCGTTGGGCATCAGGTATTTGCTTGCGCCTAAGGTTGCGGTCACGTCTGGAACGGCTTTGGCTTTTTCCATGGTGATCAGCGCCTGCCGCTGGGTGATTTCCGTAGCCCAACGGGCCAAATCCGGATTATTGGCGAGTCGCTGAAGCAATGACGCCAGTGTGGGAAGAGACTGGATGGCATCCAGGTTGCCGGCGACCGCCTCGAAACGCGGTTCGGTGCTCCCCCAACTCGCGGCCAGGCGCTTGCGGGCGGCTTCCAATTCTTTCCCGGCACGCATCAGCTCGATTTGGACCGAGGCAAGGGCTACCCTGGCCTTGGTCTCTTCGACGGGCGAGACCTTACCGGCCTGTACCCGTGCGGATGTCGTCGCCATCATTTGATTCGCCAGCGCCTGAGTTTGCTGAGTCAGAACTAGGCGTTGTTGGGCCGTCAGTACCTCAATGAAGGTCTGGGAAACTTGAGTCAGCACATTGACACGTTGGGTTTCATAATCCCAATCCGCTAGTTCTTTGGTCAGTGCGGCAGCCTCGGTTCGGGCCGCGCGCTTACCGCCCAGCTCGATCAACTGACTGAGTTCCAAGGTCACCACATCACCGTCGAATCCCCGGATCACCCGGTTGCCGAAGTTGGCCGCATTCGCACCGAAAGTCGGGTTCGGAAAAAACCTCGCTTGTAGCGTGGCGGCTTCCCGTGCGCGGGTCTCCCAGGAAAAGGCGGCAAGCTCCGGGTTTTGGGTTAATGCCAAGGCCAGCGCTTGAGGCAAAACCAGGGTTCCGGTCGGTTCGTCAGACGTGTTTAGTCCTTGATTCGTTTTGTTCCGATCTTCCAGTTTGGCGAGCGGCATTTTCTGGTCTGTTGGATTGGCACCGACCGGACTGGTTGTTAGTATTAAACTGAGGGCGATGCCAAAGGGCAGCGCATAATTTGAGTACATGAATAGTCTCTCCGTAGCATGAACGAACGAACGCAGCAGACAAGCAGGCGCTAAACCTGCACCATCGACTGGCGGGTTACGGCTATGAAGAGCAGGCTAAATCAGAAGAACGATACTACGTAGGCCAAGCAGCCTGGAATCGGTGAACAGCGGGTCGGGGAAAAAAGGCCGTCGCGTAATTACCTGGGCGTAGGGGATGAAGAGAAAAACAAGGGAAAACAGTGGCATAATCCCAAGATCAATTGATGCTTTGGATAAATCTGTCAGGGGAACATGGGTGCCGTGGTCATCGCCGCCCACAGGAATGTCGGTACAAGGTGACGTGCAAGGCGAATCACCATCAGTGAAATAGGCATCGGTCTTGACCTTGGACTGGGAGACTATATCCGCATTAGCTCCATGATCCTGTCCAATACGCTCCACGGCCACATGCCCATCCGTCCCAAAACACAGCACAAAGGTCGAAGCATCGCGATGTCCTAGGCCGAAATGACCGAGAATTGCGATCATCAGCACAAAAGAGAGCCAGATTTTGGGTTGGTGGATATTTTTCATTATCTGGCAAGTGTATCCTATCGTCAAAATACACTCAAGGATTTAAGGCTCTGGGTAAAAGATTCTCTAGGAGTCGCTATTTCATTGAAAGCTTGTTTTTGATGTCCAAAAAACGTCCATTTTATGGACAGGTTTCAATGCTCATGCTGGTGGTGAGCATCCGGGAAATGAGGATGAAAATGAGTCATTGGTATGTGCCGATGCAGGTGTCTGTGCTTCGTACCAAGCTCAACGGGAATATCATGCTCATGCTGGTGATGCTCGTCGTGGGTGTGCTCATGATCATGTTCCAGAGTCTTATGTGCATGGGAATGGTGATGCTGCTCAGTCAAGTGCAGCCAGATACCCAACCCCATCAACGTTCCAGCGACAACCAGTGTCAGCGTCAACGGTTCACCCATTGCCAACGCCAGTATCGCACCGATGAACGGAGCGACAGAGAAATAAGCCCCAGTCCGAGCAGTTCCAAGGTGACGTAAACCAATAACGAATAGAACCAAACTCACGCCATAGGCGAGAAACCCGACGACCAACGCCCCGGCGAGATTCAACAACGGCGGAACAGTCGTGCCTACAATGAAGGCCAAGGCTAAATTGATTGAACCGGCGACCAGTCCTTTCACCGAGGCAATCCACGTCGCATCATATAGCGACACCTTACGCGTTAGATTATTGTCGATAGCCCACATGAAACAAGCTCCAACGACGGCCAGAGACGGCCAAATACCGGTAAAAAACGCTTCATCTGGCCAACTTAAGACAGCGACCCCGACCACAATGGCGATCATGCCTAATGCAATTCGCCGGTCGAAGTTTTCCTTGAAGGCGAACCACGCCAACAGTGCAGTGAATACCCCTTCGGCATTCAGCAGTAGGGAGGCTCCCGATGCAGGCATCCTAGTTAGGCCTAACATCAACAGTATTGGGCCGACGATCCCTCCCGTCACAATAGCACCAACAAACCACAGCACCTCATAGCGAGGCAGTTTGACAGCAGGGGCTTTGCTAAAATACCTGTATAAAGTAAGGCCGACACCGGAACCTAAATACAACAGCCCAGCCAGCATCCAAGGACTAACTGCATTCAGCAGCAGCTTTGCGAGCGGAGTGCTCGCTCCGAATAACATGGCAGCACCTAGTGCAGCAGGTACGCCTGCTTGGCGTAGTCCATCTATTAACTTCATTAAATACATCCCCCTCATTAGAGGTTGTTAGTAGGGGTAAACTCAGCTTCAAGTATAAGACAGACAAGACCTAGCGTCCCAAAATAACCGTTTACCGAACAGTCATTCCGACTTGCGAGCCCCACACTTGCCCCTATCAATCAAGGCGCTGAGTCATACATTTAATTGCTGTTTGTTTTCTCGTATGCTAGCTTATATAAAGAATTGATTTTTTCAGCTCAAAGAGGCCTTGTGCTAACAGCGTTGCATTCCAAAAGAAACCGTCCTTACTTGCACACCTTGGTGTTCGTGCTGCTGGTGAGCTGGATTTCTTTGACCATTTCGGCAACCTGTACTATGCCTATGCCTTCAGTAGTGACGGCCATGCCTGAGCATATGCCGGGATGTTCGGAATCCGGTGCGGCTAGACATTCGCATCATCAAGATCATGCTTCCAAGGCGATGCAGAATTGTTCATTCAAGCCCTGCCTTGACTCGCAAACTCATTCGTTCCCCGATTTTCATCGTCTGACTAAACCGGATTTGCCGGTTTTTATTCTTGGCCTCATTGGGACGTTTTTTTGCTTATTTCTAAGCTATCCACCCACGAAAGTTCCTCTTCGTAAAGCTGATCCGCCGCTCGGTCGACGGATTCTGCTCATCTATCGGTTCTGCACCCTGCTGAATTAGCCACCCCTCGAAATCGAACCCTGCCAAACCATTAACTGGTTCGGCACTGCTGTTCCGTGACCTGCGGAGCTTGTTTGTTCCGATTTGAGAGGAAAACTTCATGTTTTTCATTATTTGTTCGTGGCCGCTGCGCCGCGCTTATCCGGCGTGGGCGCCGGTAATTTTCGGGCTGGCGCTGTTTTCGCCCGGCCTGGTTATTCATATTTCAACTGACACAATCCGTGTAACTTGGGCTGAGGCGCGAGCCGAAATACAGCTCACTAACAGGGATAAATCCATCCTGACACTCGACCAGGCGATTGAACTGGCCCTCACCGGCAACCCCGGTCTGGCAGAAATCAGGGCGCGAGCCGAGGCGATGGCTGCCGTACCTTCCCAAGAAGGTACTTTGCCTGATCCGACGCTCAGATTCGGCGCTCTTTACCTGCCTACCAGCAGTTTCAATCTGCACCGGGATGATTTTACCATGATGGAAGTAGGCGTTAGCCAGGAGATTCCTTTTCCCGGCAAGCTGGCTTTACGGGAAAAAATTGCCGAGCAGGAAGCGCTGGCTGCCGCTGATTCGGTTGACGAAGCGCGTTTACGGCTGGTACGCGAAATAAAACAGAGCTGGTGGCGGCTATTTTATTACGACCGGGCTTTAAACCTGCTGGACGAATCAGAACATTTTTTCCAGCAGCTCATCGACATCGCTCAGGCCAAATATAAGGTGGGCAAAGGGTCGCAACAGGATGTGCTGCTGGCCCAGCTCGAACTATCCAAACTCAAGGACGAAAAGCTGAACCTGGTCATTATGCGTCACAGTCAAAACGCCCGGATCAATGCCTTGCTGGATCGCGCGGCGGAAACGTCTGTGCAAATACCGGCGGAGGCTGAGTTCAAGTTGCCGGTCATTGTCGAGTCTGCCTTGCAGGACAAGGCCTTGCACATCCGTCCTTTATTTGCGCAACACCGCAAGATGCTGGATGCGGGGCTAGCCAAGGTCGATTTGGCGCAAAAGGGTTTCTACCCTGACTTCACTGTGGGCGCTTATTATGATGCTCGTCAGAACACGCCGTCAGGGCAGTCGCGTAGCGATTTCGCCAGTGTCCAATTAAGTATCAATGTGCCGATTTATGCTAACCGCAAGCAAGCCAAGGCGGTTGATCAGCGCCAGAGTGAACTCTTGCAGGCGCAATATGCATTACACGACGACCACCGCAAAATTCAGGCCGAGATAGCGGCCAAAGCCGTCG
>Ga0208119_100430_pt1 | contig 10974 bp, 15 predicted proteins | sample LakWasMet51_LOW8_2_FD_183887 | JGI IMG/M metagenome (GOLD analysis project Ga0208119, IMG submission 183887) | Freshwater sediment methanotrophic microbial communities from Lake Washington under simulated oxygen tension - Sediment Metagenome... | ecosystem: Environmental > Aquatic > Freshwater >... | reverse complement strand
TACAGGAGTATTTTATTCGTGAGTACAGGTATAGGCGCTTTAGGTGACGCACAATATCCAATACAATCGAACATAAAGAATCTCCGCTTGGAAAAATCCGAGTGGGAATCAGGTTCAAGGCTCCGTTTGTGGCGGATTGCTAGCGCGAATCCGCCTTACAGCGTTCATTCACTGGTTCCACAATCTTAGACTGTTGGGAAAATGCGCTGCGCAAGACCCTCTGGTTCCGGCGCTACGATTCGGTCTGTTTGAAATGCATGAATTTGACCCCGATGGCGCAGGCAGCACCCACCAGGATATAGGCGTAATTGACAAACAAGCCGGATAGGGTGCCGGGATTATGCTCAACGGCATCTCGCATGCCTGGGGTTGCTGTGAAGGTCCAGACAATGCAGGGAATCAAATAAGACAGGAAGCCCACTCCGGCCGAGGACAGCGGGTTCTTGCCGGTCGCTTCGGCGCTTTTGTAAAACCAGTAGGTGATCAGTAATGCGGTAATTGTGCCAACCATAATAAAATCCGTAGTTATGTTATTGATCGCATCACGGTATCAAATTGCTTCCTTTCGCTCAAGCGTCACGCTTTTTCCTCAGTGTTTCTGTGCGTCGTAGCCAGTCTGCCGCGATGCCAAACCAGCGCCATGATTGGGGTAGGGCGGTTTCGTGTAGCAAACCGCCAATCAACGCACAACGCCGATAACAGCCTGTCGCAGTTGCGGCGGATTGCCTAGCGGCGAATCCACCCTACAGTTCTAACCTTTAAAAGTGTTTTTGCTATTTCTAATTCAGCATCTTGAAGTTCAGAAAGTAGGAGGCCATCAATATTTGCCAGAGCTGAATCTATACGTTCAGTTAATGAATGCAAAATAGTGAGTTGATTAAAGAAACAAGTGCCAGCTTGGTTTTGCGTATCAAAATCTTGATGGTTATATCCTCCCGGAGCAACACCTTTTAGATAATCTTGAATAACGTAAGTACCGTAACCTAAGCTTTTTCGTTTAGGGTCAATTTCGTAATATCCCTTAAATTCTGGATATCGATCTGGTGCCAGAAGTTGAACAACACGAAGAGCTTTCGTATACCAAGTTTGATACTTATATGGAAAATTAAGATTTTTTTCTTTTTTGAGAAAAGCCTGAGCAAGTTTGGCACCATCTTCATAAAGTGCAGTCACTTCTTTTGAAATTGTTTCTTTTGTATCCATATTTTATTTTCTAACGTAGAGCTAACAGGGCGCGGCACGGAAAGCTGAAAAATAAAACCGCATTATAACCGCGCTCCGGTTGAGCGCCATGTTAGGCATATCGGTCCGCCAGTGACCTCAATGCAGATATGAGCTCGGGCGCTGTATTTTTTACGAAATCAACTTGAGCGGGAGTTACATCTTCACCGTGAATGGCCGGACTGCAAACCGAGTAGACCTCGCGAATTGCATGCCCGATTTCTTGAGAAATCAACTCGCTTCGAATCAATGTATCGACGATTCTGAATATTGGTTCTGGGCGTCGGGTTGCACTTTGACTTACAAATTGCTGAATCTTCCGCAGTTCCTTTTCTATTCCCAATCGGGCTCTAAACAGAAATTCAATGTCGGTCGGCAATGTTTCGACGGAGGGTGCTTTGGTCGTTACAGTCGGAACACCAAAATTGCTCATTGCCGAATGAATTGCTGTTTTTATTTGTTCCTGAATATTGCCCAACTGCGAGTCTGGCGGCGGCGGGTAGCCAAACAAGAACTGAGGGTTCATGGTTTGGCGGTTGTCTGAGGTGGTTTGAATAGTGGTGCGGATAGACGCTAACTCTGATGAGACGTGCTCTTTGAGTTTCTCAACTTCTTGCTTGAACTTGAACCCAAATATTTCCATCTCTTTGAAGAACGGGCCAATGGCTAGTGTTACCCACACCATGAAAGCAAGCGCGTCAAACCATGTTGGCTCGCCAGCTTGCAGTTGGCTGTAACGCCCCCAAAGGTAGTAGCCGATGCAGAAAACTAGCACCGCCCACCAGAAAGCTCTGAAGTTCTTTGTGAATTCCATAGGTACTCGATTCAGGTATGCCTAACGTAGAGCTAACCGGGCGCGGCCCGGAAAGCTGAAAAAACAAAACCGCATTATGGCCGCGCTCCGGTTGAGCGCAATGTTAGGCCAATGTGTGATTTCAAAGCATTGCATCGACACACCCTGAACAAAAAGTAACCTGACCCCTTTTCCATGGCTATGAACGAGGCTAAATTTCAAGGACTACGTTATCGCCGCCTGCTTTGACGATACGCAAAATATTGTCCGTATTGTGGTCATCAAGATTCCTGAAGGTGACGACTTTATTCATCTCGACTGCAACTTTCACAATGCGAAGGATGTTGTCCGTATTTCTCCCCTTAGCATCAACACTGATATTTCCACCAGCTTTGAGAATGCGTATTACGTTATCGGTGTTTCTGGACATGTTTTCTCCTTGAATGGCTAACGTAGAGCTAACCGGGCGCGGCCCAAAAAGCTGAAAAATAAAACCGCATTATAACCGCGCTCCGGTTGAGCGCCATGTTAGGCCATGTCGGAATGTTAGAACTGACTCCGTTCTTTTTCTTTCACTGATACGTTAGATTTTTGGTGTTAAGTTTAAGCAGAGTACGCAATTCTTAGTTCCCAGCAAAAACTCTGGCTTCCTCAGCCAGCGCAATGATGTCTTTGCTTGCTTCAATCACACCCCACTCCTTCAGCACACGCCCCCGATGTTCGTAAGCTTTGACCTGACTGGAATCAACCAAAGCCGCGATTCGGTTAGCGGGAAGCTTCATGACCAGATGGCCGTTGTGCAATTTAGCAAACACCTTGCCATTGATCCGCAAACAATCAAACCCAAATAACTTTGCCCGCTCAACAGGGTATTCGGTTTGGGGCGTGACATAAAACGATGCTAACTGAGCAAATAGTTCTTCGCCATGCGACAAAGTCACATCGCCTTTTATAATTTTGCTGCTTATTGCAACCATTTTTTTCTCCAAATACCGTGAAAAATTCAGTATGCCTAACGTAAAGCTAACCGGGCGCGGCACGGAAAGCTGAAAAAATAAAACCGCATTATGACCGCGCTCCGGTTGAGCGCCATGTTAGGCCAAGAAGCACGATGAAAGCCAAGCACCCTTGGACAAAAAAGCCTAAACAACGCACCGGACGCTAAATAAACACAGGACTCGTGGCTTGCGTCGTGCGCGACCCACCTGAGCCAAACCAAAACAGTAGCGGCTGCCCCGCGCATGACGCAAACGCATGGCTGACAATAGCAGAACCACTCACAAACGAAACCTTGCCGTAACCACCGAGGCTGATGAAAGCAAGCCAAAGCCAACACATTCATTCCAGAATGCCTAACGTTATGCTAAGGGGCGCGCCGCTCACAGAAGATGAACAAAGCCCCTAAGCCTGTAAAAAAATAAAAACTCAAACCGCGCTACGGTTGGCGCGTCCCTTTGAGCAGCTAGTTAGGCTGGCAGTAACCCCAGGGCCAAACTATCAATCAACAAATAATACTGACGAGGTTGCGTGTCCGTGCGCATACCTTTGTTAGGGGGTTGGGGTACTGTTGTCTTGGTTACTCTTGGATTTAGTTTTATCTTCAGTGCTTGACAAGACATAGCCTGCGACAGTACCAAGAAGCGCTGCCAATGTTTCTGTTTTGAAATTGGTTAAGATCGCGAGCAATAATAAAATAGGAAGAAAAAGAATAACTCCAAGAGCTTTTAATGAATTGGGACCAAATCCTTGTTTTAATGCCTTAAGCCTATCAAAAACAAGCCAAACGCCAACTAGCATTACTGCAACGGCACCGAAAACTGCAACGATATGCAACCATGATGTTGAGTTTAAAGCTGTTTCCATTTTCCTCTCCTAAAGTTTCGACTTATGATTTGACAAACTTTCACCTGCCCACCCTAACGTAGAGCTAACCGGGCGCGGCCCGGGAAGCTGAATAAACAAAACCGCATTATAACCGCGCTCCGGTTGAGCGCCATGTTAGGCTAGGGAGTAGAAATTTAACTTTACTCCGACCCCAGTTATTGTTATTTCCATTGAACCATGCCAGTTTTTACAGGAAGTGCTTTGATAATTTCTCTGAGTGCTTCCAAATCTGTTTTTGGCTCTTTCCAAACATATGGTTGGAGAAGAGCGGGGACTTCTCCGCTTACTCCGTTTTGATTAAAAACCAACGTAACTATAGAAAATTTATCGGATTTTTTTTCGTTTCTCTGAGATTGCGTAATTTACTTCGCTACCCAAAAATAGTTCATCTTTGAAATTGGGAGTGACAAAGAAAACAGCAGCGCAGGAATCGTTGAATCCTTGCAAAATACCTCGTTCCAATTCTACACCTGCGTGCATTGCATCTTCATCAATCCATGGATCAAAACCAAGACTTTCAAGAGATTTCTTAAAATCTCTGACAGTTTCTTTATCTATGCCTTTGTGACTTAAAAATATTTTCATCGGCGTTAAGCCCATGGCGTATTCGTGTTTATGCAAAAGCTTGGATAGCTCGGAGCCAACATCGCCGTTTGGCGGTATAAATACGATCCCATCGGAGGGTTTTAGAGAAAAATGACGTTCGAGTCGCTCACGAACTCGATCTTTGTTTGATTCCGTGATTTCAGGAAACCCAATTAAACTTTGAGGAAGCTCACCTATTCCTGAGTTTGTTGTGAATACGGGGTTACCAGTGTGTTCATAAAAAACTATAGACCAGTTTCCAAATTGAGCATATTTTGTATTTTTGCCTGACAATATTGGCCAAGCCAATACATTCTGTGGATATTTTTTCTCAACTTCAGAACGATAAAAACCAATAATTTTTTCGTGAAACGGCTTCTCTTCTTGTTCAGACATTTATTATCCTTAAGTATGTAGTAAAACAGCCTAACGTAGAGCTAACCGGGCGCGGCCCGAAGGAATGAAGATGGAAACAAAGATTGATACCGCGCTCCGGTTGAGCGACATGTTAGGGTTTTTTATGTTCACTTTGAGGCTTCCATGATAACTGCACTGATAGCAATGATCGCTGCTGTAATTGCGATGGCATTTGCCCAATGGGAACTGCGTAAAGCTTTGCGAGCAATAGATAGACTTTCTTCTTCACGGGCTTCAAGACGGGAAAATTCAGCGTCAGCCAACCATGCCGACACAAACTCGAAAGGAGCAAGGCCAGCATGACCGTATTTGCCGGAGTTGAGTTCGTCACGAACGAGGCGTTCGCCTTTGGCCTCAAGGTCTTGATGACTTACACCATACTTCGCTCGTTCAAAGCCAAGTTTAAAGCCAGTATCTTCTGTTTGATCGGTGCTCATAGTTTAATCCCTAACGTTACGGTAAGGGGCGCGCCGCTCACTGAGCTAAAACGAAGCCACCGAACCTTGATAAAAACGAAACTTCAAAACCGCCAACGGGCGGCGCGTCCCTTTGACCGACTTGTTAGGCTTATATTAAGCTATCTTGAATACCGACATTCCTCTTTTGCTTTTCGTAATGTTTACATAGCATATCTAAAAAATTGTCGGGAGAGCCCAAGGCTTCCTCAAGTTTTTTTCCTTTAAGAAGACTGACGTAAATTGCCACAGAATGAGCTTGGCAATTTATTGATTTTTTTGGGTTAAATTCTATGTCGCTGAACCCATCATAAGATGCAACTTCACTTGCAAGATCCTCATTCTGAAGCAAGGCATTGATATATACCCAATCATAGAAAAATGTTCTTGGTTCTAAGGGAAACGATCGACCAAAGAATTCAAACCTCTTCAAAGATCCTGATTCTTTTAGGCGAATATCCTTTTTTGCAGCTAGTGAATCCATACCAAATAGGTCTTTATAAGGGCCGCCCTTAGAAAAAACCTTACTTCCTTGAAAGGCCGTCTCAACAGTAAATTGGTTATTATTCTTCTTAGTAGTAATTAATAGATTGAATGCTGAAAGCTTAACTCCAAGTTCAATCTCGGATTTGCTCGAAATCTCTAGCACCCGCTCATAACCCAGTCCTTTTGCGGTTGAATGAAGCTCTGCTATTGACTTTTGTTTTTGAGACTTCGCCATTCCTGAGTGCCACTTGAAATCAACAAGCTTTTCTTCTGCTCCCGGCGTCCCCGTTAGGTTCGGTATAAATATTGGTCTTACGGCCATTTACCAGTGCTCATAATCTAAGCGCGCACTGTAGTGCGCACGGTGATAGAGAAATTCAAAGTTTGGGTATTTGGACTTTAAATCAGTTTCAATTGCCTTAGTCGGTGTTATTGCTCCAACAATATACTCAGGTTCAATGACACCGAAAACTAAGATTTCTGCTTGCGGATTTGTTGGACAGTCATCGGGAAGTTTTAAAGTTGGCCTATCTGGTTTACCTGCAACAGCATCAAACATCTTACTAAAAGCCGCAAGCCCTTTTCGTTGCTGTATCGGTATTGACGTGACGCTATTACTAGCTGCATTCTCATGACAAAAAGCGCAGTCCTTTGTCCATAAAATTTCCGGCTTGATAGCTATAACCACCCATTCCTGAACTGAATTTTGGCACCGAAGACTATAGAACATTTTATAGTTTGGGTGGCCAAGAGACAGGCAGTTGGCGTCTTTATGGCCATCTAACCTATATTGATCGTTATATCCAACATTGGCGCTCTGGGCTTCTAAAGTTCTTCTTGGTGTAAGCCCGTTACTTAATATCGAATCTAGGTTTTCTATTTTCGTGAAATGCCATAGATAGTTAATTCCCCTATTCTTTACTTCATTTTGCATCGGTGATTTCCAAATTGTTTAGAACTACCCAAACCGCCTAACGTAGAGCTAACCGGGCGCGGCCCGGAAAGCTGAAAACAAAACCGCATTATAACCGCGCTCCGGTTGAGCGCCATGTTAGGCCAAGGATATTGATATGGACAAAAGAATCAAAGATACAAACGCTGACTCAGCAGCTTGGGCAATTTATGAACTCTAGTATCGCTATTGTTGCAGTGCATGTAGCTAATAATGACGCAAATAGGAACTTCCAATGCTCTTTGCAAAAATGCAATTTTGGAGATTTCAATCTATGGCCTTCCTCGTACCCACTCTTTGTTAATCTGAAATGATATGGTGATGCTATGTCTTTTCCAGAAATAAATTCTTTTTCTTTTAGGTTTCCGAAATATCTTGAATCAGAGTTCTGTCTGTCACGAACCTTTTCTGTTGTAATTCGCGGGACAGTTTTAAATAGTGACGGATCTAATAATGAAAATTGATATGCATCAAGAGCAACCAATTGATCTCCATTATCTTCGATGTATTTGTCAAGGATGGCAATCAATAATTTCTGTTCGTCTTTTTTGTAATATTCGTTGCTCATTGCTCAATACCTTATGTAGGCCTAACGTAGAGCTAACCGGGCGCGGCACGGAAAGCTGAAAAATAAAACCGCATTGTAACCGCGCTCCGGTTGAGCGCCATGTTATGCCAAAAGTAGCACCCAATAACTAGCGCATATTCAATTGCCGGATTTTTTACTTGAATTTCCGCCACTGTGCTTTTTGATGATACTACTTATTTCAGCATCAAGCTTTGTTTGCTCACGTACTAATTTTGCTTCACGAGCTCTTGCCTCTTTGGCTCCTTGTGGGTCAAAACGTCCTCCGATCCAATTAGCGGGATTTTCTTCAGGGAAATCCTCAAAATAATCTGACCAATCGCCCATATTTGCCTCCATTTTAAAAGTGCATTCACCTGTAATTTCTTACAGCATAACGTAGAGCTAACCGGGCGCGGCCCGGAAAGCTAAAAAATAAAACCGCATTATAACCGCGCTCCGGTTGAGCGCCATGTTAGGTTCAAGCAACACACCATAGCCCCAAACGGCACGGACAAAAGCGCTTAAACTATGCGCCAACCTTTGCCAAAACACTGAGTTCGCGGCTTGCGTCGTGCGCGGCACGCTAAAAACAGGTAAAAACACAAAAGCTAGGCCGCGCATGACGCAAACGCATGACTGACAAGATACGAACTGTTCACAACACAACCTTACCGCAACGACCAACGCTCACGAAGACAAACCGAAACCAACAGCTTTCACCCCGGACAGCCTAACGTAGAGCTAACCGGGCGCGGCCCGGAAAGCTGAATAAACAAAACCGCATTATAACCGCGCTCCGGTTGAGCGTTTTGTTAGGCAAGCTTCTCACCCACTGTAATTAGAATGGGAACAGCAAAATGAATTTCATTACCGCGCCGATGTACATTAATTCCCATTCGATCCAATTCGAGATCAGTTTTGAACATCTCTCGAATTTTGTCTGCATCGCCAGGATTTGGGAAAGAGGCGCTCAGTTGTTTTTCAAGTTCTCCATCGACTTTATATCGGGCAGTTTTCACATTTGAGAGACCAGATGCCACAACGATACCGGCCATCTCTGAAGATGTGAGTGCGTGAACATGGGATGGATCACGCAGTTTTTCCAACTGATCGTAGGCCTCCGCCTTTTCAGGCGGCTGCACGACATCAATGACCATTACTTTCCCACCGGGTTTGCATACTCGGTGCATTTCAGCCAAGACAGCCGCTGGATTGAGGAAATGGTGAAAACTATAGCGTGTCAATACAACTGAGAAATACGCATCTGGAAACGGCAAGGGAAATACATCCCCGACCTGCCATGAGAGATTGCTAAGTTGTTTGTCCTTTTGGCATTTCTTGGCCTGTTCAATCATTTGCGGTGTAATGTCGATGCCCGTGACATACCTGGCGTGTAGGGCAAACTCACAAGCCACAAGCCCAGGACCACAGGCGACATCAAGGACATCATCTGATGCCGACACTCCAGACAGTGCAATCAACATCTGCATTGATTGCGAGTGTCCGGGCAACTCCGAAAACGGAATTGCTTGCTGGGAGAATTGTTCGACAATCGTCTGATTGTGTTTCGTTGTGTCCTGCATGTGGTTTCCTCTGGTACCTAACGTAGAGCTAAGGGGCGCGCTGCTCACTGAGCTTTAACGAAGCCGCCGAACCTTGATAAAAAACTGAATTTCAAAACCGCTAACGGGCGGCGTGTCCCTTTGACCGACTTGTTAGCCTGAAACTGTGAGATAAGCATTTAGGTTAATACAAAATTAACTAATTGATCTATGCCTTTCCCCATATCATCGAGCTTGAAGTCTAATTTTTCGATAGGAGTCTCTAGTCGGTTAACCCAAACTGTAGGGTAGCCAAACCATTTAGCTCCAGCCGCATCCCATCCCCCAAAAGCTGCAAAGGTCATGTTCTCTTTAGGAAGACTAAATGCATCAATTCCCATCTGGTAGGCTAGAGGACTTGGCTTGTAAGCTTGAACTCTGTCTGTGCTTAGATAAAACTCAAACGCACTTTCAATACCTGAATTTCTTGCATTGGCTCGCAACATTTCTTCAGTTAAGTTGGAAACAAAACCAAGCCGTATATTATTGTTTTTAAATTGTTGTAAGGCTGGTTTAATGTCTGGCCAAATTTCTAAGTTTAACCAGATAGATATCAATTGTTTTTGTTTTTCAAGTGGTAGGTCAAGCTTTAAACTTTCGGCTGAAAATATTAGTGCATCCTCTATCACAGTATCAAAACTCTTGTAATGCGCACCGACTGTGCGCAACCACGTATAGCCGAATATTTTCGCAAACCATAGCTGAGCGAGCGCGTCGCCTTTTTCTGGAAATAATTTCTTTGTCAATCCGAAAATAGGTCTTGGGTCAAATATGACGAAACCATCAAAAGCAATAGCTTTGATTTTAGGCTTTGCCTGTGCCAAGACAGACCTCGATAATAAACTTACTGCAACACTTCCAGAGACAAGCTTGAGAAGTTGTCTACGATTTAATGACATTATTATTTCTCCATGGCAATAAGGGCTAACGTAAAGCTAACCGGGCGCGGCGCGGGAAGCTGAAAAATAAAACCGCATTATAACCGCGCTCCGGTTGAGCGCCATGTTAGAGAGCGGCTTTTCATGCAAAGGAGCCAGAGTAATGTAGTGTTATGCCAGCTACCAAAACGACAAAAGCCACTATGGCGACAAACTCGCGGTTGTGTGGCTGTGACTGGGGCGGTGGATAGCGTCCCAATGTAAGTGAGCGAAGAACAACCCAGCCCGGCCAATAGAAAACACCAACAAACAAGACCTCGACGACAAACTGCGCAATGGCACGAACAATAAATTCAGCGATTGCATCAAATGCCATGGATTCAGTTCTCTAACGTAGAGCTAAGGGGCGTGCCGCTCACGGACGCTAAACGAAGCCCCAAAGCTTAATAAATTACAAAATTTCAAAACCGCCATGAGGCGGCACGTCCCTTTGAGCGCCATGTTAGGCCAAGAAGCATGATGAAAGCCAAACTACCTTGGACAAAAAGCTTAAACAACGCATGGCTGACAATATACGAACTGTTCACAACACAACCTTACCGTAACCACTGGGGCTGATGAAAGCAAGCCAAAGCCAACACATTCATTCCAGCAATGCCTAACGTAGAGCTAACCGGGCGCGGCCCTGAAAGCCGAAAAAATAAAACCGCATTAAAACCGCGCTCCGGTTGAGCGCCATGTTAGACGCGGACACTGCAACGGAGTGCAACAAAGCCAAACAGAAAAAACAGCCACACTCAAAACTGACAGAGCAAGGCGCAAGGGCGAAAACGCGATAAGAAAGAGCGCAGAACGCCAGAACTCACCGCACGCACAAAGAAGCGAACGGGCAACTCCAGCAACCCGACCGCCAACCGGGAGGCGACCACACCTGAGTTCGTAACCGCCACCGCCGCCGCAAAAAAGTACTGGCGAGACGGAGAAATTGGGCGGATTTCGCATAGCTTCTAACGTAAAGCTAACCGGGCGCGGCCCGGAAAGCTGAAAAATAAAACCGCATTATAACCGCGCTCCGGTTGAGCGCCATGTTAGGCTTGTGCCTGAATATTAATAGCTTCCGAGTATAAGTCGATG
>Ga0208119_100413_pt1 | contig 11200 bp, 5 predicted proteins | sample LakWasMet51_LOW8_2_FD_183887 | JGI IMG/M metagenome (GOLD analysis project Ga0208119, IMG submission 183887) | Freshwater sediment methanotrophic microbial communities from Lake Washington under simulated oxygen tension - Sediment Metagenome... | ecosystem: Environmental > Aquatic > Freshwater >... | reverse complement strand
ACCCACACATTGTTTAAGAAAATAACTGGGACATATAATAACCGCAACTTGGATTATTGACGATGTTGTAACTATGCCGCTTCCTGAACATATGCTTGCCATTGAAATTGATAACTGTATTTTAAAGTTGAACAAGTCGTTCATTTTTGCGGCTCCGGCGTCACCGCCTGCCATAATTTGCTGGCGATGGAAATGTACGGATTAACCGAATTTAAACTCTATGCGGGATCGTGGAGCGAGAGGATTAGGAATAAAACGTCGGATTGCGAAGGGGTAATTGGTACGCGAAGCGTATCTACAAGACTGGCAGGTGCTCGCTGATCATTCGAACGTCCTTCTGGAACAGCTCGACCATCAGCGCTTGTGTCAGCCAAAGTGTGTCATCGACAAAACGGCATTCAACTCAGGTTCAACCATCTTCGGTTTCGTAAAGAAGGAATTCGTCAGCGGGCATGATATTGCTCATGAAAGCTCAGACAAAATATCGGCCAGATGATTAGCCTTTTGGTACTGAAGAGCTGCCTCAAGTCGAAACGAGCGTTCACTTTTTCCTCGCTCATTCCGGTACCATTCAATGTCGTCATCAATAATTTTCTCTAAGTCGGCTAATGAGAGAGACTGGTTTCGGCGGCTATCACGAACAGCTTTGGCGACAAACACTGAGACGCCTTTGCCGTCCATTTTCTCGTTTATATCGTTAGTCCAGCGTGCTTCGAGATCCAATGCTTCTACGAGCGTAAGAGCTCGCCTTGGAACGGTAGAATCAGTAATGGAAAGCTTGATCTGCCTAGGAGTGGTGGCGGATTGATTGGCAATTACCGCGATATGGTTTGCCCCAGCACGTAGTTGAGGGTGGTAAATTTCGGCAAGACCTTGAATATCGGCTGTGCCCATTGGAGTTTTATCAAGCTTCCAGGTTTCGTTGCAGCCCTTGCACGAAACAAACAAATTCGAGGGATGGATAGCCAAGTGCGGCCATATTGATTTCGGGAAAAAGTGATCGCAGTCATTGGCCTCGACCTTTGTCCCAACATCGCCAAGAGAACCATCGCAATAGCCGCATATTCCCCCGCTCTGTGGTCGAAACGCCTTCATGATTCGATCACGATTCATTTCTGAGCCTTTCAACCTAAAGTCAGCCTTTGCGAAACCAGAACCCGTTAACCATAGATCATAGAAAGGCTCTGCAACAGCCTTAATTACATCGAGCCAATCCGGGTAAAGTCGAGGAAACTCCAACTCGTATCCAGCTACATCCCATTTGGTATGAAACCTCGCATCATGCTTAAGAGCAGCGGCGACCAACGCTGCACTCGACATATTTGTACGCGCCTTCAGACTTAGAGCATCGACAGCATTGCCAAATGCTGTACGTGTCGCGGGTTTGCGAATTCGCTTCCAAAACCAATTGCCGACTTTTTTACCAAATTTTCCTATTAGTTCCGCCTGGGTAATTTGTCCGGGAGGAGGAGATTTGAGCAACCATGTCAGCAGTTTCAGTTTCACTGCATAGATGCAGGTCAAATCCTTAGCTTCGAGCTGGGGTAGCTTTCGTTCATGCAACATGGTTATCTCTTTCCTTTAGTCGTCGCCATGCCCGCTTTAGTTCTACTTGAAAATATCCAGGCCCGGTCTGACGAATAAATGATTCCAATACTGTCACCATTCGCAACGGGCGCTCAGCACCAAAATGAAGCGCGAAATGCTCAATGCTTGCGAGACAGTCTTTGACCAAAGCAGGCGTCAGGTCTAGCTCCGTTTGTTTGGCTACAGCCAGCACTTGGTCGATAATTTCCGGTGCCATAACTTCGCTACCCGTTTCCCACTGAGCCTCAATACGATCCGAGAGGCTGGCGGCGGCTATCAGTACCTCCATCAGACGGCTGGCACGGCGCCCGACCGTATCTGTTGCACCAAAGATGTCGCGTAAAGGATGATCTCCAGTAGCACCGAACGTATGAATGTCTTGATCCAAAAAGCGAACCTTAGTGCCATTCCCAGCATTTGGCTTACTGGATCGAGGACGCTCCAAAACGATCAATTCATCTTTTAATGCATCGGTAAGCACCAGCGCCGCATGAGTGGCAATGATAACTTCACAAGACGTTTTCCCAAGCGCTTCATCGACTACCGAGACAATGTCACGTTTCCATAAGTCGTTAAAATGCGTCTCCGGTTCGTCCAATAACAATAAAGCATCCTGTTGGCCTTCCAGTAAATGGAACAAGGCCATGCGTCCCAACACCATTTGCTCGCCGTCGGACAATTCATCAAAGCGAATCAAATCGTCGGTATCGTCTTTGCGGAGGCAAAATGCAATTTCAGCAATCAAACCTTCTTCATGCAAATCGCAAAGCCGTTGGAAGCGTTGATAGGCGCTGAAATTGTTCTCGTTGCCGATCAATGCCAGCAAGGCGTAGCCTTGCGTTTTCTCGGTAACTTGACGCAGCCCTTCCATTCCCGGCGCATCCGGCACAACGTCGGGATCGAACTCGCCGCCAATATCGTAGTGAAGGATGCGCAAGTTACTGGGGTTCGGCTGCGCAATAATTTCCCCGGCGGCATAAAACCACGGCAACAAGCGGCGTAATTTCTTCTCGGGTAATCTATCGGGCTGAAAATCAATGGTCACAGCAATCGAAACAGGCCACTTCCAACCGGCTCTACTCAATAATTCACGCAGTACTTGGCTTGACGGATCAGGTTCTGTAGTCCCGGAAAAAACATCTTTCAACCCTACCGGCAAAGCCACAGAAAGCACAGCAAACTTAAGCAGCTCGGGCGTAACCAAGATAGGTTCCCAAGACTTTGAGCCGCCATCCTGAGCCAACTGCGCCGTTTGATTCATCAGCCCACTATTCGCTTCGCTGCCTTCATCCTGAAGCAAGATTTCATTAAGCAGATGCTCGTGTTCTTTATCTCTATTCCAACCGGGAGGCCGCTCACGAGTCGAGTCGTATTCATCAGCCTGGGACACTAGATCGACGCCTTCGCTGTCAGAGTTGCGTTCCCAAAGGCTTTGCCACGAAGCCAACGCACCGGTGGTATAAGCCAGCACAGTGCGCGGCAAATAAGGTAGCTGTGCGGTTCCTTTGCCACTGGGCCAATATCCGGGCGCAATGACCGCACGGAATCCGTGCGGCAAGGGTTCCAAAGCCGCCTGCTTGGCATACAACGACCGAATCAGCTCTTCAAAATCGTCATTGGTGGCTGTCGGCGGGAAAGTAAAACCCTCGCTCACCCAAAGCGCAGGCTCTAACTGTTCTTCTTCACGCAATGCCGACAGGATAATGGTTTGAAGTTGGCTTCCTCCTAAACTGGCGCTACCACTCAACACATGTTGATCCAAACCCAAGGCCGGTCGATCCTGCCCAAGTTCATAGACCAGAGAAACGGGAAAGTGAGGCGCGCACCAATCGGCAAGCGACAAAAAAACTTTACTAATAGCCCGTAAAAGATGGGATTTACCGCTGCCGTTAACCCCGACCACAAAGCGAATCGCACATAATCTATCGAGCGGCGAATGGCTGGAGAAGACAATTTGCGCTTTGTTTAGCGGCGGATAATTACGGATGTGCAAGTAACGCAACTTCATGATGTGGTACCTGCGTCATGGCTAGCGCTCTCTATCGATGCTTGCAAAACAGCAATATCGTTGAGCCGGGATTTTTCCTCTGCCCGTAATCGGCGATAGCCGGTAACAAAGTCGCCGTTATCATTGGCTAACGCCACCTTGGCGATCAATCCCAAAGCGGCAAGCTGTTCCAGTGCGCGCTTGGCTCGGTCGTGCATATTACGCTCGTACTCAACAGGCCGTAGACGGGAAAACTTATCAAGATCGGAAGCATTATCGGCAAGTAACGTTCTCGGCCATTCATCTATGGCATCAAGCACAAATCCCTGAAATTCGCTCAGCTCATTGAGTAGCCAGTAGCGAGCTGGGCGGGAGAAATCGGCGGGGCGTTCGGGTGGAGCAAAGACTTCGGTGCGAATAGATAGCTTGGCTCCACGTTCGCGCATTAGAGTATCGCGCTCAATGGCGGCAGCTTCGATTTCTGCACGGTGTTGCTCACGCCAAGTTTCTGTGAGTTGACCAGTGAATGCTTGTTGGATCAACTCTTTCCAAAGCCCGCCAAGCTGCTTTTCTGCCTTATCGCAATGTCCGCCTAGTTCAAGCAGCGCTATAACAAGTTTTGAAAACTTTTTTTGATCAGCTTCATCGGGAACGAGAATCTCAACCGGATTAATCCGACTGGCGGAAATGAGCGGCTGCCCCGCTTGCCCTGCATATCTGTTCAAATTTGCCAGTTCAAGAGCCGCCACAAGGTAATGATCGTCTAAATATTCCAGCCTCTCGGAAACATACAGTGCGTTATCTGTAATCCACGCCTTTGGCTCTGAGTAATGAACCGCTCCACAATAAGCTCCAACACGACCAAGAACGATTTTTCGCTCTTCAAACATATATTGATCATGAAAACCGTTGACTCCGTTTCCCCCATACACCTTAAAGCTTCCATCCGCCGCCATGTCCTTAGCTGGCAAAAACACCCCACTTTTGAATTTGATAAGCTTGCCGATCGCTGCCTTTCTGAGCCGTTTTGGATTCGAGGCAGGATCGCCAAACATTTCAAGGAACAATGCTTGTTTTATACGGTTTGACGTAATGTCGGCGGAACGACGTAGATCACGCAATCGTTGGGCCTCCCCAAGCAGATCGATAATGCGCTGTTGTTCGAGGAGTGTGGGGAGTGGAAGCTTTACACGGGCCATAAAATTAGGAGGCACCCGCTGTAAGCCACCCGTGCCGACGAACGCCGATGCCGCACGTGCGCGAAACGCTGGTTGACGGATAAAGTGGAACAGGTATTCAGGTAACACAACATCGGTTGGACGCAATACATGAAATTCCGTCGAGCCAAAGCCAAGACCATTCAGCAATGGACCCGCAATGGCTGCCTTACCGTTCTCCATGCAAGGCGTGACTTTGGCAAAGAGAACGTCGTGCTCCTTGAAACCGGTGTATCCCTTGGCTACTTCGCTGTAGGTTCGAACTTCGGGCTTTGCGATTACACCTGCACTTTCATCCACTGCCGACATGGGAACAAAAGTGACCTTAGTATCATTTCCTGGGCGTTCATCTGACGCGAGCTTAGGGTTCAGTAGGCAGATCTCATCCAAGCGGACCTCAACCCAGCTCTCGGGCAATTTCATTCCCGCCCCTCCACCATCGCCAGCAGTTTGTCCAGGCCCATGATGATCTGCTGTTCGGCTTGGCGTAGTTCGCCTATCAGCTCTGCCACGCTCTTATCGCTTTTTAGTTGAGTAAAATCAAAGGGCTTATATTGACCAGAGGAGAGATTCCAGTCGCGGGCTTCGATGCAGTCGGGATCAAGCAGGCCGTCTTTCAACTGGCCTCTTTCGTCATAGAGTCGTTCGGCCAGCATGGCCTCGACGTATTGCGGACGCATCAAGCCGTTGGCATCGTGCGAACCCTTGAGGTTGCCGTCGTCCGGTTGCCACTCGTCATTAAGCAACCATTCGCGCACAGGCACTACCCAATGTTTGGCAGCGGTAAGCTCCGTCTCTTGGTCGATGATGAGACTACGCAATGTGACGTCGAAGCCATCCAATTTAGCGAACTCTCGTGCAAGTTCGTGTAGTTCTGGCCCAGGGCCTCCGGGCGAGGCCTTTTCGTGATCAAGCTTGTCAACGCTAAAGTCGTATGCCCAGCGACGCGCATCTTCCGCTGCCGTCTGGAACAGCCTCCAGCCACTTGCTTCATCTGGATCTTCAAAGAATTTCTTACACGCATTAATAGCACGACGAATATCAATACCGGCCTTATCCAAATGCTTGCGAGCAATCGCTACGCGGTCTTGCTGCATCGAAGGTTTTCCAGCAATTTCAAGCAAGGCATTAGTGGCAGCCTGTGTGTATAGGGTTAACATGGCGTTATGTAACATAGCCTTGCCACGTTCAAGAACTTGTTGCTCTGCTTGCTTAGGATCGGCAGGCAACTCTGGGAAAAGCTCATGATTACCCCATACATGACCGTCCCACATACCCGTATTGGGCAGTGAAGAAAATGCCTCGCCAGCCGGAGTTAGCTGGTCAGCAGTATCGCGCAACAGTGCTTGCCGCCAACGCTCAGGATGGAAGCTCGGTTGCAGCAAGGTCTTCTCAAAGCGCTGAGCGCCGGTACGGCCTTCAGCCTGCCATATCTTGAACTTGACCAGCGCATCCCACAGATCGTTGCGCTGACCAGGGCGGCCATTGCGCTTGGCGTCCAACGAGAAGCCATCTTCTTCTACTTCATAGAACCAAACATAATCGGTACGCGGGTTCTGGCCGGTAAAACTTTGCTTTTCCTCGCGGCGGGTTTCCTTGCGAAACAGCAGAATGGAGGTCTTGACGCCGGTGTAGGGTTGAAATACACCGACCGGCAGCGAGATAACGCCCTCCACGACATGCTCGGTCAGCAGTTCACGACGCAGACTTTTATGGGCATCGGTATTGCCGAACAATACGCCCTCGGGAATGATGACTGCGCAGCTACCGCCGACATCCAGCAAATCGAGCATCAGCCACAAGAACAACAATTCACTTTTGTTGGTGAGCGCGTCGTCTTTTTTCTTGCCTCCGCCTCCGACACGGGGAAAGAGAATGCTGTCTTTCTCCAAATCGTTGGTATCGACGGTGCCGGTAAACGGTGGATTAGCCAATACAAAATCATAAGACTCGGACTTGAGCAGTTCGGCCAGTTTGGGTTTGCCGTCGCGTTTGCTCAAGGAATCGCCTTGCAACAAATGCGGATCGGTCACGTCGTGCAGCACCAGGTTCATCCAGCCGATGCGGGCCATGGTGCGGTCGTTGTCGAGACCGACGAAGTTGGCGCCGTGGTGGATAGCTGCATACTGCTCTACCGTGGCTCCCGCGCCGTCAGTGCGATGTGGCGTTCCATCCCATTCCAGCACCAAGTTGTCTTGCGCTGAATACTTGCGCATCAGGTATTGCTGGGCGCTGAACAGAAAACCTCCCGTCCCCGCTGCCGGGTCGATGATGCGCTGGCCGGGCTCAGGATCGAGTAATTCAACCATGAAACGGATCAAATGCCTCGGGGTGCGGAACTGGCCGTTCTTGCCTGCCGTGGACATTTCGCTGAGCAGGTATTCAAAAGTGTCGCCCATGATGTCTTGCGCGGCGGAACCGTCGCCCGCGCGAGCAAAAAGCTGTTCGATCAGATCGATGGCGTCCGCCAGCACTTGGCCTTTATTCGGGTCGAGCTGGAAATAGGCGTCGGCCATGCGGTTGTTGAGGCTGCCTAGTTCGGTGTTGTTATCCTCATTCGTTAAACGCGCCTCGATTCCTCGTAGCCAAGGAAACACCTTGTCAATCAGATGCGCCGGGTTGGTCTTTTCTTGACGGATATAACTCCAGCGGCAAGTTTCTGCGTCAAGCTGCTTTCGTAGCGCCTCTCGCTCTTCCGGTTGCGCGGCTTGAATCTGCGCTTGTTCCGTTGCTGTCAGCGCATAAATTGACGGCAGCTTTCTCTCGATACGTTTCTTGTCGATGTCCTCCAGCCGTTTCAGAAATAACAAGTAGGTGATCTGTTCGACCGCAACTAACGGGTTGGTCAAACCGGCGGACCAAAACCGGTCCCAGAGTTTGTCGACTTTTTTCTTGATGTGTGGTGCGAGCATTTAATGGTTTTCCTTAGGTTTAAGCAGCTTCGTCAACCAATTGGTTGGCGAAAGCAACGAGTTCTTCTATATCCTGCGGCGGAAACAGCGCTTCGACGCGACCGACACGCGACAGCGGCGGTTCGCTGAGTGCCGCGCGAGTGATGCGTCCGTGGCGTAGTACCGCAGTTTTTACCGCTCGCAGGAAGTTAAGTTGATTGGCGCGCAGATAGCCGTGCTGCGAGATAAAGCTGTCAAAAGCGGCATTGATGCGTTGTTCCCGATTGGGCAGATGAGCGTATTCACAGAGGATGTGGCGCAAGAAATCAGAGAGTGAAGCGGCGGGATGCTCGAAGGCTTTGCGTAATGTGTCTTCGGTGACGAACAAATCGGTCTGGTTAAGCGTGGCGGCGATGCTGTCGAGCTCATCGTCGGATAAATTCTCGCCGCTCTTGAGCTTTGCCAGTGCGGGCAACTCGTCAGCCAAACGCCGCACCAACACTTCAACCTGTTCGCGATAACTTTCGGCAAAAGCGCCTTCGCCGGTGGGGCCGTAAATAATCCAACTGCGCTGGGTGATGGAATCAGGCAAGTTGATTTCGACCGTGGTATTGGGGGTGGAGGTGCGGTAGCGCATCAACGGTGCAAAAGTGGCTTGCAATGCAGCAAGTCTGGACAAGTCGAGATGCTGCCAAAAGCCTGCCGAACGCACCCATGCGCGTTGCTCTTGTACGCGTTGCACTTCGGGAATGTTATTGGCAAGACTTGCCACAGCCTCTTGAATGCGCTCCGTCACTTTGGTCTGTTCAGTCTCATCGGATTTCAACCAGGCGACTGTAAGCCGTTCGCACCAGACGCGAAATTGCAGTTCATCCAATCCCGACAGCGGCGCGAGACGCATCAACGGTGCGATGGTTTGCGAGAGCTGTTCTTGTACGGTTTGGCTGGGTGTGGGCCACTGTTGCATCAAGGCATCGAGCTCATCCCAATGCGGCCGCACATTGATGCTCTGGCGCGGGAGTGCGGCAAGCATGGCTTGTAACTCGGTTACAGTGGGTTCGATGTCGAGTTGCTGAGCATACTGGAGTAGCCACTTTTCCAGGCGTAGCCGGAATAAACGCACGGGCAACGGCTCGCTGGAGTGATCGACTTCGCCATCGGGCTTGAGTTTGAAATAAGCGAAATTTTTCCAGTGGTCGATGATCAGAAAGTCCTTTTTAACTTTGCCGGTCGCCTTGTCGGTGTGCAGCCGAGTGCCGCGCCCGATCATTTGCCAAAATTTGACCCGGCTGAACACCGGCTTGGCAAACACGAGGTTCTGGATAGCAGGCACGTCGACGCCGGTATCGAGCATGTCCACCGAAATGGCGACACGCGGCATGGTCTTATATTTGAAGTCATCCAGCGTGGCATCGGCACGTTCCATGTGGCTGTCGATGATTTCAGCCATGCCTTGCCGTTGCAGTTCCGGATAGAGGCGGTTGAAACTTTCGTACAGACGCTTGGCGTGGGCGTGGCTGACGGAAAAAATGATACTTTTGTGCGGCAGGCCGCGAACATCCTTGCGGCTCTTGTCCATGAACTCGCGAACCATAGCGTCGTTGGTGCCTTGGTTGACGATGCCTTTTTCGATGTCGCTGCCGTCGAAATTGAGCTCGTCCAGTTCCACACCTTGATCTCGGGCCATTTGCTTCAAAGGTTCCGGCAGCGCATCGCCCTGAATGCCTTTGATCTGAAAGTTGGTTTGCGCGTCCAGCACACGGTAGTTGACGAGGTTCTTGTCCTCAATGGCTTGATCGTAGCTATAGTAATAGCTGGGTGCGCCGTCGCCGCAGTCGAACAGTTCAAAAGTGTTGTGGTCGATGTAGTCGGTCGGTGTAGCAGTGAGGCCCAGCTGAATCGCATCGAAATGGTCGAAAATGGCTTTATAACGCTGGTAAATCGAGCGATGACTTTCATCAGCGATGACCAAGTCGTAGTAACCGACCGAGAGGCGTTCGTATACCTGCATCATGCTGGGATAGGTGGAAAACTGGATGCGCGCGCCGGACGTCTCGCCGCTTTCGATGCGGGCTAGGCTCTCATTGGGCAAGTGGGATTTGAACTCGGACATGGCTTGACGCACGAGTTCTCGGCGATCCGCCAGGAACAATACTCGCTGTACGCGCTTGGCGCGCAGCAGGGTGTCCACAAGAGAGATAGTCGTGCGGGTTTTGCCTGTGCCGGTTGCCATTACCAGCAAGAATCGACGTTTGGCGGCATCTACCCCTTCCGTGACGCGGCGGATGGCTTCGTTCTGATAAACGCGATCCGCAATATCGGCATTGATGGCTACTTCATGCATGGGCTGTGCATATCGTTGTTGATGTCGCAGCCTCTCAAGATCATCCCGAGTGTAGAAGCCTGCGATTTTCCTAGGTGGATAGCGGTCTCGATCCCAGAACTGGATTTCTTTGCCGTTGGTCAAAAAGATGAAGGGATCAACTCCAAATTTGGCTTTAATGGCATTCGCGTAGTCGGCAGCTTGGCGTTTCCCTGCGAGTGCATCACGAGACGTGCGCTTGGCTTCGACCACAGCAAGCGGTATTCCATCCGAGCCCAGTAAGACATAATCGGCAAACTGCTCGTTGCCGTATGCCCCGCTCGGATCTGCTGTTTGGAGCAAGACTTCTTCGATGAGTGTTCGTCGACTTTTCGACCAACCTGCTCGAGCAAGTTGGCTGTCGATTAATTCACTCCTGGTTAAAGACTCATTACGATTAAGACCGGACATAATTTCTCCTCCCTGCCTTAAACACCTCAAATCCCTCGGTTAACCAAATGTAGCGAATCGCAAAATTTTCATGGCGGCCGAATGAAACTTTTTTGAGGTTAAAAGGCTTGAGCAGACTTTCCATGTTTCAAATTGTAATGCTGAATAATATGCTGTAATTGTCGAAAGCCCATTGAGATATGCGAACCACGCTAGGCACATTCTAACATCCCCACCCCGCAAACTTACCTCTAAATTTGTATCTGCTATTTTTGGATTTCAATAAAATAGCTGTAAAGCAATCCCATTGGTTTACATTCAAACATTAAAATTCTATATATAATTTTTCAAGCAAACATGCAATCCATCAGCAGAAAGTCAAATTCTGAACCATGTGCATTGATTGCAGATATGAATGACTAAATTCAGATATAAGTCATAAACACTTCAACATCCATGCCCTGCTCGATGATAAACCCGCTTTTGAGTATATTCGATATAACAAACTTGGCTTCGGCTTTTGAGAAATCCGTTTAAACCCTTCTAATCCGCGCCATCAGTGTTCCATTATTTAAGTTATCAGATCAATAACTGCGGCATATAATAACCGCAACTCAGTTTATTGACGTTGTTGTAGCTATGCCGCTTCCCAAACAGATGATCGCCATTGAAATAGAAAACGGTGTTTTAAAACCGGCAAAACGTCCCATACCAACGCCGTCAGCTAACCAGGTGTTAATTAAGGTCGCTGCCGCCGGTGTCAATC
>Ga0208119_100407_pt1 | contig 11263 bp, 21 predicted proteins | sample LakWasMet51_LOW8_2_FD_183887 | JGI IMG/M metagenome (GOLD analysis project Ga0208119, IMG submission 183887) | Freshwater sediment methanotrophic microbial communities from Lake Washington under simulated oxygen tension - Sediment Metagenome... | ecosystem: Environmental > Aquatic > Freshwater >... | reverse complement strand
GTTGCACCATGCACACATTTCCCGCTTTATCAACAAACCCTGTCCCAAAGAAATATTGCAGGAAACGCTGACCTCCAGCCTGGAGCAATACCGGTTGCGGATGTCCGAACAATTGCTGAAAGCGCAATTGCAACAGGCCAACCGGCAACTTAATCTGCTGAATGACCACTTGGAAACGCTGGTTACGCAAAAGACCCGTACCCTGCAAGTGCAATACCATTATGTTGCCAAGATCACGCAAATGAACAATTCGCAAGCCATTATCAATGCTCTGGTTAACGCCGCCAGCGACTTGACCCAGCTGCGCGACATTACTTTATGGCTCAGCCCGCAGTTGGACGGGCAATTTACCTGCCACTATCCCATTGATCCCGAACCGTCCGCAGTGTACGCCGAAAGCAGCCCGGAGCGAGTCATCGCCACCGCTTTGGCCGATAAACACATCGGTCCTCGCATTACTTTGGATAAAGATGCGCTCAACGCCGTCGACGAATCGCTGTTTTGCGGCCAACCGTTCATGTCCGTTGAGCTGCCAGGCAAACAAGGCGTACTGGGCTTGCTCAATCTGGCAGGCGATGACGTTCAACTGGAAACCGAGACCCTGGAAGCATTGACCGGCATCGCCGACGTGACCGCAACTGCGCTGCAAAGCCATTGGCACCGCGAAGCTTTCGACGATGCCCAGGATGCCATCATCTCCGCGCTGGCCAAGTTATCCGAATATCGCGACCCGGAAACCGGCGCGCATTTGCTGCGCCTGAAAAAATACTGTGCGCTGATCTGCCGATTCCTGGCGAAAACCGACAAATACCGCGACATCATCACTCCCGAATTCACCGCGGACTTGGTACGTTCCTCGCCGCTGCACGACATCGGCAAAGTCGGCATTCCCGATGCCATCTTGAAAAAACCCGACCGTTTGACCCCGGATGAGTTTGAAATCATGAAAACTCATGCCCTGATTGGCGGCGACACCTTGCGCACCGTCTATGATAAATATCCGTCGCAAAGCTTCATTAAATGCGGCATGGATGTCGCTTACGGCCATCATGAAAAATGGAATGGCAGCGGCTATCCGTGCGGCTTGCAGGGTGAATCGATCCCGCTGGTGGCGCGCATTTTGGCGCTGGTCGATGTCTACGACGCACTCACCTGCCGACGCGTTTACAAGCCGCCGTTCCCGCGCGAGCAGGCTAAAGCCCTGATAGCCGAAGGCAGCGGCACGCATTTCGACCCGGACATCGTCGATGCTTTTTTAAATAATGAAGACGAGTTTCATCGGATTACCGAACAATTTGCCGATATTGTGTAACTCATTGTAGATTTCGGTCGATCAATCCGTGTTCAGTTTTAGTAAATTTTCTCGCTATCAGCCCATGTTTGGCCGAGATCGGGCGGCTCAACAAAAACAAACAAATTTCCGTACTTCCGCTTGCTGAGGATCTTGAATTGGTCGGCCAGCCTCAATAAATCCGTCCGTGCTGTTTGATAGCTGATTTTATGTGCCGCTTGACACACCTTCGAAGTTACGCGGGAAATGCCGGAGTTGTGACAAATTTACTACACTCAGAACAAAACGCTAATCGACAGGCATAAAAAAACCAGCTAAGTGCTGGCTATTTATAGTCTTTGTGGTGGGTCGTGCGCGATTCGAACGCGCGACCATCGCATTAAAAGAAATGCACTCTACAAGCGAGTATTTAATAATCAATAACTTGCAAGACTCGCCCAGTCTTTTCCTGCTACAACATTACTACACTTGATTAAGCTGCAATATTTAGTGTTCAGTTTCGTAGCTATAGATAAACACGCCTAGTGCGTCTACTAGTTCGGCCAATGCGTTATTTTCGTCGGCTCCTCCCGCGTCTAATAACAGGTTCAAAGAGTTGATCGCTTCCTGGTATTCGTTTTCGTTATGGATTGGTTTTAATGGGATTGACTTGCAAACATCGTGGTATTGCCGTACCAAATCATTAGCATTGAAGTTTAAGGTTTCCATTGGTTGTATTCCTCATGGGTTAAAATGTTTCGGATATAAAGCGTTTGCTTGTTGAAGTGGATAGCGGCAATCAACCGGTACTTATTGCCGGCAATGTTAAATATAAAATACATCCCCGCTTTATCAACCGAGTTGAAGTTTTGTTTTAATTCTGCATAGTTGTTGCAGTGCAGGGCTTCCATTTTATTACGCCAATCCTTTAATGGGGCGGTTGCTTGTGCGTGTATCGCTTCAAACTCCTTTATTGCTTTTCGGCTGATTATTCTCATGTTCTGCTATTTAGCGGTTATCAGTTTCTTGCTCTGTGTTTATTTTAAACATGAATGTTTTCCTTGGGTATTCTTAAATAACTAGCGAGTTTTGTTTTATTCGAGTGTAAAGCTGTCCGGCCATATAAAGTAAGGTCCATGTTGTTGACTTATCTTGAATTCTCCTCCAGCTTCTTTACTTTTTTCGTTAGGTAAGGTTTATTTTCTTTTTCTTCTAAGTATCCTGAATTCGTAAGCTCTTCAATAAGTTTCTTGCTTTTTATTCCCAATTTTTGCGCAAGTTTGGACGATGTTATTTTTTCTGAATTTAACTTGTCGGTTTTGTTTCCATTTTTGATTGACACATTTAGGTCAGCATTCAAAAGGTCAGGGTTAAAGGTTCCGGCTGGGCAGTTGGCGCATATTCTCCGGCATACTTTCGCGAGTCACTTTGTTATGAACGGTGGCAACATTGTTGCTCTTCAGAAAATACTTGGTCATTCAAGTTTGAACATCACAATGAGATATTCTCACTTGTCGCCAGACTATTTAATTCAGGCGATTCAACTTAACCCGTTGGCGGGAATGAACGAAAGTGGAAAGAATTTGGAAAGCTTATCGAAAGGCATAAAAAAACCAGTTGACCGCAAAGCCTAACTGGTTGATTCATATATCTTTGGTGGTGGGTCGTGCGCGATTCGAACGCGCGACCATCGCATTAAAAGAACCTTGTTTTGAGCTTTAAACAGCGTTACTTATTGAATTAAAACGATATTTTTAAACCGCTAAACTGAGTAAAGCCGTCTTTTGCTGGCAATTGTGGAAACAATATGGAAACATTAAGAATGCTTACCTTGCAGCTGCCTAGATAGCCGTTATATTCGAAGTATTTCATTTTAAACCTACTTGCTTAAAGCCTTGATGATGGCTTTTGCTAGATATTCGTCTATTTCGTTATGGCGTGGTACAGCTTGGGATGTTTGGGTATTAGGGTTTGTGTACCAGTCGTGATTGCTGCCGTGTCGTGCCAAAGTACATCCTTGTTCGGCCAGCTTCTTGAGTAAATCCCTTCTCTTCATTAGGCAACCATCAAAGTTTCAGTCTTTCTGATATACGGTATTTCGTTGCTTTCAATGTCTTCTAACAGGCTTTTTAAATTATCGATTAATTCATCTTTGGTAACGCCTTGGGTTATGTAGTCGGGATATTCGTTTAAATAGCCTAGGAAAAAATGTTCGGTTTTCCACCATGTGAATTTCAGTTCTTTCATTTTATTGCTCCTCTTTAAAACAATATTTTTCTACATCTTGGAAAGTTTACACAACCCCAGAAATCTTTTCCTTCATTTCTTCCTTTTGATGCCGTTCTTATTACCGTTTTAACATTGCCAAGAAAAATGATTACCTATTTGATGCGGCAAAAGCTGCTTTTTCTCTTATGTAATCATTTCCGCAACTTACCTTTCTTCCAGTGCTTTTTTCATAGCATGCTTCTTTTGTTTGTGGACTTATAGTTTCATCTTCATTATTTATTCTTACCATTTTGTTTTCGTTGAAAGCCTTTCTTGCGCTCATATAATTATTGGCGCATTTTATCCGTGTTTCACTATCTTTAATGTCGTAACATTCGGCTGGTTTTTTATAAATGGAGTCAAAGCTTTGTGTTTCTTTTCTGGCTTGCATTACTGCTCTTTCACTATTTTGCCTTACTATTTCGCTTCTATACGGTAGAGCCGGTAGGATTGGTACAATTGGTAGAATTGGTATTGAGTTTTGTTCTGCGTCGTTTTTGTTGGGTATAACTTGTTGTAAATTTTTTTTGACTAAAGGTTCTAAATCTTTTGCTGTTGATTTGACCAATTTTTCATAATTTGGATTGTTGGGGTTTAAAGCGTCCATTACTCCTTTTAGCATTGCTCCTGTAAATGTAACGCTTGCTACGCATCCTACAAAGCTTGCTAATAAGATACCTAATGCAATTAGTACGATTAATCTGCATCCGGACATTTCCATTTTTACGGGCTGATTTTGGCCTGGATTTTTAAATGGGTTATTGAATGGATTTTCTTCGCTGTCATATCTGTTTTTTGAACTCATAGCTTCTCTTTGTTTTTTATTTGCTTGTAATTAACGGCTTACATGAGCCGCCTTGATGATGCTTTCGGCCTTAACCCGGTTTATGATTTAACCGTCCCCATTTTGCTAATGCCCTCCCCGCGGTTATGTACCCGTTGACAGATTTTGCCTAGTTTCCTCTAACTCTGGACTGATTTGTCCTGCATCTACCAGTGTCTGGCCTGTCGTTATCCAGTAGCTGTACTGTGGCCACATTTTATTTATAGCTTCTAAATGGTCTTCATTTACTCGGCTTTTTCCGTTTCTTACGTTTGCCCATATTGTACTTTTAATACCTGTGTGCCTTTCTAACACGGGATTTGATAAGCCCATGTAATCTAATAGGTAGTTAAAGCGTGCGTTAATATTATTCATGATTGGGTAATAATTACTTGACGAATACTCTATTTTAGGTAATAATTACCCATACTTTCAAACCAGCCACAACCAGCCATATAAGGCTAAGGTGCAATCATGAACCAAGAGCAAAACCAAGTCAAAAAAACCAAGTCTAACGTAAGACGTGTAACTATTAAGACGAACCAAGTTCTTCAAGTATTACACCCGCTTACGAATACAGTATTAAGCATTGCTATTGATTTAGATCGTGAGTTCATTTGCTTGGATTTTTCGGGTGAACTCAATTTATCTTTTGATAATAGAGCAATTAGATTTGTTCGGTCTCAGCTTGTATCAAATGAGGTGCAATCATGAATCAAGAGCAAACCCCCTTCAACTTAGATGCCGTCAATGAATTAAATGCTATTGGCGACAAAGTATTAGCACACGCAACCGCCCATTTATTTTTCATCCCGTTCATGACCCCTGAAAAGTTTGCCGAAGCCATAGGCCTAAGCAAAGGCGTAGTCGGTGGCTGGATAGATCAAGGCTACATCCCCACGGCAAAAGTAGGCCGTTATCGCATGATCAACATGGTCGTCCTGGTAGCTAACCTGAAAGAAGGAAAAGCGTCATGAGCAACGAACTCACATTAGGCATGATGTATGCTCGAGCTGTTGATGAAATCGCCAGTAACCTCGAAAGCGCTCTTAACTTCTTGTGTAAATACCAAGCCATTATTTCGCAAAACTTAACCGTATTAGATGAAAGTTATTCAGATATTTGTTGTACACAACAATGCTTCCTTAGCAGCATGGCCAGAGCGCAAAGCCATGCATTTGCTTTTTTTCTCATCTTTCGCGGTTCTAGCTTTAGTGAAAGCCTGAGAATTATTGAAGCTTCGACGTCTAAAATTAATTATTCAACTGACGTTTTCCAAAATGTCGAGCACTACAAGACATTAATCAAACAAGTTTCAGACAGCATGCGTTCCGGCACATTGGAACTTCCGGCATCATCTGCAAAAAAGGAGGGTTAGAGCCATGCCCTACAGTGTAACCCCCTTTCACCTGACAGAAACCATCAACACAATAGTGGCTAATGCTAATCGTAAATTCAAAGAAAACCTGTCCAATTACCATAACCCGGTACATCAACATTACCGGGATGCCAAGCATTGTAGCGGCCGTATAAATGATTGTTTTGACGAAGGCATTAACAGACTGCAAGGCTTGAACTTCCTCTTTCTTGACTACGTGAAAGTCATAAGAGAAATCAAAAAAGCCCAAGATCAAATAAGTGAAGATCGGGACATCTTCATAGCCCTATTGACTGCCGGAAAACACTATAAAGATAACCTACTCACAGACCTGGAACAGGTGGCCTAAATGACAGATCAAAAAGTTTATTTTGTTTTTCGTGGTCGTCCTGGTCATTTTATTGATGGGCAGGTTAATTGGTGTTCGATTACTTTTTCTTTTCGCCTTGCTTCTAATGATTTAAAGGCCGTTATTTCACTTGCTATTGAAAACAAAATCGATCAATCCTCACTCATAGGAGCCGCATAAATGGCCGATTCAACCATACTGCCAGAACGCGGCAGCTCACCGGAATTCAACAAAAAAGAACGACTGTTCAGAACCGCGCTTGACCAAGAGGATTATCTAAAACTGGAAGTAGAAGCAATGCAAAGAGGCATGCGGCCTTACGGAATGACCAAAGCCGTGATGACCTTATACCTGCGCAAACAGCTCGTACCCATGCAAGAACTTTCCGAAGAGCTTAGAACGCAAGTACTAGCGCACCTTAAACAGAAACAAACAGCGAAACAAGCGGCGCGCTAATGAATCGGCAAAGCGAACCCGTCTCGGTCCCCCGCGCGGAAAAAAACGAGGAACGAGTCTTTTTTCCGCGCGGGGGACCGATACCAAGCCGCTTGCCGCTGCTAAAAGCGCGCCGAATGTTAAAAGCCAAGAAATCCAGACAAAACCCGCAGGGTGTAAATATAAAAAAGCGGATATTCCAGCACGTAGCGTATCCAAGTTGTCAAGTAATTATTTTAGCCTTGCTAAAAAAATTACTTGTACAACCGAAGAAGAAAACACGCTATCCAATGGCCGTTGAGGCGCTTTTCCTCAACGGTCATGGCTATGCGCTTTAAAGGTTCGAAACGCGCAAAACGAAAACAGCGCATAGCCGTAGCGAAAGGGATTGTAGAGGAAATTGGCGATTAAAGCTGAATTACTGGCAGTTAGGGCAAAGCCTTTGGAGCGTGCGTAAAAGGATTTGTCCTTACTGCCAGTTATCAGCTTTAAACGTCGATTGGAACGGAAAGCCCGGCCCTTTAGGGTTCGCCAAAAAGAACAAAACAAAAGCAGCATATAAAAGATGTTAGATAAAACCGGCCATAACCAGCTCTAACCGGCCTAAAACCAAACACAACAAACACAACAAAAAGAACAAAAAACAAGGAAACAAAACATGCTCAACATAAAACAACACCTACCCGGCCAAGGTATGACATACAGCCAGCGCAGACGCCTAATAAACCTATTATGGGCATTCGTTTCAAATGCAGCGGTTCCCTTCATCATTGGCTATGTCTTTGCGTTGATGTCAATCACCTATTCATTTACCGAGATAGCAACAACCTTTGATAAAACCGGATTTGGAGCCTGCATACAACCGGATTTCCAAGAAACCCACGCAATAACCGGAGCAGTAATGCCCGACATGAATTACAGCGCAGATGATTTTGCAAAAGAAGAAGGCTTTAAAGATGAACCACATTTCAACCGCTCTTGAAATAGAACATTTAAACGGCTTTACGATCTACTTGCTTTTTGTATCCATTTTTGTGGGCTCTTTCCTTGGTTACATTATTGGTTGGTATCTTCGTGGTCGTTATGAGGCCTTAAAATGAATGCAATTATTAAATTATCCTTGACATAGAAGACTAACCCCGTTCGACCCACGGTTTAAAGGGTCATAACATTAACTTCCAGCAAAGGAACAAAAACATGACAGCCCAACTAACCCAAAACAGCTTCCTAGGCGACATGCAAACAGTCATAAGAGGACAAGTAGAATCGTTAACCCGTTATGAAATCGATGGAGACAACAAAGGCGGCTCCATCTGGGTATCCAAACCCAATACCGGCAAAAACCCCAACAACCTGGGCAACGAACTAATCAAAGTCAAAATGCCGTTTGAAATGTTCGACCAGAAAAAAGCCGAAGTAGAAGCCGGAAAACTGTATTTCCCGTGTCAAATGGAAATCCTGTGTGAAATCAACATGGGCGGACAGAACAAAGCCGTATTAACAGCCATCAGCATGAAAATAGACGGTCCGGCCCCGGAAGCCCAACAAGAACAAGAACAAGAACAAGAAAGTAAAGACAAACCCAAAGGCGTATCGGGACAGCCGACGGTCACACCGTCCGGCACAACAAACGCGAACACAGCAAACACCGCAAACAAACCGTAGACAGGCAATAACCCATGAAAATCCGCTCAATGACCTGCCTGATAAAAAAGCCCGTAGAGTTCAAAGAGCGGGTACTTAATAACCGAGTGATAAGAGACCGGTTCATAAACGGATACGTAATTAAATCAGCGAGGGAGGAAAAATGTCCGTATGCGCCCAAATCACTAACCTGACTGCTGATTTATCCGATTCTGTTGGTTCCGCTGGCCCGGTTACAGGCGGACAGGGACTCTTGTTATCAAATACCCCGCTGGACGAATGTACAGGATTAATACTTTTATCGGCGGACGATTACACAAAACTAATGCTCGGACCAACATTAAGTTCATTGTTCGACCAGTATTTTGGATTTGACCCCCAGCTATTTGAATACATAGTTGGGTCGACAATAGTGGCCTACATACTAGGCCATTCCGTAGGAGCTATCGTGAAATTAATGCGTAGCACCTAAAAACCAACAAGGCGAGTTTTAAATTTTCTAGCCTTACATTTCATTAAACTTTGGAGAAAAATCATGAATAAAAAAACTACTTTAAAAAGACTTGGAGGCGCATTAGCTGCTGGATCAGGATTATTGGCTGTCTCTGGTGCCGCGTCTGCTGATATAGGGACGGATATTACCTCTGCCTTTTCTCTCGGCCAAACAAACCTCGGTTTAGCTGCTGCCGGTGTAATCACCATGGTAGCGGTATTAACCGGTATAGGTTTGATCGTCTCCATGTTGCGTAAGTAACAAAAAATGCCGGTATTAATGACAACAACAAAAAGTGAAATGCCATGTTAACAACAGTATTGCTGTCCGTTGTATTTGTATTTGCTTTTATTGTCGGCATAAATACCGGCTCTAATACATAGGCATTGACAATGCTTAGAATAATCCTTTTTTTATTTTCCTTTTTTTTTGCTGGCGTATCGATTGCGGATACGTATCCATCTATAGCTATCACAACGTATAGTTCTGCTAATTACGGTGTGTCCGACACATTATCCGGTCTGTGTCAAAACGCCCAGACTGCATTAGGTGCTGGTTATGTGGTTACTGTCGATGGCGTGAATTGCAGGATTCATAACTCATTGGGCAGCGATCTCGGGTATTTTGAGGCATGGCCTCAGACTACTAATACATGTCCGTATGGCGGCTCCGTTAGTGGCTCTAATTGCATAAACGCCCCCGCCTGTACAGCCCCAGCAGTCCGGGATTCAACAGGCGAATGTAAGTTACCCCCTTCATGCCCAAACACCGTTAACGGAAGCATGATAACCAAACAAGAATTTAACAGCGTTACTCAGCAATGTGTCAACTCCGATATAGTGCATTGTGACAGTCAATTACAGATTCCGGATGCGGACTCTGGAACCTGCTTACCAAAGCCTGGCGCAAAGGATTGTGGTAATGGAATTGTTGTTATTGCTCCAGTTCCATGCAGTTCAGAGCCTGATCATTCGCAGGATATAACGTGCCCTGACGGCACAATAATTTCACCGCCTCGTGTATGTGCTCTCTTACCTCCTGACCCTAAAGATTGCCCTGGTGGTGCCTCAGCCGTTGAAACCACCGGATATGTTAACGGTGTTCCTACGTGTATTATGAAAGACACCACCACTACAGCAGCAGCTGATGGTAGCCAGTCACCCGCTGATGACCAATATAACCCACAGAGTTATAAAGCCGGTGTAGCTTGTAATGCCTCCTATTCTTATCCTTGTGACCCTAAGCTTCCTGTAGTCACTGCTCCTGGAGTTACAGGAATAGAAAAATGCGGTCCTGGGACATTCTTCACGTGTGCGGATGTTCATAATAAACCGGTTGTGCCTGATCTTCATCCAAAAGCGCCAGCCACCACGACAGCCGCGGTGACGGGTACTAGCACTAGCACCACAACCATAACGCACAGTGATGGTTCAACGTCCACGCAAACATCGGTTACTAATAACACCGGGACGACCACCACGACTTTGGGCGGTTCCAGTGCTGGATTAGCCACGGAAGATACAGTTCGTGAGATAGCTAGTCGTTTGGGTGGTTTAGTAAAAGGTCAAGGTAATGCAGTTGTCCCACAAACTGGCCTTGACCATTTCGATGACTCAATACCTGATGATGCCGCTGAATTAGCGCGAGCAGAATACCAAGCTAAATTTCAGGAAGTAAAGGCGGCTATAGCATCAATGTTTAGCTTTTCGGGTGCTGGAACCGGTCAGCTTCCCTCCTTTGATTTCGGCACCATCAAAGGTGTACCAGTTACTATTGATCTAGGTCGATATGCCGATCAACTCTCCTATGTCGGATTGATCATTCTTTTTTTAGCTGCTGTTATCGCGGTAATGATACTTTTGGGGTAAACCATGTCAGTTCTTGTTGATGTAGTCAATGCAGTCACTGGGGTCGGTCAGCAAATATCTGATTTCATAAATGTCGGCATTTATACCCTGCTAACCAAATTTGCCGCTCAGCTTATTAAGTGGTACGTAGCGGCTATGTGGAAAGCGAAGCTCGCTGCCCTGGTATTTTCTTGGGGTACTGCTCAAGAACTCCTTTCATCGTTAAATGTTTCCTCCTACCTCAATACAGCATGGTCATCGTTAGAATCTCGGACCCTGTCCATGCTGGTTTTTTTTCGAGTCCCCGAAGCAGTTAACATTATTATCAGCGCTGCCGCGACAAAATTCGTATTTCGTTTCTTTGGATTCTAAAAATGGCATCCTCAATACATCATGGCGCACCCGGAAATTGTCAATCTAGTTGTCGCCTCATTGGTTAAATTTATGCGGCGGATTTGTCTTCGGTGCCTGCCTCCTTGGAGGACTTTGTTTAGTGGTATTCCGGATTCAAATAAACCGTATGGATTCTGTTCCAATTGCGAGTAGCTTTGCTCCAGCGCCGCGGATTTTTAGCGCGGGCGGCATCATAGAGCGTCCCGCGTTGTTTCAGCAAGGTTTCGTCCAAACCGGCATGCCGTTGTGCCGGGGTGACGAAGCCGATGGCACTGTGGCGATGCTCGTGGTTGTACCATTCCACCAAGTCCGTGACCCATTGCCGGGCTTCCGCCACATCGGCAAACGGTGCGAGCGGGTACT
>Ga0208119_100386_pt1 | contig 11719 bp, 8 predicted proteins | sample LakWasMet51_LOW8_2_FD_183887 | JGI IMG/M metagenome (GOLD analysis project Ga0208119, IMG submission 183887) | Freshwater sediment methanotrophic microbial communities from Lake Washington under simulated oxygen tension - Sediment Metagenome... | ecosystem: Environmental > Aquatic > Freshwater >... | reverse complement strand
CACAAAAATACCGCTGGGTATGCCGCTAAAGAAGGTTGCGCAGGTTGCGAGCATTTTGAGGAATGGATAAGAAAAATCGATAGGTTGAACGCTGTTTAATATGGCCTTGGTTTGTTGATAACCGGTGCCCACGGTGGCGCCATCGGAAAAATAATTCATGGTGGAGACGATCCCGCCGCAGACGATGGCGATCACGACAATGGATATTCCGGTTTGCTTGAGAAGCCGGCTGCCGAGAATCGTGCTCTTGCTGAATACGCCGCCCAGAAAGCCGCCGGTAATCCCGCATAACGGCACCGCGAGCCAGCTTTGTCCCAACGGCATGACCAGTGACGCATCTTCAAAATAAATGTAGCTGTTTAATATCGCATAGGCGGTAATGCCGGAAAAAATAATAGCAGTTAATACCAGACTGCTGATGCGCTCTTCCAGGGTCCTGCCCATTTCTTCAATGGCAAAAATAATGCCCGCCAACGGCGTGCTGAACATGGCCGCAAATCCGGCGGCACTGCCCGCCAGAATCAATCCTTTCTCCAAATAATGAGGCGGAAATTTAATGGTCTTGCCCAGCGACAGCATAATGGATGCCCCGACGTGTACAGCGGGCCCGCCAAAACCGATCGATGCGCCGGAAAGCAAGCCCATAATCGGCAAGAACATTTTTCCAAAAGCGATTCTTAAGGAAATTAATTGAGAGCGTTCATGTAGGTTGCTGGAAATGTCCAGCGCTGTTTTAACCTGTGGAATGCCGCTACGTTCGCTACCGGGGAAAAAACGAAAAGTGATCCAGGCGGTAAGGCCCATTCCGACAGGCGGGATGATAAAATGAAACCAGGGGTATTGTAATGAAAGGAGGCGGTAGGTCTGTGCCGCCCATTCGCTGAGCAAGGTCATCATAACGATAACCAGGCCGACAATGATTGCCCCTATCCAAAAGACAAGGCGCTGCTTCCAGGCAATATAGGAAAGGAAAGAAAAGTGCGGTTCCAAAATAAGCGTTCCTCAACATAGGGTTAACTTCAATGTAACGTGTTCGTAAGCATTACTGATAATACCGAATAAATTGTTTGCGTCACTTCAGGGGAAAACAACATTGAAACCATACCCTTGCTTAGCAGTATAGGTGCTCTATCCCAGGTGTTCAAGGCGATTGACAAGGCCGCCCTTGTTAGCAAGACGCTCGATTTTCTGTATCGGCTACGCTATCTGGCTAAACGGGCAATTTAATGTAAAAATTGCTTCACTTATTGCCTGAAGACTTTTCCGGTCGACCAATGCCCGATATTTCCCAACATGGCCACAGCACCAACTTAATCGGTTTGGCGACTGCTTGCATGGCCAGTCACGCCTTTAACGAAAGCCCCAAAGCGCTGCATATTGCAGGTACACGCGAATCGGCTTCAGGCTTGTTTGAGCAATTGCACAGACAACCGACACGCGAAGACTGCGGTCGGGTATTTCAAGACTATATGTGCGTTGTTTTCGGCTTTGAAACCGAGCAACGCTTAAGCAACGATCATTCGGGACGGCGGCGTTACCGTAACAGCTACCTGCGGTTAATTCAGGACTGGGGCTTGGACTCGAACAATGCCCAGGGCGCGGTTTTTAAAGGCTGGGTCGAAAGCCGCTTCGGGCTGTTTCCTACCTATCACAAACAGCGCATATCCAGTTTTATCAGCAAAGACTGGATCATGTACATCGAAGAAAAGATGAACAGCCGTTATCACAACAACTGCATTTACATGCAGCTGGACCTTCTTTACGAATATTGTCAGTGGGTTGTCGAACGTTTTCAGTTTCCGGCCGCGACGCATAAAACCCTTTATCGCGGCGTCAATTCACTGGACGATGATTGGGTTGTTCTGGATCAGGATAAAACCCATAAAATCGTGCGCTTCAATAATATTGTGTCTTTTACCGACCGCCGCAGCATTGCCAGCGAGTTCGGCGCTTATATTCTGGAAGTCGAAGTGCCGATGGTTAAGCTGGTTTTTTTTAATGAACTGCTGCCGCACCATGCCTTGCACGGCGAAGCCGAATACCTGGTGATTGGCGGCGATTATCGGGTCAAAGTGCAGCGTTAGGAAGTCTTAAAGCCAGTGTTGGACATGGCCTAAAAAACGCCACTCTACTTTGTTTCAAAGGCATAAGGGGTCTTTTATTAACTGACGTTACACGCTGTCCATGACAGCCGCGAAAAAGTATCCGCCGTAGGGCGTGCCCTACTCGTTTTATAAGCATAGCCGATTTCGTCGTAGGAGCGGGCCATGCCCGCGATGTTTTGGCAACGATTGAAAGAACTATTCACCCCGGTCGCGGACATGGCCCGCTCCTCCGAGCTATACAGCCTATGGACGTATCATTGTATATAAAGGAAGGGTAGTTCTACTTTGTCAGATTTCATGGTTACACGATTCAAGGTCGTCATACCCGCTTCCCGGCGGGTATGACGAGCTTACGTATAATCTGACAAAGTAGAAGTAGTTACATCAAAACTTAAATCTGCCCACTATCGCGCCGGGTTACAATATAGAAAATCATCAAAATATTACCTGATTAGTAAGATGCTTCAGCTAGCGCCATCATACGGGCATGGATGCCGGCATCCAGTCACATGGATGTGAATGGATGACGTGGCATAATGCCTAAATCGGATACCGGTGCCATGGATAGTCACCCTCCCTGGCTCTAGATTCCGGCATCCATGCCGGAATGACGGAGTTTTTTGCGTTAGCTGAAGCATCTTTATAATCAGGAAATATTAAGGCGCGTGCATGAAATAATTTGAACAACTCGCGCCGATAAATTTTCAGTCGGAGTGCAAGCTTCGCTTGCGCTTGCAGGCGAAGCCTGCACTCCGGCTATTAGCAACTTGCCCAAGTTATTTCGTACACATTCCTAAGTAAAAACCATCAATGAAAGACCAGGATAAATATAAACAACACAGCGATTTGGTTTGGACAATCGCTAATCTTTTGCGCGGCCCCTATCGTCCACCTCAGTACCGAAGAGTGATGATCCCTCTCACCGTTTTACGACGCCTGGACTGCGTGCTGGAAGACAGCAAGGACGAAGTCTCCGCGCTATATAAAAGACTTAAGGAAGCCGATGACGCCAAGTCCGATGACAAACGCATGGGCGACGAAAGCATCGAAAAAATCGTATTTCAAAAAACCGGGCTCAGCTTTTTCAACAAAAGCGGTCTGTCGTTTCAAACCATCCTGGCCGACCCCGATCATATCGCCCGAAACCTGAGCTATTTCATCTCCGGATTTTCCACACGGGCGCGTAGCGTCCTGGAAAAATTCAAATTCGAAGAAGAAATCGACAAGCTGGATGAATCGAACCGCCTGTACGAAGTCGTCAAAGCGGTCGCCAATGTCGATTTTCATCCCGAGCGTATTTCCAATATCGCGATGGGCTACATTTGGTTGGCTTGATTAAATTAACAGGGCTTATTTCTTTAATTTAACCGCTTTTCAGTGTCTAATGGGCTGCAAATCCCAATTGATTTTAATAAATGCATTCAAAGTAACTTGCCTTTGACTTTCATGTGAACATTATGACCTTAGCACCATATCAACAAAATCTATATAACTGGTTTATGCGTAAAGCGACAAATAGCGCAGTTCGTCGTGTTGGTGAATTACCTATCGCTATTGCTACTGACATTGGTTTGGTTCGACCTGAAAATCAAGATCGATCAGCAATCCTTCGTATCCAATTAACTGCAAATCGTTCATCAATTGTAGTGGTTTTATGCGATGGAATGGGCGGCATGAGCGATGGGGCGGAGTGTGCTTGTCTTGCTATTGCAACCTTTCTATCTAGTTGTGTACAAAATGCTAGCTTTCCATTGCAGGAAAGAATTGTAAGCGCTGTAGCAAATGCTAACGATGCTGTATTTGCAAAATATAACGGTCGCGGAGGGGCAACACTTTCTGCACTCATTGCCGATAGCCAAGACGGAATCTTAGCGATTAATGTAGGAGATAGTCGGATTTATTCAATAGAAAATAACAAGCTATCTCAAATAACGGTTGACGATACTATCTTGGGTCAACTTGGACAGACTAATGAAAATATTCACGTACAGAATGAATTACTTCAATACGTTGGAATGGGGCAAGGCATCGATCCTCATGTTATTGCCTTCCCCAAAGATTCCCCGTTACCCAACATACTTTTGACCTCTGATGGTATTCATTTTTTAGATACACAGACGATGGAATTGGTGATCAAACATTCTCCTGATTCGGCAATTGCTGTTAGACGTTTAATAGAACTGGCGAAATGGTGCGGTGGCCATGACAATGCAAGTGGAATTATCGCTACTAATCTTTCATCATTACTTATTCCAAGATTGAATGCCAATTTAGGCGACATTGAAGTATGGGATGCTTTTGGTGAAGTTCAACTTGTAAGTTTTCAGAACCCTTGTCCAACCGGTTTTAAGAATGAAAGCAAAATGGAAATTAAAGCCCCAATTGAAAAGAAATCTAAACCAACTAGAAAGCGAACACGACCCAATCAAGATTTATTACATAAAAAAGCTATTGCCTTAGAAAAAAAGAATTCCAAAAAAGATGAAAAAAACCAAGCTGAGACCAAGAAATCTATCCCTCAGTTACAAATTGATTTTGATGCTAACTAAGGAGTGAACAAGTGTTAGATTTGCCAAAACGATATGTGCCTAATGGGGCTTCAGATAGTGGTGGATTTGGAAGTGTAATTTATTGTAAAGATAAACATCTTGACCGGCCTGTTGCAATAAAATTTATTAAGGAGGATTCTGAAAAACATCGTTTAATGGACGAATTGAATGCTCTTATGCTGTTGAGATCAAAGCATGTTGTTCAGGTCTATGACATAGTAAAAGGTGAAAGCGACTCTATCGGAATTGTAGAGGAGTATATTGATGGTGATGATCTATCGAATAGCCTAATTCCTAAGACTTCATACGAGTATTATCTTAAAACGCTTTGGCAAATAGTCTCTGGTATTGCGGATATTCATGGGGCGGATGTTATTCACAGAGACATCAAACCCAATAACATGAAGCTTGATAAAGAAGGCATTGTAAAAATATATGATTTTGGTCTTTCAAGAGATGAAGGAGCAAAAGCAGTAACAAAAGGCTTTAAAGGTACATTCGGCTTCGCTGCACCGGAATTAATTACATCTGGTTTTGTTGCTTTTTCGCGAGCTGTCGATACTTACGCCTTTGGTGCTACAGCTATAGTCCTATCTGGATTGGGGTTACCTGATGCATTGCAGAAAATCCCTCCTCAACCTCTGCCGGATAATTTCATGTCTACACTTCCCTTTAAATTAACTCCAGATTTGGCGTCACTTTTGGCGGCTTGTTTGGCTTCTAATCCGAATGACAGGCCATTGATGAGTCACGTTCGTGATTTGCTATCACGTCATTTGCTGTATAACAAGCATCAAGCATTGGCTGTTTATGATAATCAGCCAAGTGTTCTAAATGCTTCGAAACGAGTTGTTTCACTTAAATTTGCTGACATTGGTGAAATAGTAATTGAATATGATGGCTTTCGATTTTATGTTTCCGCTGTCAATGGTGAGGTTCTTATAAATAATCAAGCTGTATCGGCTGGACAAGAAATCCCCGAATCATGTGTGGTCGCTTTAGGTGGCTCACACAGAAGAACTAATATGAGAAAATTTATAACTTTTGATGTTTCTAATCCTGAGGTTGTTCTGTGACTGGACCACTTAATTTAAATGATGTAATTGATGGGCGCTATCAAATTAAAAGCTATATAGATAAAGGTGGGATGCAATATGTATATAAAGCTAACGACCTAATTCTGAATAGGATGGTTGCTTTAAAGACACCTCAAAATCCTTCCGCTGAAAAAAGATTTAATCGTAGTGCGATTGTCGCGGCAAAAGTTAATCATCCGAATGTTGCAAAAACACTGGATTATTTTGAAATAGATAGTCGGCAATATTTAATCGAAGAGTTAATTGAAGGGGGCGACCTTGAAAAAACTATTCTACAAAAAGTGAAATATGTAGACCCTTATCTTGTTGCCAAAATATTCCACTACTTAGCTAAAGGGGTTGCCGCTTCTCATCATGTCGGTGTGATACATCGTGATTTAAAACCCACAAATATTATGGTGCTGGGAGGGCTTCATGTGAACAGTATCAAAATCACGGATTTTGGCATTGCAAAAATGGCAGAAGAAGAATTGGCAGAAGTAATTGAAGATGGTGAAGCAAGCATGAGTAAATCGCAGACAGTGATAGGAGCCTTACCTTATATGGCTCCAGAAGTGATTCGTACGCCAAGAGAAGTAAGTTTTCCCGCTGATATTTGGTCGCTTGGCGCAATGATGTTTGAATTACTCACCGGAAATAAACCTTTTGGTACAGGACTCATAGTAATACATAAAATTATTGAAGCAATCCCACCAGAATTTCCTTCGTTTATAACTAATAAGGCTCAATTCTCATATTTGTCAAAAGAATTAATTGATCTTATTTTGTCCTGTCTTCGAAAAGATGCTGCGACTAGACCAACGGCAGACCAACTAGTTGAGCGTTGCGGAACACTTTGTTATCCCACGACAGAGCGGCATGTTGGTACCGTAAAAGAAATAAGACATAACGCGTGGGGCTTTATTTCTAATGAAGAGCCTGATGTTTTCTTTAATCTAGCTAGCGTCTATGGTGAAAATCCAGTCAACGGAAGTAATGTTTGGTTCTCAAAATTTCCTGGTGATCCAAATTGGAGAGCTCACCCAGTTGTTTGTTTGAAATGATTGTATACCCTATACCAACATTATCTTATTTACAAAATACACAACGACTGACCGTTTATGGATCGACTGGTGCCAATCGCGGTAGACAACTCTATCGGCCCAGCAACCATTCAAAAATCGCCGGAAATATTCCAACACTTTCTGGCAGGCTTCCCGCGCATTGGCCGAGTTGAATGCGCTGTCGTTGATGGTGCCGGATGTGGATTTGTTCATTCGCATGCATATCACCAAGGAAGCGAATACTTCCAGCCGCATCGAAGGCACGCAAACGCAAATGGACGAAGCCATTATGCGCAAAGAGCAAATCGCGCCGGAAAAACGCGACGATTGGCAAGAAGTGCAAAATTATGTTCAGGTAATCAATGTCGCGATAGAAGAGCTTAAAACCCTGCCTTTATCGAACCGTTTGCTGAAACAAACCCATGCCATTTTAATGGACGGGGTGCGTGGCGAATATAAAGCGCCGGGAGAGTTTCGCAGCTCGCAAAACTGGATTGGCGGCTCTAACCTGAACAATGCTGTTTTCGTGCCGCCGCATCCCAACGAAGTGGGTGAATTGATGAGCGATTTGGAAAAGTTCTGGCATAACGAACAGATACAAGTCCCCGATTTGATCCGCATAGCGATCAGCCATTATCAATTTGAAACCATCCACCCGTTTTTAGACGGTAATGGCCGGATTGGCCGATTGCTGATTACCTTGTATCTGGTTTCAAGAGGCTTATTGCACAAACCGGCGTTATATTTATCCGATTTTTTCGAGCGTAATCGCGGCGCTTATTACGATGCCTTAACGGCCGTGCGCAGTTCTAACAATTTGCTGCACTGGCTGAAGTTCTTTTTAACTGCCGTGGTGGAAACAGCGACTAAAAGCAAAGATACCTTTATGGCTATCATGGCTTTGCGTCAGGATGTGGAACACCGGATTCTGGGCTTGGGCAAACGCGCGGAAAACGCCAAAAAGCTGCTGATGCATTTGTATCAAAGGCCCATGCTGACAGTCAGCGAGGCGGCTGAGATATTGGCTATCTCGCATCAGTCCGCAAACGGCTTGGTGAGACAATTGGAGGAAATGGGCATTCTGGTCGAAACGACCGGCTATGAACGTAACCGATTGTATGTGTTTGCCCGCTATTTTGATTTATTTATTGTATAAAACGTAAACTGCCTTACATAAGGTTTTTTATATGTAAGATAAACGCCATCATCCTTACATATGGATTTTTATATGTAAGGATGGAGTCATTATCCTTACATATGGGTTTTTATATGTAAGTTTTCGATCAAAATAACGTCTAAGAATACGGTCGGTAATAACTTCGGCTTTCACTCCCTCCAACTGCGATTTTTAGATTAACAGGAGAAATACCAATGCAAGCCCAAAGATTACTGCTAAAAACCAACGCACAAGGCAAACTTGAAAACCTGCCTAATTTTGCGCCCAATCAGGATGTTGAAGTCATAGTGCTTTTTAATGAGGCATCGGTATCGGAACCACAGCAAACCTACAGAAAGCCGCCTGCCGAATTGGCCGGTAAAGTTAAGATTTTGGGCGATATTATTTCTCCAGCGGTTGAGGAAATCTAGGTTGGAAGGGAGTTGTTAACGAAGTATTGTTATCCTTACATATAAAAATCCATATGTAAGGATGATGCCTTTAACCTTACATATGGAATCTTGGATGCCAAGTTTACTCGTTCCCACGCGCCGCGTGGGAACGCAGTGCAGGACGCGCTGCGTCTCGTATACGCCGGACGCTGATTGTGATTTGCGGCGCAGCGCGCCTTGACTGCGTTCCCACGGAGCCCGTGGGAACGAGAGCGAACTAAGCGTCCTCACGGACGCACTCATCCCGACAATCTGCCGGGATGACGATGATACAATTTGCACAATATCTATTAACTGAACGTTTAACTTGGGTTCAAACCGCACTTTTAATCCCCCCTAAATAAAACTCCGTGAATCGTGAATAATAACAATGAACAAAAAACACACTGAAGCCAAACTCGAAGATGTAATAGAACATTGCCTGATCACGCAACAGGGTTTCAGCAGGGGCGAGTCCAAGGATTACGATACGGCGCTGGCTCTGGAGCCGACACGAGTCATTGCGTTCTTTAAAGCCACCCAGGAAAAAACCTGGAATGCATTGGCGTCCATTCATGGCGCGGAAACTGAGAGAATTGTCTTGGATGCCTTGGTTAAGGAGCTGGCCATTAAAGGCATGCTCAAGGTGCTGCGCTATGGTTTTAAGTGTTACGGCAAAAAACTGAAAGTGGCTTTCTTTGCTCCGAACAACAAACTGAATCCTGAAAGCTGGGCGCTTTATAACAAGAATAGCCTGAGCGTCACCCGCCAACTTTATTACAGCGACAAACACACTAAGTCGCTGGATATGGTTTTGTTTCTGAACGGCTTGCCGATCATCACCGCCGAGCTTAAAAATCCGCTTTCCGGTCAAACGGTAGAAGACGCGAAAACACAATACAAAAAAGACCGCGATCAGCGCGAGTTGATCTTCGAATTTAAAAAACGGACTCTGGTTCACTTCGCGGTTGATCAGGATTTGGTCTTTATGACCACGCGCCTGAGCGGCGATAAAACTTTCTTCCTGTCTTTTAACCTGGGCTGTGACGGCGGTGCAGGGAATCCTCCGGCAACGGACGGCGGTTATCGCACCGCCTATTTATGGCGGGAAGTCTGGGCTCGCGACAGCCTGTTGGATATTTTGGGCCGGTTCATGCATTTACAGGAGGAGGAAAAACGGATACTCACCGATAAAGGCATTAAAAAGATCGGCAAGGAAACGATGATCTTTCCCCGCTACCATCAACTGGATGCGGTACGCCGTCTGATTCGTCATTCCAGGGAACACGGCCCCGGCCGGAATTATCTGGTGCAGCATTCCGCCGGTTCCGGCAAATCCAATTCGATTGCCTGGCTGGCGCACCGTCTCAGCAGTTTGCACGATGAATCGGATACCAAGGTGTTCGATTCGGTGGTGGTGATTACCGATCGGCGAATACTCGATCAGCAACTGCAAAATACCATTTATCAATTTGAGCACAAACAAGGCGTGGTGCAGAAAATTGATGAAGACAGCCGACAATTGGTGCAGGCCTTGACTTCCGGCACGCCGATCATCATTACTACGTTGCAGAAATTTCCGTTTGTCAGCGAAACCCTGGAAAAACTGAATAAAGAGCGCGATGCGAACAATGCTTTGCAGCTTTCCACGCAGGGCAAACGTTACGCGGTGATTGTCGATGAAGCGCATAGTTCGCAATCCGGCGAAAGCGCGATGGAGTTAAAAGGCGTATTGAATAAGGACGGCATTGCCGAAGCGGCGTCTAACTATGCTGCCGATAACGATCTGGACGATGCCGACCCGGATCAGATGGCCGAGGTGGTCCGCGAAATGATGAAACGCGGCAAACAACCGAATATCAGTTTTTACGCGTTCACCGCCACGCCGAAATATAAAACCCTGCATGTCTTCAATGAACCCGGTCCGTCCGGTAAAGCGCCGTTCCATGAATACACCATGCGCCAGGCCATTGAGGAAAAGTTTATTCTCGATGTGCTGAAAAACTACACCACCTATGAAGCGTTTTTTCGTATCGTGCAATCGGCCGAAAACGATCCGCATGTCGAGCGAAAAAAAGCGGCGCGAGCGCTGGCTCGTTTCCTGTCGCTGCATCCGCACAATCTGGCGCAAAAAACCGAAGTCATGGTGGAACATTTCCGCACTCACGTTAAACACAAAATCGGCGGCCGGGCCAAAGCCATGGTGGTGACGGATTCGCGGCTGCACGCTGTGCGTTATAAGCAAATGTTCGATAAATACATCAAGTCGAACGGCTATAAAGACGTAAAGTCATTGGTCGCCTTTTCCGGCGTCGTGGAAGACCCGGACGCATCAGGTAAAAGCTGGACCGAGGTGGGATTAAACGGCGGCATCAAGGAAAAAGAGTTGCCGGAAAAATTCGATAGCGATGACTATCAAGTGCTGTTAGTGGCCGAAAAGTACCAAACCGGCTTTGACCAACCTTTGCTGCATACGATGTATGTGGATAAAAAGCTATCCGGGATTCAGGCCGTGCAAACCCTGTCGCGCTTGAATCGCACCTGCGCCGGCAAGGAAGACACTTTTGTTTTGGATTTTCGCAATAAGCCTGAAGAAATCTATACCGCGTTTAAGCCGTTTTATCAGGACACGCCGGTCGAAGAGCTGACCGATGCCCAGCATTTGTATCGCCTTCAACATCAGATCGATGAAGCCGGGATTATTTTCGAAGAGGAAATCGATGCTTTTTGCGAGGTGTATTTTCAACCCCGGCGCAAGGAAACGGTACACGATCATGCCAAGATGAACGGCGTGCTGGATAAAGCGGTGGAGCGCTATACAGCATTGTCTGAAGACGGGCAGGAGGAATTGAAAGGGCTCTTGGTTAATTTCAGGAATATGTATGGTTTTCTCTCTCAAGTCATCCCTTATCAGGATTCGGATTTGGAAAAGCTCTACACTTATCTGCGTTTCTTGCTGACCAAGCTGCCGCGACGCGCTTTTGGCCTTGCCTATTACCTGGAAGATGACGTGGAACTGCAATATTACCGCCTGCAAAAAATTAACGAAGGACAAATCGATTTATCCGGCGGTAAAGCCGATTCGCTTAAAGGGCCCAACGATGTCGGTACCGGTAGAGGGGGAGATGATGAAATTCGCCTGTCGGAGTTAATAAACATTCTGAACGAACGCTTCGGCACCGATTTTACGCAAGCTGACCAGTTATTTTTCGACCAGATTCAGGAAGAAGCCGTAGCCAACGAAAACTTGCGTAAAGCCGCCTCGGCTAATTCGGTCGATGATTTTCGCTATGTCTTCGATAAAGCCTTTGAAGGCTTGGTGATCGATCGCATGGAGG
>Ga0208119_100363_pt1 | contig 12043 bp, 8 predicted proteins | sample LakWasMet51_LOW8_2_FD_183887 | JGI IMG/M metagenome (GOLD analysis project Ga0208119, IMG submission 183887) | Freshwater sediment methanotrophic microbial communities from Lake Washington under simulated oxygen tension - Sediment Metagenome... | ecosystem: Environmental > Aquatic > Freshwater >... | reverse complement strand
CTAGGTGCGTTAAGTTTTGGCGGATTGGCGGTGCTGGGGCTGACCATTCCGGTGTTGAATATTATCGTCGCTCCGGCTGCTGTGATTGGCGCTACGCTTTATTTTAATGAGATTAAGCGGGATTGAGCAGTAAATGATAAAGTTTCGTAGGCCGGAATAAGCCGGTTCGAGCGGAAGCGAGAACTGGTGTTTCCGGCAACCATCTGAAAATTTGTCTATTTGTAGTTATATTTGAGGGAGAGTAATGTCGCACAATTCAAAGGAAGAACTTGTTTATCGAACATGTGTACTTCTAGTACAACATTTTAGAAATCTTATAGAGGCAAGAGCTGGCGGTTTTAACTGCGGTTTTCACTCAAGAATATTTCAACACATGCTTCATTGGGAATTTGACTTTGTTGGGATAGGTCAGTCTGCTGAGGTAACAAATGAATCTAGTTTTCATCCTGAACATGTTGTTCCGTGTGCTGTTCTAATAAGCGAAACATGTAGGCTCATTGAAGGAAACGTACTGAGTGACACGGAAATTGCGAAGTTACTTCAGAAGCATTGGAAGATTGCAAGAATAACAAAAAAACAAGCATCGGAAATTGACAAGCATTATAAGTCGACAATGCCACTAGGTTGGTGCTTTGAGTTCGGGGAAACTCTCGCGAGGCTAGCACACATCAAATTAGTACCTATTAGCAAATAGACAAAATAAGCACATCTGATTAGCTTGAGGTTAGCAATCAGGACGCATCAGCTGCCCATTACATTACTGCCTGCCAATTGTTTTGTGGAATGTTTTTTATGCAGTTATGTAGGCCGGAATAAGCCGGTTCGAGCGGTAGCGAGAACTGGTGTTTCCGGCAAACACAATCCAAACTCGCCGGAAACGCCACCTCGCGCTACGCGCTTGGATGGCCTTATTCCGGCCTACGCCTAGAGTTTGCTCTTAAGAGGAAGATTGGAAATTAGCAAATTTTGGGATTTATTTCTTAACATTTTCTAGGCGGGGCGAGGGGTGAAACCCTGCTCCTAATGTTTTTATGATACCTAGCAAAGTGACTATACCTAACCAACTCAAAACGTTTCGGACGGGGCAACATGCCCCGTCCGGCTTGTTGAAGTTCTTCCTGTGATAAAACTCAATGAAATTCTCCATCCAAGTTAACGCCAGCCCTTACCAATCCAATGCCGGGTATACCGCGTATCAATTTATCAATGCCGCCTTGGCCCAAGGGCATCAAGTGTTCCGGGTATTTTTTTATCACGACGGCATTTACCATGCGCTCAAATACGCCACGCCGCCGGATGACGAACTCCAATTCACCGCGCAATGGAGCGAGCTGGCAAGGCTGCATCAGATTGACTTGGTAGTGTGCATTTCTGCCGCGCAACGGCGCGGCTTATTATGCAGTGACGAGGCCAAGCGGCAGGGCAAGCAGGATAATGACTTGGCCGAGGGCTTTCGCATTTCCGGTTTGGGGCAGCTGGTCGAGGCCACGCTGGAAGCCGACCGCTTTATCGTATTCGGGTGAGGGCATGAAACGTTATTTATTCGTGCTGCGTAAACCGCCGCACAGCGGCGCACAGGTTCAGGAAATGCTGGATATTATTCTGACCACTGCCGCGTTTGATCAGCATGTCAGCATCTTGTTGCTGGACGATGGCGTGTTTCAGCTGAAAAACGCCCAGAACCCTGAAATCGCGGGCATGAAAGATACCTCGGCCATTTTTAAAGCGCTGGAAATCTACGATGTTAACGACATTTATACCGAAGTGGAGTCGTTGCAGGAACGAGGCTTAAAGCCGGGCGATCTGTGTTTGCCGGTGCAGGAGTTTTACCGGAAAGACATAGCCGGATTGATGAAGCGATTTGATGTGGTGTTTGCGGGGTAGGAGATTTTAATTCACCACGAAGGCACGAAGAACACGAAGAAAAGCTAAGATAAAAAACTTCGTGCTCTTCGTGTCTTCGTGGTGTTATTTTTTAGCTTCTTAACCAGTCAGTTTCTTATACTTCAACCGGTGCGGATTATCCGCATCGCTACCCAAGCGGCGATGACGATCGGCTTCGTAATCTTCATAATTGCCTTCAAACCAGACCACGTTACTGTCGCCCTCAAACGCCAGCATATGCGTGGCGATTCTGTCCAAAAACCAGCGATCATGCGAAATAACCACGGCGCAACCAGGGAAAGCCAGTAGCGCTTCTTCCAACGCCCGCAAGGTTTCAACGTCCAGATCGTTGGTCGGCTCATCGAGCAACAGCACGTTGCCGCCGGTTTTAAGCAGCTTGGCTAAATGCACACGGTTGCGTTCGCCGCCGGAAAGATCACCGATACGTTTGCCCTGGTCTGCACCTTTAAAGTTAAAACGACCGACATAAGCGCGTGACGGCGTTTCATATTTGCCGACCGTAATCAAATCCAGCCCGTCAGAAATCTCATCGAACACGGTTTTCTTCGGGTCCAGGTCATCTCGCAACTGATCAACATAGGCGAGTTGAACGGTTTGCCCCAGTGTTAGGGTGCCCGAATCGGGCTTGTCGACACCGGCCATCATGCGGAACAGCGTGGTTTTACCCGCGCCGTTCGGGCCGATGATGCCGACGATGCCGCCGGGCGGCAGTTTAAAACTCAAACCGTTGAATAACAGCTTGTCGCCGAAAGCCTTGCTGATGTTGTCGGCCTCAATCACTATGTCGCCCAAACGAGGTCCGGGTGGAATATAAATTTCCTGGGTCTCGTTGCGCTTTTGCACGTCGGTTGACGACAGTTCGTCAAAACGGGCCAGACGGGCCTTGCTTTTGGCATGTCGGCCTTTGGGGTTGGAGCGCACCCATTCCAATTCTTCTTTCATGGCCTTCTGGCGGGAAGATTCCTGTTTCTCTTCCTGCAACAGACGGTTGCTCTTTTGCTCCAGCCAGCTGGAGTAATTGCCTTCCCACGGAATGCCGGAGCCTCTGTCCAGTTCCAGAATCCAGCCGGCCACATTGTCCAGGAAATAGCGATCATGGGTGACCGCAACCACGGTGCCCGGATAACCGTGCAGGAACCGTTCCAGCCAGGCGACCGATTCCGCGTCCAAATGGTTGGTCGGTTCGTCCAACAACAGCATGTCGGGGTTGGACAGCAACAACCGGCACAGCGCTACGCGGCGTTTTTCACCGCCGGACAGTTTGGTCACATCGGCATCCCAATCCGGCAGTCGCAACGCGTCGGCGGCGACTTCGAGCTTGCGTTCCAGGTTATGGCCGTCGCAAGCGTTGATGAAGTCTTCCAGGAACGCTTGTTCGGCAGCCAGTTTGTCGAAGTCGGCATCGGGCAGCGCGTAAGCGGCATAGACGGCGTCGAGTTTTGCCAAGGTTTCCTTGATTTCCGCGACTGCTTCTTCGACATTGCCGCGCACGGTTTTATTGGGGTCGAGCTGCGGCTCTTGCGGCAGATAACCGATCTTAATGCCTTTAAGCGGGATAGCCTCGCCTTCGATTTCCTTGTCGATGCCCGCCATGATGCGCAGCAGTGTTGATTTACCGGAGCCGTTTAAGCCCAGCACCCCGATTTTTGCGCCGGGGAAAAAAGACAGCGAGATGTCCTTGAGGATGTATTTTTTGGGCGGGACAATCTTGCCGACCCGGTTCATTGAGTATATGTATTGCGCCATAGTGTTTTAGTTTATCGGTTTAAGGTTGATAGAGAGTGCCGGAAGTAGGCGCTTTGGGCGCAGCTTCCGCTCCCGCTCACGCTAAGTACCAACATCCTTGCGGGTAACGCGATGTCGGCTATTATTCCATGTTATTTGGCAATTTTTAAGAGTTATAGTTTTTTATCTGTAGGCGATAGCGCGGAAGGTCGATGCACGATCCCAATAAGAACCACCCAACAGTGGGATTTCCGAATGCGCCGGATCCTACGGCCCTTAAGCAGCCATTTTGACGTTGGGATGGAGGAATGGTTTTGATTCAATAGGACTGCAGGATGCGCTAAACGCAGTGAAGCGCATTGGTTCGAGTGAATCAAACACATCAACCGGATAGGTTGGACGCCCAAAGTAGGCGCTTTAGGCGCCCGTTTTTCGTTGCCTAGCATTCCGGCATTGGGTAGCGGAATGACGTTGGGAAAACCAGCAATTCGCCGCCATATTGAAGCATGGGAATATCGGGCATAAACAGTACGCCTGATCTATAGTGCTGGGTAGTTATTGATTTGCAAGGTGTTCCGTTGTTTTAATATTGTAGATTTTCAATAGCTAACGTTGTTCTTTTTTGGGCATGAGAGTATGCTTAAACCGTTGTATTTGGCAGCCAAACGTTGCCAGATCAACCTTCAAAACATTGGCATATCGGTGTCATTCGAATGAATTTTCAGAAAACCCCATCAATTATTTGGAGCGAGCGCCATGAGCAAAGAACAAAAAAGCAATAAAGAAGACAAGAAAAAACCGGCTCTGAGTCCGAAAGAAAAGAAGGCTGTAAAGAAATCCAAGAAAGATGCTAAGAGTTAATAAATTTAACGAAAATTTAATATAATTCTGCGGGTTCCCAATTGGGAGATTGGGAACCGTGAAGAGTTCTTGCTTCCAAATCCTAACTTCCAAACTTGAATTTGGAAATTAGCGAACCATCCGGCAACCGCCCTACGGGAAACATCAAATCCGCGCGAGCGGGACATCTAAAAACATTGCCATTACAGTCATTGAATCCAGCGAAGCATGGCCGGGTTCGGAAAGTGGTGGATTGGCCCTACTCCAGCTCCCCTATTTATCTTGAACGTGAAATCCTTCAAAGCATTGGGGAGCATTGATCTCCCGAATGTTTCGGCTGACGAATAACACGATTGGTGCGGTTCGCGAATTCACTACATTCTGCGGCTCTTAAGCAGCAAGTTTTGGCGCTGGGAGGGGGAATAGTTTTGATTCAATAGTATTTGCACACAGCAACAATCAATAACTTAGCGGAGCCTTTAAATGTGCCGTTTAAAGTTCGATAACTGACTGTAAGTCATTGATAGTTGATAAAATTATTGATTTGTTGAGTTTTTGTACAATTTAACAAAACACTAATAAAAACCGCAGCTAAGCGGTAAATAAAACAATCAATCCACAGAGTTATCCACAGGTTTTGTGAATAACTTTGAGTGCATGGTAACCGCTATATTTTGGTGTGGAATAGCGCTTCTGCGAGTAGAAACGAGACGGCTTATTAAAGATTCGGCAAATATTGGGGCAGGTGTTGGCGAATTTCGGCGGTACTCAACATGGTGATTTCTTTATCGAGCTCGAAACGAACCAGCTTTTTAATCTGTTCCGGCAGATGGTTGCGCAGCAAACCGAGAAACGAGGGACCGGCAACAATCAGCAGTTGGTCAAAGCGGTTGGCGTTGTGCGCGTCTTCCAGATATTGGGCGACGCGATGCGCAAAATTGTCCGCTTCGTGTTTTTTCGGATCGGTAGGTTGTTCAAAAGCGTGTCCGCCTCCACCGACGCTTTTAATCCTTCCCGGCAGATCGGAGGTTATTTCCCGGTCATGTAAACGACCTTCGGTATGAGAAAAGCCTTCGATTTCCTCTAAAGGGGAAGAGGGCGCGTCGGCAGTAAAAATGCGAGCACGGGTATTATCGGCAACGAGTATCCAGGTTAATTTCATGATTGTTCCCTCTGCGGCGATTTTGTTTAAATGACATAGTATTTCAAAAACCGTTAAACCTAAAAAACATCCGGTTTTGTACTACTGACTATAGGATAGAGAAATAAAGCCCCTCAAGCAATAAGTAGTAATACCAAGCGGGTGAGGCTTGTAGAGGGCATTATTTTAGTCTTACGTATAAAGAAAGCGGCCTGTCCGTAAAAGGGTGCGGGCAAACATCGAAGACATTGATTAATTGGTTTTTGACAAGTGCATTTAACATTTGCACACAGAAACAATCAGTGACTTAGCGATGCTTTTGAATGAGCGGTATAAGGTCCGATAAGCAACTGTAAGTCATTGATAGTCTATAAAATTATGGATTTGTTAAGTTTTTGTACAATTTAACAAAACACTAATAAAAACCGCAAGTAAGCGACAAGCAGAACAATCAATTCACAGAGTTATCCACAGGTTTTGTGAATAACTATTGGATGCATGATTAACAATCGGTTAGCAACATGAAATGCTTCAGACCGATGGGGAATCGGCTTTATGACGATATGGCGATGTCAGCAAGGCTGATAATTCATCAAAATTCAACGGCTTGAGCAAGTGATGGTCGAATCCTGCCGATTGTGAGCGATTATGGTCTTCAGACTGTCCATAACCGGTTAAGGCGATCAGGGTCGCATCCCGAGTCTCAGGCAATGCGCGTAGCCGTTTGGCGACCTCATAACCATCCAGATCGGGGAGGCCAATATCAAGCAGCACAACCTGCGGGTGGAAAACTTGCGCCTGCTCTATTGCTTTTATGCCGCAATCGGCTATTTCGACTTCATGCCCTTTCGCTTGCAACAGCATCATCAGACTTTCGGCCGCATCAGCATAGTCATCCACAACCAGAATGCGGAATTTAGACGTCGGTAATACGGATTCGGTCCGCGCGGATTCGGCAGCAGACGAATCCATCGGTAATGCGGGCAGCCGCACGGTAAATGTGCTGCCTTGTCCGATGCCTTCGCTCGCTGCGGTGACCGTGCCGCCATGTATTTCTACCAGCTGACGCACCAGCGTCAATCCAATGCCCAGTCCGCCCTGAGAATGAGCCAGGGTATGGTCTGCCTGGGTGAAGAGATCAAATATTTGAGGCAGAATATCAGGGGAGATGCCGATGCCAGTATCCTTGATCTCGATGACGGCATCGGAGCCTTCCCGCATCACGCTCAACATGATTTTGCCGCCCTCGCCGGTATATTTGGCGGCGTTATTCAACAGGTTGGACAGCACTTGCGCCAACCGGACATGATCGCCTTCGAGCCATTGCGGCGTCATGGATTGTGAAATGATCAGCTCCTGCTTACGCGATTCGAGCAGGGGACGACTGGTTTCTATCGCATTATTGACAATGTCGGTAAGCTCGAAATGCTCGATCTTCAACCTGATTTTACCCTGCATGATGCGAGCCATATCCAGCAGGTCATCGAGCAGCCGAGTCATATGAGTTACTTGGCGGTCGATGATATTGCAGCTCAATGCCAGCTTGGGATCGGTCGCTTCCTGCATTTTTAGCAGCCGCACGGCATTGCTGATGGGTGCCAGCGGATTGCGGAGTTCGTGGGCCAGCATCGCCAGAAATTCGTCTTTACGGCGATCCATCAGGCGTAGCGTTTCCTCGGCGTGCTTGCGTTCGGTAATGTCGGTTGCCACGCCCAGCAGTTTGCTGCAACTATTATCGGTGTCGTACAACGGAATCTTGACGGTGCTGTACCAGTGTACGGAACCATCGGCATGGGTGACTTTTTCCTCCGGAATGAGTTTTGGTTTACCGGTTCTTATGACGTCGAGGTCATTTTGATAGAAGTGAGTCACTTCGTCAGCATTAGGATTGAAATTTTCGTCGGTCAATCCTGTCAGACTGTCAGGGCTTGTGCCATAGCACTGGGCCAAAGCCTCATTACTTAACATGAACCGTCCTTCCCGGTCTTTGACAAAGATAATACTGGGGACCGCGTCGATTATTTGTCTGAGGAAGGCCCGTTCATACTGTAATGCTTCCTGAGTACTTTTGATGTCGGTAATATCTTCGGTGGTTCCGAAAGCGCCGAGCAGCACTCCATGTTTGTCAAATTCGAGCTCAGCCAGTTCACGCACCCATTTGACTTTTTTGTCCACTATCAGCCGATGTTCAATATCGTAGGGCATGCCGGTAAGCGCTTGTTGCCATGTCGTATCGACTGATTGCCGGTCTGTCGGGTGGACAATATCCAGAAATGATTGATAGGTTAAAGGCGTGCCTTTAGGTATGCCAAAGATTCGAAAATTTTCGTCAGACCATTCCAATACATTATTGCGGAGGTTCATCCGCCAGTTGCCGATATGAGCGACTGCCTGGGCGTGGTTCAGGTCCCTCTGGCTCTCGCGCAAAGCCTCTTCGATTTGCTTGTGCTCAGTGATGTTGGTACTCACTGTGCCGAATCCGACTATGTTGTCGTGTAAGTCCTTCAGGGCGAAGACGTTGTAGATCATCCACAGCACTTCCCCGGATTTGAAATGCCGGAAACGGATTTCAATCTCGGCACGACTGTTTTGTAAGACCGTAGGAAAGAATTCATCCGTGATAAATGCCTGGTCTTCCGGAAAAAAGAAGTCTTTGACGGGGGTTTTAAGGGCCTGTTCCAGGCTATCGAGACCTACCAGCTGCAGTCCGGCATCGTTAACAAAGAAAGGTTCCAGCTGGGTATCGCACATACCGATAAACTCGGTGCTGCTTTTAGCCAGTGAGACATATAGATTCCGCTCTGCCTGGGTTCGATTACGCCTGGCGATTTCCTTTTTAAGTTGCTCCTCTCGATCCATGACTGTATGTAATGCCCGTTTTTCCTGATCGTGTAAACGTGCAATGACCAAGGTACATACGGTGCCTATGCCAACCAAAATCACGATGCGTAGCATCTCGCTGGGTCTGGCGATATAAAACGAGTTGTAAGGTTCTGTTAAAAAATAAACACTTGTTACCGTACTCAACACCGTAGTGAAAAGTCCGGCTTTTGTCCCGCCGTACCAGGCGGCGGAAGCTATGACAACTAAAAAGAGCAATAGCGGTGGCGAGCCCCCGAAAATAAACTGGAGATCTTCTAGAACAAACAAGATAGCCGCAGTCCCCAGTATTGAGGTCATATAGGCGTTGCTGAAAAGATATTTAATGGGAGCCTCTAATTAATGGTTTTCTTCATAATAATGGGCCAATGTAGGTGATAGCCTGCATTTTTCAGAATTAAATTAATTGAGGGTTTTTATCAAAGATTCGGCAAATATTGGGGGAGATGTTGGCGAATATCGGCGGCGCTCAACAGGGTGATGTCTTTGTCGAGCTCGAAACGAACCAGCTTTTTAATCTGTTCCGGCAATTGGTTACGTAGCAAACCGAGGAAAGCGGGGCCGGCAACAATCAGCAGTTGGCCAAAACGGTGTGCGTTGTGCGCGTCTTCCAGGTATTGGGCGAGGCGATGAGCAAAAACGTCGGCTTCGTGCTTTTTCGGGTCGGTGGGTTGCTCAAAGGTGTGTCCGCCCGCACCGGCGCTTTTGATCTTTCCCGGCAGGCCGGAGGTTATTTCCCGGTCATGTAAACGACCTTCGGTATGGGAAAAGTCTTCGATTTCCTCTAGGGGGGAAGAGGGGGTGTCAGCAGTAAAAATGCGTGCGCGAGTGCTATCCGCAACGAGTATCCAGGTTAATTTCATGGTTGTTCCCTCTGTGGTGATTTTGTTTAAATAACACCCTACTTGCAAAACGCGGGAAGCCTAAAAAACAGCTGGATTTGTATTGCCGGCCGTAGGCTTTGTACTACTTTACGTAAGTTTTATATTACTTTTTGTAGGATAGAGAAATCAAGTCTTTCAATCAATAAGTAATAATACCTAGTGGAGAGCTGGGTTAATTGTTTTGTGTTTGTCATTATGTTGGTCACACGAAACCGTGCGGACGGGGTAAAATAGCCTATCCGGCATAATAGTAAATCTGAATCAACTTTCTAATCCCCCATGCAGCCAGCTTTTGTCCATTTAAGACTCCATACCGAATTCTCTCTGGTCGACGGGATCGTCAAAATCAAGCCCTTGGTCAAGCGTCTGGCCGAGTTGAATATGCCGGCGGTTGCGGTTACCGAGCACGCTAACCTGTTCTCGCTGGTCAAGTTTTATAAAGCGACATTAGGGCAGGGCATCAAGGCGATTGCCGGTTCCGATGTGCTGGTTTTTAATCCCGAAGATCCGGCTACGCCGTACCGGTTGACCTTGCTGGTCAATAATCACGCCGGTTACATCACGCTGACCGAATTGATTTCAAAGGCTTATCAGGAAGGTCAGCATCAGGGTGTGCCGATGCTCAGGCAGGAGTGGATAGAAGCCAATCACAACGGCTTGATTGCATTGTCCGGCGCGATGAGCGGATGCATAGGCAAGGCGCTGCTAGCCGAAAACCATGATGCGGCGAAACGGCTGGCGGAGTTTTGGGGCGCGTTGTTCGAGCAAAGTTTTTACCTGGAATTACAGCGGGTCGGCAAGCCCGAAGAGGAACGGTATATCGCCGCCGCCGTCGAGCTGGCGCTGGCAACCGGTTTGCCGGTGGTTGCGACCAACGATGTGCGCTTTGTCTATCAACAGGACTTTGCGGCCCATGAAGTGCGGGTCTGCATCAACCAGAGCCGGGTGTTGGACGATACGCGCCGTCCCAAGGATTATACCGACCAGCAATATTTACGCAGCGTCGAGGAGATGCAGGCGCTGTTTGCCGATATACCGGAGGCGCTGGAAAACACCGTAGAGATTGCCAAACGCTGTAATTTACAACTGACGCTGGGGAAGAATTTCCTGCCGGATTTCCCGGTACCCGAAGGTATGAATCTGGGCGAGTTTATGGCCGAGGAGTCCATGAAAGGCCTGGAAGAGCGTTTGCAGCACTATCCGGCAGTGGGCAAGGGGACGGATGAGGAAAACCGGCGCGTTTATTATGATCGCCTGGATTTCGAGTTGAAGATGATCACCCAGATGGGTTTTCCCGGTTATTTCATGATTGTTGCCGACTTTATCCAGTGGGCGAAAAACAATTTGATTCCGGTCGGGCCAGGACGGGGGTCCGGTGCGGGCTCGTTGGTGGCTTATGCGCTGAAGATTACCGATCTCGACCCTATCGAATTCGACCTGCTGTTCGAGCGCTTTTTGAATCCCGAGCGGGTTTCGATGCCCGACTTTGACGTGGATTTCTGCATGGATCGCCGAGACGAGGTGATTGATTATGTCGCCCGTCATTACGGCCGCGATCATGTCGCGCAGATCATCACCTACGGTTCGATGGCGGCGAAAGCGGTGATTCGCGATGTCGGTCGGGTGCTGGGTTTCGGCTACGGGTTTGTCGACCGGTTGTCCAAGCTGGTTCCGTTTGAAATCGGCATGACGCTGACCAAAGCGCTAAAAGACAGCCCGGAACTCAAACAGCTTTACGATACCGAAGAGGAAGTCAAGGCGTTGATCGATATGGCGCTGTCGCTGGAAGGCACGTCCAGGAACGCCGGAAAACATGCCGGCGGCGTGGTGATTTCGCCGACCAAGTTGACCGATTTTACGCCGCTGTATTGCGACCAGGACGGCAATAACCTGGTCACCCAATTCGACAAAGATGACGTCGAAGCGGTCGGCCTGGTCAAGTTCGACTTTTTGGGACTGCGCACGCTGACCATTATCGATTGGGCGTTGCAGGACATTAACGCCAAGCACAAGCAACTGGGCAAGCCGTTGGTCGATATAACGACCATCCCCCGGGATGACCCGGATTCTTACAAGCTGTTAACTGCCGCCCAGACTACCGCCGTATTCCAGCTCGAATCGCGGGGCATGAAGGAGCTGATCAAAAAGCTCAAACCCGACTGCTTCGACGATATTATCGCGCTGGTGGCGCTGTTCCGTCCGGGGCCGTTGGAATCGGGCATGGTCGACGATTACATTAACGTCAAGCACGGGGCCAAGGCGGAGTACGCGCATCCGTTGCTGGTGCCGATTTTAAAGCCCACCAACGGCGTTATTTTGTATCAGGAACAGGTGATGCAGATCGCCCGGGAAATGGCGCTGTACACGCTGGGCGGAGCGGACATGCTGCGCCGGGCGATGGGTAAGAAAAAACCGGAGGAAATGGCCAAGGAGCGGGATAAATTTACCGCCGGTGCGATAGAAAACCAGGTCGACGAAAAAATCGCCACTTACGTGTTCGACTTGATGGAGAAATTTGCCGGGTACGGTTTCAATAAATCGCATTCCGCCGCTTACGCGCTGGTCGCCTACCAAACCGCGTGGCTGAAGGCCCATTATCAGCCTGAGTTCATGGCGGCGGTGATGTCCGCCGATATGGACAATACCGATAAAGTGGTGATTTTGATTG